>Ga0209672_100268_pt1 | contig 38409 bp, 29 predicted proteins | sample AraplaCol_mMS_r2_FD_184273 | JGI IMG/M metagenome (GOLD analysis project Ga0209672, IMG submission 184273) | Arabidopsis root microbial communities from North Carolina, USA - plate scrape CL_Col_mMS_r2 (SPAdes) (version 2) | ecosystem: Host-associated > Plants > Roots > Endosphere | place: USA...
CCTTGCGCGGGAATGGCGGCGAGTGCATGCGCTCTACACCGATACCTTCGATGCGAAAGGCAATCACGCCGCGCTCACCGAGCCGTTCTTTCAATACCTGCGCAAGGAACTCGGCAACACGGTGCAACTGGCACTGGCCAGGCAGGAGGGGGAAATCGTGGCGGTGGCGTTGATGCTGCGCAGTGCGAGCACCTTGTACGGGCGCTATTGGGGCGCCAGTGTGGACTTACCGGATCTGCATTTCGAGCTGTGCTACTACCAAGGCATCGAATACGCGATTGCACAGGGTTTGCAACGTTTCGAACCCGGAGCGCAAGGTGAACACAAGCTCGCGCGCGGCTTTCTGCCGACGCGTACGCATTCGCGCCATTACCTGGTGCATGAGGGCTTTCGCAGCGCCGTACGCCGTGCGCTTGCGCAGGAGTGCGAGAGCATGGACGCTTATGCTGACGATCTCCGCGATCACAGCCCTTACGCCCGATCATGATTCGCTTGCCTCGGCTCGACGACCACGCACCAGGTCATTTCCCCGACCCACGTACCGCCCTCATCGAACCCAACGGCTTGCTTGCCTTCGGCGGCGATCTTTCGCCCATGCGTCTGCTGACGGCGTATGCGAACGGCATCTTTCCCTGGTACAACGAAAACGAACCGATCCTGTGGTGGTCGCCCGATCCGCGCTGCGTGTTCGAAACCGATGCTCTGCGCCCCAATCGCAGCCTGCGCAGGGCGTTGCACGGCAAGACGTGGCACGTGACGGTGAACCGCGCCTTTCGCCGCGTGATGCAGGCTTGCGCGGCGCCACGGCCTGGGCAGTTCGGCACCTGGATCAGTCCCGCGATGATGGATGCCTACGAGGCTCTGCATCAGCTGGGCTACGCGCACAGTGTCGAAGTGTGGGAACAGGAACGGCTGGTGGGTGGTATCTACGGCGTATCCATGGGCCGGTTGTTCTGCGGCGAATCGATGTTCAGCGCGGAAAGCGGTGGCTCGAAACTGGCCTTGTGTGCACTGGCCGCGTTGTTGCGCGAGTGGGAATTTCCGTTAATCGATGCGCAGGTGAGCAATCCGCATTTGCTGGGATTGGGTGCGATGGAGATATCGCGCGATGTATTTTTGCAGCACGTCGCGACGTTGGTGACGGCACCATTTGATGAGGAATGGTGGAAAGATATTCCAGGCATTCCTGCGCAACGCATCCTGGAAAACGCCAGTTATACGCCGAGCCCTAGGTAGGCTGGGATGAAATCCCAGCATTACACGCCAACGAATGCTGGGATTTCATCCCAGCCTACGATTTTCGCCGTTGACGCTCGCGATCCTTCACATGATCAATAAACGCCCGCAACTTCGGCATGATCTGCCTGCGGCTGGGGTAGTAGAGAAACACGCCCGGCATCACCGGCGCATATGGCTCAAGCACCTGCACCAGCTTCTTTGCTCGCAACCCTTCCGCCACCATCGGCTCCGGCAGTTGGGCAAGACCCACACCTTCCAAGGCCGCGCCAAGCATGGTGGGAAAATCATTGGCGATAAGCGGACCGGCCACGGCGATCTCGATTGCGCGGCCGTTGTCGTTGAAGGTCCACGGCGCAAGCGCACCGTTGGATCGGCGCCATCGCAAACAGGCGTGTTGCCGTAGATCATCCAGCGTCTTGGGTCGCTTGCGGCTTTTGACATACGCAGGACTGCCCACCACCACGAAATGAAACGGCGGGCTCAGCGGCACGGCGACCATATCGGCATCAAGAAACTGCCCCATGCGCACGCCGGCATCGAAGCCTTCCGCTGCCAGATCGATCAATTCCTCGCTGGCGGCGATTTCCACTTCGATCTCGGGATAGGCCGCGCAAAACGATGCAATCAGCGGCTCCAGCAATATGGGCACCGCCGCACGCGGCACGGAAAGACGCAACAAGCCCGCTGGCCGCTGACCGAGCCCACGCGCTACGTCACTGGCCGCAACGAGTTCCTCGAACGCCGGCTTGGCACGCGATAGAAACCGTTCGCCCGCTTCGGTCAGACCGACGCTGCGCGTGGTGCGGATAAAAAGCGCGGCGCCGATGCGTGTTTCAAGTACGCGAACCGCCTGGCTGATGGCAGAAGGCGTGACGCCGAGTTCCGCTGCGGCTCGGCGAAAACTGCGGTGACGGGCGACGCTGAGAAACGCCTCCACTCCATCCAGCGCGCCCTGCCTGACTGTGAAGTTTTGCTTCATAGCCCATCAACATTGTGAGCAATAGTCGCTCGTGCGAAGCGATGGTACACCTTACTCACCCTCACCTATCAGGACGTTTCGCCATGACCAATGCACTTGAAGGCGTCCGCGACCACTATCGCGCAACCGGCCTGACCGAGCGGCTGAAGACGGCGCTTGCCGTGTTCGGGCCGGAAGAACAAAAGCTGACGCCGCAACAATTGGGTGCGCTCGATCAATTCCACACGCGCGGACTCGCCGCTACCGCCGAACTGGCTACCTTGGCCGGCATCCATGCCGGGATGTCGGTGCTGGACGTTGGCTCGGGCATTGGCGGGCCGGCGCGTTTTCTGGCAGCGAACTACGGCTGCAAGGTGACGGGCATCGACCTCAGCGAACCGTTCGTGGACGCTGCGCGCTATCTCACCGAGCGCACAGGACAAAGCGAACAGGTGTCGTTTTATGCCGCGAGCGCATTGGAACTTCCTTTCGATGCTGGGCGTTTCGACATAGCGTTGCTGCAGCATGTGGCGATGAACATCGCCGACCGCGCACGGCTCTATCAGGAAATTCGGCGCGTGCTGAAACCCGGCGGCAAGCTCGCGACATTCGACGTAGTGACTCACGGCGGCGAACCGCACTACCCCGTTCCGTGGGCACGCACGGCGGCCACCAGTTTTCTGCTTAGCGCCGATGCAACGCGCGCGGCAATCGAACGCGCCGGTTTTCGCATGCTGGCATGGCAGGACGACACTGCGGCGGCCAAAGCATGGGTAGCCCAATTGCGGGACGCCGGACCGCCACCGTCGCCGAATCTCGGCGTGGTGATGGGAAGCGATTTTGCGCAACTGGCTACCAATCTCGGTCGCAGTCTGCTGGAAGGCCGGCTTGGTGTGCTGGCTGCCGTGTTCGAAACCATCGCCTGACAGGATCCCACCATGTCACAGGAACGGATTTTTCAACTGCATCTTGTTCTGGGCTATGTCGCCTGGCTGCTTTGCTTCAGCACCTATCTGTGGCCCAGGCTTCGAGCGATGACACAGTTCGATGCGCAACGCGCCATCGCGACGTTGCACAGCTTTCGGTTTTTTGGACTGGTGTTCATTCTGCCGGGCATCGTAAGCCCCGACCTGCCGCCAAGCTTTACGACGTTTGCGGCATACGGCGATTTTGCGACAGGCGTATTGGCGATGCTGGCCTTGCTCACGGCACGCATACGCCCACTCTTCTGGTCGTTCGTGGTGGCGTTCAACGTGATGGGTGTGATCGACCTGATCGTCGACTATTACCACGCCGTGCGCATCGATCTGCCGGCGCGCGCAGGGGAACTGGGCACCACCTATGCCATTCCGGTCATCTACGTGCCGCTGCTGATGATCACGCACGTGACGGCCTTTTATTTGTTGCTGCGCCCACGGCGCGGGCTGGTCCACAGCGTGTAACGTCGTAGGTTGGAGTGAGCGGAACGCGAACCCCAACATCCCGCAGGCTTGCAGGGCATGTTGGGGTTCGGCTGCGCCTCACCCCAACCTACGTTTCGCACGCGTCACACGGATGGCGGATGCGCCAGCGCTTTCAACTCGTTGTAGTTATCCAGAAACAACGTCACCAGATGCGGATCGAGATGGCTGCCCGAGGCATTGCGCAAATAAGCCAGCACCTCCTCTTCCGGCCACGCGGGCTTGTACACGCGCGAATGGCTCAAGGCATCCCACACGTCGACAACGCTGAAGATGCGTGCGGCCAACGGAATCTCCTCGCCACGCAAACCTTGCGGATAGCCGGTACCGTCCCAGCGCTCGTGATGGCTGTACGGAATGGCGCTGGCGCCGCGCAGGAAATCGATTCGCTGCAGCATGTCGTAGCCCATGCGCGGATGGGTACGCATCAGCTGCATTTCTTCGTCGTCGAGTTTGCCGGGCTTGATGAGGATGGCGTCCGGCAAGGCCAGCTTGCCGATGTCGTGCAGCAGTGCGCCGAATTTGATGTCGCGCAAAACGTCGCCTTCCAGCCCCGCCCGTTTTGCCAATCCCAGTGCCATGCGCACGACGCGCTCGGAATGGTCACTGGTTTCCTTGTGCCGGATGTCCATGGCCTCTACCAGCACGCGCAATGCTTGCTCGTGGCTGTCGAGCAGTTTCTGATTGGCATCGCCCAGGCGCCGCACGGTGCGGCCGATCATCCAATAGAGCAGCAAACCGGTGCCCAGAACAAACAGCCATCCTTTGACGATCTGATAAAGGATGATGCGCCGCGGGTCATGCACCAGATGGCCCAGCAAATGCCCGGAAAACCAGATCCATGCCGCCGAAATCAGCACATACGTGCCGGCAGTGCGTAGTTGCGGGCTGACCTTGATCACGGCCTAGCAAACAGAAGGCGCGCAAACGATGCACGGACATGGCGCAACGTCAGCAAACGGTTGCAATCGCTGTCACGAGGATTTGCCACGCCCTGCCCCTGTGTATCTGAAAGATGCATTCTGCCACCGGCCGAGTGAAGCATGCAGTGCTTATTTGCGCAATTCGTATTGCGATGTATTACCGCGAGATCATCATCGCAAAAAATGTTGGAACTGTTGCACTCAGTGTTACCCGGAGATTGCTGGCGGAACGGCTGGGTTACGCTGCGCCAACCCAGCCTACGAGCCGCGAACTTATCTACCATTGCCGCCCCAACCCGTCATTCCAGCGAAAGCTGGAATCCAGCGACTTTGAGGCAGAAAGGCACTGGATTCCAGCTTTCGCTGGAATGACGAGCAAAAGTTCCGGCGAGAAAAAACGATAAGGCCTTACGGGCGGCGCAATGCAGCTTGCAGCAGACGGCGTTGCAGGCGATCGCTCAACGAGACCGCCGCAGACAACTGCATGCGTTCCAGTGTCGCCGCTTCCTCCGCCTTGGCTTCGCCCGGTTTGCACAACGCCTTGAGCAACTGCCACCGGCCTTTCCACGTTGCGCTGGATGACTGCAACCATTCCAGGGCCGGCAGCAAGCGTTGCTCGACCTCGGTGAAATCGCTGCCGAATGGAAACGTGGGCAGCAAGCCCTTGCGCATCGGTTTGTTCAACACCTCGCGCAGTGTTTCAGGACGATGCTTACGCCAGGCTTCCGGAATCTTGAAATCCGCAGCCAGTTTCCCGTGCGATTTGGCTTCGGCTGCCAGCGCGTCGACAAAGCGCGCGTCGCTGATCGCCAGCATGGCTTCGATGCATTCGCTATCGCTTTTGCCGCGCAGATCCGCCACGCCATACTCAGTGACGACAATGTCGCGCAGATGCCGCGGGATGGTGTTCTGCCCGTAATGCCAGCGGATATTGGTTTCCACGCCGTTTCGCCCTTGGCGCGTGGCGCGCTGGAGCAAGGCGGAACGGCCATCGGGCAACTCGTGGGCCATGGCGACGAAGTTGTACTGCCCGCCGACGCCGCTGACGACATGGCCGTCTTCCAGCGTTTCGGAAGCCGCCGCGCCCAGCAAGGTGGACATCATGCAGGTGTTGAAGAAGCGTGCGCCGCGACGCTGCAGCATGGCCAGGGATTGATGATCGCCATACAGCTGGTTGACGTTGGAGACCGGACACATGTCGATCGCATCGATATCGCTGCCCACGGTGGTGTCCAGCCATTCGTAGAGTTCGCGGGTGCCTAGAAAAAACGCACCGCGCAGGTAATGCCCGCCGGGCACATCGCCTGGCAGGCGTCCGCCGGCGGCGGCGCGCTCCAGCGCCAGATTGTCCCAGCTGCGCCGCTTGAGAATGCCGCCTTTGGCTAGGTGCATGAAGCCATCCAGCACCATTTCGCTGCAGCCGTACAAGCCGGCCTTGAACATACCCAGGCCACCGATGCGTTCGGCCAGCCGATGCGTCACGCCCTGCGGATCCAGCGCGACCATTATTTTTCGCCACGCGGTGTTGTCTTGATGCCGCAGTAGCAGTCCTTTCACCAGGGCATCGGACAGGGCGCCGATACCGATCTGCAGACAACCGCCGTCTTTCACCAGCGCGCTGGCATGCAGGCCGAGCGCATATTCGGCGATGTCCACCGGCATCTTGGGCAACGCGAACAACGGTGGTGACGCCACCGGTGCGAGTTCGGCATCGAAGAAATTCTGCGGAACCTCTGCGGCGCCGGTGATATACGGCAAGGCTGGATGCACCACCGCCACGCATAACGGCCGTGCCTTGCCGGCCGCCTTGACGCGATCGAGAAAATCCAGCGTCAGGTCGGGATTGCATGAAAGGCTGTAGTGCACGCCGGCGGGTGTTTCGCGACGAGCAACCAGCTGCACCAGCAGATTGATGTCCTGCACGACCAGATCACGCGCCACATGCGTGTAATTCTGGCTGATGTAATTGCGCTGCGCGCTGGCCGAATGCAGCAATGCGCCCGATTGCATGTAGAACTCGTGCACCGCCACGTTCGGCGGAAGCGTGCCGTGCATTTGATCGACGGCGTATTGCGGGTCGACATAATCGGCGCCGAAATGGCGCTCCACGAAGGGATCCAGAAAACGCGCTTCCAGCTTGCTCTTCGCACGTGGCCGCGTCAGCGACAAGGCGGTGTACAAGGTCATGGAGCGCCAGGTATCGGCCTGCATCAGACCGTACAAGGTGTTGAGCAAGCCATGCGGTTTGCCGAGGCCCAATGGCGCCGCAACGCGCAAGTCAGCGCCCAGCCGCTCGGTGATAAAGCGCGCGCAGGCATCGGTGTCCGTAAAACGCTGCTCTGGCAACATGGGGGTGATCATGCCAGAAAGCGTGGAAGGGGAAGCATGAGGAATTGGTCTTCGCGCTAAAGCACAAGCAACCCCACCCCAACCCCTGCTGTCGCAGGGGAGGGAGCAGTTCAAGGCCACGTAATAGTTTTCGCGCGCCTTGTAATGCCATGCAGGCTTGCACCCAACACACATCCCTATACTTCCCACATGCCCACCGCATCACCGCCCCCTCCCCATCGCCTGCTCGCCGAACAGGCATTGAGCCGTGCCGCCGGCGCGCCGCTCCTGGGCGGCAACAAGGTGGAGTTGCTGATCGACGCCGAGCAGCATTTCGAGGCCTGGCTTGCCGCCATCCGTGGCGCGCAGCATCGGGTGCTGCTGGAGAACTACATCATTCGCGACGACGAGATAGGGCGTGCTTTTCGCGACGCCTTGGCGGAACGCGCACGTAGCGGTGTGCACGTTGCCGTTATCGTGGACTGGCTGGGTTGCCTGAGCCAATCCCGTTCGGCGTTCTGGAAACCGGTGCGCGAGGCCGGTGGTGAAGTCCGCGTATTCAACCCGCCTCAACTTGGGCAAGCCCTCGGCTGGATGAGCCGGGACCATCGCAAGCAGTTGGTGGTGGACGGACGCGTGGGGTTCTTGTCCGGTGTGTGCATCAGCGCGAAATGGCTGGGCGACCCATCGCGCAACGTACCGCCATGGCGCGATACCGGCCTGGCCTTGCGCGGGCCGGCAGTACTGGAACTGGAAGCGGCGTTTGCCGATACCTGGATCGCCGCCGGCGGTGCGCATCCCATCTATGCGCCCGTGCCCGCCGAGACGGAAACTGGCAACGTGGCGCTGCGCGTGATCGCCACCCAGCCGGCCACCGCCGGCATGTATCGGCTGGACCAGCTGATCGCTGCGATGGCGCGCCATAGCCTGTGGCTGACCGATGCGTACTTCGTGGGCGTCGCGCCCTATGTGCAGGCTTTGTCCGCCGCCGCGCGCGATGGCGTGGACGTGCGGCTGCTGGTGCCGGGCAGCAGCGATATTCCGCTGGTGGCCAGTATGTCGCGCTCGGGTTATCGCCCGTTGCTGAAGGCCGGCATTCGCGTGTTCGAGTGGAACGGTTCGATGCTGCATGCCAAGACGGCAGTGGCGGATGGCCAATGGGCGCGCGTGGGTTCGTCCAATCTCAATCTCGCCAGTTGGTTGAACAATCGCGAGATCGACGTGGCGATCGAAGATGCCGGCTTTGCCGCAAAACTGGCCGAGCAATACGAAAAAGATCTGCAGAACGCCACCGAAATCGTGCTGGCGCCGCGGCGTTACCGGCGTGGCGAGCGCGTACGCAGCAGCGAAACGCGTCCGCCGCAACCGCGGCATGTGGGCGGCAGCTCCAGCCGAGCCGCGGCAGGTGCGCTGCGTATTGCCAACACCATGGGCGCGGCGCTGACCGATCGCCGCGTGCTGGGCGATACCGAAACCGGCGCGATGTTGAGCGTCACCTTGCTGCTTGTCGCGCTGGCGGTTATTGGTGTGCTTTGGCCTGTGTTGATTGCATGGCCGCTGGCCGCTATTGCCGCGTGGTTTGCGATCAATACCGGCATTCGCGCATGGCGCTGGCGTAAACGACAAGCTCGGCGCTTGCGCGAGATGCGCGAATACGACGATATGTGATGGTGCGTGTAGGCTGGGATGAAATCCCAGCATGTCGTTGAGATGGGGATGCTGGGATTTCATCCCAGCCTACGGATGACGGTGCTCCCAGGCAGAAACAGGGACAGGTTGCGTGTCGTTTCTCCTCGCGGTGCCTACACGAAACCTTTCGTTGCTCGTGACTAGACTCCATCCGAGCAGACCGGCATCTTTTCGACATGCGATCCATCAGGTCTGCCCGCTTCGCCGGGGGACAATCAGGCGCGCTTACCAAGCCAGTTGCATTCGCCGATTGTGCTCGGCCCTCCATTGCTGTCTTGCGTCATATCGAGGAGGCACCATGAAACTGCACTCCATCTCCAAATTGAAAATCGCCAGCATGATGACCGTAGCGGCCTTGGTGCTCGCCGCGCTATGTCTTAGCCCGGCGCAGCTCTACGCGCAAACGCCGCCCGTTTCATTGCAATGCCAGATAAGCACCAACGGCAGCGGTTATGCACTCGCCTGCAACGGCACGATCCCGGGTGGCAGCGGCGTGTTGAATTGCCAGTCGCCGAATGTGATCAGCAACAACAACGGTATATTCACAGCGGCACCGGTGGATTGCTCAGGCACCGCCAAACTCCCCTTGGTCACGATCCCTGGGACACTAAGCACCGCCGTTCTCGTCATCGATACCAACAACGGTACATTCACCATCAACAACGGATCCGCCACGCTCACTGTCAATCAGGGTTTGTCGAGCCTCACCGGCACCTGTCAAGGCGCCGCCCTCTCGGCAGGCTTATCGCCGCCTACAGTTAACGTTCCAGATGGCGTGTGCAGCATCACTCTCAACGTGCTTGATGTTGGTTCGGCGCTGCTCACCATGCAAAGCGGATCGATCAGCCTCACCAATTCGTCCGTTCTCACCATCAACAGTCCAAGCACCACTCTTACCACGTCATTGCTAGGCCTCCCGGTAACGACCATTACCTGCGGCGCGGCGCTACCCATCAGTTTGAGCCAACTGCCATCAATCTCCGATCTGTTGACGCTTTGCAAAGGACCATAGAGATTCACCATCCAGACGAGGAGGAGCGCAAGGAGTTTCACGAACCTCATGTCGCAGGATCGCTGCGCTCACGCCTGCCCATGTCCTTCAGAAATTGCCGTTCCGCGGTGACCAGCTTCCAATACGTCAGCTCGCGGAACGGCAATCCATGCTGCGCAGCAATCGGAGCGATCAGTTTCGCCAGTTGTTCGTAGTGCCGATGATGCCAGGTGGGAAACAGGTGATGCGTGGCATGTCGTAGCAATCCCCCCAACCAATACCCGAGCCAGCGTGGTTTGGGCACCCAGTCGACCGCGGTGAACAGCCCATGCTCGCGCCATCCGTGCGGCATCGTCGCGGCGCCTTGTGGCGCGCGATAAAACGCCACGCCTGCCCAGTGTGTGCCGGTCAACAGGCCGATAAGCACGCACGAAGCCAGCACCAGCGATACCGCATAAGCACCCAATACCATTCCCCAACCCATGCCTGCGCGATGCACCAACCATGCGGGCAACACGATCATCAACATGACGTGCGCCAGCTTGGTACCTGTAAAGACGATCCATCCGCGCAGCCCCTGCAACGAACTGCGCGCCCCCACGGGCGTCTTGCCCAACCGATCGATCCAGTCGAGAATCCAGCCGACATAAAACAAACCCAGGCCAGTCAGCAAAGGCCAGTACAGATGCTGATAACGGTGATGGCGTTGTGGTACCTGAAACGGTGTCTGGCAGAGTAGAAAACCTTCTTCCAGATCGAGATCGAGCCCGACAATGTTGGTGAAGGCGTGATGGAACTCCACATGCCGCACACGCCAATACTCCGAATCGATGCCCAATGGCAGCGCAACCACGCGTCCAAGCCATGCATGTAACCGGCGAGCTGTTACTGATGAAAAGCGCGCAGGGTTAAACAAGGTTTCATGCGCAGCGTCATGACCGACGTTCACCGCAATAAGCATGGCCGACATCACGAAGGCACCGTAGGCCGCCAGGAATGCGCGCTCATTCTTTGCCAGAACGACGAAGGCTGCTGCGCTGCATGCGGCAACCAACAAAACACCGCACTTCAACCATTGTGCCGCATTCGCAAACCGGTGATCGCGTGCACGACGAAGATAAGCAAACGCAGCTTCACGCAATTGCCGATTGAACTGGGAATCGCGTCGGGGCCATACGCGCAAAAGGGAATCCGTGTTTACGCGCGCGCCCGCTTCCGGCGTGGTGGCATTGCGTGTTTCCGTGCACACCTTGACTGCATCATCGATTCGCATGTCAGCTCTCCTCTGCCCTTTGTCCTTGAAATCGAGATCAAGCAGCACTTGCCCCTAGCGTATGCAAACTTACGGAGCCGAAGTGCAAAGGCCGTGAATGCTCCGGCGTGGCGGCTGCAAGATGACAGCGTTATGAAAGAGGGACAGGTCAACCACCTTTCCATGTAACAGCGGCTACACAGCGCATTGAGTGCAAGCGGCCTATGTTGTCACCGGACAGACACGGCGCTTTTCAGTATGCGCATCCGCCACGTCTGCCATCTTGCCGGGGACATGCAGGCGTAGTTTCAAGGCAACACCGCCGATGGTGCTCGGCCATTCAACGTTGCCGTCATAACCAGGAGGTATCTATGAAGCTGCATCTCAAACATCTGCTCAAGTTGAGCCCGTCCAGCGTGTTTCGTGTGCTGGCTATCGCCGTGTTGACGATGTCCACCACGCTGCTGAGTGCCGCACCGGCGCAAGCGCAAACGACCAGCCCCATCTCGCTGCAGTGCCAGGTGAACCCCACCGGCATCGTTCTCACCTGCAACGGTACTACGCCGGCCGGCAGCGTCGGCCTGAATTGCCAAGTGTCGGCGGTCAACAGCAACAACGGCGTGTATGCCATCGTGGGCGGAACGTGCTCGATCACTTCCAGCGTTGCCGGCCTCAACCTGTCCGAAACCATCACGGGCGCAGCCATCACCATCGACACCAACAGCGGGCTGATCTACGTGCACGATACGGATACCGCCACATTGACAGTGGGCGAGGGTTTGGTGAGCGTGACGGTGACCACTGGGGGCGGCCCATTCTTCCTCAACTTATCGCAGCCCTCGCTGACCTTGGTCAACGGAACGCTCGATGTTGGCGTCAACGTACTGGGACTCCCCGTTGCGCAAGTTACCGGCCAAGGCAACGGTGCGTCGGTCAGCTTGAACGGCTCCGTTCTCACGCTCATCGCCGCCAAAATCACTGGCTCGGCATCCGTGCTCGGCATTCTGCAAGTAAACCTTCCCTGCGGCAGCCCGGGCACCATCAATTTGGGCCAGCTCCTCATTAGCCTTCCAATCTCCACCTGCATAGCATCGTAGGCCTGCGTCATGACAAACCAAGCGGTCTAAACGGAAGGATATTTTTGCACTGGCCGGTGACGACCAAAACGCTGGCCAGTGCAATATTCATGACAGCGCGCAAGTACCGAAGACACCTTTAGTACAGCAGATCGCGCTCGCGACCAACGGTCACGGGGTAAGATCACACGTTCTACGTTTCAGATACAGAGGCAATGCGCTTGGCCGCATGGTGATCATGAAGTCCTCCTTGATGGAGCTCGCGCTCACGGCAAGCGCCATGTGGAAATTCTTCGTGAGCATGGATAACACCAAGCGCATTTCCACCCCCGCTAGATGACGTCCGGGGCAAACACGCGGTCCCGAGCCAAACTGCATGAACGCTTTGGAACGATGTGGCTCGAAACGCATCCTTGCACTTTCAAGCCAACGTTCCGGCTCAAAGGCATGCGGACACCCGAAATAGTCAGCGCGAAGCGTCGAGGGCCGGTTGAGAAAAATGATCCCGGTGCCCTTTGGCACGTGAACGCTGCCGATCAATACATCCTCCCGCGGCTCAAGCACATGCAAAGGAAATACGGGCCGAAAACGGCTAGCTTCCGTGCAGACAGCCTCAAACAGATCCAGCTCCCCAAGCTTCTCGTAAGTGGGGCATACGATATCCCTCCCAAGCACGGCATCAGCGTTGCCAGCAAGCAGCCGATCCATACCGTCATTGGCCAACGCACTGTAAATTGCCCACGCCAGTGAATGGGCGGTGGTGTCCTCCCCAGCGAGAAATAACGTAAACACATTAGCCGCGATCTGCTCGTCAGTGACCTGCGAGCCTGGCAAGCGCTGCCAGGCCACCATGGCTTCCAACAGATTGCGCGAACCACCGGAGCTTTCCGTTGTCCGCCTTTTAGCAACCCTGATCATGGAGGCGATATAACGATGAATTTCCTTGACCGCCTGGCTGAATCTTCTATTTCCAAGCGACGGATAACGCCAATACGGGAAAGGTGCAATAGCACGGCGGTGTATCTCGGGAAAGACCAAACTTAGATGACTGAAGAGCGCATCATCCTTTTCCAGCACATCGGCGCCATCACCGAATACCAGCAAACGCATTGCACAAAGGGTGTAACGCTTGAGCTCCGCAATCATTTCCACGGGCTTGCCCTGTGCCGCACGCCGGTCCAGACGTTGGTAAAAATGTTGCGTCATCAGCCGCAGATCGGAAAAGCAGTGCTTGATATTTGGTACCGACAAAGCCGCAACTATCAATTTACGCTGGGGCAACCAATCGTCACCTTCCGCAAAGAAGACCCCATCCGCTCCAATTTCCGCGGATAGTGCTTGAAGATAGGCATGCCGGCGATACCGGAACGGCCGCTCTCGCATGACCTGATGACAAAGTTCTGTATCGCTCCAGACAATAAACGGATGGCCTAGACGACTGATCCGATAGGGAGAACCAAATTCGTCCGCCCATCGCTCCAGCTTTAGATGCACCGGCGTAAAAGCAAGCTGGTGAATGTTACCGAATACTGGAAGACCACCTGGACCAGGCAGCTCCCAGAGGTGGCGGCCATTGACAGCAGAACTGACGCTCTCGGTATCCATGGCCGGCTCTATGCTTGCAAACGTCGGTAATCGGAAGGATGACTAAAACGTCACGACAGAAGTATGTCGCCCCATAGCGGCGCAATGGTCTGCATGGCCTTGGCGCCATTTTCGCGCAACCTTAAGAGATGAGACGTGGGCTGGCCTGATCTCCCAACTATTATTTTGACGAACATCAAACAGTAAGACGATGTTCCCAAAGCTATTCGTGCTAGTCTCCCGCGTCCATGCACGCGCCCGACGACTTCACCGAAGGTGCCGGCGGCAAGCCGACCCGACACGTCCTTACACCCAGCACGCTTAACCGGCTGGTGCGCGGGTTGCTGGAAGATGCCCTGCCGTTGGTGTGGATCGAGGGTGAGCTGTCCAACGTGGCGCGGCCGGCTTCCGGCCATCTCTACTTCACTTTGAAGGACAGCCTGGCGCAGGTGCGTTGCGCCATGTTCAAGACCAAGAGCATGGGATTGCGTTTCCGCCCGGCAGATGGTGCGCACGTGCTGTGTCGCGCGCGGGTGGGGTTGTATGAACCGCGCGGCGAATTTCAGCTGGTGGTCGAGCATATGGAGCCGGCCGGCGAAGGTGCGTTGCAGCGCGAGTTCGAACGGCTGAAGGCGCAACTGGATGCGGAAGGCTTGTTCGCGCAGGAACGCAAGCGACCCCTGCCCCGCTTTGCGCGCCGTATCGGCGTGATCACCTCGGCTACCGGTGCTGCCATTCGCGACGTGTTGAGCGTGATGTCACGACGCTGGCCGCTGGTGGAAGTGGAGGTGTTGCCCGTGCCGGTGCAAGGGCGTGAAGCGCCGCCGGCGATCGTATCGATGTTGCGCAAGGCGTCGGCAAGCGGGCGCTACGACGTATTGCTGCTGACGCGCGGCGGCGGTTCACTGGAAGATCTGTGGGCCTTCAATGATGAGCAGGTGGCGCGTGCGGTGCATGCCAGCGCGGTGCCGGTAGTCAGCGCGGTGGGGCATGAGATCGACTTCAGCATTTCCGATTTCGTGGCTGATCTGCGCGCGCCGACGCCCTCGGCCGCGGCGGAGCTGCTGGTACCGGACATCCTCGCGCTGCGCCGCCATGTGGAGCAGTTGCGCCAGCGCACCGTAGCGATCCATGAGAGGCGTTTGCATACGCGCATTCAGCGGCTCGACCATTTGCTTGCGCGCTTGCAGGCGCAACGACCGCAGGCGCGGCTGGCGCGGGATCGGCAGCGTCTTGAGCAATTGCAGCGTCGCCTGCTTGCATGCCGGCAGGCGCAAGTCACACAGAAAACCATTCGACTGGATCGCATGCATGCGCGGCTATTGGCGCAACACCCGCGCCAGCGCGTGGCGATGTTGCGGCAACGGCTGGAGCAATACGCGCTGCAGCTGCGTCACATGATGCAACACAAGCTGCAACGCGAACGCCTGGAACTGCAACACGTCGCGCGAGCCATGCATGCGGTGAGCCCGCTGGCGACGCTGGAGCGTGGCTATGCGATCTTGTTTGATGAAGAAGGCAAGGTGTTGCGGTCGGCACAGAACGTAGCGGTGGATACGCCGCTGCGTGCGAAGTTGGCGGATGGCGATCTGGCCTTACGGGTAAGCAAAAAATAGCCGCGTAGGTTGGGGCGAGGCACAGCCGAACCCCAGCAGCCATGCAGCGCGGCGATGCCCGCCATCATGAAGCTCCCTTACGGGCCCTCATTCCCGCGAAAGCGCATTGCTGTCCAAGAAAAATGTTCTCAGCTCATGCGTTCCTCAGCGGGCAACCATTTTTCCCGCAAATTCAATGCTACCGATTCGTCGCCCCGGCGAAGGCCGGGGCCCAGTGACTTTGACGATCTTCAAGTCGCTGGGTCCCGGCCTTCGCCGGGACGACGATTCCTATAGCGATTTGCGCAAGACGAAAAAATCTTCCTTGGACAGCAGTGCGCGAAAGGGGGAATGACGGCCTGAGGCAGGGACGTGTTTCGCGGCAACCTGCATCACGCATCCATTCTTCACACGACTCAAACGCATTCCCGCACGAATCGAATATAGGAGTACATATAGCATCGTTATCTTTCCTGGAGACGATGCATGAAGGCCGCGGCCTTGTTTGTGAAAGCGTTGGAAGCCGAAGGGGTGACTCGCATATTCGGTGTGCCGGGCGAGGAAAACCTCGATCTGGTGGAAGCCTTGCGCGAATCATCGATCAAGCTGATCGTGACCCGCCACGAGCAGGCAGCCGGCTTCATGGCGGCCACCTGGGGCCGGCTGACCGGCGAAGCGGGCGTGGCGCTATCGACCTTGGGGCCTGGCGCCACCAACCTGGTGACGGCCGCGGCCTATGCCCAGCTCGGCGCCATGCCGATGATGATGATCACTGGGCAGAAGCCGATCCGCACCCATAAGCAGGGCTTGTTCCAGCTGGTGGACGTGGTGGACATGATGCAGCCGCTCACCAAGTACACGCGCCAGCTGGTATCGGCGGCGACGATTCCGGCGCGCATCCGCGAAGCGTTCCGCCGTGCGGAGGAGGAGCGCCCCGGCGCGGTGCATCTGGAATTGCCGGAAGACATCGCCCGCGATGAGGTGGACGAATACATCCTGCTGCCCACCGAATATGCGCGCAGGCCATCGCCGGACGATGCCGCGTTGGTGCAGGCGGCCGAAGCGATCAGCTTGGCCAGGCATCCGATCCTGATGATCGGCGCCGGCGCCAATCGCCAGCGCACGGCCGTGGCCTTGCGCGCCTTTATCGACAAGCTCGGCATTCCGTTTTTCACCACGCAAATGGGCAAGGGCGTGGTGGATGAGGATCATCCGCTGTGGCTCGGCAACGCGGCGCTATCGGATGGCGATTTCGTGCATCGTGCGATCGATGCGGCGGACGTGATCATCAACGTCGGTCACGACGTGGTGGAAAAGCCGCCGTTTTTCATGCAGCGCGGGCGGCGCACGGTCATCCACATCAATTTCTCCTCGGCCGAAGTGGATACGGTGTATTTTCCGCAGATCGAAGTGGTGGGCGATATCGCACATACGGTGGAACGTCTCACCGACGCGTTGACTGTGCAGCAACATTGGGATTTCCAGTATTTCAACAAGGTGCGTGAAGCGTTCCAGGCGCAGCTTGGCCAGTACGCCGATGAAGCACGCTTTCCGATGCACCCCGTACGCATCGTCGCCGATACGCGCCGCTTTATGCCGGACGACGGCATCCTGTGCCTGGACAACGGCATGTATAAGCTCTGGTATGCGCGCTACTACACGGCGCGCCAGCCCAACACGGTGCTGCTGGATAACGCGCTCGCCACCATGGGCGCAGGCTTGCCGTCGGCGATGGCGGCGAAGATGGTGTATCCGGAGCGCAAGGTGCTGGCGATCTGTGGCGACGGCGGCTTCATGATGAATGCGCAGGAGCTGGAAACCGCCGTGCGCTTGAAGATGGACCTGGTGATTCTGCTATTGCGCGATGACGCCTACGGCATGATCCGCTGGAAGCAGGCGGAGATGGGCTATGCGGATTACGGCATGCAGTTCAGCAATCCGGACTTTGTGCGTTTTGCCGAAGCGCATGGTGCGCATGGGCATCGTCCGCAAAGCGCGGATGAATTCCTCCCTACCCTGCAACGCGCCTTTGACGAAGGCGGCGTGCATCTGATCGACCTTGCGATCGACTATTCCGACAACCATCGTGTGCTTGACGAAGAAATCCGTAGCCTGAGCGCTGCCGTGAAGGAATGATCATGCTCGACAAAACTTATCCCTACTATCTGGCCAACGAGCCGCGCACTTCCTCCGAGATGATGGAGGTATACGACAAATTCAGCGGGGAGGTCGCCACGCGCGTGGCGGTGCCGGACGCACAGGCCACGGAAGAAGCCATTCGCGCAGCCGTGCAGGCCGCCGGGCCAATGAAGCGCTTCAAGCCCTGGGCGCGCCAGGCCGTGCTGCAGCATTGTGTGAAGCGCTTTCAGGAGCGTTACGACGAACTCGCCATGGCGCTATGCATCGAGGCGGGCAAGCCGATCAAGGATGCCGCCGGTGAAGTGACGCGTTTGATCGAAACCTTCCGCATCGCCGCCGACGAAGCGGTACGCGTGAATGGCGAAACCTTGAATCTGGAACTGGCCGGGCGCCTGGATGGTTATCACGGCTTTACCCGCCGCGTGCCGTTGGGACCGGTGTCGTTCATTACTCCATTCAACTTCCCGTTGAACCTGGTCGCGCACAAGGTGGCGCCGGCTATCGCGGCAGGTTGCCCGTTTGTGCTGAAGCCTTCGGAAAAAACGCCGATCGGCGCGCTGATCATCGGTCAGGTGCTGGCGGAAACCGATCTACCGAAGGGTGCGTTTTCCGTGCTGACGCTGGATGGCAAGCACTCCGCACCCCTGGTGGAAGACGATCGATTGAAGCTGCTTTCCTTCACCGGCGGACAGATCGGCTGGGACCTGAAAGCGCGCGCCGGCCACAAGAAGGTGACGCTGGAATTGGGCGGCAATGCGGCATGCATCGTGGATGCCGATCAGCATGCAAACCTGGACCGGGTGATCGAGCGGCTGATCTTTGGTGCGTTCTATCAATCCGGCCAGAGTTGCATCAGCGTGCAGCGCATCTATGCGCATGCGTCGCTGTATGAAGAACTGAAGCAACGCCTGGTCGCTGCGGTGAAGCAGCTCAAAGCAGGCGATCCCAAGGACAAGAACGTGTTTCTTGGCCCGATGATCGATGAAGCAGCGGCGACGCGCCTGGAAGGCTGGATCAACGAAGCGCAGCAGGCTGGCGGCAAGATCCTTTGCGGCGGCAAGCGCAAGGGCAACATGCTGGAAGCCACGGTGATGGAAAACGTACCGAAGGATGCCAAGGTCAATCGCATGGAAGTGTTCGGGCCGTTCGTGTTGCTGGTGCCGTTCGAGCACATCGACGAGGCATTCGCGATGGTCAACGACTCCGATTACGGCCTGCAGGCCGGCATCTTCACCAACAATCTTTCCCACGGTATGCGTGCGTGGGACGAGCTGGAACAAGGCGGCGTGATCGTCAACGACGTGCCGAGTTTCCGCGTGGACAACATGCCGTATGGCGGTGTGAAGCTATCTGGCGTGGGACGCGAGGGCGTGCGTTACGCGATGGAGGATATGTCGGAGATTCGGTTGATGGTGATGCGGGAGACATAACCCGCACCACCGTAGGCTGGGATGAAATCCCAGCACCGGGAACCATAACGGAAGCTGGGATTTCATCCCAGCCTACGCACTAGCTACGCTGAGGCCTCAAGCTCCACGCAAGGCGCACCCATCGCGCGCAGGCGCATCACATCGCGCAACGGCGGCGCGCCATGTTGGCGGCTGTACTCACGACTGAACTGCGACGGGCTTTCGTAACCGACGCGATGCGCGGCGGTGGCCACGTCGCAACCTTCGGTCAGCAACAATCGACGCGCCTCGTGCAGGCGCAACACCTTCTGGTACTGCAGCGGACTCATCGCGGTGATCTGGCGGAAGTGATGGTGCAACGAGGAAGGACTCATGTTCACCATGCTGGCCAGTTCGGCGATGCGCAGCGGCTTGTTGTAGTGCACGCGCAACCACTGGATGGCACGCGCGATCTGCTGGCCCTGCCCGCCCGCCATGGCGATCTGCGCCAGGCGCACGCCCTGCTCGCCGGTGAGCAGGCGATAGAGCAGTTCGCGTTCGATCAGCGGCGCGAGCAACGCCAGGTCGTGCGGTGAATCGAGCAGGCGCACCAGGCGCAGCAGGGGATCGAGCACGTCGGCGCTGACCGGGCTCAAAGCAATGCCGCGCGCGGTGGCAGTGGAAGGCTTGGCCAGCTTTACCTCGGACAGCCATTCGCCGATGCGCACAGGATCGAGACGCAAGGTGATGCACAGGCAAGGCTGCTGTGGCGAGGCGCGCATCACCTGGGCGGTCACCGGCACATCGATGGAGTTGATCAGATAGTGGCCGTATTCCTGTTTCAGGCGCTCCTCGCCCACCAGCACATCCTTGTTGCCCTGGAGCAGCAGGCCGAGGCAGGGCTCGTACATGGCGCAGCTGCGGTCGCTGGGGGCATCGGCGCGGAAGAACGACAAGGCCGGCCATGCTGTCTGGGTGACGCCTTCGGCCTGGGCGTATCGTTCAACGATGGCTGTCAATTCCTCGTAATCCTGCTCAAGGCGGGAAGGCATGCCGATCGGTTTGAGCTGTGTGTTCATGCGGAATACTGCTTGCCTGGAACGCGTGGAGCTTGCCTGTTCCTGCAGGTCAAAGCGAGTGTTCAAGGGTGGATTTGCAGGATCAAGCAAGCATCTAGCAGGATTTGGCTACTTCGCTTTTGCTGCGCTGCGCATACTCTGCGGCCATCCTTAGGCTTTACCTCCCTGGAGAACCGCATGGCCCTCAGCATCCGCGGCTACGCCGCGCAATCCGCCACGACGCCCCTGGCAGCCCATCAGTTCGACCGGCGCGATCCTCGCGCGGACGACGTGGTGATCGACATTCTGTATTGCGGGGTCTGCCACTCCGACATTCACACCGCTCGTAACGAGTGGGGCGGCAGCACCATGTATCCGGTGGTGCCCGGCCATGAAATCATCGGCCGCGTGGCCTCGGTGGGTGCCCAGGTCACCGCCTTCAAGCCGGGCGACCTGGTCGGTGTGGGTTGCATGGTGGACTCCTGCCAGCATTGCGCGGCCTGCGAGCAGGGCCAGGAGCAGTACTGCGTGGAAATGCCCACCTTCACCTACAACAGCCGCGATCGCCGCGACGGCATGATGACCTTCGGCGGCTACTCCGAGCGCATCGTGGTGAACGACAAGTTCGTGCTGCGCATTCCGGAAGGCGTGGACCCCAAGGCTGCCGCACCGCTGCTGTGCGCCGGCATCACCACCTGGTCGCCGCTGCACCATTGGAAGATCGGCAAGGGCCACAAAGTGGCCATCGTGGGCCTGGGCGGCCTTGGCCACATGGGTTTGAAGTTCGCCAAGGCGCTGGGTGCCGACGTCACTCTGTTTACCCGCTCACCCGGCAAGGAAGCCGAAGCGCGCCGGCTGGGCGCCGATCACGTGGTGCTGTCGACCGATGACAAGCAGATGGCCGCCGTCGCCCGCCAGTTCGATTTCATTCTCGACACGGTGCCGCACCAGCATGATCTCAATCCGTATCTCGCCACGCTGAAGATCGATGGCGTGCATGTGCTGGTAGGTCTGGTGGAGCCAGTGAATCCGCCGGTGCACGCGGGCGGCCTGATTTTCGGTCGCCGCTCGCTGGCCGGCTCGCTGATCGGCGGCATTGCGGAAACGCAGGAAATGCTGGATTTCTGTGCCAAGCACGGCATTGCTTCGGATGTGGAGATGATCGACATCCAAGACATCAACACGGCTTACGGACGCATGCTCAATAGCGATGTGCGCTATCGGTTTGTGATTGATATGGCGTCGTTGAAGAAAGCGGTGTGATGCAAATTTGCCAACCGTAGCTCGATAACTAAAAACCGTAGCAAACCAGTTCCCTCCCCTGCATGCAGGGGAGGGTTAGGGTGGGGTGCGAGCGAAGCGAGCGGCGGGGGCTGGGCGTTGCTGCAAGATGTATCTCACCGAATGCCTCTTGCCATCGGACCTCATCGCGACGTACGACTGCACGCTAAAGCACAAGCAACCCCACCCCAGCCCTCCCCTATGTATAGACCGGAGACATGGTGGACACATGTTCGGAGACATGGTGGACAGTGTTAGGCCAGTCCGCGGCCGAATTGGGAAGTGTGCTCGGTAAGATTGAGGCGGGCAATGAGCACCGAGCTCCAGTAGACGGCCATTACCCGCTCATCGGTGGTCGCTCGCACGATCACCGGTTCGCCGATGAAGGCGGTTCCTACGGAATAGTCATGTCCCTTCCACGTCACTAAACCGCCATCCTGCACGCGCCGTACCCGCTGGGGATCGTCGTAATCGGGTGCGGGAGGGCGATCCTGGTATTCCCGTAACGCAGCGCAATAGCGCTGTGCAGGGACATGCATCGCCAAGGCTTCATGAGGGCGTTGATGGTTATAGACCGACCGCCAATGATCAAAGGCGCGCTGTGTGGCGGACGCATCCTCGAAGGTGCGGCCTTGCAGGAGCTCCACTTGGAGCGTGCGGTGAAAGCGCTCATCTTTGCCTTGTGTCTGTGGATGGTAAGGACGGGAATGCCCCACCCGGACGCCTTGTTTCATCAGCCACACATCCAATCGTGTGTAAGTACGGCCGTGGCTGCCCCAGGGCGGTCCGTTATCCATGGTCATGCGCCACGGCACCCCGTACCGGCGGAAGGTGGCGGTGAGGTGCGCCTGCACTGTCTGGCGTGATTGCTCCACGCAGGCGGCCAAGCACAGGCTGTAGCGCGAGTGATCATCCAGAATCGTCAGCGGATGGCAGCGCCCGCTGCGCAGGGCGAAATGGCCTTTAAAGTCCATTTGCCACAAATCATTAGGCGCGAGATGTTCAAAGCGCTGATAGGTCGAGCGTGTAGCATCGGTCGGCACGCTGATGCGTCCATGGCGAGCCAGGATTGCATGCACCGTGCTGGCGGCGGGCATGGCATGACCCGCTCCTTCCAGTCGATGCTTGATCTTGCGTGCGCCCCAGGCCGGATGGGCATCACGCACAGCCAGAATAGCCCGCTCAAGCGCTTCCTCGCTGCGCTCCGGCGAGGCATGAGGGCGACGGGACCGGTCGCTTAAAGCTTCTCCCTTCCGATGCCGCCCAAGCCATTTGTAAGCCGTGGAAGGGCTGATGCCGTAGCGCTTACACAGTTGCCGAACATTAGCGCCGTCCTGTTCGGCCAGAGCAATAAACTCCTCGCGAAGTTGCACGGTAGACACCTCTTGCCAGGGCACCTGCGGTCTCCTTTGTGAGAGCAGGTACTGAGTTTGAAGGTGTCCACCATGTCCCCGAACACCTGTCTACCATGTCTCCGGTACATACACAGGGGAGGGCTGGGGTGGGGTGAGGCGAGCGAAGCTCGCTTCCAGCTGCGCTGGAATGGGCCTTCGAGATGATGAACTCTCTGGCAAGCGTGCTTCACCCCACCCCAACCCTCCCCTACTACACGTAGGGGAGGGAGATGATCTGGCAAGCAAAATTTCTTTGGACAGCGGTGGGCCTTCGCCGGAATGACGTGCGGCGGGAAATGTCCTGTGGCAAGCGTCCACTACCTGCAATCGTTCATTCCCCGTCGCCCCGGCGAAAGCCGGGGCCCAGCGACTTGCAACATCCACAAAGACATCAGGCCCCGACATTCGCCGAAGCGACGGTTGCCTGTTACCCCTAAGTCCAATTTCCCACGCTACGCATTGGTGCTCTCTTAACGCAGCTACACAACTGGCAGGCGTCTGCCGTCACCGGCCACAAAGGGCAGCGGGTGGATACGGCTGCGCGCATTCTTGATGCGTAACCTTGGGAGGACATCATCATGCTGTCGAGATTCACCAGGTTTTCGTTCCGATTTGCGTTGCTTGGCGTTGCGTTGCTGCTTTCGCCCTATGCGTGGGGTGCTTCCGCACTCGGCTCCTACAATATCGCGTCGCGTTCGGTCACCGTCGCCGGCATTTCGTCCGGCGGCTATATGGCCGTGCAATTACAGGTGGCGTATTCGCGGGCAATTTTCGGTACGGCCGTGATGGCAGGCGGCGCTTACTATTGCGCGCAGGACAATGAAGCGTACTGGGGCAGCGCGTGCGCTACTGGCGTCGGCGTGCCGGTGTCATCGCTGGTGAGCTACACCAACCAGCAAGCATCGGCGGGAACGATCGACCCGACCAGCAACATCGCCGGCAAGCCGATTTACATGTTCAGCGGCACGCTGGATACGGTGAACTACCAGCAGACCATGGACGATCTGTACCGTTACTACCAAAGCTTCACCTCCACTGCCAACATCACCTACAACAACTACACCCCGGCCGAGCATGCATGGATCACGCCCGATTCGGTGGTGCCATGTTCGTATCTGCAAGCGCCTTTCATCAACAACTGCGGCTTCGATGCCGAGCAGACCTTTCTCAGTTTGTTCTATGGGCAGCTCAATGCGCGCAACAACGGTGTGCTCGGTGGCAGCTTTATCCAGTTCAAACAGAATGCATTCTGTCCGAACGGCAATTGCGCGGCGATTTCCATGGACAGTACCGGCTGGGTCTACGTGCCGCAAAGCTGTGCGCAAGGACAATCATGCCGCTTGCTGGTCGCCTTGCATGGGTGTTCGCAGAACCAGGAGACCATCGGCACCACCTTCGTGCAGTACGCCGGCATCAACGAGTGGGCCGATACCAACAACATCATCGTGTTGTATCCCCAGACCATCAATGCCACGGTGCCGTATAACCCGTATGGCTGCTGGGATTGGTGGGGCTATACCAATAGCCATTACGCGTTGAAGTCGGCGCCGCAGATGACGGCGATCATGGCGGAAGTGAATCATTTGGCGGGTGGAACGTTGCAGCTTTGAGCAAAGCTCGCTCGTAGGCTGGGAAATCCCGGCATCGCCATGCATGGTCTATGTATGGCCGTCATTCCCGCTTTCGCGGGGATGACGGCCACGGGTTGACGCGAGCATCATCGCAACACCAACGCCGATTGCCGCGCAGCCACAAACAACGCAAAGCTGCGACGGCCGCCTTATGCGCAATCGAACAGCGCCATGAAACCGAAATCCATATGCAGCTGCGAGTGGCAATGAAACAACGACAGCCCGCGCTGGTCGGCGGTGAAATCGATCTCCATGCTCTGATAGCCGTTCAACATCACCACGTCCTTGATGATGCCGGCGGTTGGCTGGCCAGCGATGCGCGTGATCTCGAAACTGTGCCGATGCAGGTGGATCGGGTGGATGTCGTCGCTGGTGTTATGCATGCGCAAGCGATAACGCTTGCCGATATGCAGCGGGTACGTCGGCTTGCGTGTTGCCATGTCGAAGGCGACGTCATTGATGGTCCATCGATTGAAGCCGTTGTCGGCGGCATTCTGCTTGGCGAAGGTCATCTCGATGACTTCATCCGGCGTGTCGGGCCTGGCGCCCGGCAACGCAAAGCGCCGGTAATCCCAGCTGGATGACTTGGGTTTTGCCCATTGCGGCTTGCCATGGTGGCCGGCGTATTCCACCACGATGCCCATGCCGCGGCCGCGATCATCATCATCAAGGTCGCCAAGGATCCACGTGCCGGGATGTTTCATCTCCACCACGGCACTGATGCGTTCGGCCGTGCCAAGCCACAACACCGGCACCTCGGCCGGCTGCGGCACCGGATTACCGTCCAGCGCCACCACTTTGAAGGTATGCCCGGGCAGCGCCAGGCTGCGTATTTCGGTGGCGCTGCCGTTGAGCACGTGCATCAGTACGCGCTCGCCAGGCTTGACGCGAATCGGCTCGCCGGCGCCAAGCTTGCGGCCGTTGATGGCGAAAGCCTGGTAACCCACCTCGTAGCCGTGCGGCTGTCCTTTCACCAACGATGCTTTCATCGCTGTTTCGCCGCGCTCTTTCAACGCAGGCTCGGTCTCGCGTGGCAACAGAAAATCCTGCGCCATGTCGCCACCCTGGCTGAAGAATGGATCGAACTCTTTCAGGACCAGAAACACTTCCTGGTCGTAATCGCCGGGCGTCTGGCGCGGCTCGATATAGACCGGGCCGACCTGGCCGCTGTATTGCCCCAGCGCAAGATCGCTGCCCGCCACCCCATGCGTGTGATAGAAGCGGAAACCCGACGGCCCCGGCACGAACGACAAGCGGCGCATGCCATGCGGCGGAATATAGGGCGTGCCTTCCTCGGCGGAACCGTCGACGTCCACCGGCACGAATTGGCCATGCCAGTGCAATTGTTCCGGCACGTTGGTGTCGTTGTAGACATCCACCACCACGCGCTGTCCTTCCTTCAAGCGGATCAGCGGGCCGGGAAACTGGCCGTTGTAGGTGGTGGTGGAAACGATGTGGTCCGGTGCCAGCTCGACCAGGCTGCGCGCGATGCGCAGGGTGTAGTCCGCCTTGCCGGTGGGAGCAATGGCGGAAGTCGATACCGCGGCGCCCAACCATCGTGGCGTGCTGCCAGCCAAGGCCGTGAGTCCGCTCAGTTTCAGGAATTCGCGCCGGTCGATCATGTGTATTCGCTCCCGGTTTTACTGGCGCCTGCGCAGGCGCAGATAGGTGAAAGCCTGCTCGGTTCCCCAAGGCGTGACGTGCATGTCGCGACCGCTTGCCATGCGTTCGAAGCCATCGCCGAAGCATGCATGCAAACCGTCGGCATCATAACGGACCACATTCAATCCGCTGCAGCGGGCAGGGCCGTCGAGGGCGAACGCCGCGATGATGAGCGTGCCGCCAGGTGCAAGGCTGCGGCGCAGCGCAGCCACATAGGCCGTTCTCGATGCCTCGTCGGTCAGAAAGTGAAACACCGCTCGATCGTGCCACAGGGCATAGCGGCGCGAAGGTGCAAAGCGCGTGACGTCATCCACCAGCCAGTGCACACGCTGCGCATTGCCGTTACCAAGGCGCGCCTGTGCCTGCGACAGTGCGTGCACGGAAATATCGAGAACGCTGATGTCGGTATAGCCCGCATCCAGCACATGATCGACGAGGGTGGAAGCGCCGCCGCCCACGTCGAGCAGCGGCGCATCGTGCGGCAGTTGGCTGTCGGTGATGAACGCCAGCGAGGTTTCCGGATGACGTTGATACCAGCTCACCGAGTCGGCGGCTTTGCTGTCGTAAACCTGGTCCCAGTGCTGTCGCGTGTCGGGCATGGCGATAGGAAACCGCAGATCGTAGGTTGGGTTAGCGCAGCGTAACCCAACCAATATTCGAAGCACGCTGCGCTGACTCAACCTACCAATGCATACGTCAAATCGGAATCTCCAGAATGGCCTTGACCGTCCAGCTGTCGCTCGCGCCATTCAAACCATGGCCGATGCCGAAGTTGAACGGAAGGGGGCCGCGCGTTACGTCCACGGCGGCGAACAGTTGCTGATATTGCTTGCGCGCCGGATCGAAATTGCCGATGCGGCCCATGTCGTCGTAATACTCCAGACCAAGCGCCGTGCCCGGCCATACCGTGCGCGCCACTTTCAACGCCGGCGCGAAATCACTGGAGCTGCTGCCGTAGCGTGGATGAAACGTGCCGTCGACCACCGGATTGAAGGAAATCAGCCACAACGGACTGCGATACCCGACGATAGGCCGTAGTTCGACGGCAGGGCGGCCTTGTTCCAGGCGTTCGTTGACGGCCGATATCTCCAGATTCAATCCGAAAAACGGACCGGCGCCGTCTTCCGGCGGCTTCAACGGAATCCACTTCAGACGCACGCGCGGCCCGGCGAAGTAATTGGTGCCGGTGGCATCGTGCAGGAGGGGCAGATAAAGCCCCGCCTCCAACGTATCGGTGATGCCGTACGACCATTCCATCGTGGTGCGAAACCCGCGGGCGGGCGGAATTTCGCCGGGATAGTCGGGTACCGAGCGGCCTTCCAGCGTCGTATTCAAATGCAGTTCCAGGCCGAGCTGGCCTTGCCGGTTGATGCTGTCGTCATACACCTGGATCTCGTCGGTGAGGTCGGCATGCGCCAACGGTGATACCAGCGACACCGCAAGAACCAGGGCATACGGCAGAACGCGTCGAAACAACATACAAAGACTCGAATGAGAGGAGGGGTTGCACACATCTAGAAGGCACTGCCGATCATCCCGGCACGCCTTGTTGATGGGGAAGGATGCAAAGCTTGCATGGCGAGTATGTGACGCGGCCGCACCATTTGGTTCAGTGCATAAGGTCACGCCTGTCGTATTGCGCAATCTTTACCGCGCACTAAGCCGATCCAAAGATTGGCGGCATACGCTCACTGTGGTTTGAGTATTTTTGCCCGGGTCATGAGCGGCGTGTCGTGATTGCCCTGCGTTTTCGTGCTCATTTGTGTTTAGTGGCGGCGCTAAGCATGGCGTGGCTTGCGCCAGATACGGCTTGCGCCGGCGGTGGCTTTCTTGGCATCGATCATCGGGTGGCGTACGACAATCGCGGCATCTGGAACCGCAACGTCCAAAGTGGCGTGCTGGTGGGAACCGTCGCTTTCGTCGGCATCGGCGCCCTGGCATTCGGGGATCAGGACAAATTCGGCAATACGTTGTGGCGTTCAGTAGATGCGATGGTGTTCACCGGCGTCACCACGCAAGCGATGAAATACGCGTTCCAGCGCGAACGGCCGTCGCAGACGTCCAACCCCAATTTGTTCTTCCACGGTACGCACGCGCAAAGCTTTCCCAGCGGCGAAGTGTCGGCGATTTCCGCGGCCGTAACGCCGTTCATGGCCAGCTATGGCGAAGATCATCCGGCGGTGTATGCCCTGGCGTTGTTACCGGCGTACGACGCGGTAGCGCGCGTGAAGACGCGCGGACATTGGCAGAGCGACGTGCTGGTGGGCGCGGCGGTGGGCGTAGGGTTTGGCATTTACGCCTCGCGACGGAATTCACCGCTGATCATCAGTTGGCTGCCGGGCGGATTCAAAGTCGGGTTTATTCATTACTTCAAGTGATCGCGTGTTCCAGCAGCACGGCGCAACGAGCTCGCTCGCTGAATGACGAAGAAACACATTTTGCCGCATCCACTGTCAGCGACCGTGTGACGGCGGTGTTTGCATCGGCGCTGTCATTGCGCTGCATGCCATTTGGAACGATCTGATCAAACCGTGCGGTGACGACGCGCTGACAGGCAAGCACATTCAGCATTGTCTGCGTGATGTGAACCTGTTGCGCGCACCCTTGTGTTCCTGATTTGTCTTCGATTACGGTGCGCGCGTTCGTTACGGGGAGTGGCGAACGATTTCGTTGGGGCAATCCATTCCGTGCATGTATCCGTTCGAGCGTGAGCCCGTCGGATCGGGATAGTGCGCACTCGGCGAAAGTAGCAATGAGTTGCATGAAGTGCGTTGTAACGCCCGTCAAACGGTGCGGTTCATACGTGTGCATCGTGGCGGGTACCGTCCTTTTCTTTCTTTCGCAGAGGGGAAACACATGTTGGATCATGCAAAGCGCAGTCTGCTGAAAACGATCGCCGTGTCCGCGTTGTTTGCGGCCTGCACGGTCGGTGCGTCTGCAAGCGACGTCTCGGTCACCAATCCTTATTCGCCGGCCTACGGACATGGCTATCGCCATGGCGTCGTGCCAACGCGGGAATCCTTGCGCAACATGAATGCCTTCGATGCGCAGCGCGGCAGTACCACCTTGCTGCGAACCAGCTCGAAAACGCTCGCCTTCGGCGGCGGCGTGGATGGCATCGGCGTTACCAGCAGCCAGCCGAAGGTGTACCTGGTGGTGTATGGCAGCCAGTGGGGAACAGCCAGCACCGATGCCAACGGCAACATGACCTTGTCCGGCGACGCGCATGGCGCCGTGCCCTATCTGCAACAGCTGTTCAAAGGCCTGGGCACCAACAACGAAGGCTGGTCCGGCACGGTCACGCAGTACTGCGATGGTTCGCTGGTAGGCAAGGGCGCCACGTCGTGCCCCACGGGTGCGCCGAAGGTTGGCTACCCCACCGGCGGCACGGCGTTCGCCGGCATCTGGTACGACAACTCCGCCGCATCGCCCTCGCAAGCCACCGGCGCGCAATTGGCGCAGGAAGCGATCAAGGCCGCGGCCCATTTCGGCAATACCACGGCGGCGTCCAATCGCTACGTCGAATACGTGGTGCTATCGCCGTCGGGCACGCATCCGGATGGCTTCAACACGACCAGCGGCCAGTTCTGTGCGTGGCATGACTACAACGGCGACACCACGCTGTCGGGTGGTGCGGTCTCGTCGCCGTATGGCGACATCGCCTTCACCAACATGCCGTATGTGCTCGACATGACCACCAGCTGCGGCGAGAACTTCGTCAACAGCGGTGCGGCGGGTGTGCTGGATGGATTCTCCATCGTGGAAGGTCATGAATACGCCGAAACGGTCACCGACCAGAATCCTGCCGGCGGCTGGACCAACCAGCAGAGCCGCAGCCGTTACAACGGCGAGGAAATCGGCGACGAATGCGCGTGGATTACGCCAGGCACGGCTGGTGGCTCGGCGAATGTGTCGATGGCGACCGGCAACTTTGCGATGCAAAGTCTGTGGTCGAATGACACCAATACGTGTGCCATCACGCATCCTGTGTTGTAGCGCGTTAAACACGATGGCCATTTGCCGTGATCGGCTCCCTCCCCTGCGATGGCAGGGGAGGGTTGGGGTGTCAGCGTAAATCCCGAGATCACATTGATTCGTGTCGAACCGCTCTGAAACAAGCTTGTCGTGAACTTCATCCCCTGACAAAACGACGACGGAGGATTGCTTCCTTACGGCATCACACTCGCCTGCAAATTCCCATCGCGCAGCATCAGCTCCAACCGCAACGATTGCGCGCGCGCGGCCGACGCCGCCAAGGCAAGGCCAAGCCCCGTGTGCACGCCGGCATCCTTACCCTTGCGCCAGAAACGCAGCTTCATGCGGGCGATGTCTTCGGCCGTCAGATCGGGCGCGGCGTTGGTGACCGACCAGCTGAGCGGCGTGCAGCGCAGCGTGATGGTGCTGCCGGAAGGCGCATAGGCCACCGCATTGCCGAGCAAGTTGCCAAGCAATACGTCGAGCAGGGTGGCGTCGGCCATCCAGGCGACCGCGGGTTCGATCTCCAGCTTCAGATCCAGCGCGCGCTCCTGCAAGCGTTGTCGATGACGCAGCACCAGCGTGTCCGTCAGCGCGGTGACGTCCACACGTTGCATGGCCAGTTGCTCGATGCCCGCTTCGATGCGTGTGAGCAGCAACAAAGCCGCCACGATGCGTTCCATCTTTGCGCCGATCTCGCCGATATCCGCCAGCAGTACGTGCGCGTCGCGGCCGCTGGGATAACGCAGCTCCACCTCGATGGCGGTGCGCAATTCCGCCAGCGGTGTGCGCAGTTCGTGCGCCACGCCGCTGGCGAACTGGCGCTCGCGCAACAGACCGTCTTCCATGCGCGACAGCACCGCATTGAAGCGTGCGATCAGCGGCGCCAGTTCGCGGATGTTGGTGTCTTGCAGGCGCATGCTCGGCGTGTCCGGGCCGATCTTGTCCATGGCTTCGACCAGTCCGGCGAGCGGGCGCAGGCTTTGGGTGATCAGCAGCGGCGTGAGGATGGCCACGATCAGGAAACCCAGCACCACGCAACCGAATTCGATGCGATCCATGGAATGCTGGAAATCCAGCATTTCGGTGCGGTCCGTCGCCAGGCCGAGCAAGCATTCGGCCGTGTCATTCGCCCCGGCGCGATCGAACGGCTCGTCATGCATGGCGTTGAGATTGGGCAAGAAGCGCAAGGCAATGGCGCGCAGCTGGGTGCCGCGACGGTCGACCACATCCGCAAAGCGCATGGCTTGGCCTGGCGCCGGCGTCGGCCACGCCAATGAGGCAACCTCGTCGGAAGACACCACGCGCTGGCCACGGCACTCGATGCGGAAGTAAGCGATGCCATCGTCCGCCAGGAACGAAGGAGTCCAGTGAGAGGGAAACGGCTCGTTGGATGCCCCGGTCCGCGCCGTAAAAATATCCGCCAGTGCCTGCGCATGTTCCAGCAGATCGGCATCCGCGCGTTGTGCGACTTCATCGTCCACCCGAACGTCGATGATCAGCGTGGCCGTGCCAAGCACCACCACGATCGCCGCGATCACCAGCAGCGTAGTGCGCAAGCGCAATGACGTCGCACGACGTTTAAGGGTTTTGGACAATGCCGTCGCCATCAGCTTTTGGGAATCAGATAGCCGAAGCCGCGGCGCGTATGCACCAGATCGCTGATGCCGGCGTGCTCCAGCTTGCGGCGCAGGCCGAACACCAGCACTTCCACGCTGCGGTCGGAAGCGCTGGATTCACAGCCGGCGAGCCGTTCGAGAATCTCGCTGCGCGAGAACGCACGGCCGCGATGCCGCATCAGCAGTTCGAGCAAGGAAAACTCGCGCGGGGTCAGCACCAGCGGTTGCTTTTGCACGGTGACCGTGCGCGCCGCGGGATCGAGCGTCAGCGTGTCGATGGTCAATTGCGGCGTCTGCGCTTCCTGCGAGCGGCGGGCCAGCGCGTGCAATCGCGCAACCAGTTCGTCGAAAGCAAACGGTTTGACCAGGTAATCGTCCGCACCGCGATTGAGCGCATCGACGCGATCGGAAATCTGGTCGCGTGCGGACAGCACCAGCACGCGCGGCCGCGTCGTACGCCCCTGGATGTGCTGCAAAACGCTGAGCCCATCCATGCCGGGCAAGCCTAAATCCAGCACCACCAGGTCATAGTCGTAGGTGTCCAGGTGCTGGCAGGCCGCCATGCCGTTTGCCGTGTTGTCCACGGTGAATCCGGACGCTGTCAGCCCGCGCCCCAGCGAATCGCGCAGTCGTGCCGAATCTTCAACGATCAGAACGTTCAGAACGGTTCCCCTTGTCGCATGCGATGCCTTGTTTATGGCGCTATTTCCAGACAAGCGCCGTGTGCATCCGGTTCCTTTCAATAACCTGTCGCGCTGACAGCGCGCTGTTTGGCCGGCGGCTCCAAAGCCGCAGCGAATATAGCAGTGGGGGATGCAAGCCCAGTGAAAGCATGCAACAAAGCATGCAACCTTGAACGAATGACAAAGTACTAACAGATGAGTAAGTCGTGGCTAAGTTTGTTACCCCACACTTGCCACGTGTGCTCATGGACGTGCTGCCCGTGATCGATCTAAAGCGCGGATGCGCTGCCCCGATCACGTCGAAAACGCATTCATGCAACCCGTACGCCAGGTGGTTTTTTTGAGCACAGTCACCAAAGATCCTCTTCTCGGCAGCATTCCCAGGCAGGCGGTCCATCGCATTTTGGTGTGCCGGCCGAATCATCGGCTTGGCAACATGTTGCTGATGACGCCACTGATTGCCGAACTGGAACGGCTGTACAAGGGCGCCGAGATCGACATCGTGGCGGAAGGCCCTTTGGCCGCCGATGTGTTCGCGACCTTCTTCAGCGTCAAGAACATTTATTGCCTGCCGCGCCGCGGTTTCAAACATCCGGTAAGTTTTCTGTCGTTGCTCGCGCGCATTCGCCGCACGCACTACGACTTGATCATTGATCCCTGTGTCGGCTCCGGTTTCAGCCGTACGCTCGCGCGCCTTTTCAAAGGACGCTACAAGCTCGGCTTTGGCGAACCGGAAACAGCGACCGGTTTTACCCATCTGGTGCCGCAGGCGATGGCGCCGCAACACATGGCGCACCGGCCGGTTGCGCTGGTGCGTTGGCATGCCGCCCAGCTGCAAACGGAAAGCCCAGGCTTTCCCGCGATGGACATCCGCCTTACCGAAGGCGAGCGGGCATGTGGCAAGGCTGTCGTGCGCGAACTGCTGGCAGAACAGGCGCGACAGCATGCGAGCTATACGATCGGCATTTTCGCCGATGCAACCGGCAGCAAGCGCTATCCGCAAGCATGGTGGGAAACCTTTCTAGCTACGCTGCAAGACCATTCGCCGCACCTGGCCTTCGTGGAAATCGTGCCCATGCATGGCCATTCCATGCTCGGTTCGCACTGGCCCAGCTATTACTCCAGCAGCATCCGGCGCATGGGCGCGGTAATGGCAGCGATGGATCTGGTGATCAGCGCCGATTGCGGCGTGATGCATCTGGCGACTGCTTCGCAGGTGCCGACCATGGGCATGTTCTGCGTGACCGATGCCAAGGTGTACGGACCCTACGGCGCACGCAGCACGTCGTTGCTGACCTGCGATATCTCGGCGCAGGAAGCTGCGGGGCGGGTGATGGAGGCGTTTGCGGATCTGTTTTCGGCGCAGGAGCTGCCTCTGAAGGATGTGGCACCTGTGCCGACGCGTGCAGAAGTGGTGGCGCTGGCCGGACGCTTGCAGAAATCGTAGCTTGGGTTAGCGCAGCGTAACCCGACGTTTTCGGTGCCGTTTGTTGGGTTCTACGTATGCGGGTGCCATCGGCGCTTGCCGTTCGTCGCTTACAATCACCCCTCCCGCGCGCTCACCGACCCGCATGCCGCCATCGCGGGTGCGGCGCTTTATCCGGAATCCCCATGCCCAACGACCGCACCATGGAATCCCGACTGCGGCCCAGCGCCGCGCACGCGCCGCGGTGGCCGCTTATCGCCTTGATCTGCTTTGGCCTGCTGCTCGGGTTCGCCTTCCAGGGCACGCGCGGTCTGTGGAGTCCGGACGAAGGGCGCTACACGGTGGCCGCGCTGCAGATGCTGGATACCGGCAATTACCTGGCGCCAGCGTATAGCCCGGACGAAGTCAATTTCTCCAAGCCGCCGACCACGTACTGGGTGATCGCCGGTTCCATCAAGCTGTTCGGCCGCAACAGCTGGGCGGTGCGCGCGCCGTATGCGCTGGCGTTCGTGCTGACGCTGTTGATCCTGTATGCGATGGGCCGCCGCGTGGTGCCGGAAAAGCCCTGGTTGCCCGGCCTGGTCTACGGCTGCGCGGCGGCGCCGTTCATGGCGGCCAATATCGTCAGCACCGATGCGTTTCTGACGCTGTGCGAAGCGCTGGCCATGCTGGGTTTCGTGCGCGCCGCGTTCGGCGGAACCGAAGCGAGCCGCAAGCGCGACGTGCTGCTGATGTGGGCGGGCTGGGGGCTGGCTTTTCTCACCAAGGGGCCACCGGGATTGATGCCGTTGCTGGCGGTGATTCCGTTTATCGTGCGCCGCGATGGCTGGTCCGGATTGCGGCGGTTCTTCCCCTGGAGCGGCATCGTGCTGTTCCTGGTGATCGGCCTGTCCTGGTATGCGGTGGTGATCGTGCGTTATGCGGGCTTGCTGCATTACTTCCTGCATCAGGAGGTCTACAACCGCATCTTCACCGCCGCGCACAAGCGCAATGCCGGATGGTTCGGCTGGATCAAGATCTATCTGCCAGTGCTGGGCGTCGGGCTGTTGCCGTGGTGGCCGGCGGTCGGCCGGTTGATCCGGCGCTGGGTGTCGGTGCAAAGCTGGAGTGCAGACAACCGCCCAGGCGTCGAGTTGTTCCTGGTGCTGTGGTTCCTGGTGCCGTTTGCGATCTTCTGCTTGGTGCAATCGCGCCTGCCGCTCTACATGCTGCCGCTGTTCGTGCCTTTGTCGCTGCTGATTGCGCTGGAACTGCGCGAACGCGTGGACCTGCGCCAGACCCGGCAGCAGGTGCTGCTGGCGGTGTGGATCGTGGTGTTGTTGGGCGTAAAGGCAGGCGCGGCGTACGGCTGGCATTCCAAGGACGACAACCGCCAGATGGCCAGCGAACTGCGCACGGCGACGCCGACCGAGCAGTACAAGGCGATGATCTTCGTCGAGAACACTGCGGCGGGTTACACCATCGAAGAGGCCACGCCGTGGGGCCTGCGCATGTATCTGGGCAAGCCAGTCTACGGCATCGCCTGGCTGGCGCCGGAAAGGGCCGATGCGCTGTGCCATGCCTTGCATAACGAGGGCAGGGCGCTGGTGGTGATCGATCCGGACTTGGGGGCAGGCGCGCTCAAGCCCGCGCTGGACCGTTGCCCGGCGCGGGTGAGCGAGCTGGGCACGTGGCGGGGGAATGTGTTGAAGCTGGTTGAGCTTTGAGCTGATCTGAACCTGCCGACATCTGCTCCCTCCCCTACGTGCAGTAGGGGAGGGCTGGGGTGGGGTGAAGGTCCGGCTATGCCGGACGCGAGCTTCGCTCGCCTTACCCCACCCCGACCCTTCCCTGCGAGCAGGGGAGGGAGTGCTGTTTTTCGCATCGTTGAGTATTTTCCGGCGCCAAGGCTTCACACCCCATCGAGCCCCGCCTCCACCCCCTTCCTTTACAATTGCGCCACTGGGCGGCACACGCCCGCAGCATCGCGACCAGAGCACCCCTACATGTGTGGAATTTGCGGAATCTTGAGCCGGGATGCAGGCCATCCACTGCCCCATCTCGAGCACCAAGCGCGCAGCATGCTGGAGGCCCTGGCCCATCGCGGCCCGCATGGGGATGCCTATGTTTCGAGGCCCAACCTCGCCATGGCCACCAATCGCCTGGCCATTCGCGGCGTGGATCAGCATCAGCCGCCGCTGCTGGAATATGAAGCCGGGGTGATCGTTGCCTGCAACGGCGAGATCGACAATCACCGCGAACTGCGCCGCTCGCTCGCCGATGCTGGGCACGACATGCCGCAGACCACCGACATCGCCGTGCTCGCGCCGCTGTATCTTGAAAAAGGCTTATCGTTTCTGGAACACGTGCAGGGCGTGTTCGCGCTGGCGCTGTGGGATGGTCGCCATCAACGCCTGATCCTGGCGCGCGATCGCGCCGGCGAGCGGCATCTGTATTACGCCATCATCGGCCAGACGGTGTACTTCGCCTCCGAACTGGCCGCGCTGGTGAAAGCGTGCAAGCCGCACATCGAGATCGATACCGCCGGCCTCGCGCACTATTTGCGTTCCGGTTATTGCCCGGCGCCGAACAGCCCGCTCAAGCACATCCACAAGGTGAGCCCGGGCGAGATGATCGTGATCGATCCCGCCGGTACGCGCCGCATGCGCTACTGGGATTTCCCCACGGAAAAAGCCACCAGCGTGCCGACCACGCGCAGCTTCGATCCGATCTTCCGCGAAGCCGTGCGGCGGCAGAGCGACATCGACGTCGACTACGGCGTGCTGCTCAGCGGCGGCATCGATTCGGCGCTGATGACGGCGGTGGCGCGCAGCGTGCGGCCGGAAAAGCAAATCTCGGCGTATTGCATTCGCTTCGCCGAAGAATCCTTCGACGAAGGCCAGCACGCGGCGCAGCTTGCACGCCAGCTCGGCTGCAACTTCATCGAGGTGAACGTTTCCGCGCAGGATGTGCCGCGCACCTTGCGCGAGCTGATTCGCGCCAACGGCGAACCGCTGGCCGATCCGGCGTGGATTCCGCTATCGCTGGTCACCAAGCGAGCCTCGCAAGACGTGCGCTTGTTGCTCGCCGGCGAAGGCGCGGACGAACTGTTCGGCGGCTATCCCACCTATCTCGGCGCACGCTGGACCAGCCACTACGCCAACCTGCCGGCGCCGGTGAAAGCCCTGGCGCAGCGCGCGATCGAAGCCCTGCCGACCAGCGACAAGAAAGTCACGCTGTCATTCCTGTTGAAGCGCTTCATCAGCGGCCAGGAATTGGATGGGCTGGCGCGGCATCTGCTATGGACGGCGAGCATTCCGCCGCTGTGGCAACACAAGCTCGGCATCAAGCCGCCGATCGACGATACCAAGCACGATGCAACACGCCTGATCGACACCATCCAGCGCTACGACTTCAGCCACTCGCTGCCGGATGCGCTGATGGCAAAAGCCGATCGTGGCGCGATGTTGCATGGCGTGGAAATCCGCGCACCGTTCCTCGACCAGACCGTGATCGAATTCGCCGCCACCTTGCCGCTGGAAGCACGCGTGCGTGGACTGACCACCAAGGTGTTCCTCAAGCGCTACGCGCTGGATTACCTGCCGAAGGAAGTGGTGACACGCCGCAAGCGCGGCTTGTCAGTGCCATTGGCCAGCTGGCTGCGCGGGCCGTTGCGCGAATGGGCGCAGGCGCATCTTGCCAGTGGCGATCTGGCGGCGGCGGGTATCGATACACGTGCCGCGCTGGCCCTGTTCGCCGAACACCAGGCACGCGTCAGCGATCACGCCAGGGCGATCTGGACGCTGGTGGTGTTGAGCGAGTGGTTGCAATGGCTCCATAGCGAGCGCGTGTCAGTGGCCGCGGAAGAAGAGCAAGTGTTGCTGCGGCAATCGTGAGCGGTGAAATATGCGATTCCCTCTCTTGCTTGCACCTGATTAGCGTTGAATCTCAGCTACGCCAGATGCAGTTCCCTCCCCTGCGTAGTAGGGGAGGGCTAGGGTCAATGTTCAGAACTTAAGGTTTTCAGTCGCCTCAGATCCGATATTCGTCATTCCAGCGAAAGCTGGAATCCAGTGCCTTTACGGCCTCCAAAGCCGCTGGATGATTCGCTTCGCTCACCCTTCGGGCCGTCCATTCGGACGTTCTCCGCGCTTCGCGCTACGTCCAGCTTTCGCTGGAATGACGAGGAAAAGTTTTCGGCAATTGAAAAACCTTAAGTTCGGAGCATTGGGGCTAGGGTAGGGTGCGAGCGTAGCGAGCGGCGCAAGCCTGGTGTTGAAGCAATCTATGCCATCGCGACATTCGGCTGCACGCTAAAGCCCAGGCAACCCCACCCCAACCCTCCCCCCGGATCGAGTCCGGGGCAGGCTCTACTTTCGCAGGGGAGGGAGCCGACTACGGCAAGCGATAAGCAACCGCGCTTTTAGCAAGCGCCATGCGTCTTAATTCCCCAGCAACTCATTCACGATCAAGCCCGTCGCCACGGCAACGAGCACAAACTGCCCTTCATCGCCATGCACCCACACGTAACCGCGCGGCGGCGCGTACAGGTGATAGCGCGCGTAATCGTCGACGTAATACTCGCGTACGCGATAGCGCTCCGGCAGGTATTCGCCGCGGCGGTAATGCTTGTCCCAGCCAACGTGGCGGCCGTGGTCTTCATGCCAATCACCGCGATCGTGGTCGCCGTGCCAGCCATGGTCGCCGTGGTCACCATGATCGCCATGATCCCAGCCGTGGCCATGGTCCCCATGGTCATGGTCGCCATGGTCCTGATAATCCTGAGCCGCGGCAGCCGTCGTGGTCATGACGAGGGGCAGCGAGGAGAGCAGGGCCAGTGCTAAAAGATGTCGTTTCATACGGATAATCCGTGTGGGTGATTCGGCTGTAGTGCCGCAAGGCAAAGACTACCCTGGCTAGCTGAACGTTTTCCGTCCCCATCCTGACTTTGATTGCGATCCGTTTCGCAATCTTCAGACAGGAAAAAGCTTGCCCTCCCCCGCCAGGCAGGGGAGGGCAAGTATTTGGACGCATCGATCGATCAAAACAGATCGAACGGCGGCGTCAAGCCGGTAAAGT
>Ga0209672_100269_pt1 | contig 38347 bp, 31 predicted proteins | sample AraplaCol_mMS_r2_FD_184273 | JGI IMG/M metagenome (GOLD analysis project Ga0209672, IMG submission 184273) | Arabidopsis root microbial communities from North Carolina, USA - plate scrape CL_Col_mMS_r2 (SPAdes) (version 2) | ecosystem: Host-associated > Plants > Roots > Endosphere | place: USA...
GCACGAGCAGGACACTCCGACACCGCACGCGGTTTCCGTTCGTGGCGTCAGCAAAACCTATAAGGGAGGTTTCCAGGCACTGAAGTCGGTCGATCTCGACATCCGGCGGGGCGAGATCTTTGCGCTGCTGGGACCCAACGGGGCGGGCAAGACCACGCTGATCAGCATCATCTGCGGCATCGTCACACCTAGCAGCGGCACGATCACGGCGGATGGCTACGACGTGCTGCGCGATTATCGAATCACGCGCTCGAAGATCGGCCTGGTACCGCAGGAGTTGTCGACCGACGCGTTCGAAACCGTGTGGGCGTCGGTACGCTTCAGCCGCGGCCTGTTCGGGCGCACGCGCAATGACAAGCACATCGAAAAGGTGCTGCGCGATCTGTCGCTGTGGGACAAGAAGGATTCCAAGATCATGACCTTGTCCGGCGGCATGAAGCGTCGCGTGCTGATCGCCAAGGCCTTGGCGCACGAGCCAAGCATTCTGTTTCTGGACGAGCCCACGGCGGGCGTGGACGTCGAGCTTCGGCACGATATGTGGCGGATGGTGCGAGGACTGCGTGAAAACGGCGTGACGGTGATCCTCACCACGCACTACATCGACGAGGCCGAAGAGATGGCCGATCGCGTCGGTGTGATTACCGGCGGCGAACTGATTCTGGTCGAAGAGAAGCAGGCGCTGATGCGCAAGCTTGGCAAGAAACAACTTGCCATCACGCTTCAATGGCCCATGCAGGCCGTACCGGGGGATCTGGGCGAGTTCGCCCTGGAGCTTTCCGGCGACGGCACCACGCTTACGTATACGTTTGATGCCAAGAGCGACGGCACCGGCATCGCGACGCTGTTGCGCAAGCTGGGCGACCGTGGCATCGACTTCAAGGACCTGCACACCGAAGAGAGTTCACTGGAAGACATTTTCGTCAGCCTGGTACGGAGGGACTCATGAACATTCCTGCCATACGCGCCATCTACCGCTTCGAGATGGCCCGCACGTTCCGCACGCTGACGCAAAGCATCGTTTCGCCGGTGCTGTCGACGTCGCTGTACTTCATCGTGTTCGGCGCAGCCATCGGCTCGCGCATGGGGCATATCGGCGGCACCAGCTATGGCGCCTTCATCATCCCCGGGCTGATCATGCTGTCACTGCTCAACGAGAGCGTTTCGAACGCCTCATTCGGCATTTATCTGCCCAAATGGTCCGGCACCATCTATGAGCTGCTTTCCGCGCCGGTGTCGCCGCTGGAGGCGGTGCTGGGTTACGTGGGTGCTGCGGCGACCAAGTCGGTGATGCTCGGTTTGCTTATTTTGATTACCGCGCGCTTCTTCGTGCCTTACAGCATTCTGCATCCGGTATGGATGATCACCTTTTTGCTGCTGATGGCGGTCACCTTCTGTTCGTTCGGTTTCATCATCGGGCTGTGGGCTGACGATTTCCAGAAACTCCAGGTGATCCCGCTGATGATCGTCACGCCGTTGACGTTTCTCGGTGGCGCGTTCTATTCGATCGGCATGCTCCCGCCGTTCTGGCAGAAGGTGGCGCTGTTCAATCCCGTGGTGTATCTCATCAGCGGATTTCGCTGGAGTTTCTACGGGCAGTCGGACGTCAACGTTGTGCTCAGCGCGGGGATGACGACGGCGTTCCTGGTGCTGTGCGCGGTGGCGATTGCGTGGATTTTCAGGAGCGGCTACAAGCTGCGCGCTTAAGTAGGTGAGCCGCAGGCTGGGATGAAATCCCAGTTTTTTGCAGCCTGCCATGCTGGGATTTCATCCCAGCCTACGCGGACAGGCGCCCGTTCAATGCACTGCCGCTTGATGCTCGCGCAACCATTGATGCACGGCTTCATGCTCCGCCTTGGCGGTTGGATTGAGGCCGCCCGCGGGTTGGACATCGAAATACACCTGGAACGTATCGCCGCGCTTGTTGCGCACGCTTGGATCGGCGCCGGCTTTCAGCAAGGCCAGCACGCACTGCGGCTTGTGTACCTGCGCGGCGACATGCAGCGGCGTATCACCCAGGCGATCGGCTCGGTTGGGATCGGCGTGGTGAGCGAGCAGCAAGTCGAACGCGGCGCTGCTCGGATTCATCAATGCGGCATCGATCGGCGGGGCCTTCGTCAGGCCATGCGGTGCGTTGGGATCGGCGCCATGGTCGAGCAGCAATTTCAAGTAATCAGGATCATTGGCCTTGGCTGCCATATGCAGCACGGTGTCGCCGCCGAGGCCTGGCAGGGAAGGGTTGGCGCCCGCATCCAGTAACGCCGTCATGGCCGGTTTGCTTTGCCGTAGCAGCGCCCATTCCAGCAGGGTGACATCCTCCTTGCCCTGCGCATTGGGGTTGGCGCCTTCGGCAACCAGCGCTCGTACGCGTGCGCTGTCGCCAGTCAACGCGGCATTGGCGAGCGCGACGGTTTTGGCATCGGTAAAAACGTTACTTGCATCGGCGTTGCTCATGGAATCTCTCCCGGCCGTGCTTGTCGCCATCAACACACCCGCCAATAGCATACATAGGCCATAACCGTATGTTCGTATCACTCGCATCGTGTCTGTTCCACACCTGATCGATGAGCGGTGCCACGCCATGGGCGATGCGCACAAGCACCCGAACCTTACGATAACCATGATTACTCTCCGCACCATCTAGGGACGACCCTAGCTGGGGCACGCCCGGATGGGATGGCACGGCGCGAGATGTTGCAATCGCCATGTTGCAATCGCCGTACTGTCATTCCCTGCACCGAGGCTGCGCCATGACTGCGATAACGGCCGCAAGGACTTCGCCATCGTTTGCGACGAGCGATGCGTCTTCCCACACCTACACTGTCCAGTTTGGAGACACGCTCTCAGGTATCGCCCAGCGCTTTGGCGTTTCGCTGGCCGCGCTGGAGGCGGCCAATCCGCGCATTGCCAACCCGAACCTGATCTATCCGGGCCAGCAACTGGCCATTCCCGGCGGCGCGGCGGTTTCAAGCCCACCGCCCGGCCACGGCGGCCCGGCCTCGAACTTCAGCATCAGTGAGAACGGCGTGAAGATGATCGAGGGCTTCGAGGGATATAGCGCAACGGCTTATCCCGATCCCGGTACCGGCGGAGCACCTTGGACGATCGGCTATGGCCATACGGGCGGGGTGGTACCCGGCGAGACGATCACGCGCGCGCAGGCCGAAGCGTATCTGAAGCAGGACCTGAGTTCGGCCGAGAGTGCCGTGCGCGAAAACGTGCACGTGCCGCTGACGCAGAATCAATTCGACGCGCTGGTCAGTCTTACCTATAACGTCGGCCCGAACGGTTATCCCAGCCTGCTGGCAACGCTCAATCGCGGTGACTACGCGGGTGCGCAGCGCATGTTCGGCGATTACGTCCACGCCGGCGGCCGCGTGTTGCCGGGGTTGGTGAGCCGGCGTGCGCAGGAGGCAGCCTTGTTTGGAAGCTCGGCGCCCTCCGGCAGCAACTCCGGCGCACCTTCGCCCACACCGGCACCGCCCGCGGGTGGCAGTCATGCAAGCAGCTACACCGTGCAACCGGGCGATATGCTTTCTGCCATCGCGCAGCGGCAAGGCGTATCGCTGGCCGCGCTTGAAGCGGCCAATCCGCAACTGAGCAATCCCAATTACATCTATCCGGGCGAAACGATCCACCTGCCTGATAGCCAGCATGGCGACCGTAGCAACTACTCGGTAAAACGCGGCGATACCTTGTCGGGTATTGCCAGTAGCCATGGTGTATCGCTGGCGGCGCTGGAAGCGGCCAACCCGCAGATTCGCAATCCCAATTGGATTGTCGTGGGGCAGGTCATCCACATGCCATGACTTAAGGGCAATGGCACTAACTTAAGCCGAGAAGCTTGATGCTTGCCGAGATCAGCTACCTCCCCTGCGACAGTAGGGGAGGGTTGGGGTGGGGTTGCTTGGGCTTTAGCGTGCAGACAAATACTGCCGCAGGGGAGGGAGCAGATCATGGCAAGCGTCAAGTCATAGGAAGCTCTTGAGGGACGCTGCGAGTTCATCCCAGCCTGCGTGTTGTGTTGTGTGTCTTTTATATTTCAACGCCCCGCTTGAAATTTAGACGTCTAAATGTGTAGTCCATCGCAATACGCGAACAATTGGACGAATGGGCCGGTAAAAAACTTCTTTTGTGCATTGCGATGTTCCTGAACAGCGCGGATGATTCCGCCACCTTGCCCGGGTCGCTCCGGACAAGTTCTTGGGACAGCTTTCATCGTGACCAGGATTGCTATCGGTGGGCGAAAAAACATGCGCCATAGCGCGTGTTTTTTTGCGTAAGAGGGGCATGTTCGCGCCTCTCTTTTGAAACGTGTCACGCAGCAATGGCTTTCATCGTAACCCTTCCATATGGAGGGAGGGTGGCGTGTTGTCGTACGCCGGCATGGGCCGGTTACGGCGGCTTTCATTTCAAAGCGCTAGTTGTCTACAGGGGGCGACAGTGGAACGAGATCGTTACGGTAGTTGGAAAAGCACGGCACGGGAGCGCACGGCGCGAACGTTGATCGGCATGTTGCTGGTGCTGCTGGCCTCGCTGAGTGCGGGTTACGCAACTGCCCAGCAAGTGGAGCCGACACTGCCCAGTTCGCAGCGGCAAACGATCAACCTTGCGGCGGGCATTCCGCAGTACATCGGGAATGCCAGCTCGACATCGAATGCGCCGCAAAGCAACTGGTGGTTCGAGAACTCGAACAATTCCACGGCCTATTCCACGCCGGGATTCAACGAGAGCACCGACACCACCGGCAACTGGATGCAAGTGGGCTTGCCCTATGACGCAAACGTTCCGCGCACCTTCATCAACCAGGCGTCCGGTGGCGGCCAGGGTTCGCTGACCGGCAACTTCAACTGGTATCGCCTGCATTTCAAGGTGGATCCCAAATACGCCGGCCAGAAATTCCTGTTGAGGCTGGAAGGTTCGCATACCGGCGTGCAGGTCTTTATCAATGGCACGCTGCTGCAAGGTATCAGTGCGGTCGCTGCCGATGCGCAGGCGACGCACGTGGTGGGCTTCGTGCCGGTGATCGTCGACCTGACGCCATACATCACGGCGGATGGCAAGACGGATAACGTCATCGCCATCGACGTGTCGCGCGGCGCGCCATGGTATGAGCAGCCCAACTTCTCGGGCGCGTTCCGCTTCGGCCAGGCGATGGCGGGCTTGTTCCGCAACGTGAAGCTGTACGTCACCAATCCCATCCATATTCCGCCGAACGTTTATTCCAACCAGAAAACCTGGGGTACTTACGTCGGCACGGTTTCCGAGGTTCCTGCCGCGCAAGGTACTGCTACTGCCGCGTCGGCGGTTGTCGACGTGCAAACCAACGTGGTGAACGAGACATCCACGGCGCAGCAAGTCACGCTGACCACGCAGATCGTGGATGCCAAGGGCAACGTGGTGGTGACCGCACCGCCGGTGACGCAGACCGTGCCGGCGATGACCGCTAGCACGTTCCCGTCCGGCGCGACGCCGATGTTCGACCAGAAGATCACGATACCCAATCCCACCTTGTGGTATCCGAACAACGCGACCTGCGGCACACCCGCCGTGCTGTGCGGTTCGCCGTATCTGTACAAGGTCTATCACATCGTCAGCGTCAACGGCGTGGTGGTGGATTCCACGCAGGACACACTCGGCATTCGCACGATCACGTGGGATGCGAACTTTCCGTATTTCAACGGCCATGCTGTTTACATGTGGGGCGGCTCGGGCCGTTACGACTACCCGGGGCTAGGCTCGTCGGTGCCGGACGAACAAGTGTGGCGCGACATGGCGCAGCTTGCGGCGCAGGGCGGCAATGTCTATCGCCCCGGCCATTCGACCAGCAGTGAAGAACTGGTGGCTGCCGCCGATGCTTACGGCGTCATGATCGACCAACCCAGTGGCGATGGCGAAGGCTACTGGAACGCCACGTCCAACCCGAGCGCCGACGATCAGCAGCTGAAGCAGGAACTGCATCGCGACATGATCATCCGCGATCGCAGCCATCCGTCGATTCTCGATTGGGAACGCGACAACGGCGGCATGAACACCACGCTCGCCACGCAGCTGGGCACCATCGAGACGACGTGGGACAACATCAATCCGCGCGAGAGTGCCGACCGTACTTTCGGCCCGTCGTTTGGCTACATCGATGAGTGCGATGGTGCCGGTTGCGAAGCCGGCAACAAGCAGCAGAATCCGGCCAACCCGGCGTTTGGCGCCGAGTATTGGGACAACATGGGTACCGGCCGTGGCCTGGCTTATGACTATGAGCTGGCCTTTGCCGCGCCGTATCTGGATGACTGGCGCAAGGGCAGGGCTGCCAACACCTTCGGGATGGCGCAGTGGTATTTCGCCGAATCGCCGGGTGAAGTGAGTTTGTGGGCGGAGTATCAGAACCAGCCCAACATGGTGAACTTCGTGCGCTCGCTCGGTTATTCCGATACCGATGCGAACCGCTTCCCGCGCCTGCTTTACTACATCTATCAAGCCAACTGGATTCCCTACACCGTGCAGCCGGTGGTGCATCTGGCGCATCACTGGAATCGCGCCTACGAATACACCGCAGGCACGCCGATTCAAGAGAATGCTTTCAGCAACTGCCCGTCGGTGCGCTTGCTGATCAATGGCCAGCCGAACGACCCGGTTACGGGCGCGTTGCTGGCGGATCAGGTGCCCAATCCGTGGAACATCAACTCCAGCGCCAACCTGTCGCAGAACACCACGGTGATGCCGGGCCAGGTGCACTGGATGGTGAACTGGGCGCCGGGCACGGTGACGGCGCAGTGTCTGGATGCCAACGGCAATCCGGTAGCCGGTGCAAGCGATACGCGCACCACCGCGGGCGCGGAAGCGAAGATCGTGCTGAGCGTGGTGCCGAATCTGACCAAGCCGGATGGTTCGGCGTTCCAGTGGACGGCGAATGGTTCGGATGCCGCGTTCGTCGTTGCCCAAGTGGAAGATGCCAACGGCAACCTGGTGCCGACCGCGGCGGACAACGTGACGTTCTCGGTAACGGGGCCGGCCTCGTACATGGGCGGCACGCAGCAGCTGGTGGCCGATCCGTCATGGACCAACTATTACCAGGATGCGTATTCGCAAGCACACAGCACGGTGATCCAGGGCGTGCCATATGCCTTCTTCCATTCGCCCGGCGATCCGGAACTGAACTTCGAAGGCGGCTTGCAAAAGATCGCACTGCGCAGCACGTTTACGCCCGGCACGGTGTCAGTGACGGCGAGCGCGCCGGGACTGCAAAGCGGCAGCGTAACATTGGCTTCGGTCGCACCGGTTGCGCCCACGCAAACGCAGGCCCCGGTGATCATCGTGCCGCCGGTGGATGAAGCAACCACCTCCGGTTTCCCGGCGACCTTCACCGTCGTGGCTTCCGGCTCGGGCACGCTGAGTTATCAATGGTCCGACAAGAACGGCCCGATCAAGGGTGCTACCAGTGCGACGTACACCACGCCCGCGACAACCGCGGCCGACAACGGCGACACGTTTACGGTAACGATTGCCAGCAGCAATGGCACGGTGACGTCGACGCCGGTAACACTCAGCGTCGATGCGCCGGCCAACGTGGTGATTACCACGCAGCCGACGTCGCAAGCGGTGGTGGATGGCCAGTCGGCCACGTTGACGGTGGCGGCCACAGGTTCGCCTGCGCTTACTTATCAGTGGTACCAGGTGGGTTCCGGCGCGATTGCCGGTGCCACCAGCGCGTCGTACACCACGCCGGTGTTTACCACGGCGGGCAGCGAAACGTTCTACGTGGTGGTCACCAACGATCTCGGTTCGGTGCAATCGAACAACGCGGTGGTAACGATCGATGCGGCCACGCCGGTGTCCTTCAGCACGCAGCCGGCCAGCACCATCGTGCCGGTAAATGAGCCGGTGCAGTTCACGGCCGTGGTGGCCGGTTACGTATCAATGGCAGTTCACGCCGCCGGGCGGTTCGCCGACCATTCTTACCAGCGGCACGCAGCAGTCGAACACGCTCAGCTATACGATCCCCGCGGTAAGCGTCGCGAATGTGGGCGCGTACACCGTGACCGTGACCAATGCTGCGGGCACGCCAGTGATGAGCAACGCGGCGAACATCACGCTGGCGCCGCCGGGCGTCAACCTGGCCCTGGATGCACTTGCCACCAGCAGCAGTTCGCAGAACCCGTGCAACGATGCCACCACGTCGCCGCCTTACTCGGGCACCAATTGCCTGGGTGCGGAGAATGCGGTTGATGGCAGCCTTGCTTCACGCTGGGGTTCGGCCACCGCCGGTGCGCCGCCGACACCGGCCGTGCCGGGTGTCGATCCGTCGTGGTTGCAGGTCGACCTGGGTTCCACGCAACCGTTCAATACCGTGGTGATCAACTGGGAAAACGCGTACGCCACGCAGTATCAGATTCTCTACAGCAATGGCGATCCGAACGATCCGACCTCCTGGAAGACCGCATACAGCACCACCAGTGGCGCGGGTGGTACGGAAACGCTCAGCTTCCCGACCGTGGCCGCACGCTATGTGCGTTTGAACGGCACGCAGCGCGCTACGCAATACGGTTATTCGGTGTATGAGTTCCAGGTGTACAACGTGCCGCAATGCGGTGGCGCGTCGGAGCGCTATACCGTCAATGCCTCCAACGCCAGCCTGGTGAAGGACAACCTCACCGGCCTCACCTGGACGCGCACCGTAAAGACCGATAACACGCCCGGCGCACAGTTCACCGGCGTGAGTGCGCAGAACTATTGCGCGGGCATCAACATGCGCGTGCCGACGCAATCGGAAGCGCAGACCATCAGCGGCGTGAACAATGCCACCTGTGCGTTCTCCGGCACGTGGAGCACGTGGACGTCGACGGTCGATCCGAACGATTCGAGCAAGACCGCCGTGGTGAATTTCGACGGCACCTCGGCGTATCAGGTCACCAACAACTATCCGGGTGCCACGCTGTGCGCTTCCGGTACCGATGCCGGTGCAGCGCCCACGATTGCCACGCAGCCAGCCAATCAAGCCGTGACACTGGGACAGCCGGCCACCTTCAGCGTGACGGCGACCGGCCTTGGCACCTTGAGTTATCAATGGTCCAAGAACGGCACTGCCATCCCCGGTGCAACCGCGGCCAGCTACACCACACCTGCGACGGTGGCTGCCGACAACGGTGCAGTGTTCAGCGTGGCGGTGGGCGACGTGTTCGGCACCATCAACAGCAACACCGCCACGCTTGCCGTGCAGCAGAACAGTTGTACCGCCGCACCGAGCGTGCCGGGAGCATTGGCCGCCACGGCGAACGGTTCCAGCCAGGTGAATCTGGCGTGGGGTGCGAGCACGGCGGGTGGTGCCTGCACGGTCAGCTACAACGTGTATCGCAGTGCCACCGCGGGCTTTACGCCATCGGCGGCCAACCAGATCGCCACGACCTCCGGCACCACTTATGCGGATGGCAGCGTGGCTGCGGCCGCCACGTACTACTACATCGTGGAAGCCACGGATGCGGCAGGTGCATCGGCAGCCTCCAATACGGCTACCGCAACCACATCCGTCTCCACCTGCACCAGCAACTGCACCAGCCCGGATGCGATTGCGATCAGCGCAGGCGGCCCCGGCGCCGGCTATTTTGCTGCCGATGAAGATTTCACCGGCGGTACGGCTTCCGGCGGCAATGCGGCGGTCAACATCAACGGCGTGAGCAACCCCGCGCCGCAGTCGGTGTACCAGCATCAGCGTTTCGGCAACTTCAGCTATACGCTGCCGGGCCTCACGGCGGGTACCAACTACGTGGTGCGCCTGCATTTTGCCGAGACGTACTGGACGCAGCCAGGGCAGCGCGTGTTCAACGTGAGCATCAACGGCACGCAGGTGTTGACCAACTTCGACGTGCTGGCAGCAGCCGGCGGGCAGGACATTGCTGTGGTCGAGCAATTCGCGGCGACTGCGAATGCGCAAGGCCAGATCGTGATCCAGTTCAGCACCGTCAAGGACAACGCCGAAGTCAGCGGCATCGAAGTCGCAAACGCAACGGCCACCAACACGCCGCCGAATGCACCGTCAAACCTGTCGGCAACGGTGGCTTCGTCCAGCCAGATCAACTTGAGCTGGACGCCGTCGCAGACTTCAGGGGTGACGTACTCGGTGTTCCGCAACGGCACGGCGGTGGCGCAGAACCTGTCTGCCAGCACCTATAACGACAGCGGTTTGACGTCGTCGACCACGTACTCCTACACAGTCGTTGCGGTGGATTCGGCCGGTACGTCGATGTCTTCCAACACCGCTACCGCCACCACGTTCGATGTGGATTGCGTGACCGGTTGCGGTTCGGATGTGCTGGCGATCAGCGCTGGCGGTACGGCCTCCGGTGATTACGTTGCCGATGAAGATTTCAACGGCGGCGCGGCATCCGGCACGGGTTCCACCATCAACATCGCCGGTGTGACCAATCCTGCGCCGCAGTCGGTGTATCAGCACCAGCGCGTCGGCAACAACTTCAGCTACACCTTGCCGGGTTTGACCGCTGGCGCCAGCTACACGGTGCGCCTGCACTTCGCCGAGTTCTACTGGACCAAGGCCGGGCAGCGCGTGTTCAACGTGAGCATCAACGGCACGCAGGTGTTGAGCAACTTCGACATCGTCGCGACCGCGGGCGGGCAGGACATTGCGGTGGTCGAACCGTTCACGGCAACGGCGAATGCGCAAGGGCAGATCGTCTTGCAGTTCACCACTGTCACCGACAATGCCGAGATCAACGGTATCGAAGTGATCGCTCCGCCGCCCGGCGCACCGGGTAGCGTCACGGCGACGGCCGTGTCCACCAGCCAGATCAATCTCAGCTGGGCGGCATCGGCAGCGCCGGGTGTGGTGTACGACGTGTTCCGCAGTACGACGGCAGGTTTCACGCCTTCCAGCGCCAACCTGATCGCCACGGCAACCGGCACCAGCTATTCGGATACTGGCCTTGCGAACAACACCACGTACTACTACGTGGTGGAGGCATCCAACGCGACCGGCACTTCCGCGCCGGCTGCGCAAACCAGTGCCGTGACGCAGGCGATTCCGTCAGCGCCGACCAATCTGACGGCCACGTCGGCATCGTCCAGCGAAATCGATTTGAGCTGGACGGCATCGGCAACATCCGGCGTTACCTACACGGTGAGTCGCAACGGTACGATCGTCGCGAGTGGCGTGACGGCCAGCACGTACAACGACACGGGCTTGGCGGCATCGACGGCGTATAGCTACGCCGTCGCCGCGGTCAACACAGCGGGCGCTTCACCGGCGGATTCCGCCACGGCAACCACCTTAGCCTCGGTCACGGCATCCGCACCGGCCATCAACACGTCGCCCGTCAATCAAACCGTCACGATCGGGCGCACGACCACGTTCTCGGTATCGGCAAGCGGTGGTTCGCTGGCTTACCAGTGGTACAAGAACAACACCGCCATCCCGGGCGCTACTGGCGCGAGCTACACCACGCCCGGCACCACGTATGCGGACAACACTGCCAGCTTCACGGTGAAGGTGAGCAATGCTGCCGGTTCGGCGACATCGTCGGCGGCGACCTTGAACGTGAACCTTGCGCCCAGCTACACCGTGGTGCCGGGCTATATCGTCACCGACCTCAACAACAACACCAACGGCGTGTGGGCTGACAACCAGATCTATGTCGAGATTCTCGGCAACGATCCGGCAACCGGTGCGCTGTCGTGGGTCAACTACGACGGCACCATCACAGCGGCGAAGGTCGCGGATAACACCGCTGCCAATGCACTGGTGGGGCCGAACGGGCAGACGTATCCCAACTACGCCTTCACGTTGGCGCAAGCCAACCATCAGCTCAAGCTGCCGCCGATTACCTCCGGCCGCATCTACATCTCCGAAGGCAGCCCGCTGTTCATGCCGATCATGGCCGGTGCGAACGGCGGCAATAACGGCTACGCCGGACCGAATCCGCAGAACGGCACCGATCCGAACATCAACGTTCACTACGATTGGTATGAGTTCAACTACGCGGCAAACGGTGGCATTTTCATCAACACCACCCAGGTGAACCAGTTCGGCCTGCCGTTGTTGCTGGATGTGTGGGGCGCTAACGAGACCTACCACATGCAGGTGGGCATCAACGAATCGATTGCCAACATCGACCAGGAATACGCCAGCCAGACGCCGGCCGCGTTCCACACGCCGGCGCCGAACAGCTTGCGCATCCTGTCGCCGGCGGAAACCACATTCAATGCGGGTGGCGTCAACGGCAATTACTTCGACAGCACCATCGCCAGCGCGTGGTCGCAGTACGCCAGCTCGCCGGTGATCATCACCGTCAACGGACGCCAGTTCAGCGGCAAGGCCTCCGGCTCGACCTTGAGCTTTACCGAGATCAATCCGTCGTCGGAACACGTGGGCGAGAGCTTTGTGGTGCAACAACCCTCCACCCAGGATGTATTGCTATGCGCAGGCACCATGGCTTCTGGCGTCGCGGGCAGTTCCCCGCAACAGCAGGATGAAAACGCCATCCAGTTGCAGCTGGAAAACCAGATCTGCTCGGCCACCAATCGCGGTGTGCTGTTGTTGAATACGGCGAACTGGGCGAATGCCTCGGCGTATTACCCCTCTTCGTCGCCGGCCAACTTCTATTCGTGGTTCTGGCATCAGCACTCGGTGAGCGGGTTGGCTTATGGCTTCTCGTATGACGACAACAACAACCAGAGCACGACGGTGACCACGCAGCAGCCGGAGCATATGGCGTTTGGTATTGGTTGGTAATCTGCACGCCGTCCTCTTCTTCGCGGAGAGGACGGGGCAGGGCGGAATCGTAGGCTGGGATGAAATCCCAGCTTTGTTATGCATGGCGATGCTGGGATTCCATCCCAGCCTACGTGGCCGGCGTACAATTCGCTCCCTTGTGGCTAAAACGTCGAGCAGCATGAAACGCGTGCTTTTTGTCTGTGTCGAAAATTCCAACCGCAGCCAGATGGCCCAGGCGTTCGCCCATATCTACGGCGGCAACGCGGTGGAGGCATTCAGCGCCGGCTCGCGCCCGTCGGGCGTGATCAACCCAAAGGCCATCCGCTTCATGGACGAGCTGGGCTATGACCTCAGCAAGCACGCCTCCAAATCCCTCGACGACGTCAGCGGCGAGTTCGACGCCGTGATCACCATGGGCTGCGGCGACCAATGCCCCTGGGTACCCGCCAAGCGACGCGAGGATTGGGGCCTGCCCGACCCCAAGCACATGGACGATGAAGCTTATCGTCAGGTTCGCGACGACATTGCCCAACGCGTCCGCAGCCTGCTTGCCACCCTGTAGGTCGGGGTGAGCGAAGCGAACCCCGACGTCCCCATGCATACCGCCATTTCCACCCCCGTCGCCCCGGCGAACGCCGGGGCCCAGTGCCTTTGCTTTTGAGGTACCCCAAAAGTCGCTGGACCCGGCGTTCGCCGGGGCGACGGATCAAACGCTTTCATGACAACCCAGGGACGTCCAGCATGGCCGTACAGCCGTACGAATCCGCCGGACCGGACGAACGAAAGGCCCGCACCTCGCATCCTGCGGCCTTCGTTCCCTGGAGCCCAAACCCATGAAGCCCGCCCGCTACGCACTCTTGAGCCTGTTCGTACTGCTGTTCGCCGGTGCCGTGTTCGTCTGGCTCAATCGCGATGCGTTGCACGTCGGCGCCGCCTCGGTCAGCCAGTCGCTGTGTGCTGCCACCTTCGTCTCACATGTCGATCCCGACCGCGTCTTTGAAGAGGAGCAGCGGCCACTGCTGGGCGGTATCGCCTGGGCGGTGCGCTACACCATTGATCATTCGCAGCACGAGGTGAATAGCCGCATCCTGGGTGTGTTCCGCGCCCGCTCCGTCTATCGCGAAGGGCTGGGTTGTACGCTGGTGCTTGGCGACGATCCGCTCCCGGCGTCAACGCTCAGCGAGCAGGCTGTACCGGATGCCTTTGGCCCAACCATCGTCACGCCCACCGACCCCGCTCTGCGCGCCGCGCTCGATCAGGCGTTTGCCGAGCCGGATGCGGCGCACCCTCGCCAGACCAAGGCCATCGTGGTGTTGCATAACGGCCAGTTGATCGCCGAGCGTTACGCCAACGGCTACGGCCCGGAAACGCCGATCTGGGCGCACTCGGTAACCAAGTCCGTGATGCAGGCGCTGATCGGCATTCTTGTGCGCCAGGGCAAGCTGCGTATGGACCAACCCGCGCCGATCGCCGCCTGGGCGTCGCCATCCGATCCGCATCATGCGAGCACGGTGGACCAATTGGTTCGCATGGATGGCGGATTGCCCTTTGACGAAACCAATGGCCCGGTCAGCCTCGCCACCCGCATGTGGTTTCGCGAAACCGACACGGCAGCCTACGCAGCCAGCGTGCCGCTTGCGCATGCACCGGGCACCACGTGGGCATACGGCAATCTGAGCTATGCATTGCTGTCGAAACTGATCGGCAACGCCACGGGTAATACAGCCGCGAGCACCGAAACCTTCGTGCGCCATGAATTGTTCGCGCCGCTGGGCATGAACCATTCGGTGATCGAGACGGACCAAAGCGGCACCTTGCTCGGTTCCGGTTTCATGTACGCCTCCGCGCGCGATCTCGCACGTTTCGGCCAGCTGTATCTGGATGATGGCGTGGCGAACGGCAGGCGCATTCTGCCGGAAGGCTGGGCCGGTTATGCGCATTCGCAGACACTGGATACCGGCTACGGCGCCGGCTTCTGGACCAACCTGGTGAACAAGGGCAGCGTGCCAGTGTGGGATGCGCCATGGGGTATCCCGCAGTTGCCGAAAGACATGTATTACGCACGCGGCGCGTTCGGCCAATACGTGATCATCGTGCCATCCGAGCACTTGGTGGTGGTGCGAATGGGCTTGAGCGTGCACAACGTTGGCACCGGTATTGGCGATGCCACCGCCGCCATCATCGCCGCGTTACATCGCTCGGCATCCAGCGGGCTTGCGATCAGGTAACCGGCGTGGCCGCCGTGTGTTGCCGGCGATAGTTGCTCGGCGTATCGCCCACCTCGCGTTTGAAGGCGGCATTGAAAGTGGATTTGGACGTGAAGCCGCAGGCATAGGCCAGATCGAGGATGGTGCGCGACTCGGCAGGATCCGCCAGCCGCGCGCGCACCGCCTCCACGCGCAAGCGATTGACGTAATCGCAGAAGCTGACGCCCATGCGTCGGTTGATCACCGCCGAGACGAGGTATTCCGGATAACCGCTGCGCTTGGCCACCTGGCCGATGGTCAACGCTGGCTCGAAATAGAGCGGGGCGTCGCCACTCATCAGTTGCCACAGGCGCGCTTCCACGTCGCTGAAGCGTGCGGTATCTATCGTGGTGATGGCTTCCGGTTCGCCCTGCGTGTGTTGCTCCGCCAAAGAAGGCATTACCGGTGCCGCCTGCACCGGCGGCTGCCCCAGGCTGAACCAGCCGACCATCCACACCCACGCCGCCACCAGGCCGAACAGTAATCCGTAATTGAGCACCGGCATATAAACCAGCGCCTGAAAAATTGCCAAGCTCCAGATGGCGATTTGAAAACCAGCCATCGCATCGATCCAGCGCAACGACAACCGATCCGCATCCGACCGCTGCTCGCGCAGCCGACGGCGATAGCGATGCAATAGACGCAGCGCCGCCATCACATAAGAAAGGCTATAGAGAAACAGCGGCCCATCGAACCAGGGCCCCACGGCGCGCTCACCGGCAATCCACCGCGTCGACAACTCTTGCAGCCGATCGTGGCTCGCGACCAGCACATAAGCGTTGAGCACCAACATGATAAGAAAGCCGGCCAAGTGCACGACATCGCGCGGCTTGAATCCACGCCCCTCCACCAGCGCCCGCACGTAGAGATAGAACAGACTGCCGTAAAGAAACGGAAACAACGCCACAAAGCGATAAGCGCGAAACCACTCCGGCGACAGCAAATGCCAGTACAACGCCTTCACCGCCAGATCGATACCCGTAAGCGCCACCCAGATGGCCAACAGATGATTCGCAGCATGGTTCGCCGGCCGCCGCCAAAGCGCCGTGGCGAGCAACGCCGCCTGCACGGCACCGGCGATGTAGATAAAGGTCCAGAATGTCATGGGAAAGCCAACGAACAAGGGCATCACCAAAGAGGCAGCGTGGGTTGGGTTGGCGAAGCGTAACCCAACGGACTTTGCTGGAAGCACCGTTGCCCGCTTTCGCTGCACAAAGCAGGCTTGCCAGGCAAAAGCGTGACCCACGGGTCGTATCGATGCGTCTTCAAGCGACCTGAGTTATATACTTCGCCAGCGGTGCGGCCAGGCACCTATATTCAAACAGTCGAGGCTTGATCCCATGCGGTCAATTCGCTTCCCCAAGAAAACCGTGCGTCGCTGGTTCCGGCGTCTGTTCCAAATCGTACTGGCCATTTTCACCGTCATATTGCTTTGCCATCCCACGCTTCATGTGCTGGCATCACTGCTCGATTTGATTGGATCAGTGGGCCTGGACGGGTTGCTGTTGATCCTGGAAGTGCAACTGCTGGCCTGGTCCATCCCGATACTTCGTCACCGCATCGTTCCTGTAGTTACGCAGTTCTGGAACCGCCACGTCGCGTCGCGCCTCGGTTTACAGCCAAGTGAAAACGTATTTTTTGATGCCACGCTCGGGTTCTTTCACTTTCTGTTGCTTCGCGGCGGCGCGCCTGGTTTGGTGATCTACCTTTTTTATATTGGTTTTGCTTGCCACTTCAGTGCTCATGTTCATTTGGCGCTGAACTAAAAGGTGACGTCGTGAATTCATGGGATCGCGAGAAGGTCATTGAGAAGGTCACGTTCGCAGCCGATGAGCTTTGCGCATCAAACTCGCAGCAGCAGCGGCAACTCATTTTCAGCTGCGGCAACGCACCTGAAAGAGAGGTCTATTTTGGCCTCATGTCGTTCTTCTATGATCCGCGCCTGCAGGAAAATCACTATGAGCGGCAGAAATTGGCAGCCATCATATTGCTAGAGGTCGCCCCTTCATCTCCGCTGGCTCTAGACGCGTCTGTTTATGCGTCGGCACAACACTGGAATGTAAGCGTCGGCGAGCTACCTTCGTATTGGTGCAAAGCTTTTGGAAAGGATGAGGTGATCGCATTTTTGAACGATCTGATTGGTAGCTGTAGCGAAACGAAGTTGAAACGTAGTGTCGAGACGATGCTTTTCTGGGCTAAAAGGTATGAGTAGCTAATATCCGCTTCCGACTGCCTGGCGGACCTAAGCTCTGCACGGGGCTGTAAGCAATGGTCTGACTTTGCGTGCTGCGTCGTTAACTCCATGTTCGCAGCAAGCAACGCAGATAACCCCTCAGGAGGAGGATGAAGTTGAAAACACCCGACGAATTTGCGGAAGCGATGAAAGGAAGGGGAACCCCTTCTTCTGGAAACATCAATGGTTCCAACGCCGCCCCTGGCACGAAGGGCAAACACTACAGCCCGTACCCCCGAACGCGCGTGTTGAACACTTTGGCGCTCTTGGTCTGCGGTGGTATGGCCCTGTGGTTGGCATGGCGGGGGCTGGGCAACCACCATCCTCTGCTGGCTGGCGTCTTCGCTTCAGGCGCCGTGGTCACCATCGTTGGCCTGGCGTATGCGGCGACGGTCCGCGTTCTTATTGATGACCGAACACTTGTACGCACTTGGCTCCTGGGCCGACGGGTCATCGTGTTGGAGGACATCGCGCAGCTGGGCCTCGTCCAATACAAGGGCACCGTGTCGCTGATTATCCGGAAAAGCCGGTGGCGCCAACTGTCGCTCAGCAGTAATACGTTCGATTGGCAAGATGTGCGTCGTATGCATCGCGACATTTTGCTGGCCCTGGGCTTGGACACTGAGCCGATGTGGCCGACTGCTCCTCGCTGGCTGGGCATGCTGGACGTGGCTGCGGTGCTGAGCTACCGGCGCTTTCAAGCGGAGAAGCAAGGAAGCAATGGCGGGCCGGCTCTACGCTAACGAAGCCCAGAAGGGAAACGGCCGGACGGTTCCTGCCAATGGGCGGCCATTGATAGGTCCGCTGCCCAAAGCAGACACTATTGGCTGCCAGAATTGTGCCCGGGAGCGTCATGAATTCGATCATCGAGGACATTGAACAAGAGGCCGCCGAGTTCGTTAGGGCCAAGTCGCTTCCTGCCCATGCCAAGCCGTCATATGTCGCGATGTGCGAATATGTCAGGGGCCTTCCAGTGGATCAGGCATGCCCATACTGTGGCGGTGCCATATCGGTGGAATCACGCGGGGCCGCCTGGCTTTTAGATTGTCCATGCGGCCAGTGCAAGGACACTTGGAGGGGCTTATAGGCGTCCGCTTTCGACCCGGAGCGGACATGCGCATAATTCAGCGTGAATGAAATTTGATATTTAGCAGTCGGAAGCAGACGGAACTCAATCTAAGGACGCTTGCCAAGGAGAAGTGATGTCACTCGATCGTCGCGCAGTGGAACAATTCAAAAAAATCTATGAGACGCTGGCCGACGAGAGGCTTGTTTTCCTTGCTCGTGAAAAGTACTGGGATCTTACGGAAGAAGCGCAAACTGCCCTCAAAGAGGTCATTTGCAACCGCCCCGTTGAGGCTTTTGAAGGTTTGTCGTTCGACGATAGCGAAAGCCAACTGGAAAACTCAGAAGAGCGTCTCTCGGGGAAGGGGCGTAGTGGGCTTGGGCTGGGCGCCGTCTTTGGATGGTTCCGCAACGAGAAGCTTCTAGATCACGACTTGGTCGAATGGCAATTGCGATGCTTTGAGTGGCTTCTCAAGCATACGGGCGGCATGGAAGCTTATCGTCAACGCAGGCTGATTCTCCCTACGCGAGAGTTCTTTCCGAACGATGGATTACGTGACCACGATTTAGCTCAACGAATATTTGAGCAGGTGAAAGTATGGGCTGGCATGGAAGCGTGGCCGTGCCGGCTGCAACAGCAGGACGAAAGTCAGAAAACCCTGATTGCTTCCAAGCATCTCCTCATGCCGCCATCTGACCATTCGCCGGCTGGCACATTCCGCATGCTCAAAGAAGGCGGGGCCATCATTAGCTACCACCCCCGAAACTTGCAAAACCCCATGTCGCTGGTGGCCACTTATGCACATGAATTGGCGCATTACCGGACCGCAGGATTTCCAGAGCCTCCACCAGGCGGTTGGGAAATGTGGGAGCCAGCGACAGATGTCGCGGCAGTCTTTCTTGGCTTTGGAGTTTTTCTCGCCAATTCGCGGTTCCACTTCGAACACTTCACGGAGGACAGCGGAAAGGGGCTTAGGTGGCAGCGGTCAGGATACCGATGGCAAAACCAAGGATATATCTCGGACGCTGAGGTCCTGCATATGCACGCGCTTGTGTCGAAGACGATAGGTGCGAGCGTGGGGGAGACGTTGCGACACCTCAAGTCCTCTCTACGCGGGATCTATAAGCGCATTTACAAAGACGTTTCTAATCATGAAATGATCGCAAAGATTGGACACTTTCAGAATACTTCCGACTGACATGGTTCCAGTTTTCGACGCCAACAGACCTTTGGACAAGTCCGCTTTCGACCCTAAGCGGACAGTTCAACAAAGCAATGATGGAGGCGCACTTGGTTCTCTTCGCACTCACCAAGCATGGCTTGACCGAAATGTTTGATCTCGCCAGGGGGAATCCCGCACCAATCTGGGTGAATCAAGGTCTCTTGGACACCGCCGATCTGAATAGGCTTCGGTCTGAAGGTTTTAACTTGACTGATTTCGCGTACTGGATTGATCCATCCGACGAGTCCTGCGTCCAGGAGGCGGTAGGGACAATTAGGGAGCATCACCCGAACCAAGTTCTGTACATTGAACGAATCTGATCGCGATGTCCGTTTCCAACATACGGCGGGCATCTGGCACTCACTGTGAAACTCACAGCCGTGGCCTGACAGGGGAAGCCATGACCGAAAAGAATTTCAGCTCGCTCAGCATCGAAATGGTGGAGCAGATACAGCTGATCATAGGGAGAGAAATTCCTCCTCTTCGCTCCGTGCGAGGCTTGGCGAATTTGCCACCAGCTGTCCTCCAGGATGCAGAGGTACTCAATAGGATTTCTGGCTCCATTCTCGCCTTCAGCTATCTCTATCACGTGACAGATGCCAGCTTTGGCGATGTAAAGGTATACATCTCCGGCAGAGGATGGAGTGAAAGCGTTGACTAACTCAAAAGGGCTAGCGTCACACGCATGGCTTGTTTGGAGCGTCCGCTTTCGACCCGAAGCGGACCCGGCGGAAATGCTTGGCCACAACAAAGGAGGGTTGTGTTATCGGAAAAGAATGCAGTAAGGGTGAAGGGCAAGGGCAGTGCTCAGTAGCGGGCGTTGATGTATAACTGGATGCACCCGTCTGTCGACGGTTGTGAGGGGTTACAGGCAATGACAAATGCGAACTTACCGCGTCCAAAAAGACTTTGGGCGGCGGCAATCATGAATATTCTCGTTGCTTTGATCAGTGTTATTGCAGTTGCGTATCTTTTGCTTAGTTCGAACCCTAATATTCCCGATATCGTCAGGCCTGGGCTGACAACAACGCTTGTTGCCCTTGGTACCGCTGGCCTGCTCATCGTTGCTTCTGTACTTGCGCTGCTCCGCATACAGTTCTCACGCTGGCTTATGTTGGCCGGCGCACTGATTTTCTTTGGCATCCTTGGATTTCAAAGTGCGGTCCTTCTCATTTCTTCTACCGTTCCTCTGGTTACTGACGCGGTTCCAAAGCTCTGGGCGAACGTCATTCGCAATGCCTTGGAAATTTCGATCAATGTGTGGGCGCTTCTTAGCGCAAAAACTACTGCGTTCTTTTCGGATGCAAATAAAAACCGGCCATTCAACGCCAACGCTTCCGGCGCTGCTTAATGCATGTGCCTATTGTCCGGTTTCGACCCGAAGCAGACCAAATAGAACAATGTTGGAGATCCGCCTTGATATCGAATAGGAGATTGCGTGGTTAAGTGTTACCACCCTTCGTTGGCTTCGAGATTTCTCACGCTTTCAGTCGGACTTCCCGGCGCAGTGCTGTTCGTTTGGGCGGGCGTAAAAGGCGTGAGCCAAGCCCCTGTCTTTGTTGCCTGCGCTCTCATTGCGCTGGGTATCGTTCTAGCCATAAAGATTTTGTTTGATTTGACGTTATGTGTGGAAATAGATGCTCATTCAATAACTCGCTCTTGGTTGTTCGGCCGAAGGGTAGTTCCCATCAATGAAATTCACCGTCTTTCATGGGGCGGATCTCGTGGCGTACTCGTACTGATTATTCACTACGGGGCGAAGCGAACCATTCAAATTCCAAGTAGTTCAATCGCAAAGGGCGAGCTGCGAGCGCTACATGATGGTGTACTCACCGCTCTCGGGCTTGAAGGGATTCCACTGAGGCCCCGTTTCGCTGAGTACGTCGGCTACGTCGATATCGACGAGATGCTTAAGATGAAGGGCCTTACCTAAAAAAGTCGACAATGTCCGCTTTCGACCGATTGTGTTGAAAAAGTCAGTTGAACCGGCCGTCTGAAGCTGATTCACTGCCGACCCATCGATCAAGTGGACGTTGCCACGATGATGGGTCGGCAGCAAGTTGCGCAAGCACCGCTGTTCTACGCCTTCAACCTCGATGACCACATACCGGCCAACCATTTGTTGCGCGGTATCGACCAGTTTCTGGACCTCAGCGAGCTGCACGCGCACCTCGCGCCGCACTACAGCAGCACCGGTCGGCCGTCGATCGATCCCGCACTGATCATTCGCATGCTGATCGTCGGCTATTGCTTTGGCATCCGCTCCGAGCGCCGGCTGTGCGAAGAAGTGCACTTGAACTTGGCGTATCGCTGGTTCTGCCGCCTGGGCCTGGAAGATGCGGTGCCGGATCACTCGACGTTCTCGAAGAACCGGCATGGTCGCTTCCGCGATAACGACACGCTGCGCTTCGTGTTTGAGAAGGTCCTGCAACGCTGCCTGGCCGAGGGTCTGGTCGGTGGCGAAGGCTTCGCCACCGATGCCAGCGTCATCAAGGCCGACGCCAGCCGGCAGCGCGGCATGCCGGGCGCGGAAGCGTGCTGGCCCGACGAGACGCCTCTGACACGACCCGTGCGCGAGTACCTTGCTGCTCTGGATGCCGCCGAAGAAGAACGCACGCCACCCAAGCAGGTGTCACCGACCGACCCGGCCTCGCAGTGGACGGCGGCGCCCGGCGGGCCGGCGTTCTATGCGTACTCCACCAACTACCTGATCGATGTCGATGCCGGCATCATCGTCGATGTGGAGGCCTCGCCCTCGCTACGTTCGGCGGAAGTGCAGGCCACCCGCACCATGGTCGAGCGCGTCGAGCAACGGTTCGACCTCAAACCCACGCACCTCATCGGCGACACCGCCTACGGCACGGCGTCCATGCTGGGGTGGATGGTCCACGACAAGCAGATCGAGCCCCATGTGCCGGTGTGGGACAAAAGCGAGCGCACGGACGGTACGCTGAGCCGAGCGGACTTCCGCTGGCATGGTGATGCGGATGAATACCGCTGCCCGATGGACAAACCCTTGCGATCATCGGGCAAGGCCACCGCCGATGGCACGACGATTTATCGCAGCGGTGTTCACGACTGTGCGCAGTGTGAGCTGAAATCGCGTTGCTGCCCGAACACACCTCAACGGAAAATTACCCGTCAGCGTCATGAAGCCGCGCGCGACGTTGCCCGCCAGATCGCCACCACAAGGCGCTACGAACAATCACGCCGACAGCGGAAGAAGGTCGAGATGTTGTTCGCTCACCTCAAACGCATCTTGCGACTGGATCGCTTGCGCCTGCGTGGCCTGAGCGGCGCAAACGATGAGTTTCTGTTGGCGGCTACCGCACAGAATCTGCGACGAATGGCGAAATGGTTGATGCCGAAGGTGGCCAAAGGGGTGGATCTGGTCCCCGCATGATCGAGTAAGGGCCATCGATCACCGTTTCTTCGTGGAGGAATCGTTAGAAAATGTCGCCGTCGCGGCGAGCCACTAGCGAAACACAGAGTTTTTCAACACCATCGACCCATAGCGGACGCTCAGTTTTGTGTTCTGGAAGGAGCTAGGCCCAACCCGAAGCGGACAGTCCCTCAAGAGATGTTGTGCCTTACTTAGCCCAAGGAACAGGTTGAATCGACGATGCATTTACAACCCCCCACCCCGTTATTCGTGGGTTTGACTCTTGCCGGCATTACTGCGCTTGGCGCCCGAAGCCACCATCAAGTGACGAGCGACGGCCAAGTCTTCAAGATTCCGCGTGCGACTGCCTACCTGATGATCGGAATCGGGATAATTTTTGTCTGGGCTCCTTTTTGGCCAGGTGCTGCCGGCAATATGGGCTTTCTAACCTTTGCGAGCTTTTTCTGGGGTTTTGCTCTATTTTCGGTTCTTTTTGGGATTTATCTTCTGAAGTACCGCGTGGTTGTCGGCAGCGACACTGTAACCATTGGTGCTTTCTTCCATAAGCGGTTCTCTCAACAAGACGTTGAGGCAGTGCAGTTGAAGCGGGGATCTCGAAGTGCGGAGCTCATCATCAGGCTACGCTCCTCGCAAAGAATTGTTATTTCTGGAATGCTTGGTGACTTCGACGTCCTCGCTAACATTATGACGAACATCGCCAATGGCAATCGTAGAGACAGTTCTTTTAGCGTCTAGACGGAGGTCTGCTTTCACCCAAAGCGGACCTTTTCTTCGGAACAGGTGCTCTCAAAAATCACAGGGTCGATCAGGAACCCATGGTGCAATTCATGATCCCATTGGGCTATCTATACAAGCAGGTTGCCAGCCGCCCTGAGTGGCTGAAAGCTGTACAAGTGACCGACATTTACTCAGTCAGCAGCCACGTGTCTGAGGACTTCACGGATTACATCGGTTATTGGAAGCACAACGGATACTGGCTGTTCGACTCGCCAGATATTCTTGTTGAGGTCGCCAAAGATGCATCGGTATCTTTGGAACAACAAAAGCTCTTCTATTACGAAGCGTATGAGCTTCAGTACGACGAGGAGGCGAAAACATGGTCGAAGTTCGGCCCGGAACCGTCGTTCACAACGAATGTCGTTGTCCCCGAAAGCAGAAAACTGGAAGGGTTCGATATCACTTCGTTCTCACTCGGAAATGCACCCGAATGCTCCCCTTTGTCATGCAATGGGCAAGCCGAAAGGTTACCTACTACGAGTCATTGCCTGCTTGGAAGCTTTGAGGAAGCGAGGGCGGTCATCGAGCAAGATAGCTTTAATGGCTGTGAGCCAGGACCTTACCGCATCATCGCCGTTTACTCCGTCGGCGGGGGCGACGAGGTCTGACTTCGATTACGTCACGTCAGGTCCGCTTGCCAAGGCGGACATGTCAACAAGGCATAATTTTGGTATTTTTCGGAGCAAAGCAGTATGTGGATTCCGCTACTTTGTCTCACCGCAATCTTGTTGATGGCCGCAATCAACATTGCTGCTCTTAGGTCCGGTGAAGATAGGTCTACGATGCTTCACAATTTGGCTAGTCTTTCCGGCGGCTTGGGCATCTTCTTTGTGCTGTGTGTTCCGATTTCGCTGTTCTACGCGATCAGCAACTACATGTTTGGACCAGCACAAGACACAAGTATTTTTTTCAAAGGGGCGTTGATAGGAGCGTTTGCAAGCACGCTTGTCTCATTGGTGCTTAGCATCGTCATCTGGCGCCGCGACATCAGGCAAGATACGTGAGGAACTCGTGCTGTCTGCTTTCGAAGGCGGACACAATGGTTACCCTTCGGAAATCTTGATTTTGCTCTACAAAAAAAGCAAACGGTTGTTGTGGAGGTGGCATCATCATGACGTCGTATCACCAAATCCAGGTGCAACCAACATGAAATTCCGTGATCTTGAAAAGTCAGCACTACAGCTAAACGAACTCTATGAAAAGCTTGAAATCAAGAGATGGGGGCGCAGCTGGACCACGGTGGAACTTGCGCTCGGTTTCGTGGGAGACGTAGGCGATCTTGCAAAATTAATCCAGGCAAACGCCGGTATCCGGGACATTGATGACTGCAAAGCCAAACTTGGCCATGAATTGTCGGACTGTTTATGGTCGATTATCGTGCTTGCACACAAGTGCGGCATTGATTTAGAGGCCGAGTTTGTCAAAAACACCGGAGAGTTGGCCGAATATGTATCTGGCGAGCTTGGCTCATGAGAAGACGTTATGCTGAGCGGATTCTGCGCCGCTTTGCCACAAGACTCGCGCATGAGAATAGGCGTTAGACGCCATGGTCAAAGGACGGCCGTGAACTTTTGAGTGCACGCTTCCGCCTCCTCCCCCCAAGAGCGGGCATTGAACGATTGGGCGAAGAGACCGAACGTCCTGAACTTCCTGCGTTACCTCTAGTCTACGAAGGGGCCTGCCCGGCGCCCGGTCCGGGCCATCGACGGGAGGTACACCTTGAACAGGATGCACCTGAAAATTGGAGGCGCCCTAATCCTGGCCGTGATATTCGGCCAGGCCACGGCCACCGATGCCAGCCATGCCACCACGCCGCAGCGTATGCCGGATAGCTATGCGCACGCGGCGAAACTGATCGACCTCGGTCATGGCCGCCACCTCAATCTGCGCTGTTCGGGCGACGGGCCGCAGACCGTCATGCTGGAGGCAGGCGCGATCGCCGATTCCTCCACGTGGTTCAAAGTGCAGCCACTCTTGTCCGCCCACACGCGCGTCTGCGCGTACGACCGGGCCGGGTTGGGTTTCAGCAGTGAGGGGCCATTGCCGCGAGATCTCGACGCCGACGTGTCGGATCTGCACGCACTGATCCAGCGCGGCGGTCTTACGACCCCGCTGGTGATGGTGGGACATTCATTGGGCAGCAATATTGTTCGGCTGTACGCGAGCCGCTATCCGACGGACGTGAGCGCGATGGTTCTGCTTGATCCGCCCGCGCAAGCCATCGGCCGGTTTGCTCCCGGCTGGCAGAAGGATGAGGACACGCTCTCGGTACAGCGGTTTGCGTTTCTTCGCCGGTGTGAGGCTGCCGCCGAAAAGCACGAGCTGCCGTCCACCGATCCGGCACTAAGCCAGTGTCTCGGCGAGGCCGATCCGCTGGCCAGCGCCAATCTCAACAGAGTTAACCTCGCCCTCATGTCGAAGCCTGCGTATTGGCACACTGTGCTGTCGGTACTCCGAAACAATGTCGAGGTGTTCAAACAGCCTGTGTCAAAGCAAGAGACGCATGGGTCGACGCCCTTGATCGTGCTGTCTGCCGCCAACACCTATGCCGATGCGCTACCGCGTGACCGCAAAGGGCTGGAAGAAGCCAGGGCCCACACGCAGGCACAGATCGTCGCCACCTCCTCGCGCGGCACGCTGGTGCACGTTCCGGATACTTCGCATGACATCCAGATCGATCGGCCGGATGTGGTGGCCAAGGCGGTCATGCGGGCACTGGGAATTGCGCAGCACACGCCGAAGTAGTGCTGCCCAAACCAAGGTCATCTTGACTCATGAGGGCACGTTGCGCGACGACGAATTATGCGCTGCGCCGCCTCACCAAGCTCGCGCATGAGTGGTGCCGTTTGGATGCCGTGATCAAACGACGATCGGGATTTTTGAATGTCCGCTTCCCACCTGAAGCGAATGTTTGAGGATACATTTGGCAATCCTTGTAGGGGGAGCGAGACAATGCCGTTAGCTCGACAAGAGCCAAGCTCAGTTGATCGTTCGGCGAGGAAGCGCTTGGTCTGTCGAGCCGCTGTCCTCGCGTTCGTTGCTTTCTCGATTCCGCTCGCTTCGGCTGCTTCGGCAGCTCCCGATAATTCTTCTTGGGAAAACAACCTGCGCCCCGCGATCGTGGAGGCCGGCCAACCTGTTCCGCATTGGTCGCTGCGCGATCGCATGGCGTATTACCACGTCCCCGGCGTCGCCGTTGCAGTGCTGCGTAACGGCAGGGTTTGGCAGGTGAGGGGGTATGGGCTACGGGAAGCTGGCACGAATGACAAAGTCGATGGCGATACGCTGTTTTCGGCGGGCTCGATCAGCAAGGTGGCAACGGCCGTGATGATTCTGCGCATGGTGCAGGCGGGCAAGTTGGACCTTGATCGCAACATCAATACCTACCTGACGAGCTGGCATGTTCCGGCCACCAAGGACGCGCCCCATCCCGACGTCACCCTGCGCATGCTGATGTCGCATACCTCCGGGTTCAATGTGGGCGGCTTTCCCGATTTCATGCCTCAGGAGCAGGTGCCGACCTTGCTGCAGACGCTGGATGGTCTGCCGCCTGCGAAACACCATGCCGTTCGACTTATCTATCCGCCAGGTTCGCGCTACGCCTATTCCGGTGGCGGCATTGAGGTGGAGCAGCAGCTAATCGAAGATGTGACCCACACCGATTTTGCTACGGCGGCCCGCACGTGGTTGCTCGATCCGCTGCATATGCAGCGCAGCACGTTTGAGAGCCCCTTGTCTGCCGCGCGTGGCAATATCGCCAAGGCGCACGATGAGCAAGGCCAGCTCATCGCGTTGCCGCGCGGCTGGCAGACGTTTCCCGAGCAGGCCGCTTCGGGACTATGGACGAACGCGAACGAACTCGGTGCCATGGTCGCCATGCTGATCGAAAGTTATCAGGGACATAACGGATTCCTGTCGCGCGCCCTTGCCACGCAAATGATGAGCGCCGTCTCGCCCAGCCCCCAGGGGCTTGGACCTGAGCTACTGGGATCGGGTAACGGACGGGTCTTCTTCCACAGTGGCTCCAACGACAACTACCGCGCCTGGATGGAGGGTTACCTGGAAACAGGCGACGGCTTCGTGATCCTTACCAACAGCCCCAACGGTGCCCGTCTCCGCCTGGAAATCCGGCATTCGTTGTCCGACATGATCGGTCAGGGCGTCGATTCGGTATTGCATGCTGTCGCACTCGATCCTGCGGATGCCTCCTATGCGGACTACCAGGGCACGTATCGCCTGGATGACAGTGTTCCTATGGATGTGCGCGGCCGGCTCGCCGATGACTTTGACGCCGATTCGTTTCAGATCACGATGTCTCGCGGCAAGGCGTCCATGCGAGTGCCGGGCGACGATAAGGTGCACCAGCTAGAGGCGTTATCGCCGACGCGCTTCGTCGATCCGGATTCCGAGTCCATGCCTCTCATGCAGCTTGAGTTTCATCGCGACGCATACGGAAAGGTCCGGGCGGTGAGTGTGGAAAGCGGCGATTATCATGCCTACTATCGGCGGCAGTAAGGGGGCGTATAAGAATCTGCTATGCGATCGCCGATGTATTCAATAGCGGCGCCCAACCGGGGATTACCGCTTGCGATCTACGGTCGAGGTAGTGACAGATCCCGATTACACTGTAACTTTCCTCGTCCATAAGAGCGATGGTTGAATCTGATCTATCTGTAACGCCCGTTTTCGACCCGAAACAGACGCGACACAGTGAGTGCCGGGATAATACTTGGCCGGAATGAACCGATAGAGGCAATGGGTGCGCGAAACCATCCTGGACGCTGTAAAAGTCATCATCAGATTCGTTTTCGAAACGATCATCTGGAACTTCGTGCTTTTCCATGTAGGGCGCGCCGCGATGCTCACAGTCACATTAGGTCGGTATCCGACCCGCAGAGATTGCGCGCAATCCCCAGAACGCATCCAACTGGCAGGTGTGGCTGTACTTGTAATGCTGTGGGCTGCAATTGCTGTGTGCAACAACCTTCATGGGTAGTCCTTCTCGCCTTGTACGCTTTCGATCCGAGGCGGGCATTTGGGCTACCAAGGACGATGTGAATGATGGAAGACGCTGACGTCTTGGCTGCCATCGATGAAGCCTTCGGTCCAGTGCCGAAGCCGGATCACTTTACGAACTTTACTCACTGCCTGGAGTGCGCAGAGCACGACGAGCTGCTGAGGTCGCGTGATCGTGAGACGCTGGTCATCGAGGATGTAGGCAACGTTTGCTGGTCGCCTCTGGCTTTTTCATCCACCGAGGGCATTGCCTATTACATGCCGTCGCTCGTGCGACTTTCGCTCGCCGAGCCAACTTATGCGTACGGATGGTTTGGAGACGTGTTGCTGTCTCAACTGGTCTACAAGGGTGCCGACAACAGGCTCTTCAACTATTGCACTGACCTTCAAAAGCGCGCGATCGCTTTGTTTTTGAAGCATCTGCTGGCGACGCGAATGGAGCAGGCCGAGGTTTTATCGAGTAAGGAAGAGTTCGTACATGCTTGCGAACTTTGGTCGAGTTCGGCTGTTGAGAGATCACGTTCGGGATAGGGATGCACGCTTCGCTCGACCCGAAGCTGACATTGAATAAGGCCGGGGTGCGCTAATTTGTGAAGTTGGAAGCTTTTCCCGATGCCCCATGTCGGTCCCGCAAGCGCTCATCCGTCGCATACAAGAAGGTGGCCATAAGGGCCACCCTTGACGCCAAGGAGATAGCCATGTCCTACATCGATGGTTTCGTGATCCCCGTACCTAACGCCAACCGCGAGCAGTTCATCGCGCACGCCCGCACCTTCGACGCCCTTTTCTTGGAGTACGGCGCCATCCGGGTAGCGGAGTGCTGGGGTGACGACGTGCCCGACGGTAAGCTCACCGATTTTCGACGTGCTGTGCAGGCACAGCAGGATGAATCCGTGGTGTTCTCCTGGGTGGAATGGCCCGACAAGGCCATTCGCGATGCAGGCATGGCGAAATTCATGCAAGACCCGCGCATGGAAGCCGCCAGCAACTGCCCTTTCGATGGCAAGCGCTTGATCTTCGGCGGCTTCCAGCCTGTGGTTAGCCTGCCAGCTTAGAAAGGTCTTGGGTTGTGCGCTTTCGAAGTAACATCCGTTTCGACCAGGCGGACATGCTCATGACGCCACATGATTTTGCTTGCATTGAATTACTGCCACTCACTAAAAAAGGATAAGTGACTCATGTCGAAGCGATGGCTCGTGCTTGCGGGTATGGGCATTACGCTCGGCATAGTAGGCACCACGCATGCCGCCGCCACCGACACGCCACGCCAGCAACTGGCCAACGAAACCTGCAGCGCCTTGAAGCAAGCTGCCGTAGCGATTCCAGGTGATGGCCCGATGATCTTGCCCAGCTATCCCACCATGCAGGGTGACGATGCGGCCACGCGTGCTCTGCAGAACGTGGGCTTTGTGTACGACAACGCATTGGCTGGTATTGCGCTCAGCGCGTGCGGTGCGCCGGGGCAGGCGCGCCGCATTGCCGATGCGTTTTTACTGGCGCCGGCCAGCGATGCTACGTATAAGGACGGCCGCTTGCGCAACGCGTATCGAAGTGGCGCGGTGCAAGACAACAAGGTGGTGTTGCCTGGTTATTGGCAGAAGCAGGGCAATTATTGGAGCCAGGATCCCTACCAGACCGGTACTTCGTCGGGAAACTCGGCGTGGGCCGCATTGCTGCTGTTGACCGTCTACGACAACACACACGATACGCGTTACCTCGATGGCGCGGTGGCGCAGTTGAAGTGGATCGCTGCACACACTGCCAACGCCACGGCACCTGCCGGCTATGAAGGCGGTGTGTTTGGTTACGACAACAAGCAGATCGTGCAGCATTGGAAGTCGACGGAACACAATATCGACATTTATGCCGCTGCCACGTGGGCTAACCGCGAGCGCGCTGATGCGGCGATGGCGCGGCAGGCGCAGATCGCAGGTGCGTTTGTCACGGCGATGTGGGATGGCAAGCAGCAGCGTTTCTTTGTCGGCACCGGTGTGGATGGCAAGACCATCGAACGCAGCAAGTCCGGGCTGGATCAGGAAATCTGGCCGCTGCTGGCGTTCCGGCCGCATCCGGCGGCGTGGACATCGGTGTGGAATTTTGTCGAGGCCAATCATCGCAGTGGCGATGGTTATGGTTTCAAGCGTCAGCCGGACGGCATGTGGACCGAAGGCACCAGCCAGGTTGCCGCCGCGTTGCAAGCCAGCGGCAAGCCGGTGCCGGACAGCCTTTGGCGGGCGATCGGTGCGCAACGTAGCGATGGCGGCATGCTGTACGCGACGCCGCAGTCGCGCATTGTTACGTCGTTCGCGATTGGGCCGTTGTCTACGTACGATGATTTTTTCTATTACCACGATCCGCATCTGGGTGCGACGGCGTGGGCGGCGTTGGCGGCCAAGGGGTGGAATGCGTTTATGGGGCGGGCGATTGCGCAGCCGGTTTCGGTGGGGAAGCCGTAGAGGTTTGCGCTGAGATGACGAGGTTCGCGTAGGCTGGGGTGAGCGGAACGCGAACCCCAACATCTCCGGAAGGGCCGTCATTCCCGCGAAAGCGGGAATCCATTTTCGGGATGCAACAGAGCAAGATGGATTCCCGCTTTCGCAGGAATGACGGCCCTAAGGTGGGGCGTGCTTCATGCAACCTACGCGCTCACTCCGGACACCGCGCGCAAATCTGCCAGCTCCTTGCGCAAGGCCGCGTTTTCTTCTTGCAGCTCGGCGACCTGTTTGCGCAAGCGCGTCAGTTCGTCCGCGTCGCCATCAACACCTGTCTCCTCCGAAGGTGTGATGGATTCTTTGTTCGCCGTTTCCCGCGGTTTGCGCTTTGCATCGCGCACGCGCTTGGCGACTTCCTTCAGTTCCTTGCTGCCTGCCAGAGCGGCTTCGCGCTGTTCTTCTTCCGGAAGGCTCGACACGGCTGCGGCAGCGTTGATGGAAAGGGTGCCTGAGCGCACGGCGGCGATGACTTCCGGTGCTGCCTGCTTCTGGATTTTTTCGATCAGCGCGACTTGATTGCCGCTGAGCTTGGCTTCGCGTGCGAGTGCTTCCCGGCTAGGTGGCCGCTCAGCGGGCGCCGGAGCAGGGATGGGTGATTCGCTGGTAGATGATGCATCGTCCTCATGTGCGGTCGTCGCAGCAGGAATTGGCGCCGCAGGAGTAGCGGAGCGTTGCGCCAGGATCTCGCGCTTGCGCAATGCGAGTACGCCGCGCTGGAAATCCGACACGCTACGTCGTCCAAGGTGTTGATCGATCATCCACAAGTGCACGTCTTCGATCGATTGGAAGCGTGGGTTTTGTATGGTCTGGAAGGGCAAGTTGTGCTTCTGGCAAATGCCATAGCGATTGTGGCCATCGACCAGCACGTTGCCCCATAACACCAATGCGTCGCGGCAACCTTCCGCAAGCAGGCTGCGCTCCAGTGATTCGTATTCTTCCGGCGTCAGCGGATCAATGTAGGCCTTGAGTTCTTCGTTGACGACGATATCCACGTCCGCTTCGTTCCGTATCAGGCGAAAAGGGCGCGCATTGTAGTGCGCTCGACTGGTATCGGAATAGCGCAGCCCGATGCATGCGCGTTCTGAGGGGCGGATCTGTTTCGCGCCGTTGAGTGTCAGTGCATGCGAGCAGATGGAGGCTCCGTTTTCCGTCAACCCGGTTGAATTTCGCTATGCAGCATATTTTTTGGACATTCGGTTTTAGTTGTTCATATCAAATCATTATAAATCAAAGTGTTAATATAGATATCTAAAGTCTGAAGACATATGACGCATCGCAAGTTGACACCGGTGACAATGAGGCCGCAATCTGATGCCCGTTCCAGTGCGGGGAGGCACAGTGAACGCAGTCATCGACTCTTTGGATCGGCCAGCGAGTGTTCCGACGGTGCCGTTTTTGGCGGCAGATGTTGGTGGCACCTATGCGCGCGTCGCCTTGATGCAGACCTCGCCGGACGACGCGCGCGAGGTCGAAGTGCTGGCCTATCGCAAGTTTGCGTGTGCGGATTTCCCGGGGTTGGCGGAGCTGCTGCAAGCATTCGTTGACGTCGACGCGCACACGTCGGTGCGACATTGCGTGATCGCCTGCGCAGGCCAGGTGATCGGCCATGATGTGATCACCGACAACACGGTGTGGCCCATCCATGTGGCGCAACTACAACAGGCGCTGGCGCTGGATGACGTTGCGGTTCTCAATGATTTTGAAGCGCTGGGGTACGCACTTGACCATTCCGCGGACGACGGCGCTCGTCTTTTGTGCGGGCCGGACGTGCACGCCGATGGCCCGAGATTGGTGATTGGACCGGGTACCGGGCTTGGCGCGGCAGTTCACCTGCCTGGCGCTAAGGGTGGCTACGTGTTGACGACGGAAGCTGGCCAGATGGATTACGCACCGAACTCGATTCGCGAGCGTGAAGTGCTTGCCCATCTGGTACCGGATGGCGGCTACGTGGCCTACGAGCGCATCGTATCGGGCCCTGGTCTGCTCACCTTGTACGACGCGTTGTGCGCGTTGCGCGGCGAAACGCCAAAGCTTGCAACGCCGGAAGCCATCACTGCTGCAGCGGCCACGCGACGCGATGCGGAGGCGGTGGAGGCGGTGGAAATTTTTTGTGCATCGCTGGGCAGTTTTGCCGGCAGCCTTGCCATGACCTTCATGAGCCAGGGCGGTGTGTATCTCGCCGGTGGCTTTTTGTATTCGCTGTTCGCCTTGCTTGAGCGCAGTGCGTTTCAGGAGCGGTTCCTGCACGGGCGCAGCGCGCGTGCGTTTTTGTCTCGCGTACCGGTGTGGGTGACGGAGCACGGTCGCAAAGGGGTGCTGGGAGCGGCGAAGTGGTATGTGCGGCGCGGTCTGCGTGGGGACGCGGGGCCGGGTCGTTTTCCAATGGGAGGGGTGGGTGATGAATGACGTTTTCTTAAGCGCATTTCAGCGCGAGTCGTCATTCCGGCGAAAGCCGGAATGACGGCCGTAGGGCATGCGCGCGGCCGATAAATAACGCAACACGCATTTCACCGGGGAAGCACGAAGAGGGAGCGGTCGTGGCACGCAGTGCCATGGCCGGAGCGGCATTACAACGAAACGCTATGCAACAGACGACACCTGGGTGCACGCGTTGAAGACAACCAAGAGGTAGGGCTCATGTACACGCTACATCGCAGGCACCCCTTGTCATTTGCCATATCGTCAATGCTCGCCGTGGTGGCGACATCCGCCATGGCATCGCAGCCGACAGGTGCCCAGCCGGATACCCAGGCGACACAAAACACTGCGACGCAAACCACTACGGCAACACCGTCGCCCGATGCCAAGAAAACCAAGTCCACCACCGGCAAGGACACCGAGGCCGACAAGAACGCCACCACGCTCGCCGCCGTCAACGTCGTGGGCGTGCGTGCATCGCAGATGCGCGCGATCCAGGTGAAACGCGATGCGGCGAATATCCAGGACAGCATCACCGCCGAAAGCATCGGCCAATTGCCGGACGTCACCATCACCGACGCACTGCAACGTGTAACCGGCGTGCAGATCAACCGCGATGCGGGTGTGGGCACTACCGTGGACGTACGCGGCCTGCCTGAAGTCGGCACCATGTTGAACGGCGAAGCCTTCATCACCGCCGATCAGATCGACTCGCAACAACCCGACTTCACCATGCTGCCCGCCACGCTGTTCCATAGCGTGGATGTGATCAAGTCGCCCACGGCCAGCACCACGGATGCCGGCATCAGCGGTTCGCTCGATCTGCATACGTATCGGCCATGGGACCTGCCTAGCGGCTTCACCTACAGCTATTCCGCCGATGGAGAGCGCGGCCGTACCAGCGGAAGAACAGGGCCGGAAGCAAACGGCCTTATCTCGTATAACGATCATGGCCGCTGGGGTTTGCTGATTTCCGCCGATTATTCCGACACCACGCGAACCAACTCCAACGAAGGCCTCGATCAATATGGTGTGGTGTTGAACGGCGAAAACGCGGCCAGTGCAGGTGGCTACAACGGCTTCCTCACGCCATGGAACGGCGCGCCGATTCCTTCCAGGATCGTGCAGAACCCCGACGGCAGCGTCGACGTGAATGGCGATGGCAAATCCAATGGCGTATTCATGGGCAGCCAGGACATCAGCCTGTACGACATCACCACCGAGCGTAAGCGCAAATCCGGCAGCGCATCGTTCCAGATGGATCTCGGTAGCGGGCTTACTTTCACCAGCGATTATTTCTACGCGCACCAGGCCGAATTCGATCGTGCGGTCGGCATTCAATTCAATTCCACCAACTGGCAAGGCGCTACCTACGTGCCGCTGCAATCGCGCAACACCGGCAGCCCGATCGCTGGTTCGTACGGTACGCCGGAACCGGGTTGGACCGGCTCGCAGTTGTACACCACGCAGGTGTATGAAAAATGGCCGGGCGACGTGGAATCGTTCTCGCAGGTCATGCGCAAGGAATCCTATGCACAGAACTTCAACATGCAGCTGGATTTCGACAATGGCGGACCGTTCACGGCGAGTCTGCGCGGCATTCGCGATACGGCGCGGCAGTCGCTGGTGGAGACCGACGTCAATATTTCCGATTCCGATGGCGGCCTGTGGCCCAACGTATTGATGGATGGCGTGCCGGCTGACGCCGTGCCCTACGGCACCTTCATCTATCCCGACCAGCTCGGCGGCAACCGCGTGTTCAACGCCATCGGCACGCCGCAGAACACGGTGCCGATCATCGCCAATTTCACTGGCCGCAACCTCACCGTCGGCATGCCTGCCTCGCTCGCCAGCCAGTTTGCCAACCCGTACGGGTGGACCATGAAAACGCTGGAATCCTCCGGCGATTACGACCGCTCAGTCGGGCTCAACGTGCTGCGTCTGGACGGCCATTACGATTTCGGCGATGGCATCAAGCTCGACTTCGGCGTGCGCAACAGCATCCGCAGCGCCCGCAATGATGGCTTTACCTTGGAGACGCCGGTGTATGCCGGCATCGGCGCCAGCGATCCGGGCGGCTGCATGGTGCGTTACGTGGGCGCCGACGTGGTGCTCAACAGTGGTTCGTGTACGGCCGGCAATGCGCTGGGTTACTTCCGCGCCGGTCCCTTGTCGGCGCTGCAATTGCCGAACACGCCGGGTCCGCTGGCCAACAACTGGAAGGAATACGCCAACCTGCTCGGGTCCGGCATCACCTTCTGGGCGATCGATCCGCATGCGATGGACGATCCAGAAGGCTATTGGAAATCGCTTTACCCGCAGACCACACGCGTGGCAGAGCCAGGCACCACCTGGGCAGTGGGCTTGAAGGAAACCACCGGCTACGTGCAGGGCAATTTCGAGGGCATGATCGGCAGCATGCCGTACAGCGCCAACATTGGTGTGCGCGTGATCAGCACCAACCTGGGCGTCACCCAGCATTTGACCGGTGCGCCAGGTGCCTATGGTGACGAGCCGGCCGATGCCGGCACGCAGATCACCCGGCACGATTACCGTGACATTCTGCCGGCACTCAACTTTGCGCTGGACCTGACCGAGGATCTGAAACTTCGACTCGCCTATTCGAAGAACATGATGCCGCTCAATCTCAGCCAGTGGGGCGGTGGCCTGCAGTTGAATTATTCATTGGTGGAAACACCGACCGGCCCGTTGTTCCGCGTGTCGACCGGTACTTCTACCGGAAACCCTGATCTCAAGCCATGGCGCTCCACCAACTTCGGCGCGTCGCTTGAGTACTACATGAATCCCACCAGCATGATCAGCCTCGCACTGTTCCGCATCAACGTGGCGAGCTTCATCAAGACCGGCAGCGTCATCAATTGCACCTTGCCGGATGAAGACGGCGTGGTGCGCGATCACTGCATCACCATCACCGAACCGGTGCAGGGCAGTGGAAACAGCATCCAGGGCGCGGAGTTCGATTACCGCCAGGGCTTCACCTTCCTGCCGGGCTTTTTGTCGAAGACCGGTATCGAACTCAATGCCACCTACGCGCCGAGCAATACGGGCCAAAGGGATTTGTCCGGCAGTAAGATTCCGTTTCAGGACAATTCCACGCAGTCCGGCAACATCATTCTGTGGTACCAGAATGACCGCTTCCAGGCGCGCCTTGCCTACAACTATCGATCACGGCGCGCGGTGCAGGAAGACGTCGGCGGCATCACCGGCATGGAGATGTACGAGGCACCGCAGAAGTATCTGGATGCATCGGTGTCGTACAAGATCAGCAAATATGCCGAGGTTTTTGTGGATGGCACCAACCTCACCAACGAGTACCAGCATTACTACCTGGTGTGGCCGGATCAGCCGGCGCATTCGAACTTCTCGGAGCGGATGTTTATGGTGGGGGTGCGCGGGCAGTGGTGATGGCACATGCGGCATGCACGGCGGATTTGCTCCCTCCCCTACGTGTAGTAGGGGAGGGTTGGGGTGGGGTGAAGCAATCTTGCGTGAGGTTCCATCATGTCAGGCGCTCATTCCAGCGTAGCTGGAAGCGAGCTTCGCTCGCCTCACCCCACCCCAGCCCTCCTCCCCGATCGAGTCGAGGACAGGCTCTGCATGCAGGGGAGGGAGCGTTTGCCGGCATATTCAGCATCTCGCATTGAACAAACTTTTTTTGCCTCAATCGCATTCCAATCCGAAGGCTGACATGCTCGATCCTCAATCCACACGCTCCACCCGCGCCGATCATTTCCACCGCTCCATCGGCCTGTTCTCCGGCACGGCGATCAACACGACGCAGATGTGCGGCATCGGGCCGTTCATCACCATTCCGATCATGGTCGCCACCATGGGCGGCCCGCAGGCGGTGATCGGTTGGATCGCCGGCGCCATACTCGCGGTGGCCGATGGCATGGTGTGGGCTGAACTCGGTGCTGCCATGCCGGGTTCCGGCGGCACGTACGTTTACTTGCGCGAAGCCTTTCAATATCGCACCGGCAAGCTGATGCCGTTCCTGTTTATCTGGACGGTGCTGTTGACGATTCCGCTGCTGATGTCGACCGGCATCATCGGCATGGTCGAGTATCTGGAATTTTTTTTCCCGCATCTGGGCTGGTGGCCAGTGCACCTTGTCAGCCTGGCATCGACGGGCCTTGTCACGTTGCTGCTGTACCGGCGTATCGAGTCCATTCGCGCCATCACCATTGCGCTATGGGTGATCATGCTGTTGTCGGTCATCGGCGTGTCCGCAGCGGGCTTCTCGGATTTTCATCCGAGCTACGCCTTCACCTATCCGGCCGGCATGTTCGGCGGCAAGTTCTTCGTCGGACTTGGGGCAGGGCTGATCATTGGCATCTACGATTATCTGGGTTATTTCACCACTGCCTACATGGGCGATGAACTGCGCAACCCGGGCCGCACCATGCCCGGCTCGATCATCATTTCGGTGATCGCGATGATGTTCGTCTATCTCATTCTCAATATCAGCGTGCTCGGCGTGGCGCCGTGGCAGGAGATCGCGCAGTCGCAATCGGTGGCGTCGCTGGTGGTGGAGCGCAGTTGGGGGCATGTGGCGGCGTCGGTCATGACCATCCTTATCATCGTGACCGCGTTCGCTTCGGTTTTTGCCGGCTTGCTGGGCGGTTCGCGCGTGCCGTTTCAGGCGGCGCACGAGAAGGTATTTCTGTCCGTATTCGGCAAGCTGCATGCGAAGCATGGTTTTCCGCACGTGGCATTGCTCACGATGGGTGTTGTGACA
>Ga0209672_100271_pt1 | contig 38041 bp, 32 predicted proteins | sample AraplaCol_mMS_r2_FD_184273 | JGI IMG/M metagenome (GOLD analysis project Ga0209672, IMG submission 184273) | Arabidopsis root microbial communities from North Carolina, USA - plate scrape CL_Col_mMS_r2 (SPAdes) (version 2) | ecosystem: Host-associated > Plants > Roots > Endosphere | place: USA...
ATGACAGCCGCACGCGAAGCGCAAGACCGTCATCGTACCGCGTGGCGAACTCGGTTCAATTTCACATTGCCCAAGGATCCACGATAGCAACGCCACAATTCACGAAGTCCCTTACGTTGCGGGTCGCCAGCGTCGCTCCCCTCGACTTCGTCACGGCAGCGATCATTGCATCGAACTGGCTGATTGGCCTGCCGCTATTTCTTCGTGACGCAGCGATGTCGGCATACATGTCTGCAGCGTCGCTGTCGAAGCTTAGGAGCCTGCCCGCAAAGTCCTTATCGAAAATATCCTCGATGGTGATTGACAGCGCTTCGTTTCGCGAACCGTCGGCCAACAAGCGGACGCCGTATAGGATTTCTGCCTCGGTGATAGTCGTAGTGAAAAGCGCTGAGCGTGGCTGGAGCGCCAACCATGCCATCACACGAGAATCAGGTGCGGGCCGCAGGACTTCTGAAAGGACATTCGTGTCGAGAACAATCATGGGCCGAGGTTCACGCGGTCGGCGATTGCCTCGCGAGTTGGCAAATCGAGCTCGACACCGCCGAACGGCTCGATTCGACTGCGAATGGATTCGGCGAGACTGCGAATGGATTCGGCGAGACTGCGAATGGATTCGGCGAGACTGCGCTGCTCGATTCCAGCGCTAGTCGAAAGTGCCGCTCGTAGAATCTCCCGAGCCTCGTCTTCCATCGAGTGGCCGTGCTGAGCCGCTTGCACGCGCAGTCGCGCCTTAAGCTGGTCATCGATGTTACGAATCGTCATGCTCGCCATGCTGGTGCCTCATCCATCATTGATGGCATTTTAATCAAAGCATGACACCTGGTGCAATTAAAGCGCGCCACCGCCGTCACCGGTTGCAATCGACCCACGCACGCGCCCATTCGACGCCGGCTGCGCGCGCTTCCTCTTCGGTAGGAAAAAAGGCGAGGATACCCGAGCCTTGAATCAGCTCGTTGTTACGCACGACGGTGCCGCTCGCCGCGAAGCGCGCGTCTTGCGCGATGGCGTGCCCCCAGATTTCGTAGCCTTTGTATCGTTCGGGTTCCATTGATTCCATTGAAATAGGACGCTGCGGTATCGAGCCGGTTCCTATGATAGTGGGGGGCCAGCAAGGAATCGTCCACCTCCCAGATTTACGGGGTGCGGCCGCTTCATGCCGCCTCCAAAAAAGTACCTATTCGAACGACTCCGAATACGTGTAGCATACTGTACATCCATACAGGTTTTGCTGCAATCGTCCGATGTTTGCCACCATTCCCCGTCCCGAAGACGTTCATCCCTCGCTCTGGCGCGCCTCCCAGCTGGCGCGAGGCGGTCCGCGCACGGTGGATACGGGCTATGCCGCATTGTCGGCCGAACTGCCGGGCGGCGGCTGGCCCCTCGGGGCGCTCGTGGATCTGCTGGTTCAGCAGCCCGGTGTGGGTGAAATGCGGCTCTTGCGGCCGGCGCTTGCAGCACAAGGCCGGCGTCCCATCGCGCTCGTGCAGCCTCCGCATGTGCCTAATGGGCCGGCTTTCGCCTACCTGGAAATGCCCCTCGAGCAATTGCTTCAGATACGCGCGTCCAAAATGGTCGATGCCCTCTGGTCAGCCGAGCAGATCCTTCGGGCCGGCACCTGTGGGACATTGCTCTTTTGGGCGCAGCAGGTGCAAACCGCCTCGTTGCGGCGGCTGCATCTTGCCGCCCAGTCGTCGGATACGCTTTTTGTCATGGTGAGGCCGCTCGCGGCCGCGCACGAATCGTCGCCCGCTTTACTGCGACTGGCGGTGCGCCCGACGGACGAGGGCATCAGCGTCGATATCGTAAAGCGACGAGGGCCGACACGCGCCGAAGCCTTGTCGATTCCCCTGCATCCCAGTCCTATTTTGTTCAGCCGTCATGCGCGTATTGCTCGCCGTCAAACTGTACCGACTCCAGCTGGAAGTCTTCCAGCCGAGGTGGTGGCCTGAATCGGCACAAGGCGCGGTCGTACTCGAAAAGGACAGCGTCATCGTGGCCGATGGTGCCGCGCGCGCGGCGGGCGTGCATCTCGGCATGCGCCGCGGCGGCGTGCTGACACTCGCACCCGGTGCCGTCATCCACGAGCGTGACATCGCCAAAGAAGAGGCCGCGCAGCGTGAAGTGGCCATGGCGCTGATGCAGTTTTCACCCGAAGTCAGCATGGCGGCGGGAGCTACCCTGCTTGTCGATGTCAGTGCGAGCCTGCGTCTTTTTGGCGGCATGCCGCGCTTGTGCCGGCAGGTGCGAAGTGTTTTGCGCGATATGGGTCTGAGCGCGTGTCTCGGTGCGGCGCCTACCGGGCAGGGAGCCTGGTTGCTCGTCCAGAACGGGAACGGCCGTCGCCGTTTTCTCGCGATGCGCTCGCTCGCCCGCACGCTCGATACGCTGCCGTTCGGCGCGGTGCCGGATCTCGAGCCGTTCGCCGGTTGGTTGACCGGGCTCGGCTGCAAGACGATTGCCGATATCCGCCGGTTGCCGCGTGCGGGCTTGCAAAGACGCTGCGGCGCCGAAGTGCTCGCATCGCTCGATCGGGCATTGGGTGCCGCGCCGGAGCTTTTCGATTGGCTGGAGCCGCCGCCCGTCTTTGCGGCCCGCATCGAGTTGCCCGATCGTATCGAGCATGCGGAGGGCATGCTGTTCGCCGCGCGCCGGCTCATCGTGCAATTGTGCGGCTGGCTCGCGGTGCGCCAACTGTCGCTTACGGCGGCAGCGTTTTTTTTCGAGCACGAGCGCGGCCGCGAGACGGTGGAGCCCACGACGCTCGCGATTGCCCTCGGTGAGCCGACCTGGCGCGAGGATCATCTCGTCAAGCTGCTCAAAGAGCGTTTGGGCCGTTTGACGCTGCCGGCTTCGGTCATCGCACTCCGGCTCGAAGCGACGAACGTGGCGCCCGCCGTGCCGGCCTCGGAGTCGCTCTTTCCCGAGCCCGGCGGCTCGGCGCAGGATCATGCGCGGCTTCTCGAACTGCTTACCGCGCGCTTGGGAGAAGACAACGTGCTGCGCGCGGCGCCGATGGCCGACTATCGCCCCGAGATCGCGAACCGTTGGGTGCCGGTGCATGCCGACACGCGAGCGGCGAGCGCCCCCTCGGTCCTGCCGCGTCCCACCTGGTTGCTCGAGACCCCCATTCGTTTGCTGATGCGTCAGCACCGTCCTTTTTACGGTTCGCCGCTCAAGATCGTTTCGCCCGGCGAGCGGATCGAGGCCGGCTGGTTCGACGGCGCGCTCGTGACGCGCGATTACTTCGTGGCTCAAGCTCAGGACCGAAGCTGCTACTGGATCTATCGCGAGCGCGTGAGCAGCCGCGATACCGAAAAAGAGCCGAGCTGGTTTCTTCATGGGCTTTTCGGTTGAGGCGCCACGATGACTGCCTCGAGCGCGCTGCCGGCTTATGCCGAGCTGTTTTGCCTGTCGAATTTCACGTTCCTGCAAGGCGCATCGCATGCCGAGGAGTTGGCCGAGCGCGCCGCGCAATTGGGTTATGCGGGCTTGGCGATCACCGATGAGTGCTCATTGGCCGGCATCGTGCGCGCCCACGTGGCGGCCAAACAAACGCAGCTGCCGCTCGTCGTCGGTTCGTATTTCAGGCTGGTCAACGCAGATGGCTCACCGGCTTTCGGGTTGATTCTGCTGGCACAGAATCGGGAGGGCTATGGCAATTTGTGCGAACTCATCACATTGGCGAGAATGCGCGCGCCGAAAGGCGAATATCGGCTGACGCCGCAGGATCTCGCGCGGCCGGACAAACCTTACACGCATTTGCGCGGCATGCCCGAGTGTTTGGCCATCCTCGTACCCGATTTCCCCGCCAAGGAGGCGCTGCTTTACGAGCGCCTGCGATGGCTCGACGCAACGTTTCCTGCCAGAGCCTGGTGCGGTCTTGTCTTGCATCAGCGCGCGATGGACGACATTCATCGCGGCACGATCGAACATGTCGCGCAACAATGTGCGCTTCCTGTCGTCGCGCTCGGACAGGTGCTCATGCATGTGCGTTCGCGCAAACCTTTGCAGGACACCGTGACGGCGATCCGGGTGGGCAAACCGGTGCACGAATGCGGTTACGAACTTGCGCCCAACGCCGAACAACATCTGCGAGCGCGCCTGCGGCTCGCCAATCTCTATCCCGAGCATGCGCTGAAGGAAACGATGAACATCCTCGCGCGTTGTACGTTCTCGCTGGATATGCTGCGCTACGAATATCCGGACGAACTCGTACCGCCCGGGACGACGCCGACAGACTACTTGCGTCAGGAAACCTATATCGGCGCGCATCGACGCTTTGCGAGCGGTATTCCACATGATGTTCAGAAGCAAATCGAATACGAACTCGATTTGATACACGAGCTCGAATACGAGCCGTACTTCCTGACCGTCTATGACATCGTGCGCTTTGCTCGCAGCCGCGGCATTCTCTGCCAAGGGCGCGGTTCGGCCGCCAATTCGGCGGTTTGCTACTGCCTTGGCATTACCGAAGTGGATCCGGCCCGCGGAAATATGCTGTTTGAGCGCTTCATCAGCAAGGAGCGCGGCGAGCCGCCCGATATCGATGTCGATTTCGAACATCAGCGCAGGGAGGAGGTCGTTCAATACATCTATTCGAAATACGGCCGGGATCGTGCAGCCATTGCCGCCGCGGTGTCGACATACCGCGCGCGCGGAGCACTGCGCGACACGGGCAAGGCGCTCGGTGTCGATCCGCAGATCGTCGACAAGGTGGCCAAATCCCACCAATGGTTCGATGGCAAGCGTGACCTGCTCAGACGATTCGAGGAATGCGGGCTCGATGCCGAGGCGCCCCTGATACAGGCATGGGCATCGCTCGCCACGCAGTTGCTCGGATTCCCGCGCCATTTGTCGCAGCATTCGGGGGGCTTCGTCATCAGTCGAGGCAAGTTGTCTCGACTCGTGCCGATCGAAAATGCGGCCATGCCGGAACGCTCCGTCATCGAGTGGGATAAGGACGATCTCGAATCGTTAGGATTACTGAAGGTCGACGTGCTTGCACTGGGCATGCTCTCGGCCATTCGCCGCACGCTCGATCTCGTTTCGCAGTTGCGGGGGGAACGTTTCGAAATGCAGGACATTCCGCCGGAGGACGCGGCGACCTACGAAATGATTTCGCGCGCCGATACGGTCGGCGTGTTTCAGATCGAATCGCGTGCGCAGATGTCGATGCTGCCGCGTCTTAAACCGCGGACGTTTTACGATCTCGTGATCGAGGTCGCGATCGTGCGCCCGGGACCGATTCAGGGTGGGGCCGTTCATCCTTATTTGCGGCGGCGTCAGAAGCTCGAGCCTGTGACGTATCCGGGCAAGGCTCTGGAAATTGCGTTGTCGCGCACACTCGGCGTGCCGATATTCCAGGAGCAGGTCATGCAGGTCGCGATGCTTGCCGCGGGTTTTACGGCGGGCGAGGCCGATCAACTGCGGCGGGCGATGGCTTCATGGAAACGCAAGGGCGGGCTCGAGCAATACTACGATCGCATCGTGGGGGGCATGACCGCGCGAGGCTACGACAAATCATTTGCCGACGGAATTTTCGAGCAAATCAAAGGCTTCGCCGAATACGGTTTCCCGGAAAGTCATGCGGCGAGCTTTGCATTGCTCGTCTATGCGAGCAGTTGGCTCAAGCGTCATGAGCCGGAAGCTTTCCTGGCGGCCATGCTCAATAGCCAGCCGATGGGGTTTTATTCGCCGTCGCAACTCGTGCAGGATGCGCGGCGCCACGGCGTCGCGGTATTACCTGTCGATGTTGCCGTCAGTGAGTGGGATGCGTCGCTCGAACGGGTGGCGCATCTCGCGCGGCCCGCGGTTCGTCTTGGCTTGTCGCAGCTCAAGGGCATGCGCGATGGCGCAGCCGAACGCATTGCCATGGCGCGTGCGGTGCGGCCGTTCGAGAGCGTACGCGATATGGCGTGCCGTGCCGAACTCGATCGCCATGATTTGCAGGTGCTTGCGGGGGCCAATGCGCTCGCGTCGCTCGCCGGCAATCGCCGCGAAGCATTGTGGCAATCGGCGGCCGCCGTGCCGGACAGGGACATGCTCGCGCGCGCGGTCCTCGAAGACGAAACGCCGGCGCTCGGTATGCCGTCCGAGGGCGAGGATATCGTGGGCGATTACCGGGCGATGGGCTTGACGCTCGGACGTCATCCTGTGGCGCTCTTGCGTTCGCAATTGGACAAGAAACGGCTGATGCCGGCCGCCGTATTGCAACGCTATCCGAACGGCCGGCTGGCCCGTGCTTGCGGGATCGTGACGGTGCGCCAGCGGCCCGATACGGCGAAGGGCGTGATCTTCGTCACGATCGAAGACGAGACCGGCAACGTCAATGTCATCGTCTGGCCGAAGATGCTCGAACGGCAACGAAAAGAAGTGCTCGGCGCATCGTTGCTCGCGGTGTTCGGCGTCTGGCAATGTGAAGGAGAGGTACGGCATCTGGTTGCCCACCGCTTTGTCGACTTGTCGTATTTGCTTGGCGAGTTGTCGACTTCCAGTAGGAATTTCCATTGAGCAGAGTGGTGGTCTTTTCAATCATCTCGCGATAAGGCGGCCGGGGCGAAATTGCTGCGCTGCATCGTTCGCCGATTCGCATGTCATCACGGCGTTGCCGGACAACGTTGCTACAGTTTGTGCGTGCGCAAACGACCATCCATGCTCTATGTCCGCTCCGTCTATTCCAGGGGGCCCTGCCTACCCTGGGCCTCTGTCCAATACCTTCCTGCAAGCGCCGCCGTACGGAAACCTGCGCATTCTCGCCGCGACGACGCGTGCCGCCCGAGGGGCGTTCGCCGACCTCGAGCAACCTTCGATTCCGAAGAGATGGCACAACAATAAAAAGATGGCTTCGCCCAGAAGTACATCATGGGCAGACTGACGAGACCGCTGATGGCAAGGCGCGGATCGAACTCGAACAAGACGGCCGCAGCCGCGATGACCTGCATGAACGCGGGGCCAAGGGTCGAATTGCGCTCTGACTTCGTCGAGCACCTCCTCCATGCTCGAGAAGTTTTGCAGATCTTCCGCACCATTGACGTATTGCCGATTGCGTTCGGCTGTACGGTCGATTTCCGCGTTGCCTTCCCGGTAGAGCTACCGAAAGGCCTATTTCTATGACGGCACAGTGTTCTACAACCTCAACCGGGACTTGCCCCGCGCGCAAACCGAGAAGGAGGTCCTCGAGCGTCGCGCAATGATCGTCGACCTGCTGAAACGGCTCGGACTCAAAACGGACAGATTTGATCTCGATAGCAAGTTTCCTGACTTCGTGTCGGGGGGCGAGCGCAATCGCCTCAGTCTCATTCGCGCCGTGGTGAACGAATTGCTGACGCCCGATCCGGAAAAACGGGGCATTCTGATGGCCGACGAACCAACCGCGGGACTCGACGCGGTTGCCGAACAGCGCGTCATCGAACTGCTCGAGGAGGTCCATGCGGGCGGCACGACAGTTATCGCCGTGACTCACAACGAACATCTTCGCAAGATCGGCAGAGCGATCGATATGGCTGAGTTCGCGCAGTCCGCGTGAGCGGTCGAGTCGGGTATCGGCAGGACTCATCGGGATCGACCCGAAGCCGTACGGGCGAAGCGCGGTAAACCGTTTCCCATTTTCACTTCGCTTCGCCGTCTTTCGCTTCGCGTATCGAAAGTATCGTAAGAATGGCTTTGCTATCTTCTCCGTAGTGCTGGCCCAATCCGCATAGGAAGGGCATTCACCGTCACCGGAGATGGCTGTGGTCGCTACCGTTGCAGTTCAAGACTTCGATCAGGTACTGAGCAAGTGGATGGACAACGGCGCCGGTGCTTCGCGCAACGGAGGGAGTCAAGCCGCCATCACGGCGCAAATCGAGCAAGAGTTGGCTCCGTTTTTCGGCGGGGGCGACGATTCCATTATCGACTCGCTCATCGCGTCATGCCTATCCGGCGGTACGTCCGGTGCCGGTGGTACGTCCGGTGGCACCTTCGACGACCCCACGCTCAAATCCATGATGGCATCGTACTCATCGGGTGCCTCGTCCAACGATCCCGTGCTCGACTCGATCGTCGCATCGTACCAAGCGAGTCTTTCCGCCGATGCGTTTTCCGATGTCGGCGGCGCCTCGGGTAGCGGGGGCGCCAGCGCCGCGCCGTACTCGGGAGGAAAAGGAGGCGGCAAGCCGGTGGCCGACTACTTCATGACCCATCTGCAGAAAGACTTCGGTCTGACGCAGAACCAGGCGGCCGGTATCGTCGCGAACCTCTGGTACGAGAGCGGCGGGATGAACCCCAACATGAACGAAGGCGGACACGCCGGGGCGCCGACATCGAACATGGGGCAAGGCTACGGCGTCGCGCAGTGGACAGGTTCGCGCAAACAGGAGTTCCTCGATTTCGCGGCACGCAACCATATGAACCCGGCAAGCGTGGAGGCGAACTACGCGTTCCTCAAACACGAGTTGCAGACGTCCCATTCGGATGCGATCCGCGCAGTAAAAGGCACGAGCAGCGCTCAGGCCGCAACGACGGCGTTTTGCAACGTGTTCGAGCGTCCGGGCGTGCCCGCGATGGACAGACGATACGCGGCACTTTCGCAAGTGCTGCCCGGTGGTTCGGTTGTCGTGTGACGCGCCGGCGCCGGTATGCTGCCGGCGCCTCCACTTCGTTTAGCGCAACTTGTTTCTTTAGTAACGCGAGATCTGATTACCGTCGATACGTACGCGATCGCCGGGCCGCAGGTCGCCTGGCGTCGGCATATCGAACGAGCGCATGCTGCCGTCGCTCAACTGAATGTCAACACGGTAGCCGGACGGCTGCCCCATGTTCTGGCCTATCTGATTGCCGGCGACTGCACCGCCGAGCGCCCCGATCACCGTGGCCGCATCGCGCCCATGGCCGCGGCCGAACTGATTGCCGACTACACCACCGAGCACTGCGCCGACAAGCGTACCCGCGACGCCGGAGGGGCTCGTCGCACCGCCGATCGGGCGAATCCCGGCAACGCTACCGTACTGCGTGCCGTAACCCCCTTGTTGAACGTAGGCCGGCTGCGGTGGCGGCGCATAGGCGGGTTGCGCATAGCTCGGTTGGGCGTAGGCCGGCTGTGCATATTGCGGTTGTGAACCGTATGCTCCGTATGGGTTCGGCGCGACGCATGCAGTCAGCGACAACGCGGCGGCCGCGATGAGCGGAGTCAAAAGAGCGGTCTTGGTCAGCGTGGGGCGTTTCATGGGTTGACTCGATGTCGATTGAGCGCTCGCAAAGCGCAATAAATCCGTGCGGATCGGAGTATAGGGAAAGCGTAATCGCCTGTACTCGGGCGCCGGGTAACAGACTGTAAAGTCTGTTGCGGCGCAGATGTACGGCGCGGAGCCGGGCTCGATCCTGTCCTTGGGAGCACACGGAATGGCCGCGTGTCGACGCTGAGCGCACGTTGTGCGCAGGAGATCACCGCTGAAGCGCTACATCGTTCGACGCTGAGGTTCGTTCACCGCACGCCGTAGCCGCGGCTCTGCATGCAGTCGCCGTATGCCTGCCAATAGCGGGTCATCGGCGGCTCGGGCGGAGGAAGAGGGGGAAGGTTGACACTGCTTGCGCCCGAGGCCGCATTGAGCGCGGTGGTTTCGCTCGCGCCTGATGCACCCGCGCTCGTCGACGCCGAGGCAGGCATGGGCGCCGATGCCGCGGCCGTCGGAGCGGCCGTCGACGCGCCGGCAGCCCCGCTCGCACCTTTCGCTCCGGCCGTGCCCGGCGGCAATGGCGGCGCTGACGTCCCGCGCCCCGCGTCCGGTGCAAAGCCGATCGCTTTCGTGCGCAATGGGCGTTGCGGCTCGCGCGCAATATCGACGTTCGTCTGTTGCTTGGCCTGCCAATAGCAAAACGCGTTGTCGACGCTCTGAGCGCCGGGGGATTGACTGCGCAACGGATAGACGAGCGGCCGCTGCGCCCAGACGAGCCCGCTCGTCGTCGCTATCAGAACCGCGCCGGCCCACGCCCGAATACTCATTGCTCGCAATCGTTCCTCGCTTGTCACGTTGCAGGAATACCTCGCCACAGCATAGGCCTCGGCCGGTGGCGCCGGACGAGAGACTATCGGCGCAATCCGCCAACGGATGGCTCGGTGGTGTCTTCATCGTGCGGTGTGGACGCGACATGCGCCTCTGCGCGCAGGGCGAATATGTGGCGCATGCGCAACTAGTGTCCTCCGCGGATTCGCTACTGTCCCGAAACGTACGGCTTCTCGATACCCAAAAAAATGAATGAAAACAACGAGGCAATTCGATAGCCACGCTCTATCGTTTCTCTTTCGACAATAATCTATTGTGGGGTGCGCGTTTACCCGTATCGGGGAGATCCGTAGACTCGCCCCTCGTTGCATGGCTCATTCATCTGACATATGTCCCCGCCGTCAAGAGCCGCGGTGACTGTGAGAGCCGTTCTTCCGAAGACTGGCCATGGGGCCAGGTTGACTAGAAAGGGATTTCCTCGAATGAAAAAGACCCTCATCGTTGCTGCCGTTTCGGCTTCGTTCGCCGTCGCAGCACATGCGCAAAGCAGCGTCACGCTCTACGGCGTGCTGGACGCGGGCATCAACTACACGAGCAACGTCGGTGGCCATTCGGACTGGCAACAGACGAGCGGCGGCGTCGACCAAAGCCGCTTCGGCCTCAAAGGCTCGGAAGACCTGGGTAATGGCCTGAAGGCGATCTTCACGCTCGAAAGCGGTTTCAACGTGAACAGCGGCCGCTTCGCCAACGGCAGCAGCATGTTCACGCGTCAGTCGTTCGTCGGGCTGTCGAGCAACTACGGCACGGTGACGCTGGGTCGCCAGTATGACGCCGAGCAGGATTACCTCGCGCCACTGACGGCAACGGGCAGCTGGGGTGGCACGTCGTTCGCGCACTTCGGCAACTTCGACAACCTGAACACGAACTACGGCACCGCGGTCAACAACTCGATCAAGTTCTCGAGCGCGAACTATGCGGGCTTCACGTTCGGCGCGACGTACGGCTTCTCGAACCAGACCAACTTCGCGAACAACCGCGAGTACAGCGTCGGCGCGGCCTATCAATTCCAAGGTTTGCGTTTCGCGGCTTCGTATGCGCAGCAGAACAACCCGCTCGCCGGCAACAACGGCGCCTCCGATACTTCGGCCTTTGGCGCGTTCGGCGTGACGGGCAACTTCCGTCAACGCACCTACGGCGCCGGTGCGACGTATGCGTTCGGTCCCGCGCAAGTCGGTGCGGTGTGGACGCAGGCTCGCGTCGATAACTTCGCCGCGGCCCCGTTGTCGATCAACCAGAACAACTACGAAATCAACGGCAAGTACGCGTTGACGCCGGCGTTGGATCTTGGTGCTGCCTATACGTACACGCAGCAAAAGGCGTCGCTGTTCGGCGTCAGCACACGTCAGCACTTCAATCAGATCGGCGCGCAGGCCGATTACAAGCTCTCGAAGCGCACGGACGTCTATGCCCAGGTCGTGTATCAGCACGCTTCGGGTAACGGTGCCCAAGCGTGGGTCTACAACGCCAACAACGGCGGTGTTTCGAGCTCGAACAACCAGACGTCCGCAACGGTCGGTCTGCGTCACCGCTTCTAAAGCGCGTTTCAGCGTTTGATCGCTGTTTGAAAGGCGCCGCGTTTGCGGCGCCTTTTTTGCGTGTGCGCGCTTCTCCCTACTGTAGGGCGGGCCACTCCAATGCAGGGATGCGGGGCCTCTATACTCGATTCCATTGAAAACCGACGCCGGCCCACGGGCAATGTTTCGGGCGCCGCGACTATCAGCGAGGATTCGAAAGTGAGCAGCACGTCATCGTCAGGCAACGCCACCATTCGCACCGATGTCTTGATCGTCGGTGCGGGACCGGTGGGTCTTTTTGCGGCGTTCGAGGCTGGTGTGATCGGTTTGACTTGTCATCTCGTCGATGCGCTCGAGGTGCCAGGCGGCCAGTGCATCGAGCTCTATCCCGACAAGCCCATTTTCGATATTCCCGCGATACCTGTGTGCACGGCGCGCGAGCTCGTCGAACGTCTGACCGAGCAATGCCGGCCGTTCGATCCCCCTCAACACCTCGGGCACCGCGTGACGACGCTCGAATCGCATGGCGAAGAGAAGCGCTGGCTCGTCAGCACCGACAAGGGGCTCGTATTCGATACCGCGGCGATATTGCTTGCTGCGGGCAACGGTGCGTTCGTGCCTCAACGTATCGCGCTCGAATCGGCACACGCGCTCGAAGACCGGCATGTCCACTACGCCGTGCGCGATGCTGCCGCATTCGCGGGGCGGCGCGTGGTCGTCGCAGGCGGCGGGGATTCGGCGCTCGATTGGGCGCTTGCCCTGCGCGATGTTGCCAAGCGCGTGACGCTCGTGCATCGTCGGGAGACGTTTCGCGCGGCACATGCGTCAGTGGAGGAGGCAAAGCGCGCGGCGGCCAACGGCGAGCTCGACATCGTCATCGGTACACTTGCCGCGCTCAATGCGGACGGCGGTGTGCTCAAGTCGGTCGATGTCAAGCAGATCGGCGGCGAGACCGTCATCGATGCCGACCACGTCATTGCTCTTTATGGCCTCGTTGCCGAACTGGGGCCCATCGCGCATTGGGGGCTCGAGACGCTTGCTGGGCGGGTGGCCGTCGATACTTCGAACTACGAATCGTCGCGGCCCGGTATCTTTGCCGTTGGCGACATCGCCGTTTATCCGAATAAGCAAAAGCTGATTCTGTCGGGTTTTCATGAAGCGGCGCTTGCACTGCGTAAGGCCTATACCTACGCGTTTCCCGATAAAAAGCGCACACATATCCATTCGAGTTACGATCAAAAGCTCTCGCAGCGCATTCTGGGTAGCGAGGCGCCGATGAACGGCGCGATTGGAGAGTGAAAATAACGAGCCACGCCCATTCGCCCTGCAGGTTTTTGCTTCGCCATTTTCCGCCGATATCTTGATGAGCGGCCTACATTGATCGTGAATTCATTTTCATCGATCAGCGGGAGGTATTTCAAATGGCGAATGTGGGAGGCGTTGCACCGGGAGCCGGCGGGACTGGCCGATCGGATTTCACGGATGGAGACAGAGACACAGGTTTCAACAGCGCGAGGGTGGCGGCGAGTCGTCCCGGCGGCAATCCGGCGCTCGCGATTTTAGGGGAGACCGGTTTCGTGCGTGCTCAAAGGTTCGACCCGTCGACCGAGGCCGGCCAACGTGCCATCGTCGATCATCTCGTTGAACTCAAATATCGGCGCCCGGACATGGAGGCCCTTCTCCAGAATGGCGGTCCAGACGCGGTCTATACCCTGCGCCGTGCGCACGCCGTGATGTTGACAGCCACCCCCGAGCCTGAACAACCGAAATTGCGCGACCGACTGCTCGATATCGCACGTAGGGATGACGGTGAAGAGACGCTGCGCGCGCTTATCCAGCACGAAGCAGCGCTCTTGTCGCTACGCGGTACATCGACGAGAGAAATCTTGGATTTGGCCGGCGAGCCGGGCGGCGCAGCAGCGCTTACAGCGAAGGCCCGTGAAATCGAAGGCCTTTAATGATCGATGTCGGGCGAGCAATCCAGAGTGCCGGCGGCCCGTGATCCCGATTGCCGGCAGCGTCGTATCCTACGGCGAGCGCGTCGTTTCGATGCTGCGGCACGATCCGGTCTGAACGGCTCGATGCGCGCTCTGCCCGGCGGGCTGCGGGGTACCTCGGCGAGGGTCGCGGCGGCGATCGCATCAGCAAAGCGCTGTAGCGATGCAAGCGAGCCGCTCACACTGTGGTAGGTCTCATTGCCGATGCGCGCATCGAGCAGCACCTGCAGGCCAGCGCGCACGGCCATATCGAAGATATTCATTGTCGGTCTCCTCGCGCGCCGATCGGCATCTGCGATTGCAGCCTATTGTCATACCTTCGGTCGTATCGGACTGTGCGTGGCCGAACGAACCGGATACCCGTTCGGCTGCCTTATTGCGTCTTGATAGCTGTCGGCATTCCGGCGACGCCCGCGTAGAACACGATTAGTTCGACGGGCGATTTGCCTGTCCAACCGCGATGGACCGTATCGACCATTTCCGGCAGGACATCGCCCGCATGCAATGTTTTTTTCGAATGCCCGTCCTGGCTTTCCACGTTTAGCGTTCCGGACACCACGTATGCCGCATTGGGCATCGGATGGGTGTGCCAGGGCAACGCGGTGTGAGCAGGAATGACGATTTTAAGAACGGTAAGCTGGGGTTGACCCGCTGAATACGGCTTGTACTGCGCGCCGTTCCACGACTTCTCTGTCTGGAGAAGGACCGTCGAAACTGCGCTTTCGGGGTTGTGCGTTTCGGCTGCCACGGCGTGCGCCGCAAGAAGGCCTAGCGCCAGCACAGAAATGGTGCGGCGAAATGAAAATGTCACGATGAGTGCTCCTGCGATACGGTTCGGGGCTTGGGCTGCTGAGCCGGCCGTAAGCGTAGTTCCGTCTCCGGAGCTACCGCAGGTGGAATAATCGGATTTTTGTTTCGGTCACGCTCCAGTGCGACGCTTACCCGAGCGCAACGGCGCGAAGCGACGGAACCGTTCCTTCTTGTGCTCTTCCTCGAAATGCAGTTGCGCCGGTTTGACGAGATCGCTGCGCGCGACGATGCCAATCACGCGCATCGACTCGCGATCGGCCACGACCGGCAAGCGCTCGAGACCGTGAACGGCGAGGCGCGTTGCGACGAGGCGGCACGTCTCGCTGGCGAGTGCGACGGTAGGTGTCTTGCCCGCGATCGCGTTGCCGAGTTCGGCGTCGCCCTGCACGACGGCATTGCCTTCCATCAGCGACAGCAGCGCCATCCGATCGACGACGCCGATGAGACGTTCGCCTCGCACGACCGGATAGGCTCGATGCGTTTGATCCGAGCCAAAGTACGTTGCCAGCGCTTCACGAACCGGAATAGCCGCATCGATCGTTTTGACGGTCCGCGTCATGACTTCATCGACAAAGTGACGTTCAAGCGGATCCACCCCGTACTCGCGGTAGATGTGATAGCCGCGCCTTGCGATCTTCTCGGTCATGATCGAACGACGCATGACGACCGTGGCGAACCCATGGGCGAACAGGGTGGCGGTGAGAAGCGGCAAAAACGCGTTGCTGTCGTGCGTGAGCCCGAACGCGAAGACGACGGCAGTCAGCGGCGCACCGAGCGTTGCGCCGAGCGTCGCCGCCATCGCCACGAGCGGCCACAACGCCGGTTCGTTGCCCGGCAGCACCTGACCGAACACGATGCCGAGGCCGGCACCCAGCATGAGCAGCGGGGCGAGCACGCCGCCCGAGGTACCCGAGCCCAGCGCAACGACCCACACGATCGCTTTGACGACGAGAATGGCAAGCGCGACTTTCACCGCGAGATGCTGATGCAGCAGATCACCGATCACGTCGTATCCCACGCCCAGCACGCGCGGTTCGATGAAGCCGCCGATACCGACGACAAGGCCGCCGAGCGCAGGCCACCACATCCAGTGCAGCGGCAGCTCGCCGAAAAGATCCTCGGTCTTGTAGAGCGCGATCGACAGCCCGCAGGCCAACGCACCGCAGGCAACCCCGAGTACCGCGCACGACAGAATGGAAATGACATTGGGGGGCGCCGTCTCCAGCGGGAACAGCGGCCCAGCGCCGAGCCACGCCGTGCGCATGAAGCCCGCCACCGCGCAGGCCAGCGCGACAGGCAGGAAGCTGCGCGGACGCCACTCGAACAACAGCAGCTCGACGGCGAGCAATACGGCCGCAACCGGGGTCCCGAACACCGCTGTCATGCCGGCGCCCGCACCCGCGACGAGCAGCGTCTTGCGTTCGGCTGCCGTCACCTTGAAGCACTGCGCGAGCAGCGAACCCAGTGCGCCGCCGGTCATGATGATCGGACCTTCCGCGCCGAACGGGCCGCCGCTGCCGATCACGATGCCCGACGAGAGCGGCTTCAGTATCGCCACTTTCGGCGACATGCGGCTCTTGCCGAAAAGAATGGCTTCGATCGCTTCAGGGATGCCGTGCCCGCGGATTTTCTCGGAACCGAAGCGCGCGATCATTCCGACGACGAGCCCGCCCGCGGCCGGAACGAGAATGACCCAAAGCCCCAGCGTGTTGCCCGCGGGCGGCCGATCGGCAAACGAAAAGGCGCCGAAGAAAAAAAGATTCGTGAACAGGCGAATCAGATTGAGCAGGACGTAGGCGGCGAGGGTACCGAGCACACCAATGGCGGCCGCGAGTGCGCAGATGCCGGGCAGCCGCGCATTGGAGGAAAAGTCGCGCTTGTGTGTGTCGATACTCATCGGTAATGTCGCTTCAAAGATCGATTTGCGGCACGCTGAAGGTGCCATGTAATGACTTCAATTCGGCTTGGTGCATTGCGGCCAGCCGCACGAGGATCGTTTCGCCCGCTTTGAGCAAATGGACTTCCACTTGCCGGCGATCGACCTCGCTCGGCTTGCGTTTGACGAGACCGATCGCCTCGCAACGCGAAACGAGCGCGACCACGCCGTGATGCTGGGCTTGCAGCCGCTCCGCCAATTCGCCGATGGTCGCCCATTCGCGGCCGGGATATCCCTTGATATGAAGGAGCAGCAAATACTGCAAGGGGGTAATGCCTTCGTTTTGCGCAGCGCGTTCCGAAAATCGCTCGAAACGGCGCATCTGGAAGCGGAATTCCGATAGTTGCTCGAAGTCGGTTTTGGCGAGCGCGCGCAAGGCAGGGGTTCTCATGGTCGGCAGGGTAAAAGGGCGAACGCAAAATTATATCACATTGTGATATTTCGCCCCTGAACGGGCCGTACGACAATGGGGTGACGCGCATCGCGTTCCGCCTATGCCGAGCGCAAGCGCCGCGTTTGCGACTGGCGATGCAGCCCGCCGATCAGATCGGACTGCGTGATCATACCTACCAGTTGCTGATTATCGTCAGTGACGGGAATGTGATGATGGCCGTAGTGCGCAAAAAGCGGGATGAGCTCGGCGACCGCAACGGACACATTGATCGTGCGAACCGCGGAGGTCATCAATTCCGTAACACGCCGGCCCGCCGCTTCGTCGCGGCGCCACGCTCCAAAGCGTGCATTGCGCAGGCGGCGCAGCCCGAACGCGGTGCGGCCGACGAAATCCGTGCGCGTCACGATGCCCACGACACGCCGCTCGCCATCGATGACCGGCAGCGCCTTGACGCGGTGACGTTCGAGCAGCCGCCAGGCAGCCGCAGCCGTGCTGTCAGCTCTTACGGTGACGACCTGGGGCGACATGATCTGTGCGCAGGTCATATCGCTGAAACTGCGCGCGTAGGCGAGCAACTGCGCTTCGTGCAGCAGGGACTGCAGGTCGTCCGCGGCGACGTCGATGAGCTCGCCTTGCTGGCGCACGATCGCTTCGATATCGGCGCGCGTCACGCCGGTGCCCGCGGTATCGCCTGCCGCCTGCGCCGGAGCGTTCGTGCGGCGCGCATGCGGATAGCGGTGTCGCGTCAGCGTGTGATAGACGATGGCAGCGGTAAGGAGTACGAACGATTGCAACGCAATCGGCTCCAGCACGAAACGAAAACCGAGCGCGTGAACGGCGGGACCGCCGAGCACGGCGGTCAGTGCAACGGCGCCCGACGGCGGGTGAACGCAGCGCAATGCGAACATGGCGCAAGTGGCCGCGGCCACGGCGAATGCCGCGGCAACGACCGGGTCTCCGAACAGGCGGCTTGCCAGTACGCCCAGCACGGCCGCCACGAGATTGCCGCCGATAAACGACCACGGTTGTGCGAGCGGGCTTGCCGGCACCGCAAAAAGCAGCACCGCCGACGCACCCATCGGCGCCACGAGCAGCGGAATGCTCGCGTCGCCGCCAAGCAGCCAGTGCATGCTGGCTCCGGTCACCGCAATGCCCACGAGCGCGCCGACGCACGAGCGAATGCGTTCGCGCCACGGCACGGCGACAGAATTGGGGATAAAGGCAAGCAGCCAGCGAGCGAGGGCGGGATGGAGCACGTTACGCTTTTATTTGTCTGATCGAATCGAAGCGACGTGAGGCGTGACGTGCCGGCTCGTCGCGAGCGGGCAGCGATTATATCGCACCGTGACATATCGTCACCTATCGGCGTCTGGAGCGATGCGCGGATGCAACGGCGAGGACAGCGAACGCGCGGCGCCAAGCGTATTGCGGTTCAAGCCCACGTTGCGCCGTCGCAGAACACTTCGGTGCGGTTTTCGGGGGGAACGGGTACATCCGCGAGTGCGGCGGCCTCGCGGTACAGCGCGGTTTGATTGATCGCGGCGGCGATGGCCGCATCGTTTTCGCCCGCGCTATCACCATCGCGTAACAGATGCCAGCGGCGGTATTGAGCGAGAAACCAGCGGCCGTCGGACACACGTGGGTAATTGACCGCGCCGCCGTCGAAGAACGCAACCGGCAACGGCGGTTGGGCAAAGCGAACGCCGCCTGCGTGGCCGACGAGACGCGGCGCGATAAGTGCCTCGGGCAAATCGAGCGCATCGGCCTTGGCAAGCCACGGCGTGATTTCCTTACGATGCGAGGGCGCGTCGACCCATCGACAGGCTTCGAGCATCGTGCGGACCAATGCACGGGCCGTATTGGGGTACCGCGTCACGAATTCACGCTGGCATGCCAGCACCTTCTCGGGGTGGCCCGGCCAGATTTCACTCGTCGACGTGACGGTTTGTCCCGCACCGTTGGCCTCGGCAAGCGCATGCCACGGCTCACCGGCACAAAATCCATCGAGCGTCTCGCGCGCGAGCGCATCGACCATGCGCGGCGGTGGAATCACGACGCTCTCGATATCCTCGAGCGGATGCACGCCTTGCGCCGCGAGCCAGTAGTAGAGCCACATGGCATGGGTGCCCGTCGGGAACGTTTGTGCAAAAACAGGTGTGCGGCCGAGCGTGGCAAGCGCCGCCTTCAGATTGCCGGTGTCGTCGAGAGCCTGTGCGAGCTTGCTCGAAAGCGTAATGGCCTGCCCGTTGCGGTTCAATACCATCAGCACTGCCATATCGGCCCGCGGGCCTCCGATGCCGAGCTGCACGCCGTAGACGAGCCCATAAAGCGCGTGGGCCGCATCGAGTTCGCCTGAAAGCAGCTTGTCGCGCACTGCAGCCCATGAGGGTTGGCGAGAGAGTTCGAGCGTCAGCCCATGACGATGTCCGAATTCGAGCACCTTCGCGGCGACGAGCGGCGCGGCGTCGGAAAGCGCGACGAAGCCGAGACGCAAATGCGTTTTTTCGAGCGTGCCGGCGATGTCGGGGGCGCTGGCGGCCAGCGTATCGGTATCCATGTCTACCTCGAAGAGTCGGCCGCATCGACGAGCCGTCGAGCGATCTCGGCGAGCCGCACGCCCGCATCCATCGCGCGCTTTCGAAGCGTCGCATAGGCGTCGTGTTCGGACATCTGGCCGCGTTCCATCAAGAGTCGCTTGGCCCGGTCGATGGTCTTGCGCTCGGCCAATTCGCCTTCGACTTTGGCCAGGCGCTGACGCAGCTTTTCCTCGTGAGCGAATCGCGCGAGCGCCACTTCCAGGATCGGCGCAAGACGCTCAGGCGCGAGACCTTCGGCGACATACGCCGTCACGCCCGCGTCGACGGCCTCGCGGATGAGCTGCTGATTCGCGTCATGGCTGAACATCAGCACCGGCCGCGGCGCCGCCTCGTTCATGACGGCGAGATGCTCGAGCGTATCGCGCGAGGGGGATTCCGTATCGATGATGATGACGTCGGGCCGTTCGCGTTCGACGACCTTCGGCAGGGCCTGCGGTGTGGCCGCTTCCGCGAGCATCTCGTAGCCGAGGCGCGCGAGGGCCTCGCGCATCTCGCCGATGGGTTTGTCGGTGTCGGTCACGAGCAGGATGCGCAGCATCGTCGAGGTCATGCAACAGCGGGTGCTTTCATCAGTCTCTTGATTTCCGGTACGCAGGAGCCGCAGACAGTACCGCAGCCGAGCGTCGATTTCAAATCGTCGAAGTTGGCATTCGCCGCGACGGCCTGTTCGATCTGCGTTTGCGTGACCTGTTTGCAATTACAGACGATACGCGCGCGCGGGGCAAGTGAGCGCAATGCGTCCTCCCCGCCCGGCAGGAAAATCGTATGCCGTGGCCCGGGCCACGGCGCCAGCGAGCGGATTTGCTCGATGAAGGGTCGCGCACCGCTCGTGTCGCCTGTCAGCAGGAATCCGTCGAGCATGTTACCGCTCCAGGCGACGCGTTGTTCGCGTCCACGGCGCGGATCGCGATATTCGAGCAGATCGTCGCCGCGCGGGAGTCCGAGCGCGTCATGGAGCTTTTCGACCCACTCCGAATGCGCGACCGAGTCCGCGGCCGAAACGACGAGCAGATTCTCGTCTTCGATGCGCACGGACGCATAGCGGCGTTCGGCCAATAATGGCTGCACCGCGGCGCGGAGTGCCAATGTGTCGCCTCGTTTGGCTGCCACGACGCGCCACGGCAGATCGGGGACTTCGATCCGGACGGCAGCGTGTTTCAACTCGGGCTGTGCCGAATACGGATCGACCGCCGCGATCGTCGCTTCGTTCGCGCCGCCGCTGTTGAGGTATTGGCCGCTCCAGTGCATTGCGGTGAAGAGGGTGCCCGAGCGCAGATCGTCCGATGTTTCGAGCGGCAGCACGAGCTTGCCACGGCGGCTCGCCACGGCCACGAGATCGCCGTCCTTGAGACCGCGCCGTGTGGCGTCGCCGCGCTGCATGACGACGGTGGCCTCCGGCGCATGCGCGAACAGCGCATCGGCGCGGCCCGTGCGGCTCATGCCGTGCCATTGGTCGCGCAAACGGCCCGTGACGAGGCGAAAGGGATGCCGCGCATCGGTGGGCTCGGCGACGCCGAGATAGGGCGTCGGATGAAACTGCGCGCGGCCGTCGGCCGTCGCAAAGACGCCATCGGTATAGCGGCGTGCTGAGCCTTCGTCGGCACCCGCGGCGAATGGCCACTGCTTCGGTCCCTGTTGTTCGAGCAGCGCGTAGCTGAGCCCGCCGATATCGAGATCGCGGCCCACCGTCAACGCCCGGTGCTCGTCGAAGATCGCTTCCGGCGACGAGTAGGGGAACAGTTTGGAGCCCGAAGCAATGTCCTCCGGCTTGCCTTCCTGAGGCTGTTCCCGGCCAGCGAGGCGGCGCTCGAGCCGCCGCGCCACTTCGGCGGCAATCCACCAATCGGCGCGCGCATCGCCGGGTGCGTCGACGGCGGCCTGCACGCGCGAAATGCGCCGCTCCGAGTTGGTCACCGTGCCCGATTTTTCTCCCCATGTCGTTGCCGGCAGGAGTACATCGGCGTACGGCACCGTATCGGTTTGCACGAAGGCTTCCTGCACGACGACGAACTCGGCTTTGTCGAGCGCTTTTCGCACGCGAGCGATATCGGGCATCGAATGAACGGGATTCGTACAGGCAATCCATACGGCCTTGATGCGGCCATCCGCAATGGCATCGAACATGTCCACCGCCGGCAATCCGGGGCGCGCCGACAGTCCTTCGACGCCCCACAGCGCTTCGACTTCGGCCCGATGCCCCGCATTGCCGATCTCACGATGCGCGGCGAGCATGGTCGCCATGCCGCCCACCTCCCGCCCGCCCATCGCGTTCGGCTGCCCCGTCAGAGAAAACGGACCCGCGCCGGGTTTGCCGATCTGGCCTGTGGCCAGATGCAAGTTGATCAGCGCCAGATTCTTGTCGGTACCGTGGCTCGACTGGTTGAGCCCCATGCAGTAGAGCGAAAGCGCCGCGGGGCTCGTCGCGAACCATTCGGCCGCGCGGATCAGATCTTCTTCGGCGATGCCGCACACGGTCGCGGCCGTGCGCGGCGAATATTCGCGCACGAGCGCTTTCGCATCGAGAAACCCGTTCGTGTGCGCCTCGATGAAGTCGCGGTCGATCAGTCCTTCCCAAATCAGGTGGTGCAGCATGCCGTCGAACAGGGCCACGTCGGTTCCGGGCTGGATCGCCAAATGCAAATCGGCGAGCGCGGCGACGTCGGTGCGGCGCGGATCGACCACGATCCAGCGCACGGCCGGGTTCTTCGCCTTTGCGTCCTCGAGCCGGCGAAACAGCACCGGGTGCGCGTATGGCATGTTGCTGCCCGCGAACAGGACCGTTTCGGCGAGTTCGAGATCTTCGTAACAGGTGGGCGGGCCGTCGGCGCCGAGCGCCTTTTTATAGCCTGTCACCGCGCTCGACATGCACAGCCGCGAATTCGTATCGATGTTGTTGGTGCGGATAAGCCCTTTCGCCAGCTTGTTGAAGACGTAATAGTCCTCCGTCAGCAACTGGCCCGAGATATAGAACGCGACGGCGTCGGGGCCGTCGCGCTCGATGATTTGCGCGAAACGCGACGCCACGTGATCGAGCGCCCGATCCCAATCGGTGCCTTCGCGCGGGGCATTGCGCGCCAGGCGCATTTCCGGGCGCAGTGCGCGGCCGCCCGTGCCGGCCGCCGTCAGCGGCAACGTGCGGCCTTTCGTGCACAGGCGCCCGAAGTTGGCCGGATGGTCGGGATCGCCCGCGATACCCGTAATGCGGCCGTGCTCGGCTTCGATCAGCACGCCGCAGCCCACGCCGCAGTAGCAGCAAGTCGAGCGCGTGACGGTTTTCATCGCGGTAGCGCTCCCGCTCATGCGATCGAGACGTAGACGGCCTCGCCGTCGACCTTGACGGGAAAGCGCCGCGCGCATCCTTCGTCGGGCGCGCGCGCTTCGCCCGTGGCGAGTTCGATGTTCCAGCTATGCAGCGGACACGTGACGGCCTTGCCGTGCACGATGCCTTGCGAGAGCGCGCCGCCTTTGTGGGGGCAGTGATCGAGCAGGGCGAACACCTCGTCGTCGGCTGTGCGAAAGATCGCGATATCGCCGTCGGCACGCTTGAGCACACGGCTGCCGAGCCGCGGAATGTCGGAGACCTGGCAGACGTGAGTCCAGTTGGGAAGGGACAAGCGATCCATCATCAAATCCTCAATTGACAACCGTAAGCGGAATATATTCGCGCTCCTGCGCGCCTTCGATGCGTGCCTTCCACGGATCGGGCAAGCCTTCGAGCGAGTAGAGCAGACGTTCGTAGAGCGCCTTGCGGTTCGCCGCATCGTCGACGATCTTGCGCTTCACGTAATCGAGCCCCACGCGATCGAGGTAATGCACCGTGCGATCGAGGTAATGCGCTTCTTCACGGTAGAGCTGAAGGAACGCGCCCGTGTACTCCTTGACTTCGTCCGGCGTCTTGACCTTCACGAGGAACTGCGCGACTTCCGTCTTGATGCCCCCGTTGCCCCCGACATAGAGTTCCCAGCCGCTGTCCACAGCGATGACGCCAACGTCCTTGATGCCGGCTTCGGCGCAATTGCGCGGGCAGCCCGAGACGGCGAGCTTCACCTTATGCGGCGACCACATGTTGGCGAGCATCGTCTCGAGGTCGATGCCCATCTGCGTGCTGTTTTGGGTGCCGAAGCGGCAGAACTCGCTGCCGACGCAGGTTTTCACCGTACGAATCGATTTGCCGTAAGCATGGCCGGACTGCATGCCCAGATCGCGCCAGACGTCGACGAGGTCTTCCTTCTTGACACCGAGCAAGTCGATGCGCTGGCCGCCGGTGACCTTCACCATCGGGATCTGGTATTTGTCGGCAACATCGGCGATGCGGCGCAGCTCGTCGGGCGTCGTCACGCCGCCTTTCATCTGCGGGACGACAGAGAACGTGTTGTCCTTCTGGATGTTCCCGTGCGCGCGTTCGTTGATGAAGCGGCTTTGCGGATCGTCGACTGCTTCGTGCGGCCAGGTCGAAATCAGGTAGTAGTTGATGGCCGGGCGGCAGCTCGAACAGCCGTTCGGCGTGCGCCATTCGAGAAAGTCATAGACGTTCTGGTGCGTGAGCAGCTTGTTTTCGCGAATCGCTTTGCGGACTTCGTCATGCGTGCGCTCGGTACAGCCGCACATTGCCTTCGTCTTGGGCGTTTCCTGAAAACTCGTCCCCACCGTGCTCATCAGGATCTGCTCGACAAGACCCGAACAGGAGCCGCACGAGCTGGCCGCTTTCGTGTGCTTTTTCACATCGTCGAGCGTGAAGAGGCCTTTTTCGGTGATCGCTTTGACGATGGTGCCTTTGCAAACGCCGTTGCAGCCGCAGACTTCGTCGCTGTCGGCCATCGCGGCGGCGCGGTTGTGGCCCTGGACGCCCCCGTCGCCAATGCTCGATTCGCCGAACATGAGCCGGTCGCGCAATTCGCCCAGCTTGCGTCCTTCGCGCAACAGCTTGAAGTACCACGCGCCGTCGGCCGTGTCGCCATACAGACACGCGCCGACGAGGCGATCGTCCTGGATCACGAGCTTTTTGTAGACGCCGCTCGACGGGTCGGACAACACGATCTGCTCGGTGTCCTCGCCGCCGATGAAATCGCCGGCGGAAAAGAGATCGATGCCGGTGACCTTGAGCTTCGTCGAAAGCACGGACCCCTTGTAGGTGCCGATGCCCATCAGTGCGAGATGGTTCGCGCAGACCTTGGCCTGCTCGAACAGCGGGGCCACGAGGCCGTAGGCGATGCCGCGGTGGCTCACGCATTCCCCCACGGCATAGATGCGCGGATCGTAGGTCTGCAGCGTATCGTTGACGACGACGCCGCGATTGCAATAGAGCCCAGCCTGCTCGGCGAGCGTCGTATTCGGCCGGATGCCGGCGGCCATGACGACGAGATCGGCCGGGATTTCTTCGCCATCCTTGAAGCGCACGGCGGCGACTTCGCCGGCTTCATTGCCGACGATCTCGCTCGTGGACTTCTCGAGCAGGAAGGTGAGGCCGCGTGCTTCGAGCGAGCGCTGCAACAGCTTGCCCGCTTGCGTATCGAGTTGGCGTTCGAGCAGCGTGGAGGCCAGATGCACGACGGTCACTTCCATGCCGCGCAGCTTCAGGCCGTTGGCTGCTTCGAGGCCGAGCAGGCCGCCGCCGATCACGACGGCATGCCGTTTCACGTTGGCCGCGTCGATCATGGCCTGCGTGTCCTGGATATCGCGGTAAGTGATGACACCTTTCAGGTTCGCGCCCGGCACGGGCAAGATGAACGGCTGCGAGCCGGTGGCGATGAGCAGCCGATCGTACGGCGCTTCGGTGCCGTCCTCCGCCACGACGAGGCGGCGCTTGCGGTCAATGCGCGAGATGGCTTTGCCAAGATGCAATTGAATGTCGTTCTTCGCATACCAATCGAGCGGATTCAGCACGATGTCGTCGAACGATTGCTCGCCGGCGAGCACTGGCGAGAGCAGGATCCGGTTGTAGTTCGGATGCGGCTCGGCACCAAAGACCGTGATCTCGTATTGATCGGGGGCAAGGGCGAGTAGTTCTTCGATCGTGCGAATGCCGGCCATGCCGTTGCCGATCACGACGAGTCGTGGCTTGTTCATCGATTTGGACTCCTTCTCAAGCGTGTGGCGTCGCAGCGTCGTTGCTCGACCGAAAACAAAAACCCGAAAACAAACGGCGTCCGCTCGTGTCGATGCACGAGGGGACGCCGTTGTCCTTATCCTTCGGCAATGTCGGCATGGAGTGCCGCATCGCATCGTGTCTTGCTGCACCCAACATCGTTGTCGGGCCGTGGCCGGGGTAATGCAAAGGGCATGCCAACGAGCCGAAACGCACGAGGCGTATTGGGTTTGCGACTCGAGGCCCAGTGGATGCACTGTTTCGGGGCAGGTGCGAGGCACGGGTGTTGCACCGCAGCAGTGCAATGGCGCTTCGCTGCGGCACCCGTTCGGCGCGGCACACTCGGGTTCGGTGCGGGAGGTCACCCAACGCTCTGTTTTCGGCGTCTATAATTCGGAGCCTCATCCCGCGCTTGGCGCGGCGGTTCGCGTTCGAACCGCCGCGTCGTGGTTGCGCGGATCAGGGCCTGTCAACGAAGGGACGTCCAGACGAAAGGAGGTTTGATATGACTATCAGGATCGGTGACGAAGCACCCGATTTCACGGCTGAAACGACGGAAGGGCCGATCAAGTTTCACGAGTGGATCGGCAACGGCTGGGCCATCCTGTTTTCTCACCCGAAGGACTTCACGCCGGTTTGCACGACGGAGCTCGGCTATATGGCGCGCCTGAAGCCGGAGTTCGACAAGCGCAACACCAAGATCATCGGCCTCAGTGTCGACCCGGTCAGCGATCACAAGAAATGGGTTGGCGACATTGCGGAGACGCAGGGCCACGCGGTCAACTACCCGCTCATCGGCGGCGAGGATCTCGAGGTCGCGAAGCTCTACGACATGATCCACCCGAACGCGAGCGGCGGGACGCGTACAGCGGCCGATAACGCGACGGTGCGCTCGGTGTTCATCATCGGCCCCGACAAGAAAGTGAAGGCGATGCTGGTCTATCCGATGAGCGCGGGACGCAATTTCGATGAGGTTCTGCGTCTGCTTGATGCATTACAGCTCAATGCCGCCCATTCCGTGGCCACTCCGGTGAACTGGAAGCAGGGTGATGACGTCATCATTCCGACCTCGGTGTCGGATGAGGACGCGAAGAAGAAGTATCCGCAGGGGTTCAAGACGCTGAAGCCGTACCTGCGTACGGTGGCTCAGCCGAAGTAAGGATCGGCCCTGGTTCGACGCATGCCGGTGTAGTCACGGCCGGTATGCGCCGACAATGAACGCCAGGTGAGCGCGGTCGTCGACATAGTCTGCAAGCTTCATCGGTCGGGATCCATGATGGATAGAGACTTCCGTTGCTTCGCGGGCGGTACTTACCATGGCCGCAGGCGATAGATTGCGTTGTTACGATTCGCGCTGAAGTAAATGGTGCCATCGGCACCCACGTCCACGCCCGTAGCAACATAGGGGGGCGGCATACCGGGGGCACCGGGCAGCCCGATGGGCAACTTGTCGGCCACGATGCGGCGCCTCTGCGTCACCGGGTTGATTTCGGTCAGGCGGCCCGCGCCCGCCTCCGCCACGATGAAGGTGCCCCAAGGGGTTGGTGCGACCCCTTCGGGCAGCGCGAGCTGGCTGGCCACAACACGTTTGTTGCCCGTCGCCAAATCGATCCTCACCAGATTGCCCGCAGCGGATTCCGTGACGTAGAGCGCGCCATCCCGGCCGAGCGTCATTTGCGCCGGCCCCGCCAGCCCGGTGGCGACGGTCTTGCGCGTGGCAAACTCGGCGCCGCTCGCCAGCGTGATATTGCCGCTGGCAAACTCGGCGACGAGGACGCTGCCGTCCGCGAGCGGCAGCGCAGCGTAAGGTGTCTGCCAGCCGGTGGTCGTCGCCAGCGTCGTGTTGCTCGCGCGATCCAGCACCTGCACGGTACCAGTGAGCCACGAGGCCAATACGACCAGCTTATCGGAGAGGCCTACCGCGAACGGGTATTGCAGCGTCGAGCCGGCAGCCCACATGCGCATCACGTCTGTCACGGCGCCGCTTGCCAAATCGACCTTGCGGTAGCTGAAGATGTCGGCCAGCCACATGGTGCCGCCCGACACGCGGATTCCGGATGGCACCGCGACCGCCCCGCCGGTCAGCAGCCTCGACGAGCCGCTCGCCATATCGACCGCCGTGATCGAGTTGTCGGCGAAGTTCGAGACGTAGATCGTGCCGTCAGGCGCAATCACGAGGTTGTCGAGCGAGGGTTTCAGCGTCTTGAACAGAGTCTTGCGGCCGGTCGCCGGATCGACCTTGCTCAGTTCCCCGGTTGCCGCGTCGACGACCCAGAGGTTGCCACCGGCATCGAGCTTGACGGCGCTCGGAGCATTGAATTCCGCATTGATCACGTTGAGCGCACCGTTCGCCGGGTCGATCCTCACGACGCTGTGCTTGAACCATAGCGGGCCGTAGATCATCCCGTCGATACCCACCTGGAAGCCGTCCAGGCCGCCGAGATCCTTCGCAATCAGCCGAGGCGGATTGGCACCCGTCACGTCGACTTCCCAGAGCGCGTCGCCGGCGAAGACCTGGCTTACATAGAGCCTGCCCGTCTTTTGGTCGAAAGCGACTGAATTGATGCCCGGCAAGTTACTGGCCACCACCTGTATCGGCGCACGCGCACTCGCGCGATAGTGCACCACGCCCATCAGATAGCTGGTCCAGGCCATCTGGCCTCGGGGGCCGATTGCCACGTCGTCGGCCTGCCCATCGGGACTACCGATGAACACGTTCGCCTCCCCGTTGGTGCGGTCGACTTGCCAAATCGAATTGCCAATGATCGTGCAGGCGAGCAGGCGGCCATGCGCATCGATTGCCAGGCCATGCACACCCGAGAAATGCGAGGGCGCGACGATTGCCTCCGGGGCGCGCCAGCCGGTCGGTTGGGCGGTTTGCGCTGATGCACATAGGCTCCCGAACAGCGAGCAAGCGGTCAAAAAACGGGCAACGGTAAGGTTCATGGTGGCTCTCACAGCCCGGGCGGTAGTGGGGCGGGATGCGTTCCATGATCCGGACAACGCGTCCGGCGCGCTTGAACCGGCGTGCCGTATTTGATTCTGCGTGCGCTTATTTTTCCCCGATCGCGGTGCATGAGGATCGCGCGACCGGATGCGGGTTGCGGTCGAATTCGGCAGGGTCATCCGCGCGTGAAGGAATAGCAGTAAACTGGTCCGCGCTATGCAATCCGCATCGCCGTGTTGAGGGGCACCCACGATGGTGCTGGGGGCTCGTCGTTACGAACGCACAACCTGGAAAACCACTGTCACCGACGAAATGGACTCACGAGAAAGATTGCATACGTCTTATATCGGCGTGCAAGACACTCCGACGCTGTTCGTGACGACGTTGCAGAAATCGACCATGTTCATCAACCGGGAACGGTGCGACGTACCCAATCACGGTCTCACGCCCGATTATCCGTTGGAAGACGCATTCGCCGTTTATCTGATGCTGCAAGCGATGCCCAGTTGGAGCATGTGGTGCGATGGCAAGCCTCGGCCGGTGGCAGATCATCGCGCGGGAGAGATTGCGATCTACAATCTCGATCAATTGTGGCGGGCTGATATGACGGCGAGATTCGATTGCCTGCATATCCATATTGCACGAGCGGCGATCGACGAAATCGCATGGGAAGCGGGCACTCAACGGATCAAGGATCTTTTCTGTCCTCCCCACGAAAATACGCTTGATCCGGTTGTTTATTCGTTGGGAACGAGCTTGCTTCCGGCGCTCGAGCATCCGGAACGAGCAAGTCAATTATTCGTCGAGCACGTCTCTTATGCACTAAATCTGCATATCGCCATTACGTACGGCAAAATGCAGCCCCGGTTTGCCAGAGTGACTGGCGGTCTCTCTCCTTGGCAGATGCGGCGGGCCACCGACTATCTGATCGATCGCCTGGATGGCGAGGTCTCACTGCTCGATCTTGCCAATTACTGCGGCCTTTCGCGCAGTCATTTCTCGCGTTCATTCAAGCGGTCGACAGGATATGCTCCGCATCAATGGTTAGCCCGGAAACGGGTGGAGCGCGCGAAGGATTTGCTTGTCAATACCACGCTGTCGCTCTCCGACATCGCAATCCAGTGCGGCTACGCTGATCAGAGCCATTTCAGCCGGGCATTCAGTACGCGGACCTCGGTCACGCCCACCCAGTTTCGGCGAGCCCGTTTGTCGAAGCGTGTTGAGACCAGTGCTGAGATTTCCGCGGCATCGACCGATTCGTCCCTCAACGATTCAATCGTTTCATAACCTCGGACTCCATCGCGGCGTGCCATTCCTCCGACGCTTCGGTCGGGTCCATTTCATCTTCGATGGAAAACTGCGCGCGCTCGGCGGCGAGACGTGCCGTACCGAAATTGGAATCGACATCGTCGTCGATATCGTCGTCTGGCGGCGGCTCGAGCATATCGCGCAGCATCGCTTCGAGCTCGGGCGTCTCCCAGGGCTTGCCTTGCTGCTTGCGCATCTTGATGTAATGGCGGACTTCAGCGTCCTGTTCCGGCGTCAAAGGGAGCCCACGAAACGTCCGGTTCGGGTCGATATCGGTCATGGCGGCTCTCCAGCGCGATGGTGCTGGAAGTGTAGCGCCGTTGCATGCGCTCCGGCTATCGGAAAATTGCCGAGCGCTGAAGCGCTAACTGCGGCAAGCAGTGAAAAACGCGCGTAGCCGCGTGTCCCACGTCGCGTCGCGCAACGGTAGATCGGCCGCTACCGTCAGCCGCATATCGCGATCGAGGTGAATGGCGCGCAACGTCTGCGCATCGACAGGCTTTCTGAAGAAACGGCCTTCGGCGTCGAGAAAAAGACAGGTCTTGCCGCGATAGCGCGCGCCCCGAACCGACGTTGCATCGAACACGTGCCGCGCCGATTCCTTCGGGTAGACGAAGATGACATTGACGCCGTCGGCTTCGAGTTCGTCGCATGCATCCGAGAACCGGTACAGCATTTGAAAGCCCCGCTCGCCGGCCCGCCCCATGCCGACGACGACCAAGCCGTGCGCACCCATCACATCGCGCAGCAAGCGATGCGCGTATTCCTGAGATGTCAACCACGCACTGGCATCGATCACGATGGGCTCCTGGCGCTTCGGATTGTCCGGTCAAAAGTACGATCTCCCATCATAACGCAACTGTCGTATTGTTGAGGGTTGCGTAATTTTGACCGGTACGCTTCATGCCGCGGTCAGCGAATCGCCGACCACGCGCACGTGTTCGCCGATCCCGAACGCGGGCTGTGTCGGATAGCTGAAATTACGGTAGCTGCCGTCTTGCATCCGCACCTGCACCTCGTACGTTGTGTTCTTGCGTACGGCATGCTCGATGCCATTGCCCGCAAGGCCGCCGCCGACAGCGCCCGCTATCGTCGTGAGTACGCGACCGCGGCCGCCGCCCACTTGGTTACCAAGCAGGCCACCCGCAATCGCGCCGCCAACGGCGCCGATGCCCGTCGTCTGCTCCGGCGTTTGCACTGTATTGATTGCGACGATTTCGCCCGCGCTCGGGTCGATCGCCGCTTGCCGCACTGGCGCGCCGTTGCCATACGCGCTCTCGTTGGCAGGCGCGGGCGCGGGACGCGCGATGTGGTGATGCGGCACGCGCGGCACGCTGGGCTCCATCCGCTGCGTCGAGCCTTGCGCAACCGTAGGATTCGCTGCCGTCACAGGCATGCTCGCGGCGGCGGGCGTCGAGGAGGTCACTTGCTGGGGCTGCGGTATGGTCACGGCGTGTGATGTCGGCAAAAGGCCGGTCATCGCGGCAATGCCGGTGGCGCTGACGAGGACCACTGCGACGGCGGCAGTCGCGATAAGCGGATGGATGCGGTTGCGTTGCGAGGTCTGGGTAGGCAAATCCGTGTTCATGAAAGTCTCCTGAGGATTGCCTGAAAAAACGCCGAACCAGCGCCTGCGGTGGACCGTAGGCCAGTGACATTTGTAAGCGTTTGTAGTGCCGCATCAAAACATGCCAGTTGTCCACAGTTTCTGTGAATGTCTTTGTGGATATCGCTGGGAAACGGTGCTCAACCCGTTGAGCCGATTGGATTTTGCAGCGCGGCATGCCGTTTGGGCGAGCGCGGCGTTGCTCGAGGCGTTTTCGTAGCGGTTTGCCATGACCGGTGTAACGGCTACTGGTTTGGCGAGGGTAATGCGTTTCGGCTGACCCATAGAATGATCTGGACAATCCATCGCATGTCGTCCTGTACGGCGTGTGCCCTGCGTCGATCATTCATCGCCAAGGAGCTTTCCAATGCGCCCACTGCCAGCGCCTTTTCGGATCAAGATGATCGAAGCCGTTCGGGAAACGACAGAGCAAGAGCGCGAGCAGGCGTTGAAGGAGGCTGGCTACAACCCGTTTCAGTTGCGTGCGGAGGATGTCTATATCGACCTGCTGACCGACTCGGGCACGGGTGCCATGAGCGATCGTCAATGGGCGGCCATGATGCAGGCCGACGAGTCGTACGCGGGTTCGCGCAGCTATTTCCGTCTGCGCGAAACGGTCGCGCGTTTGTTCGGCTATGCGTATATGGTGCCGACTCATCAGGGCCGAGGCGCTGAGCACGTCCTTTTTCCTTGCCTGGTTGAACGCGCGCGGGCAACGCGCGGTACGACCGATCCGGTATTCATTTCGAACTATCACTTCGATACGACCGCAGCGCATGTCGAGTTGGCGGGCGCGCAAGCATTGAATGCGCTAACGCCACGCGCGTTCGACACAGCCTCGCTCGATCCATGGAAGGGCAATTTCGACATCGACCGGGTCGAGACGATGATCGAGATGCACAGCCCGCGCAATGTCGTGGCGATCGTCACGACGGTCACTTGCAACAGCAGCGGCGGACAGCCCGTATCGCTCGCGAACATGAAAGCCGTCTACGAGTTCGCTCGTCGCCATGGCATTCCAGTCGTGATCGATTCCGCTCGATTCAGCGAAAACGCTTTTTTCATCAAGTCGCGCGAAGCGGGCTACAGCCATGCGTCGGTGACGGAAATCGTTGCGCAGATGTACCGATACGGCGACATGCTGACGATGTCAGCCAAGAAAGATGCCATGGTCAATATCGGGGGGCTGGTTTGCATCCGCGAAGACCGGGAACTCTTCGAGGCGGTGCGCTCGCGTTGCGTGCTGATGGAGGGATTCGTCACCTACGGCGGCCTCGCTGGACGCGACCTCGAGGCCATGGCGCAAGGGCTCGTCGAAGCGGTCGATGAAACGTTGCTCGCCTATCGCGTGGCGCAGGTCGAACGTTTGCATCGCCGCCTCGATGAAGCGGGCGTGCCGGTACAGCGCCCTTGCGGCGGACATGCGGTATTCGTCGATGCTGCGAGGATGTTGCCGCATGTCCCCGCCGAAGCGTTTCCGGCGCTCGCGCTGGCGAACGAAATTTATGTCGCCGGCGGCGTGCGCGGCGTGGAGATCGGCTCGTTGCTGCTCGGCCGCGATCCGAAGACCGGCCGGCAGAAGCCATCGCCGTTCGAGTTGCTGCGTCTCGCCATTCCTCGGCGCACTTACACCCAAGAACACCTGGATTACGTGGCGGACGTGCTCATCGATGCGAAGGCTCGCGCAAACGCACTGCGCGGCTATGCGTTCGATGAGGAGCCGCCCACGTTGCGGCATTTCCTGGCGCGCTTTCGCCCGTTGCGCTGATCGTTATCTTCGCCCGAACACTTATCTTCGAACTTTATTCCGCCTTCCCTCCCGGGAATTGCGTCAGGTGCGAAGTGAACGCCTACGAAATTGGGTCGCCGCGCGCAACGTACCAGCACATATGCTTGGTCTGAACGAAGAATGGCGCACGTGGCCCGGAGATGGGGTCTACGAAACTCCGTACTTCGCAGCGACGACATCCTCCACTGAAAACATGGTCGGAACGCGTCGCCGACGATCCTCAACAGTTCTCAAATGATCGCCGATAGTCAGATTTGTTGAATATGTGGCGTAGGTGCTTCTCTATAGTGGTGCAAATGCACTCGGTGTCAGGTCCGTCGTGCCGCCCTCGGGCGGCGCGAGATCGGTTCATCGCATCTGCACGTGGTCGAGCGACGTCGCACCGACACCTGTGCATCAACGAGGAGTTGCACGATGTTTCCGGCTCTCTATTTTCCGCTGGTTGCTGCGCAGGGAATGCGCTGTACGCCTGCGGCGTTTCTCGACAAAGTACGCGAAGGCAGCTTGAATGCGGCGAGTGCGTACGCGAACCGATGGGCGGACGACGATCCGCAGGACGCGGATCTGCCCTGGCTCTTGCAACTGCATGCGGACATGCTCAGCACACTCGGCATCGGCGACGAAGCCGAGGAGCAGTATCGCCGTGCGCAAAAGCTGCTTCGCGCACCGCGCCAGGCGATGCGTGCGACCTCTTGCCGAAACGCCGGCTGGCAGGCGCTCTTTCGACACCGCCTGACCACGGCGCTGTCCTGTTTTGCGCGCGTCATGGAAGAGACGGGAATCGACCCGCTGCAGGTGTTCGATGCCCGCTTCGGCATCATCTGCGCGCTGCATCAACTGGGCCATGCGCGTGACGCGCTGAACCTGCTCGAAGAACTCAGTGCCTTTGTCGACTCGCTGCCTGAAAGCGACGCGCAACGGCTGCACGACATCGTGACGACGCTGCGCTACGACCTCGCGGTTCAGCGCGAGTTGCGCGGCGCCGATCCCCTGGGGGATCACGTGTACTGGCACTCGGAAGCAGCTGAGGGCATGGCGGGCGCCGATCCGAACGAGGCTATTTCGGCGCGCGAGAGCGCTGCGTTGCAGGTGAGCGTGCCGCTCTTGCGGCAGCGTATCGATTATCTGCGCGATATACGGGCGCTCGTGCGCGGCGAGCGTTCGGCGATGGAGGGAGTGACACGGCACCTGCAATGGGCCCAGCAGGCCGGGCTGCACGAATACGTGCGCACCACGCGTCTCGAGGCGGTGCTGGCCGCGCTCGCATGTGGGGCGCCGCAACTCGCGGATACGTTGATCGAGCCGCTGCATCGCCTCGATCATGCAACGTCGACAGGCCACAGGCAGCTCGAATATCTCTACTGCGTCTCGAAGCTGCGGCAGGTTCAGGGCCGTGCGCCGGAATCGATGCAGTTCTATAGCCGATACGCACTGTTGTCGATGCAGTGTCTGCGTGCCGACGCTCATGCCATCGCGCCGTTCGTCAGCCGCACGACACGCCGCGCACCGCAGCTCGATGACGTGGGAGCACGCTTGCCGGCCAAGTATCGCCGTGCGTATCGCTATATGCAGGAAAACCTCGACCGAGCCGATCTTTCGGTGCGCGAACTTGCGATTGAAATCGGCGTGACCGAGCGCGCGCTGCAAACCGCGTTCAAGAACTTCCTCGGCTTGTCTCCTACCGAGCTGATCCGCCGTCAGCGCATGGAGCGCATTCGCGCGGAGCTCGAGGACCCGTTCACGAGCGAGCGCAACATCCTGGGCGCCGCCAATAAATGGGGCGTGCAGAACCGCTCGACGCTCGTTTCCAGCTACCGCAAGCAGTTCAACGAAGCGCCGTCGGAGACGCTCGAGCGCTAAGTGCTGCCATGCCAGGGCCGCTATTCACCCAAGCGGCCCTCAATCGTTTCGAATCGTTTCGTGTTTTGACGAAATCTTTCGCGCGCCGCAAGAGGCGGCTCGCCCGATTCGGAGATGATCAGGCATCGGCTCGTTGCCGCACTACGCAACTTCGATCGCCCCGGCCATGATCATTCACTCGAATAACTCAGGGATTCGTCATCAAGCACGGTCCGCGTGTGCCGACCGTTCGCAACAATCGAAGCGGCGCATGCCTTGGGTCGCTTTATGCGCCATTCAATGTGCCGCCTTCGCCTGTGCGATGAGCTTTTCGCCGCGTGCGCATGCGACGGACTGTTTCGACGCCGCCGCTGCGTATCAGCACGTCAATCCGATGGTGCTGCGCGCCATTGCGTGGCAGGAGTCGCACAACCGCGCCGACGCGACGCACGTCAATGCCAACGGTTCGGTCGATTACGGCGTCATGCAGATCAACACGATTCATCTGTCCACGCTGGCTCGTTACGGGATCGGGCGTGACGCGTTGATGTCGCCGTGCAAGAACATCTATATCGCCGCGTGGCAGCTGAGGCGGCAGATTCTGAAATACGGCAACACGTGGGCTGCGGTGGGGGCCTATCACTCGGCTACGCCAGCATTGCGCGATCAATACGCGCGGCAGATCTCGGGCATCCTGCGGCGCTGGGGCGTGTTGACGGATAAGCGAGCAACCGAGGTGGCCGCGGACCGAGGTACAGCGAGCTCGATGGAGTGACGAGCGGCATCATGTGCGATGGCTTTTGGTGCCGCTGGAAGAACGTTGCATGCGCAACGTTATTGGCGTACGAACGACGTTGGATACGCGCTCGAAACTACGTTGCGTGGGCAACTATCCGCGGTCATCGATGGTCGCGAGCTCCGTGGGACTCAGATATTGCCTGGCGACGGTCATCAGTCCGTTCAACTCGGAAATGAATGCTTCTGGCATTGCCAGCGGGTCCTCCGTATTCGCAGCGGAGATTGCTTCCTCACGCATTGCCCCGGCAAGGCGCGTATAGGATTGGTAGCGAGGGTTACTCAATGGCCCCGCCGCCTGATCGACGTTCGGTATCTGATGCAGGTTGTCCATCAACATTTTCATGATGACCGCGCGGCTCCCGGGTTCGGACAGTACGTCTGCCCGCGTTTCGATTGCCGTTAGCGCTTCTTCGAGTGCCGAGATCTGCGTGCCAAGGTCGGCCGCCCCGGGATTGATGACCTGCCCAAGACCGTAGATGGTGCGTTCCCCAAGCTTCAGCTGTTTGCGAGCTTCAGGCACGAGTGAATCGACATGGTTGAGCGCATCGCGGAGTTCAACCGTTGTCGTAGCCTGCATCTGCTGGGTCATTGCATTGAGGATGCGGCCATAACTCGCGAAACGAGCATTCGTTCCCGGACCTGCATCGTCAGTGCTCGACACCAAGTGTAAATTCTCAAGGACCGCAGCCATCCCGGCTGCGCGGTTCATCGGGTTCGCCATCAGACCGGAATGCGTTTCGATATCAGTCAGCGTCTTCTCGAAGCCTTCGCTGCCGCGCAGCCGGTTTCCGATCATGCTTTGCATCGGTTGCAATGGGCCTTGCGGGGAGGGCGTGCGCGCGGGCGTTGTTCCGGCGGGCTGCTTGGCGCCGCCGTCCTCGGCGCGTGCTCCGCCGGGTGCGGAAAACGTCACTTGCCGGGTGCCGGCCTCGTTGCTCGCGTTGCGAGCACCCGGCAGCGCGGGGTTCGCCCGGCGTTGGGTTGCAGGGGTGCCAGCGGGGGAGGCTTCAGGGGAACGCGCCGGTTCCTCTGCGCCTGCTGTGACTCGGTTTCCGTGGTCGGGTGGTGGCACGCCTATCATATTCGTCCTCCTTTCCAGATTGCTCCGACATATTGCCGCGACGCTGGCGGGGCGCAGGCGCTTTTGCGAAGCTGCGCGGATGCAGGCGAATCTCGAACTGTCGAACAACGCGGGGACACGATCGGGTCGATTCAATTGGTTGCGTTTGCATCGAATTTTCGAATTCGCCAGCGGTGCGCCTCGTCAAACGATTCGCCATCCCCAAAAAACGTAGGATCGACCTGTCTTGTCCTGGCCAGCTGACGAGAGCTTCTATCTTGCAAGTCATGCGCGTTTCCTAGAATGTCATTGAGGCAATGCGCCTGACTTCCAGAATACGCAGTGAACTTATGACGCGATGAGCGCACACCCGCGGTGCATGCCGTCGACAATGCCGTGTCTGTTTGGGCGCACATCGTTCAAACGAAAAAACAATAGCGCAGAAGAGGGCATAAGAGCATTTCGACCAGGAATGGAAAAAATGCATCCGGACGCAGCGGTTTTGGTTCGATTCATCACGCGGACACAAAAGGCGTTCGACGATGCATGCCAAGGCCTGGGGGCAGCAATTTTTAAGGTGGGTGGATACGAATGATGAGCGGGACAAAGAAGCACCGCGCCGTCGTGGTGACGTTCGGTGACAGGCAGCTCGATGGCCATCCTATCGAGGCGAGAATCGAGGCGCGGCGCACTGCATTTGACGGAGAACCGGCGCTGCTGACGGACCTCGGGTGCTGCGAGGACATGAGCATTCGGCGTAATCTCACGAGCGCCGCAATTCATAAAGCGGGATTCGACTGGCTTTGCTATTGGCTCATTCAGCGTGTGGGCGAACGCGTGAGCGCATTGGCGTGGTTCGATACCTATTCGCCCCCGGGCTGGGCGGAGCGATTCAACCGCGATGCGTTTTTCGATACCGATCCGCGTATCGATTTCGCGTGCCGATTCGATTGGCCGCTTGCATGGGACCTCGATTCATTGTTCGGACTGCCGGCGAGCCGCGCGAGCGCCGCGGCCGCGAAGCGTTTCGTCGCGGGTGCCATACAGGTCGGCGCGCATAGCGGCGTGACGTTCGGGTTGCCGACCGAACGGCCGTTCGAGCATGCGATCGTGACGCTCTCGAGCGCGCAGCCCAACCGCCGGTGGATCACTGATGCAACGATCGGTGAGGCCTACGCTATCGGCGTCTCGCTGCATTCGTTCATCGAACCGCGCATCGACCGGCTGTTGCCCGAGTGGGAGGTATCGACGCCGACGGAGGTGCAACGGAGCATGCTTCGTTGTGTCGCGCAGGGGCTCAGTAATCGCGAGATTGCCGAGC
>Ga0209672_100272_pt1 | contig 37908 bp, 33 predicted proteins | sample AraplaCol_mMS_r2_FD_184273 | JGI IMG/M metagenome (GOLD analysis project Ga0209672, IMG submission 184273) | Arabidopsis root microbial communities from North Carolina, USA - plate scrape CL_Col_mMS_r2 (SPAdes) (version 2) | ecosystem: Host-associated > Plants > Roots > Endosphere | place: USA...
GATCATCTGGAGCATCCCCGGTTTCGGTTTGCGACATTCGCATTGATCGTCGGCCGTATGCGGGCAGAAGAATACCGCATCGATGCGGCCGCCCACTGCTGCGGCGGCGCGTTGCATTTTTGCGTGCATGGCGTTGAGCGCCGCCATGTCGAAGAGGCCGCGCCCAATGCCCGACTGGTTCGATGCGACCACGACGCGGTAGCCGGCCTGGTTGAGCCGGGCAATGGCTTCGAGGCTGCCGGGAATGGCGATCCACTCGTCGGGCGACTTGATGAAGGCGTCCGAATCGACGTTGATGACCCCGTCGCGATCGAGGATGACGAGCTTCTTGCTGGAGGTCATGGCGATCTTCCCGGGCTCAAGCGGCAAGCTTCGAAATGTCGGCGACGCAGTTCATTTGTGCGTGCAGCGCCGCGAGCAGGGCGAGCCGGTTTTTGCGCAGCGCTTCGTCCTCCGCATTCACCATGACATCGTTGAAGAAGGTGTCGACCGGCGCGCGTAACGCGGCGAGCGCCGAGAGCGCGTGCGTGTAGTTGCGCTCGGCGAGCTGCGATTGCACCGCGGGAGCGACCTCGATGAGCGCGTCGCTCAGCGCCCGTTCGGCGTCTTCGACTAGAAGGCGCGGCTCGATCCCGCCGCTTGTCGCTTGGGCATCGGGCACCGCCTTCGCATCGACCTCCGACTTCTTGAGGATGTTCGAGATCCGCTTGTTGGCCGCCGCGAGCGCTTCGGCCTCGGGCAGTGCGGCGAACTCGCGCACGGCGTCAAGCCGCGCAATGACATCGTCGATGCGCCGCGGCTCGAGGCTCAGCACGGCCTCGATCTCGCCGGCCGAATAGCCGCGCTCGCGCAACAGACCACGCAGGCGGTCCATGAAGAACGCGTAAAGCGGCTTCGACGGATCGACGACTTGCTGCTCGCCCGCGAAAACGCCGCATGCGGCACCGATGAGTTCCACGAGATCGATCGGCAGCGCGTTTTCGATGAGGATGCGCAACACACCCAGCGCGTGGCGGCGCAGCGCGAACGGGTCCTTTTCACCGGTCGGCACGAGGCCGATGCCCCAGATTCCGGCCAGCGTCTCGAGTTTGTCGGCGAGGGCGACGGCCGTGCCGACGCGCGTCGAGGGCAGCGCATCGCCCGAAAAGCGCGGCTGATAGTGCTCGCTACAGGCGAGCGCGACATCCTCCGGCTCGCCGTCATGGCGCGCATAGTACGTGCCCATCGTGCCCTGCAGCTCGGGGAACTCGCCCACCATATCGGTCAGCAAGTCCGCTTTGGCGAGATACGCGGCGCGCTCGGCCTCGGCGATATTCGCGTCGACGAGCGGGGCGATTTTGCCGGCCAGCGCAACGAGCCGCTCGACGCGTTTCAATTGCGAACCGAGCTTGTTGTGATAGACGACGTTCGCGAGCAGCGGCACGCGCTCGGCGAGCGGTTTTTTCTTGTCTTGCTCGAAGAAGAACTTCGCATCGGCAAGCCGAGGGCGCACGACGCGTTCGTTGCCTTCGACGATTTCATCCGGTGTTTTCGTTTCGATGTTCGAGACGATCAGAAACCGCGAGCGCAATTTGCTGTCGCTGTCGGTCAGCGCGAAATACTTTTGATTCGTCTGCATCGTCAGGATCAGGCATTCCTGCGGGACCTGCAGGAATTCGTCCTCGAAACGGCAGGCGTAGACCACTGGCCATTCCACGAGCGCCGTCACCTCGTCGAGCAGCGCGTCGGGCATGACCACGACATCGTCGCCCGCATGCGCGCGCAGTTGCGTCACGATGCTCGCCCGGCGGTCGGCGAAATTCGCCACCACGTGGCCCTTCGCGCGCAGCGTGGCCGCGTACTCGTCGGCATGGAGGATGGCCACGAGACCATCCGACAGGAATCGATGGCCGACCGTCGTATCGCCGGCATCGATGCCGAACGCGGTCACCGGCACGACGCTTTCACCGTGCAAGACCGTGAGCCGCTGAACCGGGCGAACGAACTGCACGCTCGTGCCGTCGGGACGCTGATAAGTCATCACCTTCGGGATCGGCAGCTTGGCGAGCGTTTCGTCGAGCGCGGCCTGCAATCCCGCGGCGAGCGTGGCGCCGGGCGCCGAGTAGCGCAAAAAGAGCGCTTCGGCCTTACCGTCTTGCGCACGCTCGAGCTGATCGATGGCGATATCGGGAAAACCGAGCGCCGCGAGCTTCTTGGCGAGCGGCGCCGTGGGACGGCCGTCGGCATCGAATGCGACCGACACGGGCAGGACCTTCTCCCGCACTTGCTTGGCCGGTGCGACGGTACGGACGTGCTTCACCGCGACGGCCAGACGCCGCGGCGTCGCGAAGCGCTCGAACGAGGGTTCGCCTGCGATGAGATCGCGAGCGGCCAACCGCTCGACGAGACCCGCGGCAAAGGCTTCACCGAGTCGCGCGAGCGCTTTCGGCGGCAGTTCTTCGGTCAGCAGCTCGACGAGCAGCGTAGCGTGTTCGTTTTGATTCATGTTGATGTCAAGAGACCCTAAGTTGGTCACCGCTCGTCGATCGTACGCTCAACCTTGAGCGGCGGCGCCCAGGCGGGAAGTGCCGCTTCTTGTGCGTCGGTCGTGAGACCGCGTACGCCGTGCACAGGATTGCCGAGCATCGGGAAGCCGAGCTTTTCGCGCGAATCGTAGTAGGCCTGAGCGACCAGGCGCGACAGCGCGCGGATGCGGCCGATATAGGCGGCGCGCTCGGTGACCGAGATGGCGCCGCGCGCATCGAGCAGATTGAAGGTGTGGGCCGCTTTGAGCACGAGCTCGTAGCCGGGCAGCGCGAGCTGCGTTTCGATCATGCGCTTCGCTTCCGACTCGTAGCTGGCGAACAGCGTAAAGAGCAGATCGACGTTCGCGTGCTCGAAGTTGTAGGTCGATTGTTCGACTTCGTTCTGGTGGTAGACATCGCCATACGTCAGCCGGCGCATCTCCGGGCCGTTCGGGCCCGCTTCTTCCCACTCGGTCCAGATGAGATCGTAGACGTTCTCGACCTTTTGCAGGTACATGGCGAGCCGCTCGAGCCCATAGGTGATTTCGCCGAGCACGGGCTTGCAATCGAGGCCGCCTACCTGCTGGAAGTAGGTGAACTGCGTGACTTCCATGCCATTGAGCCAGACTTCCCACCCGAGGCCCCATGCGCCGAGCGTGGGATTTTCCCAATCATCCTCGACGAAGCGCACGTCGTTTTGCTTCAGATCGAAGCCGAGCGCTTCGAGCGAGCCGAGATAGAGATCGAGGATGTTCTCGGGTGCGGGCTTGAGCACCACTTGGTATTGGTAGTAGTGCTGCAGGCGGTTCGGGTTGTCGCCGTAACGTCCATCCTTCGGCCTGCGCGACGGCTGAACATAGGCCGCGCGCCACGGTTCGGGGCCGATGGCGCGCAAGAAAGTATGCACGTGCGACGTCCCGGCGCCGACTTCCATGTCGATGGGCTGAAGCAGCGCGCAGCCCTGTTGGTCCCAATAGGATTGCAGCGTCAGGATGATTTGCTGAAACGTGAGCATGTCGTGCCTTTTGCGGCGCGCGGCGGCCAAGCCGCGGATCGAGCCGATGATGGGCCGCGCGAAGGAGCTCCGGCGCGGCCGAGGGCGCGGGCCGGCGCACCGTTCGCCGCGTCCCGCTTGCTAAAACGATGAATTTTACCGGATTGGGATGCGCTTGCGACTTTCGGAGGTGTTCGAGCGGTGCGCCGATCAGTTTCGCCGGCGCCGCGCCTGCGCTACGCAAAGCACAAGCAGCGCAAGCGAGACAGCCAGCACGGTGAGATTGCCCGTCGCGATGTAAGGCGTCGTGCCTGTCATGCCTTGCACCTGCACGTCGAGCGCGCCGAGCGTCAATACCGGCAGCCGCGCGAGCACGCGTCCCTTCGAGTCGATCGATGCGCTCGCGCCCGTGTTGGTGGCCGCGAGCAGGGGGCGCCCGGTCTCGAGCGTGCGCATGCGCGCCATCTGCAGATGTTGATCGAGTGCGATCGTCTTGCCGAACCAGGCGAGGTTCGACACATTGACGAGCACACTGGCCGGTGTCGCCGCTTCGCGCAATCGGCGCGCGATCTCTTCGCCGAAAATGTCTTCGTAGCAGATGTCGACGTCGATGGCCTGGTGGCGAACGTGGAAGGGTGGCTGTACCGGTTTGCCGCTCGCCAGATCGCCGAGCGGAATGTTCATGAGCCGCACGAACCAGTGGAATCCCCAGGGCACGAATTCGCCGAACGGCACGAGATGGTGCTTGTCGTAGCGGTAGAGCACGGCGGATCGGGGTGTCACGCCGATGAGGCTGTTCGTCGGATCGGTGATCTGTCCGTCGGGGGTGATCTTCGCGCCGAACGCACCGAGCAGGATCGACGAGCCGGTGCTGTCCGCGAATTGGCGCACGGCGCGGCCGAAGGGTTCGGGAAACTGCTGCGGCAACAGCGGAACGGCGGTTTCGGGTGTGACGATGAGATCGGCCGGCTTGGCGGTGATCATTTTTTCGTAGAGCGCGATGGCCGCGGTGACGCCCGCTTCATCGAATTTCATTTCCTGCTTCACGTTGCCTTGCAGGATCCGTGCGGAAAGCGGCGCGCCGTCCGGGTGCGTCCACGTCACCTGCGAGAGCGCTGCGCCAGCCACGACGAGTGCGAGTGCCGCGAGCGCGGGCGGCAGCGCCAGCGCTCGCCGCGGTGGGCGGGCCAGGAGCCGATCGATTGCTTGCACCAGCAGCGCGGCGACGAGCGCTACCGCCCAGCCGACGCCGTAGACGCCCACGATCGGCGCGAAGCCGGCGAGTGGTCCATCGACTTGCGCATAGCCGCTCGCGAGCCAAGGAAAGCCCGTGAAGACCGTTCCGCGCAGCCATTCTCCGAGTGCCCACGCGCTGGCGAAAGCCAACGCGCCGAGCCAGTTCCGCGAAAACGTGTTGCCTGCGCTTGCGCGATGCGAATGCCCGGCGCTCACGGACCAGACACCAGCGGCGAGCGCGGGGTACAACGCCAGATAGATCGAGAACAGGACCAGCGCCGCAATGGCGAGCGACGCGGGCATCCCGCCGTAATCGTGCATGCTGACGTAGAGCCACCAGACGCCTGTCACGAAGTTCCCGAAGCCGAATGCGCCGCCTGTCAACGCCGCGCTTTTCCAGTGGCGCGTGCGGGACAGGCAGCTGTAAAAGAGCGCGAAAAGCGCGAGTTCGAGCCAGCCGCCTGCGGGCGTCGGCGCGAACGAGAGCGTATGTGCCGCGCCGAGGGCCAGTGCGGCCAGATAGTGCCAAAGCGGCACGCCGTGTAAGGCTGCGAACGCTGAGCGGGACACCCCAGCCTGGGCAGGCGTGCCGTATGCGGCGCGCGCTGAGCGACGCGCGCGAGAGGAAATCGGTTCGGCCATGAACGATGAACGTGGAATCGGGGCGCGGCTCAGGTCTGTATGTGCTGAGCTTCGCGTTCGCGTTGTCCGGCGAGCGGATCGCGCCGGACGAGCAGCACATGGACCTGGCGTGCGTCGCCGCGCAGAATTTCGAAGATGAGGTCACCAATGCGAACGCGCTCGCCTCGATGCGGCACGCGTCCGAAGTGATGTGTGACGAGCCCGCCGATCGTATCGACTTCCTCGTCGGAGAATTCGGTGCCGAACGTTTCGTTGAACTGTTCGATTTCGGTCAACGCGCGCACGCGGTAACGGCCGTCGGGCGACGCGATGATGTTGCCGCTTTCCTCGTCGAAGTCGAACTCGTCTTCGATGTCCCCGACGATCTGTTCGAGCACGTCCTCGATCGTGATGAGGCCGGCCACGCCGCCGTATTCGTCGACGACGATGGCGATGTGATTGCGGTTCACGCGAAAGTCGTGCAGCAGCACATTGAGCCGCTTCGCTTCGGGGATGAACACGGCGGGGCGAAGCATGCCGCGCACATCGAACTCCTCCTCAGCGTAGTAACGCAGCAGATCCTTCGCCAGCAGTACGCCGATGACGTTGTCGCGATTGCCTTCGTAGACGGGATACCGGGAATGCGCTTTTTCAAGGACGACGGGGATGAACTTCTCTGGGCTGTCCGCGATGTTGATCGCATCCATTTGCGCGCGCGGGATCATGATGTCGCGTGCGCACAGGTCGGACACCTGGAATACGCCTTCGATCATCGAGAGCGAATCCGCGTCGATCAGATTGCGCTCGTGCGCGTCTTGCAGAATGTCGAGCAGTTCGGCGCGCGAATCGGGCTCGGGTGAGATGAAGTCGGTCAGACGCTCGAGCAGCGAGCGCTTTTCGTGCGGTTTGTCGGTCGATCGTCGACTGGGATAGGAGTCGTTCATGGCGAGGCGCCCGGAGGCTGCCGGGCGCGTGGTACACGGAAAGTCAAGGATACACCAGCCGTGCGACACGTCAGCGGACATCCTGTACTGATCAAGTCCCGCGGCGAACACGCCCATTTTGAGACGAACTGATTTTGAGACAAGATAGCGCGCAGTCGTTTTGTTTACCCTTTTTCGCGAAACCAATATGTCGGAAGAATTCGAAGTCCGTGGGCCCCACGAAGAGGCGCTCGAACATGCGGGCCACGGCGGTCATGCCGGTCACGGTGGTGGTGCGCCTCACGGCGGCCCGGGTGCCACGCCCGATCCGTTCGCCGGACGGGTCGCCGTCATGACGGCAATCCTTGCGACGATCGGCGCCGTTTTTTCCTACCAAGGCGGTTCGACGGAGGGCCTCGCGCTCTTTTACAAGAACGAGGCGGCCATCCGCAAGACGGAAGCGGCCAACCAATGGAGCTACTACCAGGCCAAGGGGGAGAAGCAGAATCTGGCCGAGCTGGGGGCCGCCCTGGCCGCGAGCGACGCGAAGGCCAGCGCCAAGTTCACGGCTGATATGGCGAAGTATGCGCAGCAGAAATCGGCGATCCGCGAGCACGCCGAAGCGCTCGAAAAAGGGGTGCGGGAAGCCGACGAGGCCAGTGAGCATCAACTGCATCTGCACCATCGTTGGGCGCAGGCAACGACGCTCACGCAAGTGGCCATTTCGCTCGCCGCGATCACGCTGCTGACGCGGCGCCGTTGGCTGCTGGCCGGCGCGTTCGCGGTGGCCGTGGCCGGCGTGGCTGTGGGTGGCGCCGCGCTGCTCGGCGTCTGACAGTCGAGACAGGCCGGACGGTCCGAACAGTCCGAACAGTCCGGTCCGGACAGCGAAAGTGATGACTCGCTTCGCGCTGCCCGAGTTCAGTTATTCCCCGAGGCAGCGGCGCAGCAGCGCTTCGAGCGCGCGGTCGGGCATACCGCTCTTGCGCAGCGCGTCCACCGTTCGGCTCACGTAGTCGAGTGTCGTGCCGTAGCGGCCGCGCGCGCAGCCCAGCACCGTCTTGACGATCGCATCGGGCAGCTTGCCCGTGTAAGTGGGCACGTCGCGGCGCATGACGAACGCGAGCGCGGCGACGCGGCGTCCGTCGGCAAGCGAGCAGGGCAGCCATGCGGGCCGGTACGAGCCCATCATCATTTCGCGCCGCCAAAGCGCTTGCAGATGCGGCATCGCGCTTGGCCCCTCGAGTCGAAAAGCGACGCCCGTGCAGGAGCCGCCGCGGTCGAGCGCGAGGACGAGGCCCGGTTGTTCGGGCGTGCCGCGATTGACGCGCGACCAGAGATAGAGCCCGCGGTGATAGCCGCGCACGCGCGCGTGGATCGTCTCGGCGGCGGGCATACCCGGGTTCCAGATCAGCGAGCCGTAACCGAAGAGCCACAGATCGCTCGCGCCGTCCCACTGCTCGAGCGTCGACGCAAGCGAAGCGGCGAGTTCGTCGTCCGAGAGCAGCCGAGCTTCCCCGAGCGACGGCGGATAGCCGCATGGCGGCTCGGGTACGTTGTCGTCGGAATCGGAGCACACAGCTGAGGACATGGCGTCGGAGCGGGCAGGTGGCGTTTGCGATCGGTTCGTTAGCGCTCGCGGTACGGGTCGGCAAAGCCGAGTTTGCCCAGGACCTCGGTCTCGAGCGCCTCCATTTCGCGCGCTTCGTCCTCGGCCTCATGATCGTAGCCCTGCGCGTGCAGCGTGCCGTGCACGATCATGTGCGCGTAGTGGGCTTCGAGCGGCTTGCGCTGCTCGGCGGCTTCCTTCTCGATGACAGGACAACAGACGACGATATCGCCGGAGACGGGATCGTCTTCCGACTCGGCATACGCGAAGGTCAGGACGTTGGTCGCATAGTCCTTGCCGCGATAGGTACGGTTCAGCATGCGTCCTTCATCGGTGTCGACGAAGCGCAGCGTAAGCTCGCCGTCGGCTAAAAGCGCCGCCTTCACCCAGCTCGTGACACGCGTGCGCGTCAGCAGGGCTTTGTGTTCGGGATAGGCGCCGGCCGCCGGGAACTGCAGCGAGAGCGCGAGGCGGGGGGCGCGGCTCATGCGGGTGCCTTCCGAACCGGACAGCTATACCCGCGCGCGCGCCGGCGGCAGGGGCACGGGCGGCGCGTCATGGAGGGTCCGCTCATCAGCGGTTGTCGGACGCACGACCGTCCTCGTTCTTCGTGTGCTGGTCGTAGGCCTCGACGATGCGTGCCACGAGCGGGTGGCGCACGACATCGGCGCTCGTAAAGCGCGTGAGCGCAATGCCGCGTACATCGGCGAGCACGTGCTGAGCCTCGATGAGGCCGCTCTTCGCGCCGCGCGGCAAATCGATTTGCGTCGTGTCGCCCGTCACGACGGCTTTCGAGCCGAAACCGATGCGCGTGAGGAACATCTTCATCTGCTCGGGCGTGGTGTTCTGCGCTTCGTCGAGGATGATGAATGCGTGGTTGAGCGTGCGTCCGCGCATATAGGCGAGCGGCGCGATCTCGATCATCTGACGCTCGAACATTTTCGCGGTCTTGTCGAAGCCGAGCAGATCGTACAGTGCGTCGTACAGCGGCCGCAGATAGGGGTCGACTTTCTGCGCGAGATCGCCGGGCAAAAAGCCCAGGCGTTCTCCCGCCTCGACGGCCGGGCGCGTCAGCACGATGCGCTTGACCTGATCGCGCTCGAGCGCGTCGACCGCGCATGCCACGGCGAGATAGGTCTTGCCCGTGCCGGCCGGGCCGACCCCGAACGTCACGTCGTGCGAAACGATCTGCTTCAGATATTCGCGCTGCGCCGGCGTGCGTCCGCGCAAATCGGCGCGACGCGTATAAAGCTTGGGCCCCAGCTCTTCGAGGTTCTCGTCGTCGATACCCGCCGGCTCGTCGAACGGATGATCGGGATCGTAGCGCGTGCCGGACTCATTGCGCTCGTCGTCGGATGAACCGGCCGAGCGGTTGCCCGGGTGGCGCGATTCGACGAGCGCAAGCTGGATGTCATCGACGGAAAGCGGCTCGCGCGCGCGGTTGTAGAAGGTTTCCAGCGCGCCGAGCGCCAGCTTGGCGCCACGTCCGCGTATAGCGATGCGATGGCCGCGCCGCTGCAGCGTGACGTCGAGCGCTTGCTCGATCTGGCGAAGATTTTCGTCGAGCGGCCCGCACAAATTGGCCAGGCGGGCGTTGTCGTCGCGCGGTGCGGTGAACTCCAGCGGTTGAGCAGTCTTCAAGGCGAAATGCGATCCTGGTCCGGGTAAGCGCTCAATGCACAGCCGCATCGACGAGCACGAGCTCGCCGCGCAGCGAATGCGGATAAGCATGGTTGATGCGCACGTCGATCATCTGGCCGACGAGCCTCGCATGCGCGGCGAGTGGCGCGGGGAAGTTCACGACGCGGTTGTTCGCCGTGCGCCCGGCGAGCTCGGTCGGATCCTTGCGCGACGGCCCCTCGACGAGGATGCGCTCGACCTTGCCAACCATCGCCTCGCTGATGCGCACGACGTTCGCATCGATCGTCGCTTGCAGATGTTGCAAGCGCTTCAGCTTGACCTCGCGCGGCGTGTCGTCGTGCAGATTGGCGGCGGGTGTGCCGGGACGCGGGCTGTAGATGAACGAAAAGCTCGTGTCGTAGCCCATCTCGTCGACGAGCGCCATCGTCTTGTCGAAGTCCGCTTCGGTTTCGCCGGGAAAGCCGACGATGATATCGGTCGAGAGCGACAGATCAGGGCGGATGGCGCGCAGCCGGCGGATCACGGACTTGTACTCGAGCACGGTATAGCCGCGCTTCATCGCCATCAAAATGCGATCCGAACCATGCTGCACGGGCAGATGCAAATGCGAAACGAGCTTGTCCACCTTCGCATAGGTGTCGATGAGGCGCTGCGTGAATTCCTTCGGATGCGAGGTCGTATAGCGAATCCGTTCGATGCCGGGAACCTCGGCCACGTATTCGATGAGCGTGGCGAAATCGGCGATCTCGGTTGCGCCACCCGTGAGCGGGCCGCGGTAGGCATTGACGTTCTGCCCGAGCAGCGTGACTTCGCGCACGCCTTGATCGGCCAGGCCGGCAATCTCGGTCAACACGTCGTCGAGCGGACGCGAGACTTCCTCGCCGCGCGTGTAGGGCACGACGCAATAGCTGCAGTATTTACTGCAGCCTTCCATGATGGAGACAAAGGCGCTCGGGCCTTCGACGCGCGCCGGCGGCAGATGATCGAATTTTTCGATTTCCGGAAACGAGATGTCGACCTGCGCCCGGCCGCTCGCGCGGCGCGCGTCGATCATCTGCGGCAACCTGTGCAGCGTCTGCGGGCCGAAGACGAGATCCACATAGGGCGCGCGCGAGACGATCGCCGCACCTTCTTGGCTCGCCACGCAGCCGCCCACGCCAATCAGCAGATCGGGCTTGGCTTCCTTGAGCTCACGCACGCGGCCGAGGTCGGAAAACACCTTTTCCTGGGCTTTTTCGCGCACCGAGCAGGTGTTGAAGAGGATGACGTCCGCGTCTTCGGGGCGGTCCGTCTTGACGAGTCCTTCCGCTTGCCCGAGCACGTCGACCATTTTGTCGGAGTCGTACTCGTTCATCTGGCAGCCGAAGGTCTTTACATATACTTTCTTGGTCATGAAGCTCGCCGTTCGCAGTGGTTGACCTGGGGGCGGTAAATTCGAAGTCGAAGGAATGGGGGCGCGAGCAATATCGGGCGCTGCCGTGAAATGCGGCGAGCCGAAGCCGTTCGCTAGCTCGTTATTATAGCGTTTCAGCAGTGCTGTCCCCCACGGGCGCCTCGCCGCTCTGGCCCCGGTCGGCCGCCACCGGGTCGGTGAGCATCGGCAAATCGGCCCACGCCGCCTCCGCCCGCGCGAAACGTTCCAGCAGAAAATCCAGCAGCGCCTGTACGCGCGCGGGCCGGTACCGATTGCGGTGGAAAAGCGCCGTGATCGGGGAATCCGCTGCGTAATGCCACTCGGGCAGCACTACCTGGAGGCTCCCGGCGCGCAATTCGACGTCGATATCCCAGAGCGACTTCAGAACGATGCCGTGGCCCTCGAGCGCCCAGGTCCGCGTGACCGCGCCGTCGTTGGTCTCGCGCGAGGTGTCGAGCGGCACCGTGTAGGTTTCGCTTTCGTCGCCGCGCACGAAGCGCCACTCGTTGAGCGGCCCCGAGGCGATCACGAGCACGATGCAGTGAAAGCGAGCCAGGTCGGCGGGCGACGCGGGCGTTCCATGCCGCGCCAAATACTCGGGGGAAGCGACGAGCACGCGCCGGTTCGTGGCCAGCCGGCGGGCGACGAGCGAGCAGTCCTCGCGCGGCGCGCCAAAGCGAATCGCCATGTCGATATCGTCTTGCAACAGGTTGGAGACTGAATCGGCGAGCGAGAGCGCGAACGTGACGCCGGGGTGCAGCGCGTTGAAGGCATCGAGCCAGCCCATCAGCATGTTGCGTCCGAAGTCCGATGTCGTCGAAATACGGATCTTGCCGCTTACGACATGGCGGCCTGCTGCAAGCGCCGCCTGCCCGTCGTCCAGGGCCTGCAGCGCTTGCGTGGCATGACGCAAATAGAGGCGTCCTTCCTCCGTCAGGCGCAATTGGCGCGTCGTTCGCTCGAAAAGCCGCACCGCGAGCGACGCCTCGAGTTTCGCGAGCCTGGCGCTGGCGGCGGCCGGCGTCAGTCCCAGCCTGCGACCGGCCGCCGAGAGTCCGCCCGTTTGCGCAGCCTCCACGAAAAGCCTGATGTCTCCGAGTCTGTCCATGGCTTTATTCGATTCCATTTGAAAATCATTCAAACGATAGCCCAATTATCAAATGCGTGGAGCCTGTCGAGAATACGGCGTTCCAGCCACACGCGGTTTCCGCGTTTCAGGACAGCCATGCCTTTGCCTTTATTCGCGCTCGCTTTGAGCGCATTCGCCATCGGTACCACGGAGTTCGTCATCATGGGCCTCTTGCCCGACGTTGCCCGCGAGCTGGCCGTGTCCATCCCTCGTGCGGGTTTGCTGGTATCGGGCTACGCGCTCGGTGTCGCCGTCGGTGCGCCGATACTGGCCGTGCTCACGAGCAGATTGCCGAGCAAGGCTGCCTTGCAATGGTTGATGGGCGTGTTCGTCGTGGGCAACGCTCTGTGTGCGGTGGCCGCGGACTATCGCATGCTGATGATTGCGCGCGTCGTGACTTCGTTTGCCCACGGGTCGTTCTTCGGCATCGGGGCGGTCGTCGCGGCTTCGCTCGTGCCGCGCGAGAAGCAGGCCAGCGCCATCGCGCTGATGTTCACGGGCCTCACGCTTGCGAACGTTCTAGGCGTGCCGTTCGGCACTTTCATCGGACAAAACTTCGGCTGGCGCACATCGTTTTGGATCGTCGCCGGGCTGGGCGTGTTCTCGCTGGCGGGCGTTGCCGCGCTGGTGCCGAACGGTCAGGGGGCGGGCCCGATCGGGCTCGCGCGCGAAGTGCGCGTGCTCCGCGAGCCGCAGGTCTGGCTCGCGCTCGCGATGACCGTACTGGGGTTTGGCGGGGTATTCGTCGTGTTCACTTACATCGCGCCGATTCTCGAGTCGGTGACCGGCTTTTCGCCGCATGCGGTGACGCTGGTGCTCGTGGTGTTCGGCGCGGGACTCACGCTCGGCAATGCGGTTGGCGGCAGGCTCGCGGATCGGGCGTTGATGCCGTCGCTGATGGGCATCCTCGTGATCCTGGCGCTCGTCATGGCGGCTTTTTCGTGGACGAGTCACACGCCGGTGTTTGCGGTATCGACTGTTTTCATCTGGGGCGTGGCGGCATTTGCCACCGTGCCTCCGCTACAAATGCGCGTGGTCGAAAAGGCGCGCCATGCGCCGCATCTTGCCTCGACGCTCAATATCGGCGCGTTCAACGTCGGCAACGCCGGGGGAGCATGGCTCGGTGGTCTTGCGCTCTCTCACGGGTTCGCGCTCGACGCATTGCCGTGGGTGGCCGCGGCGGTCACGATGGCGGCGCTCGTGGTGACAGCGATCGCGCAACGGTTGGACCGTTGGCGTGCGGCGCAACCGCAGCGCGCGCCGGAGCGCGTCTGCTGAGCGCCGCTAGCGTGGTACCGCCTGCAGCGTGCCAGCCATGGCGCGGGCCACGATCTCGGGCAATTCCTCCATGCGCTCGATGATGTAATCGACCCCGAGCTTGCGCAGCACCTGCGCGTAGCCACCGGGCAGGCGGCTCGCGCCGACGAATGCAATGGTGGTCATACCGGCGGCGCGCGACGCGTTCAGACCTGCGACATTGTCCGCCACCGCCAGACAGCGTTCGGGCGCTACCTTCAGCTCGCGGGCGGCGTGCAAATAGAGATCAGGGTGCGGCTTCGGGCGAGACACGCCAGCCGCGCTGAAAAGCCGCCCGGCGAAGGCATCGCCGAGTCCGGCATGGGCGATCGACTCCGCGAGGTTCGCTTGCGGCTGACTCGAAACGATCGACGCCCGCAACGGGATACGGACGAGCGCACGCCGTACGGCGGTGATAGCGGCGGCAGAACGTTCGAGCGCCGCTTCGGCATTGCAAGCGAATGCCGCGCGAAAACCGTCGTCGAGCGCGATCCCGAAACGCATTTCGAGCCCGGACAGCTGCGGTGCGGCTTGCGCATCGAACGCTGTTTGCACGGCGTCGCTATCGAGCGCCGGAAATGCCGTCCGCAGCATATCGAGCAGCACGCGCCGGGCAATCACGTCGCTGACGACCAACGCGCCATCACAATCGCAAAGGAGATGATCGAACATGGGAAGATGCGTGCCTCGCGGTGGCCTGACCAAACGGCACGCTTTTTTTGTTTGTGAACTGCCAATGATACGTAGATTGCAATCCGTGCGCTCGCCCTTTCTTACCTCGGCCCGTACGATCCGCGGGATCGCATCGTACGGGCCCGTGATGTCAATGCGCGTGCATGTAGACCCATGACGCCATCGCGCCGCCCGCCAGCGGTCCGCAAACGGGAATCCAGGCGTAGCGCCAATCGCTGTTGCGCTTGCCCGGGATCGGCAAGATCGCATGCATCAACCGGGGAGCGAGGTCGCGGGCCGGGCTCATCGCGTAGCCGGTCGGTCCGCCCAGTGAAATGCCGATGCCGAGCACGAGCAGGCCCACCGGCAACGCGTCGAGCGCGCCGAGCCCGACTTGAGGCGAGGCGAGGTACAGCACGCCGAGAATGAGCACGAACGTGCAGATCGTCTCGGTCAAGACGTTGTGGCCGACGCTGCGAATAGCCGGTGCCGTGCAAAAGCAGGCGAGCTTGATATCGGGATCGTCGGTGGTCGAAAAGTGTTGTCGATAGGCGAGCCAGACGAGAAAGGCGCCGGCCATGCCGCCGAGCATCTGAGCGATCACGTATCCCGTCACCTTCGACCAGGCGAACTTGCCGGCGAGCGCAAGGCTCACCGTGACGACGGGATTCAGGTGCGCACCGCTGAACGACGCGGTGACGTAGACGGCGACGAAGACCGCCATCGCCCAACCCCAGACGATGACGATGAGATCGGCGCCTTTGCCTTTCGTGCGCGCGAGCAGCACGTTCGCAACGGCGCCGTTGCCGAGCAGCACGAGCAATGCCGTGCCTAGAAATTCAGCGATCAGAGGAGACATAGTTGTTACTCCGGAATGGCTAGATTGAATATGCGCGCGGTGAGGCACGCTCGAGCATCGAGCGGCTGTCCGCGCTGCGGGTATCAAGGGGTAAAAAGCGTTCTCGAATGCACGGCCCGTGCGTTCGAGCGCATTCAGCCGGCGTCGGCCCAGGCCTTGGCCGCGGTCACGGCGCGTTGCCAGCCCGCGAGGCACGTCTCGGCGGCCCGAGGGTCCATTGCCGGCGAAAAGCGTCGGTCGAGCTGCCACTGGCTTTGAAGCTCGTCGATACTCCCCCAGTAGCCGACCGCTAGGCCCGCGAGATAGGCGGCCCCGAGTGCCGTCGTCTCGCTGATGCGGGGGCGTACCGTTGCCACGCCGAGCACATCGGCCTGGAACTGCATGAGCAGGTTGTTGGCGCAGGCACCGCCGTCCACGCGCAGCTCGTCGATGCGAATGCCGGAGTCGGCTTCCATGGCCTTGAGCACATCGACGGACTGATATGCGATCGAATCGAGCGCGGCGCGCGCGATATGCGCACTCGTGGTCCCGCGCGTAACCCCGAACAGCGTGCCGCGCGCCCGCGGATTCCAGTGCGGTGCGCCGAGCCCCGCGAACGCGGGCACGAGATAGACGCCGTCGCAGTGCGGCACGCTCGCGGCGAGCGCCTCGATATCGGCGGCGCGTTGAATGATGCCGAGCCCATCGCGCAGCCATTGCACGACGGCGCCGGCAATGAAGATGCTGCCTTCGAGCGCGTAGTTGACGGTGTCGCCGATCTTCCAGGCAAGCGTCGTGACGAGATTGTTCTTCGACTCGATCGGTTTGTCGCCCGTGTTCATGACAAGGAAGCACCCTGTACCGTAGGTGTTCTTCACCATGCCCGAGCGTGTGCACATCTGCCCGAACAGCGCCGCATGCTGGTCGCCGGCAATACCCGCGAGCGGGATTTTTGAGGCGAATACCGTTGTCACGGTCGGCCCATAGATTTCCGAGGAAGCGCGCACTTCAGGCAACATGCTGCGCGGAATGTCGAGCGCTTCGAGCAGATCCGCATCCCATTGCAGCGTGTGAATGTTGAAGAGCATCGTGCGCGACGCGTTCGTCACGTCGGTGATATGCAGTGCATGCTTCGTGAAGTTCCAGACGAGCCAACTATCGACCGTGCCGAATGCGAGCTCGCCGCGCTTCGCTTTTTCACGTGCTCCCGGTACGTTGTCGAGGATCCAGCGGATCTTCGTCGCCGAGAAGTACGCATCGATCGGCAAACCCGTCTTCGCGCGCACGGTTCGTTCGAGCCCTTGCTGTTTGAGCGAGTCGCACAACTCGGCCGTGCGCCGGTCCTGCCAGACGATGGCGTTATAGATCGGTTGTCCCGTCTGCCGGTCCCAGACGATTGTCGTTTCGCGTTGATTCGTGATGCCGATGGCGGCGATCGACGTTCCGTTCAAGCCTGCGCGCGTGACGGCTTCGGCGGCCACACCGGCCTGCGTCGACCAGATTTCCTGCGGATCGTGTTCCACCCAGCCCGGCTGCGGATAGATCTGGCGGAACTCCTTCTGAGCGACGGATACGACGTTGCCCTGCCGATCGAACAGCATCGCGCGGGAACTCGTCGTGCCCTGATCGAGCGCGAGAATGTACTGATCCTGCATCGTCTCTTCTCCATGTGTTGTCATCAGTTTTGATTCGCCGCGAATGAAAGGCTTGCGGCGGGCCCTCGGAAATAGTTATGGAGGCTCCTGAGCGAGTCGTGCCCCGGACGTGGGCGACGCTCACTGTTGCGCAGGTGCAAGCGCAGCCGGCGCGCTCGCGAACCACGCGTCGATCGATGCGCTCACCTCGGCGAGCGTTCCGGCCGGAAGATGCAGACCGAGCTTTGAGCGCCGCCACAGTACGTCGTGCGCCGTGCGCGCCCACTCGAACTCGCGCAGGTAGCGCAGCTCGCACTCGAAGAGGCCCGGGGCGAACGGCTGCCCGAGGTCGGCCAGCGAGCGCGCTGTGCCGAGCATGCGTGCCGCGCGCGTGCCGTATGCACGGGCGTAACGGCGTGCGAGTTCCGGCGGCAGCCACGGATGTTCGTTGGCGAACCGTCTGGCGAACGGTTCGAATTGCGCGGCGGGGATATCGCCCCCCGGCAGCGGCGCGGTTTCGGTCCATGCGGGCGTGGGCCGCCCGAGCGCGTCGGCCAGTCTCGTCACGGCCTCTTCGGCAAGCTTGCGAAACGTCGTGATCTTGCCGCCGAAGACCGATAGCAGCGGGGCAGCGCCGTCACGCGCATCGAGCTCGAGCCGATAGTCGCGCGTGACGGCCGACGGGTTGTCGGCGCCTTCTTCCTCGAGCAGGGGGCGCACGCCGGAGTAGGTCCAGCATACGTCGGCCGGCGAGATCTTGCGCTTGAAATAGCGGTTGATCGATTCGCACAGATAGCGCGTCTCGTCCTCGTCGATCGAAACGCGTGCCGGGTCGCCGTGGTATTCGACATCGGTCGTGCCGATCAACGTGAATTCGCCTTCGTACGGAATCGCAAAAATGATCCGCTTGTCCGGGTTTTGAAAGATATAGGCGTGATCATGGTCGAACAGGCGCCGCGTCACGATATGGCTTCCCTTGACGAGCCGCACGGTGTGATGCGCCGAGCGGCCGAGCGCGTCATGCAGCAGTGTGCCCACCCAGGGGCCGGCCGCGTTGGCGAGCGCGCGGGCGCGTACCGTGATGGAGCTGCCGTCGGCGCACGCGAGTTCGGCATGCCAGTCGCCGCCCACGCGCGTGGCCTTGACGAGGCGTGTGCGCGTGGCCACCGTCGCACCATGCTCGGCGGCATCGATGGCGTTGAGGACGACGAGCCTCGCATCGTCGACCCAGCCGTCCGAATAGACAAAGCCTCGTTCGATTGAATCCACGAGCGGCGCGCCGGCCGGGTGCCGCCGCATGACGATGCCTCGCGAGCCGGCCAACAGCTCGCGCCGCGCAAGATGGTCATACAGGAATAGCCCCGCGCGAATGAGCCAGGCCGGGCGTAGATTCGGCATATGCGGCATGACGAAGCGCAGCGGCCGAATGATATGCGGCGCCGAGCGCAGTAGCGTCTCGCGTTCTTGCAGCGCCTTGCGGACGAGCCCGAACTCCTTGTATTCGAGATAGCGCAGGCCGCCATGGATCAGCTTGGTGCTCGACGACGACGTATGCGCGGCGAGGTCGTCCTGCTCGACGAGCGCCACGCTGAGCCCGCGCCCCGCCGCGTCGCGCGCAATGCCTGCGCCGTTGATCCCGCCGCCCACGACCAGCAGATCGTATTGGCCGCCTTGCGTCAGTTGCGGTCCTGTTGTGCCCTCAGCGGCCATCGTGACTCCATTGGAAATGAAACGAACCTCGTATTGTTCGTTTTCGAAATTTATCGAACATTATCGAAAAAGTAAAGCGGGTCCGGGTGCTTCGAAATCGAACATGCGCGATTGCCGCTGTGCGCCGGGCGCAGTGGCGCTACCATCACGGAAAACCGATGAAGAGGTGGACGATGCTGGAACGGATTCGGCGCGGCGCGGCGATGACGGCCGTGCTTTTGACGGGCTGCGCGGGATGGGGCGGATTCAACGCGCCGTCGCTGAGCGCGCTCGAACAGGTGTGCGGCGCGCCGTCCGATTATGGCGCTGAGACGGCGACGGTCTATCCAGCCTTGCTGGATGCCTATGTGGCCTATCGGCATGGCCGCCTGTCCCAAAGCGACTACTGCGGCTTTCAGACGTCGATCGCACGCGAGCATGCAGCGTTGGCCGCAGGCGGAGCGGCCAACGCCGGCTGGGCCGATTTCATCAACGACGCACGCGCCAAAGCGCTCAGCTGGCGCGCGGCGGTGGACCCGACGTTACGCGGCTGACGCCGCAAGAGCGTGCCGAGGAGCACGTGCCGCGCGCTGCGCAGCCCGTGCCAGGCACTTTGGGGGAAACGAACGCCAGGGACGGGTTCTCGCTAGGAGAAGCGTTTAATGGCTTTGATGGCCGAGTCGCCCGACTCGGTCAGGCGCCATTCCTGAAGACCCGACGCGAGACTTTCGAGCCGCACCAGTTGTTGTTCGAGCAGTGCATCCAGCTCTTCTCGGTCCATGTCGACTTGGTTGGGAGCATCCTTGACGAGCAGCAACGTGGCGAATTCATGCGGACTCAGCATCGTTCTCTCCATGGGCAATCGAATTGCCTCGGCTACCGGCGTTCGGGTGCCGGTGCGTTCAACCTATCGGGAGCAGGTCAGGTTTTACCGCAGCGCGCGCCTTACGCGCCGGGGAACTGGAGTGTAGTCAAGCACCCGTTCTTCTCCAAATCCTCCCCTGAAAATTTTCTGTTTGACAATTGCATGAACCGTAAGCGGTTGACCGGCGGCCGTTACTTCGCGAATTCACTTCAAGTTTCGCGTGCGTCGCAGCATGTCGTATCGCGATGGGTGTAAGGCGGCGGCCCCTCGGTTGACGTCCGGGCCTTATGCGAGCGGCGGATCGCGCCGCGAGCCTTTGCTCACTCAGCCGCGGCGATATAGACCTGCGTGCCCGCCGCGGAAATCGTTTCCGCCATCTCGGGCGGAGGTGGCGCATCGGTGAAAAGCGCGTGAACCTGGTTCAGATGTCCTTGGCGAACGAGAGCCGGACGGCCGAATTTCGAGTGATCGGCGGCCAGGAGTGTGGTCCGCGCTTGCTCGATGATCGCCTCGGCCACGCGGACCTCGCGCGTGTCGAAGTCGCGCAGCGTGCCGTCGGGCTCGATGCTCGACGTGCCGATGACGGCGAAGTCGACCTTGAACTGACGGATGAAATCGATCGCGAGCTCCCCAACGATCCCTTTGTCCCATGGCCGGACGATTCCGCCCGTGACGAGCACCTCGCAATCGGGATAGCCGCTCATCATGTTCGCTACGTTCAGGTTGTTCGTGATGACGCGCAACCCGCGGTGGCGATTCAACGCGCGCGCGACTTCCTCGGTCGTCGTACCGAGGTTGATGAAGAGCGACGCCTGATCCGGGATGTGAGAGGCGACGAGCGCGCCGATGCGGCGCTTTTCCTCATGGAACATCCGTTGCCGGGCCGTATAGGAGACGTTTTCGGAGCTGGTCGGCAAACTCGCGCCGCCGTGATACCGACGCAGCAGGTTCATATCCGAAAGCCAGTTCACGTCGCGGCGAATCGTCTGCGGGGTGACGTTGAAATGCGCAGCGAGGTCCTCGACCGTGACGAAGCCGTCGCGCTGCACCCAGTCGAGCAACTCCTGCTGGCGTGCGTTCAGGCTTAAGCGGGGGTCTCGGGTCATGGCGTGGCTTTCAGCGCGGCGGTTGAAGAGCGGGTATTGTAAGACCTTCGCGCGCCGGCTTTGGCCGGATCATGGTGACGAACAGAGACCGATGAAAAGCCCAAGATGACGCATTTCGACTGGCACAACCCTTACCCGACACCGCGTCTGCCCGTCTTCGCCCGTAACGTCGTCGCGACCTCGCATCCGCTTGCCGCGCAGGCGGGGCTGCGCATGATCTGGCAAGGCGGCAATGCGGTCGATGCGGCATTGGCCGCCGCGGCGGTGCTGACGATCGTTGAACCGGTCTCGTGCGGCCTTGGCGGCGACGCGTTCGCGCTCGTGTGGGATGGAGAAGCACTTCATGGGCTCAATGCGTCGGGCGTGGCGCCGGCGGCCTGGAGCGTCGACTATTTCAGGCAACGCCATGGCGAAAGCGCGCGAGGCGTGGCGGCGCAGCCCAAGCGCGGCTGGGACACCGTCACGGTGCCCGGCGTGGTGGCCGGCTGGGAAGCGCTCAGCGAGCAATTCGGCACGCTCTCTTTCGAAGACTTGATGGCGCCTGCCATCGAAATCGCCGAGCGCGGTCACGCGGTGGCGAACATCGTGGCGAGAAAGTGGGCAGCGGCCGTGCCCGAGCTTGCGGGCCAGCCGGGATTTGCCGAAACGTTCATGCCGCACGGGCGCGCGCCGCTGCCGAGCGAGCTCGTGCGCTTTGCCGGGCATGCTCGCACGCTGCGCGAGCTGGCTGAATCGGGCCCGCGCGCATTCTACGAGGGCGAGCCGGCCGAGCGAATTGCCGCGTTCGCCCGCGACGGCGGAGGCGCGCTGACGGCGGCTGACCTGCGCGATTATCGCGTCGAATGGGTGCAGCCTATCGCGCAAGACTACCGCGGCTACACCGTGCATGAAATCCCGCCGAATGGCCAAGGGATCGCGGCGCTCATCGCGCTGGGCATACTCGCGCGCTTCGATCTGAAGGCGCTCGCGCGCGACGGCGTGGATTCGCAGCATATGCAGATCGAGGCCATGAAGCTTGCCTTCGCCGATGTCTACCGTTACGTCGCGGATCCCCGCGCGATGGAAGTGTCGCCCGCCGATTTGCTCGACGACGCCTATCTCGACGCGCGCGCCGCCCTCATCGATCCGCGTCGTGCGACGCACCCCCCTTTCGGGATGCCGCGCGCGGGCGGCACTATCTATCTTTCGGCCGCGGACGAACGAGGGATGATGGTGAGCTTCATCCAGTCGAACTATATGGGATTCGGTTCGGGCGTCGTCGTGCCGGGCACGGGCATCGCATTACAAAACCGCGGTTGCGGTTTTTCGATGGACCCGCGTTCGCCGAATGCGGTCGCGGGCGGCAAGCGCCCCTTTCACACGATCATTCCGGCGTTCGTCACGCAACGCGACGAGGCGCGCGTATGGCCCGTCATGAGTTTTGGCGTCATGGGCGGCGATATGCAGCCGCAAGGCCATCTGCAATCGATCGTGCGCATGCTCGATTATGGTCAACAGCCGCAGGCGGCTTGCGATGCCCCGCGCTGGAAGGTCAATCGCGATTTCTCGATCGATCTCGAATCGACGTTCGCCCCCGATGTGGCGCGCGCATTGGAGGCACGCGGCCATCGCATTGCGGCGTTCGACGACCCCTACATGGATTTCGGCTCCGGCCAGTACATCTGGAAGCTCGAGCGCGACAACGCGGAGCGCGGCTATGTGGCTGCCAGCGATAGCCGGCGCGATGGTCTGGCTGCGGGATGCTGAGGCGAGGGCGCGGCTGTCTGTAATACGGCGAAAGACGAGGGAATCGTCTAAAGGTTTTATTGCGACCTCGGGGCCGGAACCGGCGGGCGGCTACGCGGTCATTGTCTGTGTCGCAGCAGTAACGGACAAGTCCGGTTAACATGCCGGGAAAGGATGAATAAGTTCAAACCGCATCCGATGAATCGGCGCGAAGCGAGGGCTTCGCGCCGGCCCGATCGTCAATGCGATCGGGCGAAGGAGCGCGGCTTTGGGAGCGCAACGCAATGTATACGGATTCCAAGCATGCAATGCCTTGGCGTATCGAGGACATCGACCTGACGCGAATCGATCGTCAGCGCGCCGCGACGAACGAAGACTTACTGCTGCTCTTGTGCGCGGCGTCGTTCATCGAGAGCGGCACGGACCTCTACACCAGCAACCTGACGGCGTATTTCGAAGGAGATCCCGAGGTCTCCGCCTGGCTCAACAACGAGTGGGAGCCCGAGGAACTGCAGCATGGGCGGGCGTTGAAAGCCTATATCAACCACGTCTGGCCCGAGTTCGATTGGGATACGGCATTTCGAAATTTCTTCGCCGAATACTCGACGACTTGTTCGATCGAGGAGTTCGAGAAAACGCGTGCACTGGAAATGGTTGCCCGGTGCGTGGTGGAGACAGGCACCGCCACGCTGTATCGCGCGATCAACGAATGCTCGGACGAACTCGTGCTCAAGGAGATCACCGATCACATCCGGACCGATGAAGTGCGCCATTACAAGCACTTTTTCAAATACTTCAAGAAGTACAACTTGATCGAGGGTAATGGGCGGCTCGCCGTGCTCGGTGCGCTGATGCGTCGAGTCATGGAAATCAAGAGCGAAGATTCGGAGATCGCGCTGCGCCACGTGTTCGCGACGCGCTATCCGGAGCGCGCGCACGATACCGAGTACAACCGTGCGCGTGCCGCGCGGATCAGCTCGCTCGTGCGGCGCAACCTGTCGGCCGACATGTGCGTAAAAATGCTGCTCAAGCCGCTCGATATTCCGGCACGAATCCAGCCGGGCGTTCATTATCCGCTTGCGAAGATGGCGCAGCACGTCTTCTTCCGCTAAAGCGCGGTTCGAGCGTGGCCTGACTCATGTCCGATCCCTCCTCGCGCGAGCGTGCGCTACAAACGCAGGCCTTCGATGAATGGCCGCCGGCGCTTCGCGCGCTCTTCGACGGCACCGGGCTTGCCGGCAAGGAGGGCTTTACGGCGTCTCTTGCCGTCGCCGACGCGGATGCATCGGTGCGTACTTCGCTGCTGAGCATCGGCGAGCTCTATGCGCCCGATTCGCGCTCGGTCGCCTTTGCCCTGTGGCCCACTTCGCGCGCGGCACGCATGCTCGATTCGGCTGCGCGCCTCGGGCGAGCGCGAGCCGCGCTCACGTTCGTTCACGAAGGCGCGTTTTACCAGGTCCAGTTGCGGGTGGATGCGCTAGGTGATCGCGGCACGCTTGCTGGCTTCATCGCATCGATCGATGCAGCCGATTGCCAGCAAGTTCGTTATGCAACGCTCACGTCCGGCATTGCATTCGCGTTGCCGCAGGAACAAAGGCCGGCAGTGATCGATCGCTGGTGCGAGCAAATCGACTGCTTGCGTCGCGCTGTGGCTGCGCGATCGCAAGCTGGCGGAGCGGGGAGCCGCTAGTTCGGCAATCTGGGCGCGCGTCAGCGGCGGCGCGACCGATCGCCTGCCGGGCTGGCGGGCGAGCGCGGCTTGCCGCCGAGCAGCGCGCCTGGGTCGCCGGCGCGCTGCCGCGGGCTGCGTGCGGAGTCGCGCTTCGCATCGGCGGACGGCGCCGCGTTATGCGCCGCCTTGTGCGCCGGCTCGCGTCGCGTGCTCGATTCGGGCTTGGCCGTGCCGCGCGCCGGCTGACGCTGCCCGTTCTTCGGCGGCTGCGCGGCAGTTTGCCGAGGTGCCTCGCCCGCTTTGGGTGTGGCCGCACCGTTGCCGCGCTCGCCGCCGCCGCCTTGGCCACGGCGTTGCTGGATCGGTTCCGGTTTCGCATTCGGATCCGGCTCGAAGCCGGGAATGATCTCTTGCGGCAGGGTTTGCCGGGTCAGCTTTTCGATGTCCTTCAGTAGTTGGCGCTCGTCGACGCACACGAGCGAAATCGCCTCGCCGGTTGCGCCGGCGCGGCCCGTGCGGCCGATCCGGTGAACGTAGTCCTCGGGAACGTTCGGCAAATCGAAATTGACGACGTGCGGCAGTTGATCGATGTCGATGCCGCGCGCCGCGATATCGGTCGCGACGAGCACCTGCAGCGTCCCGTCCTTGAACTCCGCCAGCGCGCGAGTGCGCGCCGATTGGCTCTTGTTGCCGTGAATGGCGAGTGCGCTGATGCCGTCTTTCGTCAATTGCTCGGCCAGCCGGTTCGCGCCGTGCTTCGTGCGCGTGAACACGAGCACTTGGAACCAGGCGTTTTCGCGGATCAGATGCGTGAGCAGTTCACGCTTGCGATCGCGGTCGACGCCATAAATCCGCTGCGTGACGAGTTCGGTCGTCGTGTTGCGGCGCGCGACCTCGATGAGCGCCGGCGAGTCGAGCAGGCTGTCGGCCAGCGCTTTGATCTCTTCGGAGAACGTCGCGGAAAAAAGCAGATTCTGGCGTTTGGGCGGCAGCTTCGCGAGCACGCGGCGAATGTCGTGGATAAAGCCCATATCGAGCATACGATCCGCCTCGTCGAGCACGAGGATGTCGAGATGCGAGACGTCGATCGTCTTTTGCTGCATATGATCGAGCAGCCGGCCCGGGGTTGCGACCACGATGTCGACGCCGCGCTTGAGCGCGTCGATCTGCGGATTGATGCCGACGCCGCCGAAGAGCACCGTCGATTTCAGCGACATGTATTTGCCGTAGGCGCGTACGCTTTCTTCGACCTGAGCGGCGAGCTCGCGTGTCGGCGTGAGGATCAGCGCGCGCACAGTATGCTGGCGGCGTGCGCCGCCGGTATGCCCCGCGCGCGGCGCGGCGAGTCGCTGGAGGATCGGCAGCGTGAAGCCCGCTGTCTTGCCGGTACCGGTCTGCGCGCCGGCGAGCAGGTCGCCGCCCGCGAGCACGGCGGGAATCGCCTGCTTCTGGATCGGGGTGGGCGAGGTGTAGCCGAGCTCATGAACGGCCCGCACGAGCGGTTCGGACAGGCCGAGGGAATCGAAGGACATAGATTTTCTTCAAATGCGGGGTGACGGCTGTCCGCCACGCATGCCGCGTGCCGCGAAGGCAAGTTGTACGGCGAACGTGCGAGCGCGGCGCTCGTTGCGCCGCGCCAGCCTGGATCCGGACGGGGCCGGTGGGCCGCGCCGGAAATGCGAAGGGCGCGGCCGCGGTGTTCCGCATGGCCGCGCCCTTGTGTTTCATGCGCTCAATCGAGCGGCGCCGAACGAAGATCGGTCACTTGCTGCGGCGAAATCGCGGAGCCCTTGTTGCCCCACGACTGGCGAATGTAGGTCACGACGGCCGCGACTTCCTGATTCGTCAGAGATTGGGCGAACGGCGGCATGCCGTACGGCTTCGGATTGGCGCCCGTGCTCGGCGGGTAGCCGCCGTTGAGCACCATCCGAATCGGATTGACCGCCGAAGGCATCTGGATCGACGGGTTGTTCGCGAGCGGCGGGTACGCCGGCGGCTTGCCAAGACCGTTTTCGGCATGGCATTTCGCGCACTGATCGCCGTAGATCTTCTTGCCCTGGTTGAAGAGCTCGCCGCCGAACTGTGCGGACGTCTCGTACTGCATCGTTTCGGGCGCTTCCTTCTTCTGCGGGATCGTCTTCAGATACGTCGCCATCGCACGGACGTCTTCGTCCGACAAATACTGCAGGCTGTTGTGGACGACCTCGGCCATCGGGCCGAACACTGCGCCGCGCTCCGACACGCCATTCTTGAGCAGATCGGCGATGTCCTTGATGTCCCAATCGCCGAGGCCCGCTTCCTTGTTCGACGTGAGCGACGGTGCATACCAGTTCTGCAGCGGGATCAGGCCGCCGGCGAACGCCGCCGAATTGACGGGGCCGCCCATCAGGTTGATCGACGTATGGCACATCGAGCAATGGCCGAGGCCTTCGACCAGATACGCGCCGCGGTTCCACTCGACCGATTTCGTCGGATCGTCCTTATAGGCGCCTTCGCGGAAAAAGAGCGTACGCCAGCCGATCAGCAGGTTGCGATTGTTGAACGGGAAGCGCAGTTCATGCGGACGGCTCGGAACGGAAGCCGGCGGCACCGAACGCAGGTAGGCGTAGATGGCGTCCGAATCCTCGCGCGTGACCTTCGTGTAGCTCGCGAACGGGAAGGCCGGGTAGAGCAGGCTGCCGTCCTTCGAGCGGCCAGTGTGCATGGCGCGATAGAAGTCGTCCGACGACCACTTGCCGATACCGTATTGGTCGTCAGGCGTGATGTTCGGCGTGTAGAGGGTGCCGAACGGCGTGGCCATCGGCAGACCGCCCGCAAATTGCTGACCGCCGCGCACCGTGTGGCATGCGATGCAATCGCCCGCGCGGGCGAGGTATTCGCCGCGCTTGACGAGCGCGGCCTGATCGGCCGGCGTGGCCGCCTGGGCCGTGCCGTTGTGCAGATTATCGCTGCCCGTCCAGAGGACGGAGCCCAGCGCGGCGACCGTCAGGACGACAGCCGACAGCGCGAACAGTGACTTGCGTTTCATGGGTATGTCTCTCCTCGCGCTTATTGCGGTTCGCTACCGCAAGCAAGCGGAGTCTTCATCGAGTTGGCCGGAGCCGGAACGGGATTTTTCGGAGCGGGCTGAGTCGAGAGCCAGGCGGCGACGGCGTTCACGTCGTCGTCAGTCAGGCGCGTGGCGATTTCATGCATGCAATCGGGCGCTTTCGCGTGGCGCGTGCCGCTGCGCCAGGCACCCAGTTGCGCGCTGATGTAGTCCTGGTGCAGTCCGACGAGGCCCGGGATGGCCGGCTCCATGCCGGTCAGCCCCTTGCCGTGGCAGGCCGCGCAGGCGGGAATATTCTTCGAGGCGTCGCCATTGAGCACGATCTGCTTGCCGCGCGCGAGCGTGTCGGGCGACACGGTCGGCTTCGCCGGAGGCGGATAGGGCGGGCGCTGCTTCGAGAAGTAATCGGCGATCTGGTGCAGGTAGTCGTCCGAGAGGTACGTAACGAGGTAGTTCATCGGCGGGTACTTGCGCCGGCCCTCGCGGAAATTTTGCAGCTGATTGAACAGATAGTCGGCCGGCTTGCCCGCGAGGCGCGGGAAGTAGTCGTTATCGGTGCCCTGCCCGTGGCTGCCGTGGCACGCCGTGCAACCTTGCACGCGCTGTTCCATCGTGTCGGGGGCTTTCGGCTGGGTTTGCGCTTGTGCGCTCGTTGCGACGCCAGCACCACCGATCAGCAAAAGGGCGAGTAGCGGGCGGAAAATGCGTCTGGAAGACACGCGTAACTCCATCGTTATTCGGGGACCTGCCGGACTTCGATCGGCCCGGTGCGGCGCTGCGAGCTGGCCTACAGCTCGAGGCGAATTGGTTCGGGTTTGCCACACTTGCAGCACGGAGCTGCGGCGTTGCGACGCAGCATTCTATCATCGATGCCTGTCCCGAGCTATTTGCCCCAGGCGACGTCAATCCGTCCCGATGCGGCCGCGCGACAATTTGACGCGCATATTCGACGTACCGGCTCAACCGGCAATCGGCCCGCCTCGCGCGGGTCGTTCGGCCTGCGCGAGCGGCTCGCGTACACTCTCGGCTGCGCCAGGGCCGGCGCGCTGCGCTCAATTGCGTGTTGGACGCTATCGCCCGCCCGGTTCCCCGTCGATTTTCCTTTTCCGCCCAATGCCGTTGGGTCAGCCTGCCGATGAAGCGACTCTTGCCTGATTTCCACCTTGCCCGGTCCCGCCTGGCCGACCGGGCTGCCGGCCAGCCTTCGTATTGCTCGCCGGCGTTAGCGGAGCGGCAATCGCGATGAACGCTCCCGGGTTGATGATGGGGCAAGTCGCGTTGGCTGCGCTCGTTCATGTCGCGTTTGCATTCGCGGTCGGCTCGAGCCTTTTCGAGCGATGGCTCGCGTCCGATGGCGCGCTCGCGCGCAGCGCACCATCGCATGCGGCGTGGCATCGGGCGCGCTCGTCGCTACTGGCCGCGGCATTCGCGCTGGTGCTGGCGGAGGCCGGATGGCTCCTTTATGAGGCCGCGTCGATGACGGGCGGAGGCGTCGAGCACGGACTGGCGGCCTTGCCGGACGTCATCGGCACCACCCATGTCGGCCATGCGTGGTGCCTCGCCTTCGGGGGCGCCGCGTGGCTGCTCATGGCGGCACTTTTGTATCGCGGAGGGCGTTTCGGATTGGCGATGTTCTGGCTCGGCGCACTCGCGAGCGCAGCGGGTACGGCAACGATCGGCCATGCCGCCGATGCGGGCGTGCCCTCGCTGGGCTGGGCGATGCAGGTCGTGCACATCGTCGCGACTGCGGTCTGGGGCGGCGTAGTGCTGGCCGGCGGGCTCGTCGTGCTGCCGGCGCTCGACACGTCGACCACGCGCATTGCGCTGATTCGCCTGGCCGACCGGATCTCGAGCGTGTCGCTCATCGCGTTTTCGGTGGTGTTGCTCTCAGGCTTGATCGGCGCGCAGCGGGGGCTAGGCGGCTCTTTCGGTGCATTGCGTGCAAGCGCATGGGGCCACGTGCTCACGCTCAAGCTCGCGCTCGTCTTGCTGGCCCTCGTGCTCGGTGGACTGAATCGGATATCGGCGTTGCCGAGGCTGCGCCGCAGCGCCTCCACGCTGGACGCGCATACGTTTCGCAACGTTTTGCACCTCGAAGCGCTGGTGATGATCGCCATATTCGTGGCTGCGTCCGTGCTCGGGCTGACGCCGCCCGGCCACGCCGGTTCTTAACCGCTGGGGCGGATTCGAGCGAGGCCGCCATGCCCCCGCTCCTCGTCATTCGTAGCCGAGGCGGTGGCTCAGAATGGGCGCGCCAAACAGCGCGATCGCGCAGCCGGCCATCTTTCCTTCGAGTTCGGCCATCGCCCCGGTTACAAAGTACGCGTGAGTCATGAGCTCGAACAGCTGCGGTGCGCAGTAGATCAGCGCTGCCGCGATGCCGGCTTTGTCGGCCCATCCAGCCGCCCAGCCGCGGCGCCAGAGCAGCGCCGCGGCCAGAACGCGCAGCACGCCGAAGGTGACGAGCGCGCTCACCGCCATCTGCTCCCGGATCAAGTAGTCCGGCAGATAGTCTTGCATGGCGGTTTCTCCCTGATGTGTCGTTTGAGTGGGAGATACGCAAGAGGTGGGCCAGTCGCCCGCGTCAATGATGCCAATCGCCGCGAGACCAGGCGCAGCAATCGATAGCGGGGTTCCGAGAATTCGGCGACCAGCACCGCGGCGCGTGGAAATTCGCGCGCGTTACGGTGCCGCCGTTACGGACGTTACGCGGGGCAACCGTAACGCGCTGGCAAGGAGTGGCGCCCGAGCGTGCGTGACGCGGACCGTGGTCGGTACGCGCCCGACGCCTGGCGTTTTACCACTCGGCGACGCTGCCATCCTCGTGCCGCCAGACCGGGTTGCGCCAGCGATGTCCGACTTTCGCCATCTCGCGCACTTTCGCTTCGTCGACTTCGACGCCGAGTCCGGGCCCTTGCGGGATCGAGACGAAACCGTCGTCGTACTTGAAGACTTCGGGGTTGCGAATGTAATCGAGCAAATCGTTGCCCTGGTTGTAGTGGATACCGAGGCTTTGCTCCTGAATGAATGCGTTGTAGCTGACGGCATCGAGCTGGAGGCAAGCGGCCAGTGCGATCGGGCCGAGCGGGCAGTGCAGCGCGATCGCGACGTCATAGGCTTCGGCCATCGTGGCAATCTTGCGGCACTCGCTGATGCCGCCCGCGTGCGAAGCGTCGGGCTGCAGGATATCCACGTAGCCGCCTTGCAGAATCTGCTTGAAATCCCAGCGCGAATAAAGCCGCTCGCCCAGGGCGATCGGCGTATTCGTCTGATTCACGATATCGCGCAGCGCTTCGGCGTTTTCCGAAAGCACCGGCTCTTCGATGAACAGCAGCTTGTAGGGATCCAGCTCTTTCGCGAGTACTTTCGCCATGGGCTTGTGGATGCGGCCATGAAAGTCCACCCCGATGCCCACGTGGGGACCCACTGCCTCGCGCACGGCGGCGACGTTTGCAATGACGCGCTCGACTTTGTCGAAGGTATCGACGATCTGCACTTCCTCCGAGCCGTTCATCTTGAGCGCCTTGAAGCCACGCTCGACGACGGCGCGCGCGTTGTTCGCGACATCGCTCGGCCGGTCTCCGCCGATCCACGAATAGACCTTGATGCGATCGCGTACCTGGCCGCCCAGCAGCGCGTGAACCGGCACGCCATGATGCTTGCCTTTGATGTCCCAGAGCGCCTGATCGATGCCGGCGATCGCGCTCATCGAAATCGGGCCGCCGCGATAGAAGCCGGCGCGATACATCACTTGCCAATGATCCTCGATGGCGAGCGGATCTTTGCCGATCAGATAGTCGGCCAGTTCCTCGACCGCGGTCTGAACCGTATGCGCCCGCCCTTCGACGACCGGTTCGCCCCAGCCGACGATGCCCGCGTCGGTTTCGATTTTCAGAAAGAGCCAGCGCGGCGGCACGACGAACGTTTCAAGCTTGGTGATTTTCATGAATCCCTTTCTCCTCCCTGGACCGTGTGGGGCGATCGCGGGCTGGCCGGCGGGCGGCCGGGCGCTGCCGGATCGCGCCGAAAAACGCATGGTACAACAAATTTTCGTAGAGTACTATTAATAGTACTTTTATACGTTTAACCTCCCCAACGGGTGGACGCTTGCGCTTTGCGCGCGCCTCGCGATAATCGCGGTCGACGGTCGCGAATTGCACCGGCGGCCGAAAGCCATTGAAAAGGAGAACCATCATTCAGCGCGATCTGCACGGACGCGTCGCCTACTTGCTGGCGACGGGCATTTTGCGAGGCGACTATGCGCCCGAGTCGATCCTGCCGCGCGAGGCGCAACTGATGAGCGAATTCGGCGTGAGCCGGACGGTGTTGCGCGAAGCGCTGCGCACGCTGACTTCGAAAGGACTCGTGGAATCGCGGCCGAAAGTGGGCACTCGCGTGCGGCCTCGCCATGCCTGGAATCTGCTCGATGCGGATCTGCTCGATTGGTATTCTCAGGTGGCCCCGCCACTCAGTTTCGCGTTGAAGCTCCAGGAGATGCGCGAGATGGTCGAGCCGTATGCCGCGGAACTCGCCGCGCGCGCCCATACGAGCGAGACGCTCGTCGCGCTCGAGCGCGCCCATGCCGCGATGGTATCGGCGCGCACGGTCGACGAGTGGGTGCGCGCCGATCTGGGCTTTCACCTCGGCATTCTTGCCGCGTGCAGCAATGAACTCTTGATGCCGCTCGGGCCGGTGATCGGCCGCACGCTGGGCGCCCAGCTGCTGCTCAACGCGAAGCGCGCCGATGTTTTCAATGCATCGCTTGGCGAGCACTCCGCGGTGTTCGAGGCCATCCGGCAGCGCGACGCCGAAGGGGCGCGGCGGGCCATGGCCGAGCTGCTCGGAACGACGCGTCGGCGCATCGAGGGCTGAGCCGACGGTGGGGAGCGCGGTGTTGCCGCTGCGCTCGGCAGCCGTCCGTGGAATGGTTGATGCTTGGCTACGAATAAGCCGTCGCTTGAGACGAGCGAGTATTGCCAACTGATCCAGGAGGACATCATGCCACTACGCAAAGGCACGTCCCGCGAGGACGTTTCGAAGAACGTCAAGACCGAGATGAAACACGGCAAATCGCAGAAACAGGCGGTGGCCATCGCATTGAATCAGGCGCGCAAGCACGGCGCCAAGATTCCCAAGAAGAGCGAGAAGTAACGCACGCTGGGCGAGCTCCGCGGCGGCGCGGGCGGCGTTCAACGCGGACGTCGAGTTCCCGCGCCGCGCAGCGCCGGTTGCGCGTGCGGGTCGATAGGCCTATAAACGCAGCTGGTTGCCGCGCGCTTCGCGTGCCTGTCGAGGCGCGCCGACATAACAACACTCGGAGACACGCCTCGCCATGGACTACGTCATCGGCATCGATATCGGCACGCAGAGCACCAAGGCCGTCCTCGTCGACGCGCGCGGCGCGATCGTCGCGCAGCACGCGCACGGTTACCGCCCCGACACCCCGCGCCCGCTCTGGGCCGAGCAATGGCCCGACGTATGGTTCGACGCGGCGCTCGCCTGCATTGCGGCCTGTACACGCGAGGCGCGCGAAAAGGGCGTCGATCCGAGCGAAATCAAGGCGCTCGCGATCAGCTCGCTCTATGGCGGCTCGGGCATCCCGGTGGACGATCGCATGCAACCCCTTCATCCCTGCCTGATCTGGATGGATCGGCGCGCGACCGATCAGGTCGAGTGGGTGCGCCGCCATATCGACACCGAGCGTTTGCGTGCCGTTACGGGCAACGGTGTCGACAGCTATTACGGCTTTACCAAAATGCTCTGGTTGCGCGAGCACAAGCCCGATGTGTGGAACAAGACGCGCTATTTTCTTCCCCCGAATGCCTACATCGCGTACCGGCTCACCGGCGAGCTCGCGGTCGATCACAGCTCGGCCGGCAATATCGGCGGCGTCTACGACGTGAAGCGCCGGAGCTGGTCAGAGGAAACGCTTGCGATGCTCGGTATTCCCCCCGCGATGATGCCGCAGCGACTCGTCGAATCGTCGGAAGCGGTGGGTGGACTGCTGGACGCCTGGGCCGCCGAACTCGGACTTCAGCCGGGCATGCCGATCGTGGCGGGCGGTGTCGACGCAGCCATCGCCACGCTGGCTGCCGGCGTAACGCGGGCGGGCCAACACGTTGCGATGATCGGCACAAGCATGTGTTGGGGGTATATCAACCAGAGCGTCGATGCCCGTCACGGGCTCGTCAGCATGCCGTACGTGCTCAATGGCCGGCGCGATCTCTACATCTTCGGTGGAGCGAGTTGCGCGGGAGCTTGCGTGAGCTGGTATCGCGACCAGTTCTGCCAGGCCGAGGTCGAAGCGGCGCGCGGACTCCCGCACGGCGACCCGCACCGATTGCTCGAAGCGGCCGCGGCCGAAGTGCCGGCCGGCTGCGAGGGCGCGCTGTTTCTCCCGTATCTGATGGGCGAGCGCAGTCCGATCTGGGACCCGCAGGCGAGCGGTGCATTCGTCGGGCTGAACCTCGTTCATACGCGCGCGCACCTTTACCGCGCCGTGCTCGAAGGCGTGGCCTTCGCTTTGCAGCACAACATCGAAGCGGGACGGCAAGGCGCGCAATCGCTCGACGAGCGGCTCATCGTCGTGGGCGGCGCCGCGCATTCAAGCCTCTGGATGCAAATCATCGCCGATGTCACGGGTTATCCGGTCTACACGATCGAGCAGGATGTCGAGGCCGCGATGGGCGCGGCGCTGTTGGCGGCGCTCGGCACGGGCATCGTGACCGAAGACGCCGCCGTGCGCGGCTGGGTAACGCTGCGCGAGCACGCCCGGCCCGATGCAGCGCGGCGTGCCGTGTATGCCCAGCGGTTCGCGGTCTACAAGGCGCTCTATCCCGCGCTGCAAGACTCCATGCACGCGCTGCGCGCCGACCAGACTGCCTTGTAGAGATAATCGTAACAACCGCTTGTCACGATCGTATCGCGTGATATAGGATGGTTGCCAATCTGCGCTCGCGCCCGGTTGCGCGAGCGCACACTCCAGGCATCTTTCCATGTCCGAAGCTACTTCCCAGGCGGTAGTCGCGCTGCGCGGCGCATTGGTGACTCATCCTTCGCGCAATGCCGGCGTGCCGTTCGACGCCGCATGGTTCGACACGCTGCGCGTCAATCAGTCCGCGGTCGGCCGGCGCACGGCCACGCTCGGCACGCGCCGCTCGGTCAAAAAAGACGCGCAGGCCGCCTGGCTGCTGAAGGCCGTGAGCTGCATCGATTTGACGACGCTGGCCGGCGACGATACCGAAGGGCGCGTGCGGCGTCTCGCTGCCAAAGCGCGCACGCCGATTCGCGGCGATATTCTCGATGCGCTTGGCATGGGCGACGCACGGCTGACGACAGGCGCCGTCTGCGTCTATCACCGCTTCGTCGCGGCCGCGGTCGACGCGCTTGCCGGCAGTGGCATTCCGGTCGCCGCGGTGTCCACAGGGTTTCCCGCCGGTCTCATCCCGCATCCGCTCAAGCTCAAGGAAATCGAGGCGTCGGTGGCCGACGGCGCGGCGGAAATCGACATCGTCGTGACGCGCGAATATGTGCTGACCGGCAATTGGCGCGCCCTGTACGACGAGGTACGCGAGTTTCGCGCCGCATGCGGGGCGGCGCACCTGAAGGCCATTCTCGCCACCGGCGACATCCGCACGCTCTCGAACGTGGCGAAGGCCTCGATGGTTTGCATGATGGCGGGCGCCGATTTCATCAAGACGTCGACAGGCAAGGAAAGCGTGAATGCGACGCTCGATGTTTCGCTCGTGATGGCGCGCATGATTCGCGAGTACGGTGAGCGAACCGGTTTCGCCATCGGCTTCAAGCCGGCCGGCGGCGTCTCGACGGCGAAAGCGGCGCTCACCTATCAGATCCTGATGAAGGAAGAGCTGGGCCGCCCCTGGCTCGAGCCGGCGCTCTTTCGCATCGGCGCGTCGAGCCTACTGGCCGACATCGAGCGGCAGCTCGAACACCACGTCAGCGGCCGTTATTCCGCTTTCAACCGACACCCTCAAGCCTGACCGAGCCGATTGCGATGAGCGTAGCCGAGTACTTTTCTTCGATGGAATACGGTCCCGCACCGGAAGACGATCAGCCCGCGCGCGCGTGGCTTGCCGCGCACGAGGGCCGGTTCGGGCATTTCATCGGCGGCGTATGGCGCGCGCCGTCGGCGGGCGAGGCGTTCGACGTGCTCGCACCGGCGAGCGGCGAGACGCTCGCGCGCGTGGCGCAAGGCGATGCGGCCGATATCGATGCAGCCGTGGCGGCCGCCCGTGCGGCCCAGCCGGCCTGGCAAGCGCTCGGCGGGGCCGGCCGCGCACGACACCTCTATGCGCTTGCGCGGATGGTGCAACGCGAGAGCCGCCTTTTTGCCGTGCTCGAAGCGCTCGACAACGGCAAGCCGATTCGCGAGACGCGCGATATCGACGTGCCGCTCGTCGCCCGCCACTTCCTGCACCACGCGGGCTGGGCTCAGTTGCAGGACACCGAATTCGCGGGCTTTACGCCGCTTGGCGTCATCGGCCAGATCGTGCCGTGGAACTTCCCGCTGCTGATGCTCGCGTGGAAGATCGCGCCGGCCATCGCACTCGGCAATTGCGTGGTGCTCAAGCCGGCGGAGTACACGCCGCTGACGGCGTTGCTGTTTGCGGAGCTCGCCCGGCGTGCCGGATTGCCCGATGGCGTCCTCAATGTGGTGACGGGCGACGGGCGCACAGGCGCTGCCCTCGTCGAGCATCCCGACGTCGACAAGATCGCCTTCACCGGCTCGACCGAAGTGGGCCGGCTCATCCGGGCGGCCACGGCCGGTTCGGGCAAGTCGCTGACGCTCGAGCTCGGCGGCAAGTCGCCGTTCATCGTTTTCGACGATGCCGATCTTGACGGCGCGGTCGAAGGCGTCGTCGACGCGATCTGGTTCAATCAGGGGCAGGTCTGCTGCGCGGGCTCGCGGCTGCTCGTGCAAGAAGGCATCGAAGCGCGTTTCGTAGACAAGCTCAAGCGCCGGATGGCGACGCTGCGCGTCGGACCGTCGCTCGATAAGAGCATCGATATGGGGGCGATCGTCGATCGCGTTCAACTCGCGCGCATCGAGGCGCTCGTCGAAACGGGCCGTAGCGAAGGCTGTGCGATCTGGCAACCGCGAGAGGTCGAGCTGCCGACACGCGGCGTCTTTTACCCGCCGACGCTCGTGACCGGCGTCGCGCCGGCCTCCACGCTCGCGCAGGAAGAAATCTTCGGCCCGGTATTGACGGTCATGAGTTTTCGAACGCCGGACGAAGCGGTCGAGCTCGCGAACAACTCCCGCTATGGGCTGGCTGCGAGCGTCTGGAGCGAGACGATCGGCCGCGCGCTCGATATCGCACCGCGTCTTGCGTGCGGCGTGGTCTGGGTCAATGCGACGAATCTGTTCGACGCAGCGGTCGGCTTCGGTGGCTACCGCGAATCGGGCTATGGGCGCGAGGGGGGTAAAGAGGGCATTTACGAATACTTGAAGCCGCCCGGTTGGAGCGCGCTGCCGTTGCGTGCAGCGTGCCCGCCGCGCGCGCCGCTCGATCGCCCCGAGGCGAGCGCATCGGTCGACCGCGCGGCCGGCAAACCCGAGGGGACGATTGCGCGCATCGACCGCACGGCGAAGCTCTATATCGGCGGCAAGCAGGTGCGGCCCGATGGCGGCTATTCGCGCGCGGTCCACGCGCCGGACGGCACATTCGTCGGCGAAGTCGGCGACGGCAACCGCAAAGATATCCGCGATGCGGTGGCGGCCGCGCGCGGCGCGGGCAAGTGGTCGCAAACGAGCCCGCATGGCCGCGCACAGGTGCTTTACTATCTCGCGGAGAATCTCGCCGTGCGCGCCGACGAGTTCGCTCAGCAGTTGATGCGCCGCACAGGGATAGGGCGACAGGCGGCCACGCTCGAAGTCGACACGTCGATCAACCGGCTTTTCACCTATGCCGCATGGGCCGACAAGTTCGATGGCGCGGTGCACGCACCGCCGCTGCGCGGCGTCGCGTTGGCGATGCACGAGCCGCTCGGCGTGATCGGGATCGCGTGCCCTGACGAAGCGCCGCTCGCGGCGTTCGTTTCGCTCGTGGCACCGGCGCTTGCGCTCGGCAACCGCGTGGTGGTGCTGCCGAGCGAGGCGAGCCCGCTCATGGCGACGGATTTTTATCAGGTCGTCGAAACATCGGACGTGCCGGCCGGCGCGCTGAACATCGTGACGGGCGCGCGCGGAGCGCTGCTGCCCGCGCTGGCCAAACACGACGATGTCGATGCGCTCTGGTGCTTCGGCGTTGCGGCCGATTCGACACTGGTCGAACGCGAATCGGTCGGCAACCTCAAGCGGACTTTCGTCGATTACGGGCGGCAAATCGATTGGTTCGATCCGATGAGTGAGGGTTTGCCGTTCTTGCGCCAGGCTGTGCAAGTCAAGAACATTTGGATACCTTACGGCGATTGAGTCGTGGTGGCGGGGCTCGGCGCCCGCACCCAATACAATGCTTTGCATCGATAGGCGACAAGGAGACGAGATGCTCAAGAATTTGAACCCGCTGTTGAGTCCCGACGTGCTTTACGCGCTGAGCGCGATGGGGCATGGCGATGAAGTCGTCATTTGCGATGCGAATTTCCCGGCGGATTCGGTAGGCCGCGATTCCAAGCTGGGCCGCCTGCTGCGCATGGACGGCGCTGATTCTGCTCAAGCGGTACGCGCGGTGCTCTCGATCTTGCCGCTCGATACGTATGTCGAGGCGCCCGCGATGCGCATGGAAGTCGTCGGCGATCCGCAGGCGCTGCCGGCCGTGCAACGCGAGGCGCAGGCGGAGGTCGATGCGGCCGAGCAGCGCAGCGTGCCGTTCGCGCCCATCGAACGGCATGCCTTTTATGCGCGCGCGCGCAAGGCCTATTGCGTGATCGCAACGGGCGAGCTGCGCGGCTATGGTTGCTTCATTTTTACCAAAGGTGTGATTCTCGCGCCGGATGCCCCGAAGGTAATCCCCCCCGGGGACGCCCCGAGTTCCAGGAGCGCCTGATGAGCGGGCGCGTCGTCATTCTCGGCATCTATGTGACGGATCTCGCCTTTCGGGCTGGCCGCATGCCGCTCATCGGCGAGACGATCGCCGGCTCGACGTTTGCGATGGGCCCGGGTGGTAAAGGCTCGAACCAGGCGGTCGCCGCGGCGCGCGCCGGTGCGGAAGTCGTCTTTTGTACGCGGTTGGGCCACGACGCGTTCGGCGACATCGCGCGCGCGACATGGCAGGCCGAGGGCATCGTGGCACGCGCGACGACCGTCGAGGGTATGGCGACGGGCGCGGCGC
>Ga0209672_100275_pt1 | contig 37428 bp, 33 predicted proteins | sample AraplaCol_mMS_r2_FD_184273 | JGI IMG/M metagenome (GOLD analysis project Ga0209672, IMG submission 184273) | Arabidopsis root microbial communities from North Carolina, USA - plate scrape CL_Col_mMS_r2 (SPAdes) (version 2) | ecosystem: Host-associated > Plants > Roots > Endosphere | place: USA...
CGCGGCGGGCGGGTGGAGGAAAGCCCGAAGGGTGGCCGCATGGATGCGGCCAGTTTTTCGACAGGACAGGGATGTCCTGTCGAAAAACCCCGTAACCCGCACGCGCACCTGGAGGGCGAAGCCCGGAAGGCGCGTCATCCGGGGGGCCCTTTCTTTTGGTCACTTTTCTTTGGGCAAGCAAAGAAAAGTGACCCGGGCCGCGGCAGCGGCACGGAAGCCCGCGGCACGCGAGCCAGATCGCGGTAAGGCGACGATCGAAGACTTGCGCTACGCAACAATTACGTTCGCCCTTGAGGAGAAAATGCGGTCGAAGCCAACAAGGCAAACAGAAACGTTCCCGCGAGCACCCGCCCCTCACCCCAACCCTCTCCCCGCAGGGGAGAGGGAGTAAGTCATCGGCACGTCATCGCAACCCGCACAGACGCAACCCACACAATAAAAAACGGGGCCCTCAAGGCCCCGTTCTCAATCACTCATTCGCAAGCGCGCGCAACCTCAGCTGCGCCGCTCACCTTGCGCCTGACGAATCTGCGCATCCACCGCCGCAATCGCCGTCATATTCACCACACGACGCGGCGTCGCCGCCGGCGTGAGAATGTGTGCGGGCTTGTTGATGCCCATCAGGATCGGGCCGATCGCCACGCCATCCGTCATCACGCGCACCATGTTGTAGGTGATGTTGGCAGCATCGAGATTCGGCATCACGAAAAGGTTGGCGCGACCGGACAGCGTGGTGTTCGGGAACATGCGCAAACGCAGCGCCTCGTCCCACGCGGTGTCGGCCTGCATTTCGCCGTCCATATCGAGCTTGTGCCCGCGCTGCACCAGGATCTCGCGCACCTTGCGCATCTTGGCCGCGCTGGCGTTCTCGTGGCTGCCGAAATTCGAATGCGAGAGCAGCGCGATCTTCGGCTCGATGCCGAACAGCTTCAGGCGATAGCTGGCCTGCAGCGTCGCTTCGGCGATCTGTTCGGCGGTGGGATCGCACTGCACGTGGGTGTCGAGGAAGAACCAGGCACCCTGGTCGTTGATCACGCCAGTCATCGCCGAGGTGCACGACACGCCCGGGTCGAGGCCGAACACGCTGCGCATATAGCCGAGCTTCTTGTGGAAGCGTCCGACCAGGCCGCAGATCATCGCGTCGGCTTCGCCGCGCTCGACCATGATCGAAGCGATCAGCGTGGGACGCGAGCGCAGCAGGTTTTTTGCGGCTGCCGGCGACACGCCACGACGCTCGGTGAGTGCGTGGTACTGCTGCCAGTACTCGTTGAAGCGCGGATCGTCATCGATATTGGTGAGTTCGAAATCCACGCCCTGGCGCATGCGCAGGCCCAGACGTTCGATACGCGTCTCGATCACGCTCGGGCGGCCGATCAGGATCGGGAACGCCAGGCGCTCGTCGATCACCGTCTGCACGGCGCGCAATACGGTCTCTTCCTCACCCTCGGCGTAGACCACGCGCTTGCGGTCGGCGCGCGCGCGCTCGTACACCGGCTTCATCAGCAGGCCGGTGCGATAGATGAACTGGCCGAGCTTTTCCTTGTACGCCTCCATGTCCACGATCGGACGCGTGGCCACGCCGGAATCCATCGCGGCCTGCGCCACGGCCGGCGCCAGCATCACCAGCAGGCGCGGGTCGAACGGACGCGGAATCAGATAGTCGGGACCGAAGGTCGGCACGTCGCCGCCGTAGGCACTCGCCAGATCGCCGGCTTCCATGCGGGCCAACTCGGCGATGGCGCGCACGCAGGCGGTCTTCATCGATTCGTTGATGACGGTGGCGCCCACGTCGAGCGCGCCACGGAAGATGTACGGGAAGCACAGCGCGTTGTTGACCTGGTTCGGATAGTCCGAACGGCCGGTCGCGATGATGCAGTCCGGGCGCACCATCTTGGCGTCTTCCGGCGAGATCTCCGGATTGGGATTGGCGAGCGCCAGGATGATCGGCCGCGCATTCATGGTGGCGACCATTTCCGGCCGCAGGATGCCGCCCGCCGACAGGCCGAGGAAGATGTCGGTACCCGCCACGATGTCGGCCAGCGTGCGCTTGTCGGTGTCGCGCGCATAGCGCTGCTTGTCCGGGTCCATCTGGTCGCGGCCGGTGTACAGCACGCCTTCGCGATCGAAGGCCAGGATGTTCTCCGGCTTGAGGCCCAGCGCCACCAGCATGTCCAGGCAGGCGATGCCTGCGGCGCCCACGCCGGTGGTGGCGAGCTTCACGTCCTGGATTTTCTTGCCGACCACTTCCAGCGCGTTGACGATGGCGGCGCCGACAATGATCGCGGTGCCGTGCTGGTCATCGTGGAACACCGGGATCTTCATGCGCTCGCGCAGCTTGCGCTCGACGATGAAGCACTCCGGCGCCTTGATGTCTTCAAGGTTGATTCCGCCGAAAGTGGGCTCGAGCGAGGCAATGATGTCGACCAGCTTGTCCGGGTCGCGCTCGTTGATCTCGATGTCGAACACGTCGATGCCGGCGAACTTCTGGAACAGCACGCCCTTGCCTTCCATCACCGGCTTGCCGGCGAGCGGACCGATATCGCCCAGGCCCAGCACGGCGGTGCCGTTGGTGATCACGGCGACGAGGTTGCCACGCGCGGTCATCTCGCTGGCGGCGTTGGGATCCTCGACGATGGCCTCGCAGGCATAAGCCACGCCGGGCGAGTAAGCGAGCGCGAGATCGCGCTGCGTGACCATCGGCTTGGTCGCGCTCACCTTGATCTTGCCGGGGCGCGGAAGGCGGTGGTACTCGAGAGCGGCGAGGCGCAGTTCTTCGGTAAGGGCCATGGGATAAGAATCGAGTGATGGGGAGTCGGGTGCCGCGAGGCGGCATCGTCGAATGGTATCACCGCCGGCCACCCTTCCCCGACGATGCGCTGCAGCATGGTGGCGTTATGGTTCACACAACTGGTATGCACACCACTTGTAGGAGCGCACCCTGTGCGCGACAAGCCAACGGAGCGATACATCCACGCGTGGCATGTCGCGCACAGGGTGCGCTCCCACAGGAGGTCAGTTACAGACTCAGCGAAAGCGCCTCGGCCTGTACCTTGCCCATGTGTATGCGATTGACGAACAACGAGAATGCCAGCTTGCCCGCCAGTCCGTGCGCATGCTGCATCCAGGGCGGCAGCCAGCGCGGCGGGGCAATCACGCCCGATTCGAAATACGGTTGCAGGCTGATGACATCGTGCAAGGCCAGCTTGCCCGCAAAAAGATGCCGCAGCATATCCATGCGACGTTGTTTCAGTGCCCAGCGAAAGAACGTGTGCACGGTGAGCAGGCCGGACAGATAGACGTTGTCCTTGGCGAACGCCGCGCCGCCGGTGAGCGGCACGCCACGGAACACGCGCTGGGCGGAGTGGAAACTGTCGGCCGGGTTCTGTCCGCACTCGCAGAAGAACCGGTAGACCTCGACGAAATCGGCACCGCTCAAGGCCATGTCGATGGCCAGGATGCGCAAGCTGATGCGCTTGAGGCGCGAGATATCGATGGCGCCGGACATCAGCTCGGCAAACACCGCCAGCCCTTCCTGCGTGGCGGTGACGCGCGGCGAGGTGCGGCCGAACGACGCCAGCAGCGGCTGCGCACGGCCGTTGAGCGCGGTGAGCGAATGCACCAGCGCTTCATGCGCAAGCAATTGATGGCGGTCGTAGTCGGTGAAGCGCGTGCCGCCGCGAAGGCGGATGCGGGTGGCGCCGGCCGCCGCTTTCGCGGTCAGCTCCGGGTCCACTTCCACGGAAATCAACGGCGCGCCGAAGAATTCGTCCAGCGTCTTGCTCAGGTCCGCGCGCAGATCCTCGGCGGAAATGGCCACCATCACGTCATCGGCAATCAGATCCGAACCGAGCTCATCGGCGAGCTCCACGAAATAGCGCGCCGCATCGAGGTTGCTGCGATCGCTGCCTGAAATCAGGTCGCCGGGGCGGCCATACAGGACGATGGAGGGCGCGGTGACCTGGTCGGTGCCCACCGCCTCCAGCATTTCGGCGGCAATGCGCCACGACTCGGCCGTGCGCGACAGGTACTCGCCCAAGGGATCGTCGTAGCCCGCTTCGCGCTCGATCGCGGCCAGTTCGGCGCGCTCGGCGGAAAGGTCAGGCACGGCGTATTGCACCTCGGGCAGCGTGTACTGGCCCCTGGCGTAGGCCGCGATCATGCGGTCCTCCAGCGAAGCGGGCCACGCCACCGTGGACAAGATGCGAATGCCCCTCACCGCCGCCAGCAGGCGCTGGTCGAGGTCGGCGTAGCGCTGGAGATCGGGCGAAATCGCGGCGCCATGGCTATTCATGCCGGCCTCCGGTGACGCAGGGTATCGATGCGCTGGATCAGCTCAGAGGCGATCGGGCTGGGCTTGAATGCCGCGAGCAAACTCGTGCGTCCGATCGGCATGAAGCTGATGTCCTTGCCTAGGACAGGCGACTCCTGACGCAACGACAAAGTGATGCGCGGCGGGCTGATCATCACCGAGGCATTGACGTTGATGACGTTGGCCAATGCAACACGCGATTGCTCGCCCTTGTTCCTGACCAGCAGGTGGTCGCCTTCGAGCCACACCTCGTCGACCAGGCCGAACAGCAGCCATTTGAACAGCGCGTAGCCGAACAAGGTCATGATCAGCGGCCCGGGCAATATCGCCAGCATCTTCATGTCGTGCGTGACCAGGGCGCTGCCAGCCCAAACCACCGTCCACAGCGCCAGGAAACCAAACCAGAACGCGGGAAACACCCGCTTAAAGAAGTACGTCGAACGCGACGACAGCCGCTGCATGCCCGCTTCCCCAACCAAGACGGCCCGATAGTAGTCCACCCACCCACCGACGACAGCGCCGCATTCGACTATTCGCGGTCGCGCGTATGGCGATTCGTATGCGGCCGCGTCGCCGGACGACCGCCGCGCTGGCGGCGCAGCTTGGCTTCCAGCGTGGTCGCCTGCTCTTCGCGTTCGTCGCGCAATTTCAGGTAGTTGCGCCAGCGCTCCGCCGACAGATCGCCACTGTCCAGCGCGGCCTGCACCGCGCAGCCGGGCTCGCTGCCGTGGCCGCAGTCGGCGAAGCGGCACTGCTCGGCCAGTTGCTCGATGTCGGCGAACAGGTCCAGGTTTTCCTCGCCGGTGAGCTTGAGCTCGCGCATGCCGGGCGTGTCGATCAGGCAGCCGCCGCTGGGAAGCTGCAATAGCGCGCGATAGGTCGTCGTGTGCCGGCCGCGGCTGTCGTGGCCGCGCACGGCGCTGGTGGCCATGCGCTCGCTACCCAGCAGCGTGTTGGTGAGGGTGGACTTGCCGGCACCGGACGAACCCACCAGCACCGCGCTGTCACCGAGCTGCAAATACGGCAGCAGCAAGGCGATACTGGCTGGATCCTTGCCGTTGATGGCGTGGACGGGGGTGCCCTGGGGCAGGCGTTCGCGCAAGGCGGCCAGCACCGCGGCGGCATCCTCGCGCGTGTCGAGCTTGCTCAGCAGCACGACGGGCTGTGCGCCCGAGCCTTCGGTAAGCGACAGATAGCGCTCGATGCGCGCCGGATTGAAGTCGCCATCCAGTCCGGTCAGCACCAGCACATAGTCGATGTTGGTGGCGATGATCTGGCGTTCGTAACGCTCCCCGGCGGCGGCGCGGGAAAGCACGGTACGGCGTGGCTGCACTTCCACGATGTGCGGCGGCTTGCCGGCTTCGATTTCCACGAAGTCGCCCACCGACGGACGATCGGCCGGATCGAGGCTGCGCTTGAGGAAATGGCCGGCTGGCTGGGCACCAAACAGGTGCTCGCCGTCATGCAATTCGTAGCCGGCGCGGTGCTGCGCCACTACGCGCGCCAACTGCCTGCCTTCGGCGGGCAGGGTGTCCCCACGCCAGCCGATACGGCGCAGTCGCTCGATGATTTCGGGGTGCGTCATGGGGGGCCATTATGCCCTGCCCGATGCCTTGCCCGGAAAAAGCCCGAAACGCCTTGATTTTTGGCTCCCCAACCGCGCCGGGACGCTGTTAGCATGCAATTGCGGTCAGATTCTTGCGCCGCAACAACACCAAGACGAAGGACGCTTGCGTTGGCCTCGATCAAACCCAGTGCGCACCTGGCGGACGTGCGCTATGAAATCCGTGGCGCGCTCACCCGGCGATCCCGTGAGCTGGAAGCGGCTGGCCTGCCGATCATCAAGCTCAATATCGGCAATCCCGGTCGCTACGGCTTCGAAACGCCGGCCCACTTGCGCGAGGCGATTGCCCGACATCTGCACGATAGCGAAGCCTACGGACACGAACAGGGTCTGGAAGAAGCCCGCGAGGCCATCGCCGCCCAGCAGCGCCATCGTGGCGCGCGTGGCGTGGAAGTGGAGCGCATCTTCGTCGGCAACGGCGTCAGCGAACTGATCGACCTGAGCCTGCGCGCCCTGCTGGCGCCCGGCGACGAAGTGCTGCTGCCCAGCCCGGATTACCCGCTGTGGAGCGCCGCCACCATCCTCAACGACGGCAAGCCGCGCTATTACCGCTGCCTGGCGGAGAACGGCCACCTGCCCGATCCCGCGGAAGTCGAAGCGCTGATCACGCCGCGCACCCGCGCCCTGGTGCTGATCAATCCGAACAATCCGACCGGCGCCGTGTATCCGCGCGAGTTGCTCGAACGCATGGTCGACATCGCCGCCAAGCATCGCCTGCTGCTGCTCTGCGACGAGATCTACGACGAAATCCTGTACGACGGCACCGTCTTCCAACCCTTGGCCGAAGTGGCCGGCGACGTACCCTGTGTCAGCTTCGGCGGACTCAGCAAAGTGCATCGCGCCTGCGGTTACCGTGTGGGTTGGATGAGCCTGTCGGGCGATCCCGCCCGCACGGCGGACTATCGCGACGCCCTGCAATTGCTGGCCGCGCTGCGCCTGTGCGCCAACGTCACCGCGCAGTGGGCCGTGCGTCCGGCGCTGGAAACCGCGCCGACCATCAACGCGCTCACCGCGCCAGGCGGACGCCTGCATGAGGCGCGTCGCGCCGTGCTGGAGGGCGTCGCAGCCAGCGAGTTCCTCGACCTGGTGTCGCCGGCCGGCGCGTTGTACGCGTTCCCGCGTGTGCGCGCCGATCGCCTCGCCGACTTCGACGACAACGCGTTCGCGCTGCGCCTGCTGGAAGAAGAATCCGTGCTGGTGGTGCCGGGCAGCAGCTTCAACGTGCCGCACAGCCGACACCTGCGCCTGACGCTGCTGCCGCAGCCGGAGCAGTTGCGCGAGGTGTTCGTGCGCATGGAGCGCGTGCTGGCGGGCATGGCTGCCACGCAGAAGCCGCGCACGGCCGCGATCGCTTGACGCCGCATGCGTTATCTCGCCCTGGGTGATTCCTACTCGATCGGCGAAGGCGTGCCCGAAGCGGGCCGCTGGCCGGTACAACTCGCGGTGCGCCTGCGTCGCGAGGGCGTGGCGCTGGAGGATCCCTCCATCGTCGCCACGACCGGCTGGACCACGGACGAGCTCTCGGCCGCGATGGATGCGGCGAGCTTTGCGCCACCGTACGAGCTGGTCAGTCTGCTGATCGGCGTGAACAACCAGTACCGCGGGCGCAGTGCTGACGAGTATCGCGATGAATTTTGCCGACTGCTCGAGCGCGCGGTGACGCTTGCCGGCATACGCAGCGAGCGCGTGCTGGTGCTGTCGATTCCCGACTGGGGTGTCACGCCGTTCGCTCATGGCAGCGGGCGCGATGTGCTTCGCATCGCCAGCGAATTGGATGTCTATAACGCGATCGCCCGTGAAGAAACCGAGCGTCGCGGTGCGCATTTCGTGGATATCACCGGCATCTCGCGCCAGCATCCTGCCTTGCTTGCCGACGATGGGCTGCACCCGTCCGCTGCGCAGTATGCGTTGTGGACCGAGGCGGCCGTGCCAACAGCGGTAGCCATGTTGTCCGCCTGAACCGTTGAGCAACACCTGTGGGAGCGCACCCTGTGCGCGACCGGTGACGCGACTGGGATCGGTCTTGGCGCAGCGCTACATCGCGCAGATCAGCACCGACGCGACCCTTCGCTCCGCGGTCGCGCACAGGGTGCGCTCCCACAAGGTGACCGCGGGGTGCAGTTGCAGGAACGGTTCTGGCGCATTGCCCACGGAAACCACTCTGCAACCTCACCGCCATCGTGCGGTGACGTAACCGCGGCACTCTGATATCCCGGCAACCACCGGGAGAGACTGCCATGGCGACCTTTCACTGCCGCAGCGCCTTCATCTCCGACGTGCACTTGGGCACGCCAGACTGCAAGGCCAGCTATCTGCTCGATTTCCTGCGCAAACTGCGTTGCGAAAAGCTGTATCTGGTCGGCGACATCATCGACATGGAAGCGCTGGCACGCCGCACCTGGTGGCATGTCGACCACGGCGCGGTGATAGCCGAGGTGCTGGATCTGGCGCGCCGCGGTGTCGAGGTCGTCTATATCCCCGGCAACCATGACGCCCCGATGCGCGGCCTGGCCGGCCAACAGTTTGGCGGCGTGAAAATCGAGCTGGACGCGGTGCATGAAGGCGCCGACGGCCGCCGCTACCACGTCAGCCACGGCGACGAATTCGATCCGGAGCAAGTCGGGCGCACATGGATGGTGCACCTGGGGGAAGTGATGCATCGCTTCATCTGCTGGACCAATCGCCGGGTCCACGCGATGCGCCGCCGCCTGGAACTGCCCTATCTGCCGCTGTCGATCATCGTGAAATCGCACATCGGCAAGGCGCTGGCCTATATCCGCGCCTATGAGGAGCGCGTGGCCAACGATGCCCGCGAGCGCGGCTTCGACGGCCATATCTGCGGCCACATCCATTTCGGCCACGTGCGCGAGATGGACGGCGTGCTGTATCTGAACGACGGCGACTGGGTGGAGCACTGCACGGTGCTGGTGGAAGACCACACCGGCGCGATGGAGCTTATCCACTGGAGCGAGCAATACGCGCCGCTGGGCCGCGCCAGCCGAGAGCTGGTGCTGCCCTCGCCGGCGGCCGCTTTGGCGCTGGCGCCGCTGACGAGGGCGAAGCTGGATCTGGCGGCGTTGCGGCCGGCGGCTTGAGGTTTTCTTAGTTCGTCATCCCGCCGCAGGCCGGAGGCGCTCTTCAACAGCCCAATGGCTGGTCATCCAGCGCCCCGGTTGGCGATTGTCGCCGCAGCGCGACAACCGGGTCTTGTCGCTACTGGATCGCGGCCGGCGCCGGGATGACGATCAAGCCCCCTTGCATCCCCAAAATCCGCCGGCATATCCACAGGCGCTACAATTCGCCTTCTTTGCCGGAGCCTCCGCCCCCATGTCCCTCGACAGCGCCACCCGCGAACGTATTGAATCCCTGCTGCAGAACCACCGCGTGGTGCTGTTCATGAAGGGCACTCGCCAGCAGCCGATGTGCGGCTTCTCGTCCGCCGCCACCAACACGCTCAACGAGCTGCTGCCCGACTACCACACGGTCAACGTGCTGGAAGACCCGGAAATCCGCGAAGGCATCAAGGCTTACGGCGACTGGCCGACGATTCCGCAGCTGTATGTGGGCGGCGAACTGGTTGGCGGCGCCGACATCATTCGCCAGATGTACGCCAGCGGCGAGCTGCACCAGCTGTTCGGTGCGACCGCGCCGGATCGCACGCCGCCTGAGATCACCATTACCGACAAGGCTGCCGAAGCGATCCGCCAGGGCACCGCCAATGCCCAGGGCCTGGCCCTGCATCTGGAGATCGGCCCGGACCATAGCGCCGGCTTCCAGCTGGCGCCGGGCAGCGAGCACGACATCGTGGTGTCCTCCAACGGCATCGAAGTGCACTTTGACCCGGGCAGCGCCCAGCGCGCCAAGGGCATCGTGATCGACTGGGTGTCCACCGTGCAGGGCGAAGGCCTGAGCCTGAAGTTCCCCGGCGCACAGGAGATCGGCACGCTCACCGTGCAGCAGCTCAAGGAACGCCTGGCCGCCGGCGACATCACCCTGGTGGACGTGCGTCCGGCCCATGGCCGCGCCGCTGCCGCCCCGCTGCCGCAGGCCCGCATCCTGGAAGAGGAAGGCTACGACGCCCTGGCCAACCTGCCCAAGGACGCGCCGATCGCCTTTATCTGCCACCACGGCGTGTCCAGCCGCGGCGTGGCTGAGCGCTTTGCCGCGCACGGCTTCAGCAAGGTCTATAACGTCGAAGGCGGCATGGACGCGTGGGCGCAGCAGATCGATCCCACGGTCCCGCGCTACTGAGCGCCTGGCCCCGGATCTCGCGGTTCACGGAAAAGCGCCTGCCCTCGGCCGGCGCTTTTTGTTTGTTCGGCCCTCAACCCGCCGATGGCTCTGACGACGGCGAACTGAAAGGCGTGCCTGTTAGCATATTGCGACCATCTCACTTTCGTGCCCTATGCGCATTCTGCTCGTCGAAGATGATTCCCTCGTATCCGACGCCATTTCCCGTGGCCTGATCGGATCCGGTTATGTAGTCGACGCAGTGGGCGACGCCGAATCGGTGACGTCCCGCCTGGCCGATACCCATTACGACCTGGCCATCGTGGACCTGGGCCTGCCGGGCGAAGACGGCCTGTCGCTGGTGCGCCGCCTGCGTCGCGGCGGCAGCTCGCTGCCGTTGTTGATCGTCACCGCCCGCGACGGCCTGGACGACCGCATCAATGCGCTGGACCTGGGCGCGGACGACTACCTGGTCAAGCCCTTTGCCCTGCCGGAACTGGCCGCCCGTTGCCGCGCCCTGATCCGCCGTGCCACCGCCGCGGCCGCCAACGAAATCGTGATCGGCGGCCTGCGCATCGACCTGGCCGGTCGCCGGGCGCTCAACGAGAAGGGCGAGGCGCTGGAACTCACCCGCCGCGAGTGGTCGATCCTGGAATGCCTGGCCCACCACAGCGGTCGCGTGGTGAGCAAGGAGCGCCTGACCCAGGCCATCACCGGCTGGAGCGAAGACATCTCCGGCAACGCCATCGAAGTGCATGTCTCGCGCCTGCGCAGCAAGCTGGGCAGCTCGGCCACCGTGCGCGGCATCCGCGGCCTGGGCTACCGCCTCGAAGACGCCTGAGCCGCGCCGATGTTCTGATCCAGCCGCTGCGGATGGCATGATGCCGGGCAGGTGTGCGGGGTAAGGAGGTGCATCGCCTGGAACAGGCGCGCTCCACCACCCCTGCGCTTTCTCGACATCACCCGCAGGGCAGGTTCGGTGACACCCAATTTCAAGCAATCAGAGCAGGCCAGCCGCCCCACCAGCGTGCACCGGCGACTGCTGAGCTATCTGCTCGCGCCGCTGCTGTTGCTGCTGGTGGCCGGTGTGGCGGTTGATCACCATGTGATCGTCAGCCCCATCCACAACGCCTTTGATCACTCGCTGTCGCGCTCGGCGCTGGCCATCGTGGCGCGCATCCATCCGGGCGCCGGCGGCAAGCTCGACGTGGCACTGCCTTCGCACCCGCCGCCGCCTCTGCGTGCGATGCCCGATGAGCACTTCTTCTATCGCGTGAGCCTGCCCGACGGCACCACCATCGCCGGTTCGCCGGAATTGCCGGTGGCGCCGGACAGCCAGTCGGAAGACGGTTTCAGCTACACCAACATCACCTTCCGCGCCGAAGACTTTCGGCTGGCCAGCTACCGCACCAGCGAAACCGGCGAGCCGCTGGTGGTCACCGTGGCCGAAACGCCCGCGCGCCGCGACCGCGCCGTGCATCGCCTGGACGTGGCCTTCCTGATCAACGACACCTTGCAGATGGCGGCGGTGCTGATCATCGCCCTGGTCGGCATCCGCATCGCCTTGCGCCCGCTGCAGCGGCTGAGCCGGCAGATTGCCGGGCGCCCGGCGGTGGCATTGAACCAGCTGCCGACCGACGGCGTGCCCACCGAAGTATTGCCGCTGGTGGTGTCGCTGAACTCCCTGCTCGGTCGCGTGCGCGATTCGGTGCTTTCGCAGCAGCATTTCCTTGCGAATGCCGCGCACCAGCTGCGCACGCCCCTGACCGGACTGAAGGCCCAGCTCGAAGTGCTGACCCGCGAAACGGCCGACACACCCCTGCAGGAACGCATCAAGCTGCTGCAGGGCGGCGTGGATCGCCTCGCCCACACGGCCAACCAGCTGCTGACCTTGGCGCGTGCCGAACCGTCGGCGCATCGCGCCAGCCATTTCACCGCGGTCGACCTGCCGCGGCTGATCGGCGAGGTGATCGACAGCTCGCTGGACCGCGCCCTGGCCCGCGGCATCGACCTGGGTGCCGACAGCCAGCCGGTGCAGGTCACCGGGGTGTACTGGCTGCTGCACGAGGTGCTCAACAACCTGATCGACAACGCCATCCGCCACACGCCGGTGGGCGGCAACATCACCATCCGTTGCGGCATCGAGCATGGCCGTCCATTCCTGGAAGTGGACGACAGCGGCGTCGGCATCGCCCCCGAGGAGCGCCAGAAGGTCCGCGAACGCTTCTACCGCAGCGCGGGCAGCAGCGCCGATGGCTGTGGCCTGGGCCTGGCCATCGTGGACGAAGTGTCACGCGTGCATGGCGCCCAATTGAGTATCCTCGATGGGTCTTCGGGGCGGGGGGCACGGATGCGCATCGACTTCCCTGCCGTTGCTTGAGGACGCGCTGATCCTGGTCAGGGCGTCCTAATTTCAAAAGTTCGGATAATCGGCACTTTGAATTAGGATGCGTCACCCCCAGAGTGGTGGCACCCTCGCAAGGAGTTCCCCGTGTCCATACCCAGTGCCGTCAAGAGCACGCCCATCGGCAGCCGCCAGCAACTCACCGACTACCTGGCTGCGGGTGAAAAACCGCGTGATGCCTGGCGCATCGGTACGGAGCACGAGAAATTCGGCTTCCTCACCGATACCCTGCGCCCGCCCACCTTCGACGGCGACCGCGGCATCCGCGTCCTGCTGGAAACCCTGGCCACGCGCTACGGCTGGGACGTGGCGCGCGAAGGCGACAACCCGGTGGCGCTGTCGCGCGACAAGGCGTCGATCACGCTGGAGCCGGCTGGCCAACTGGAGCTCTCGGGCGCGCCGCTGGAGACCATCCACGACACCTGCAGCGAGGTCAATTCGCACCTCAAGGAAGTCCGTTCGATCGCCGAAGACCTTGGCATCGGCTTCCTCGGCATGGGCTTCCAGCCCAAGTGGCGCCGCGACGAGATGCCGTGGATGCCCAAGGGCCGCTACAAGATCATGCGCGAGTACATGCCCAAGGTCGGCAACCTCGGCCTGGACATGATGACGCGCACCTGCACCGTGCAGGTGAACCTGGACTTCGCCAGCGAAGCGGACATGGTGCGCAAGTTCCGCACCAGTCTGGCGCTGCAGCCGATCGCCACCGCGCTGTTCGCCGATTCGCCGTTCACCGATGGACGTCCTAACGGCTATCTGTCCTACCGTTCGCATGTGTGGGAAGACACCGATCCGAATCGCACCGGCATGCTCGACTTCGTCTTCCAGGACGGCTTTGGCTACGAGCGCTACGTCGACTACATGCTCGATGTGCCGATGTACTTCAGCTACCAGAACGGCCAGTACATCGACCTGTCCGGCCAGGACTTCAAGCGCTTCATGGCCGGTGAACTGCCGGCGGTGCCGGGCGTGCACGCCACCATGAAGGACTGGGCGGATCATCTGACCACCGCGTTCCCGGAAGTGCGCCTGAAGCAGTACCTGGAAATGCGCGGCGCGGACGGCGGCCCGTGGAATCGCCTGTGTGCCCTGCCCGCGCTGTGGGTTGGCCTGCTTTACGACGACGAAGCCCTCGATGCCGCCTGGGACCTGGTCAAGGACTTCAGCCGCGAGGAACGCCACGCGCTGCGCGACGGTGTGCCGCGCCAGGCCTTGAAGCTGCCGTTCCGTTCGCACAGCGTGCGCGAGCTGGCCGCCGAAACGCTGAAGATCGCCTCGCATGGCCTCAAGCGCCGTGCCCGCCTGAACAAGAGCGGCGCGGACGAGAGCATCTTCCTGGAGCCGATGATAGAAATCGTCGAAGCCAACCAGACGCCGGCCGAGCGCAAGCTCGAGTTGTTCAACGGCGCCTGGAACGGCAGCGTCGATCCGGTGTTCCGCGAATTCGCTTACTGAGCGTAGCTCGCGGCAATACCACCAGAGCCCCGCCATCGTGCGGGGCTCTTTGCATGGCCATAGGCGTCAGGGTGATCCCGCCACTTGGACGTCCTCGCTCTTGAGCGGTGTTGAACGGCCCGTGCGCGTACTGCCCACGGCGAGCCGCAGACCATCGTGGCGGCATACATCCAGATTCCGATAAAGCAGGCTGCGCTCGCCACGGAAGGTCACGCGTATATCGCGATGGCATGCGCCTGGCGGCACATCCACCATGACGGATGCGTGGCCGCCAGGCAGCGGTTGCGCCAGCGCGATGCTCTGGAAGTCGGCGCTGCCGCTGGGTGCGATGGCCAGCGCCGTGACGCCATCGAAGGTGGCGTTGACGATGCGCAGTGGACGCATCGACTCAGGCGGTGCGCCCGCAGGCGTCGCACACGCGGACAAGGTCACCAGCATGGCGCCGATCATCAGCAAACGTGCAGCAAGGCTAGGGGCAGGCATGGCAGCTACTCCGGCGGAAGGGGTGTTCGCCGTCCCGATGCACGTGGCGAACAGCTGCATCGGACGCCTTTGCGGCCGCTTTGCGAAAGCAAGTCGTGACGAATCGTCGTAGCGCGATGACCAATCGTAGTGACTGCGTAGCGTGCTTCTCTCTGCGCAAACAGGCGCCTAAGATGGGGTCACGACCCACTCGGACACGATGCGATGAAGGTGCGGCTCGGCAATGCGAGCATCGGGCTATGGCACTATCTCGGCCTATGGACCGCCGTGGCTGTCGTGTTCGGCACACAGGAGTTGCTGCGCGACATCGTCGACGGTCACCACGTCTGGTCTACCTGGGATTACATCCGCTGGGGCATGGTGCAGTGGTATACCTGGGCTGCGCTGGCGCCTTGGGTGTTCCGTCTTGCCGAGCGTTATCCGATCCGCGCGCCGCTGCGTCTGCGCGGCCTGGGCAAACAAGCGCCGCTGAGCCTGGGCGTGACCATGCTGGCGATGGTGATCGGCGCCCTCGTTTCCACTTTGTTCGAACCCAGCGGCTTCATGCAGCAGTGGTGGTACTTCGTCGGCCAGCACTTCGCCACGGGCTTGCTCACGTACTGGGCGCTCTTTGCGATCCAGCAGGCCATGGCCTTCCACGCCGAGAAATCCCGTCGCGAACTCGAAGCGAGCCAGCTCTCGGCCGAGCTCGCCCAGTCACGCCTGCGCGCGCTCAAGTCGCAACTGCAGCCGCACTTCCTGTTCAACACCCTGCATGCCATCGCCACCTTGCTGGACGAGGATGCGCTGTCGGCCGAAGACATGCTGTTGCGCCTGAGCGATCTGCTGCGCGCCTTTCTGGAAGACTACGACGGCCAGGAAATCAGCCTGCGGCGCGAGCTGGTGCTGCTGGATCTCTACCTCGGCATCCAGCGCACACGCTTCAAGGACCGGCTGACCACGCAGATCTATGTAAGCCCGGACACGCTGCAATGCGCGGTACCGAGCCTGATCCTGCAGCCCATCGTGGAGAACGCGATCCGTCATGGCATCGGCGAACGCATCGGCGTGGACTGCGTCGAGATCGAAGCCCGCCGCGACGGCGACAGCCTGTGCATCGATGTGCGCAATCGCAACAGCACGCTGGAGCCGGGCACGTCGCCCAAGCAGGGGCATGGCATCGGCCTGTCCAATACCGCCTTGCGGTTGCGCGAGCTCTACGGTGATGACGCGCACGTGCGCCTGGAAATGATCTGGCCGCAGGGTGTGATCTGCCGCCTGCGCCTGCCGTTCCGCGAGATCGAAGAGCCCGACGAGTCACCCGAGGTGGTGACCGCATGACCATCGCCACGCTCGTGGTGGATGACGAACCGATCGCGCGGCGTGCCATCGTGCGCCTGTTGAAGGACGATCCCGAGATCATCTTGCTGGCCGAATGCGGCGACGGCGAGTCGGCGGTGCAAGCCATCCGCCAGCACGCGCCCGACCTGGTGTTCCTCGATATGCAGATGCCGGCCCTCGCCGGGCTGGACGTGGTTGCGGCCATTGGCGTCGCGCAAATGCCGGCTACCGTGTTCGTGACGGCATACGAGCAGTACGCCGTGCGTGCGTTCGAAGCCAACGCCGTCGACTACCTGGTGAAGCCATTCAGCCGCGAGCGATTCGCCCAGACCTTGCTGCGCGTCAAGCAACGGCTGGCCACTCGCGGCACGCAGGGTGAACCTTCGCTCGAGCGGATCATGCAGGCGCTCGATACGCTCAAGCAGCGCGATAGTTACCTGCAACGGCTGCCTGTACGCATCGACGAGCAGATCCGCTTCGTCGACGTGGACGACATCGTCTGGATCAAGGCCAGCGGCAACACCGTTTTGTTGCACCTCGCCGACGGTGTCCACGAAATGCGCGAAACGATGACGGCGCTCGCGGCACGACTCGATCCCCGCCATTTCGCCCGCGTGCATCGCTCGGCCATCATCAACACGCGGCGCGTGCAGGCGATCCATCCGTGGTTCAACGGCCACCATGTCGTCACCATGGATACGGGCCAGAAGCTGCGCATGAGCCGCTACCAGCACGAAGCCTTTTTGCGGCTGGTGTCGACCCGCGACGTCCGTCAAAACGACTAGACGCCTCCGTGGTGGACGTGGTCGTCGTTGTCGAAGCTGGCGTGTCCACTCATCCCGCCCATCCCGCCGCCCATGCCGCCACCGCCACCCTTGCCGCCACCCTCTCCCTTGGCCTCGCCCTTGCCGCGCGTGCCGGATACGCGCGTCGGCCCCTGCCTGGGAATGACCAGGTTCGCCGGCACCGCTTCGAGGTCCAATACCTTGCGGATGAAATCGCGCAGGGACACCACCAGTTCGGCGGTGTGCGTGGGGCGGCCCTGCGAGAGCTCGGTGGCGGCACGCGCGGCCAATGCCACCTGTTCCTCGGTACCGAGCAGGATGATGTCGGACAAAGCCGCTTCCACGGCGTCGCGCATGCGGCGTGAACGATCAGAACGCTGCGCCGCAGCGGCGGGCGACTCACCTTCCGGCGATGCTTCTGCACGACGCAAGTCGCGCAGGTGCGTCGGATCCACCGCAAGATCGCCGGTAAACGAGCCACCCAACGTCTTGTACGCCGCGATCAGCGTGCGCAGTCGTTCGTTGATCTGGCGATTCTCCCGCTCGCGCCGCTTCTGCACGGTATGCATCGCCAGCAGCCGCACCCCGACCATGATCAGCGTGATCAGCGCCAGCCCGACCACCGTCGACAACACGGCATGCCAGGAACTGAAATCCAGGTTACGCATAGGCTCGCTCCGCAACAGCTCGCTGGTGACTCGATCTCACGGAAGGCTTATGACGGCCAGCGCGTGATCGTGCCGTCTGCCTTTCATGCGCCCGGAGTGTTGGTCAGCCACGGATGGATGTCCAGCCATCCTGATGCAGATCATCAACCACTCGCAGGCGCACGCTCAGGCGACGCCAAGGGCTTCGCCGGATGCGAGAGGGTCATTTCGGGTACGTAGTAGTAGCCATGCCAGGGCTCTCTCTCCCCGTCAGGCAACAGCACGATCTTCACCCCACCCTTTTCCGGCATGGCGAAGAGAGGGTGCGCCGCACATTCGGGCGCACACTGCCATCCCGTGCCGCCACCTGCCCGCACGTTCAACGAGAGCACACTCAAGCCGGCTTTCGCGACGTTGCGCGCAAACGGTTCCGAATTCTGCCCCTGCATACGAATCATGCGTGCATGTGCGTTCCCTATGAGGACGAGCGCGCGCGATGCTTGCAGCGACTTCATCGAAGTAACCAGCAGTGACGCACCGTCGACGTCGATGGGCTGTCGAGCCAACGCGACGACACGCAAGGACCCGCCCGTTTTTGCGGAAAGCCCGATCAGGCGGTGTACCAGCTGCCACATCGCGGCGCTGTGTCGACCGTCCTTGAACTCCTCCCAGAACACATCCGAACGTGCGCGTGCCCAGACGGCTTCCACGGGCTGCACGCCTACGTCATCGAAGTACGCATTGAACGACTCGGGCAATTCCAGGCCGATCACGCCGCGCTCACCGCCCAACCGCTGGGCGAACAGGCAGGCGGCTTGCGCAAACACGGCCGGCGCCTGGACCGTGCCGTGCATGTCGCCGAATACAACAACTTGTGCCTGGCCCGTGAGAGCAAAGCCCTGCAATGGCGCGCAGGCGCGCTGAGCCGGTGAGCGCGCATGCGGCACTGGCCCCGGCATTCCAAACCAGAGCGCGATAAACAGTAGGGCATAGAGCCAACGTGACATCGGACGTCCTCATTCCATGGTTGACGTGGCGCTGCTCTCCATCCAGCCCCCAAAGGGGCGCAACGCGTGACGAACGACATGGCGCCCGGCTCGCATGACTTCAAGCACGTCCTCTGGCCAGATCGTGAGCGCAAGAATGACGGCGCGACAGACGTGCGTCAGCAGCTCGTTCCATTCCTGACAGAAGGATCGGTGAGATGAAACGTGTAATCGGTGTGCTGTGCGCAATCTGTTGCCTCACCGGCCTGGCGACCAACGCTGCTGCGCAAACCGCCGCTTCCGACACACCACAAGTGTTCGCGCCGGCTGTGGTATCGGGTCCTGCCAATGAGGATTCCGCCGCCTTCACACCCGACGGCAACACCGTGTTCTTCGACCGCATCCACTGGCCCAACGCGGCCATCATGGTGTCGCATCGTGTCAACGGGAGCTGGAGTGCACCCGCGGTGGCGCCCTTCTCGGGGCAGTGGCTGGATCACGATCCGGCGATGTCGCCCGATGGCACATTCATCGTCTTCTCCTCGAACCGTCCCGATGCCGAAGGCGGCAAAGCGCTCGATGCCGTGATGGCGGATGGCAAGGTGCAACCGGGTTCCGGCGGCCACCTGTGGCGCGTCGAGCGCAAGGGCAACGGCTGGGGAACGCCGGCGCGCCTGCCGGATGCGGTGAACAGCAGCTCGCGCACCTATGCGCCCAGCGTGGTGGCCGATGGCAGCGTGTATTTCCAGCGCCCCGCGGAGGATGACGATTTTCGCCTGTTCCGATCGCAATACCGCAACGGTACTTACCTGCCGCCGGTGCCGGTGATGCTGGGCGACGCCTCGGCGCACAAACTCGATCCCGCTGTCGCACCCGACGAATCATTTATCGTGTTCGATGCCAACTTCGGCGGCAAGGACGATCCGGACCGCCTCTACATCGCGTTTCGCGATGGCGACGGCTGGAGCAAGCCGATCGATCTTGGCAAGGAGATCAACGTGAAGAGTCCCTGGGGTTCACACCTGGGCCCCGACCATCGCACGCTCTACTTCAGCAGCACGCGTTCGATCCCCGTGCACTACCCGCGCACGCCGCAGCAAGCACAGGACGACATCGCCCGCATGCAATGGGACAACGGCAACGACAACATCTGGTCCGTGTCCCTTGCTCCGTGGCTGGATGCACATCGTGCCAGCGGTGGTTGATCGCGCATCCTGAACTCACAGGGAAGTGGAAAGACCGCCACGATTCACCGCCTCTGAATTCGCCACACAAAAAAAGGGCCGGCATGACCGGCCCTTTTTCGTTCCAGCAGGCAGAACACCTTACTTCTTCTGCGGTGCTTCCTTCAGACCACGGTTGAGCAGCATCGGCTCGATGCTCGGGTCCTTGCCGCGCCAGTTCTTGTACAGGGTGGCCAGATCCTGCGTGTTGCCCTGCGAAAGGATCATCGCGCGGAAGCGATCACCGTTCTCGCGAGTCATGCCGCCCTTGTCGACAAAGCCCTGGAAGGCGTCGTCGGCCAGCATTTCGGTCCACAGGTAGGCGTAGTAGCCGGCGGCGTAGCCGTTGCCCCAGATGTGCTGGAAGTAGCTGGAGCGGTAGCGCGGCGGCACGTAGCTCAGGTTGATCTTGGCCTTGGTGAGCGCGTCCATCTCGAACTTGTCCGGATCCTGCTTGGGCGCATCGGCGCTCAGGCTGTGCCAGCTCATGTCGAGCAGCGCGGCGCCGACCAGTTCGGTCATGTCGTAGCCCTTGTTGAAGGTCTTGGCCTTCTTGAGCTTCTCGACCAGTTCCTGCGGCATCGGTTCCTTGGTCTGATAGTTCTTCGCGTAATTGGCGAAGATCTTCGGATCGGTGGCCCAGTGCTCGTTGAACTGCGACGGGAATTCCACGAAGTCGCGCGCGGTGTTGGCGCCCGACAGGCTCGGGTACTGCGTATTGGCGAAGATGCCATGCAGGCCGTGGCCGAACTCATGGAACATGGTGATCACGTCGTCGAACGACAGCAGGGCCGGCTGGCCCGGCGCGGGCTTGGTGAAGTTGGCGACGTTGAAGATCACCGGCTTGGTGCCCAGCAGCTTGGACTGGTCGACCAGGTTGCTCATCCAGGCGCCGCCGTTCTTGTTGTCGCGCTTGTAGTAGTCGCAATAGAACAGCGCCATCGAGGTGCCGTCCTTGTCGAACACTTCGAACACGCGCACGTCAGGCTGCCAGACGGGGATGTCCTTGCGCTCCTTGAAGGTCAGGCCGTACAGCTGGTTGGCAGCGTAGAACACGCCGTTCTGCAGCACGTTGTCCAGCTCGAAGTACGGCTTGATCTGCGATTCGTCCAGGTCGTACTTGGCCTTGCGCACCTGCTCGGAATAGTGGTTCCAATCCCACGCCTCGACCTTGAAGCCACCCTTCTGCTGGTCGATCACATCCTGGATGTCCTTGGCCTCGCGCTCGGCGCGTGCCGTCGCGGCCGGGGCCAGCTTGTCCATGAAGGTGATCGCCGCCTCCGGCGTCTTGGCCATCTGGTCTTCCAGCTTCCAGGCGGCGTAACTGGAGAAGCCCAGCAGTTTGGCTTGCTCCGCGCGGATCTGCGCGATGCGGGAAATCAACTCGCGCGTGTCGTTGTCGTCGCCCTTTTCGGCACGATCCCACGACGCCTTGAACAACTGCTCGCGCGTGGCGCGATCGTTGAGGTTCTGCAACGCCGGCTGCTGCGTGGTGTTCTGCAGCGGGATCACCCACTTGCCATCCATCTTGCGACCGGCTGCGGCCTGCGATGCGGCGGCGATATCGCCATCGGACAAGCCATCGAGCTTGGTTTTGTCGTCGACCACCAGCGCTCCGGCCTTGGTGCCCGCCAGCAGCTTCTTGGTGAACTGGGCGCGCAGGCCGGACTCTTCCTTGTTAAGGTCCTTGAGCTTGGTCTTGTCGGCGTCGGAAAGCTTGGCGCCGCCGCGCACGAAGTTCTTGTAGGTGACCTCGACCAGGCGCTTGGATTCCGGGTCGAGCTTGAGCGAATCACGCTGGTTGTAAATCGTCTCGATGCGCTTGAAGAGCTTGTCGTTCAGAACGATGGCGTCCTGATGCTCCGCAAACTTGGGCGCCTCGTCCTGCTGCACCTTCTGCAGTACGTCGTTGTTGTTGGCACCCGTCACGGCAAAAAAAGCGCGGCGAACACGGGACAGCAGCTGGCCCGACTTCTCCATCGGGATGAAGGTGTTTTCGAAGGTCGGCGCATCCGGGTTGTCGGCGATCTTGTTCATCTCCTCCAGGTGCTGCTTCATGCCCTCCTCCAGGGCCGGCTGGTAATCGCCATCCTTGATCTTGTCGAAGGGCGGCGCCTCGAACGGCAGCGTGCTGGGCGAGAGGAACGGGTTGACGGCACTGACCTCGGCGGCCGGCGCCGCCGTGGATGCCTTGGCCGGCGCGGTACCGGCGGGAGCGGGCGCCGGCGGCGCAGCCTGTTCGTTCGACTGCTGCGAACAGGCGGCCAGTGCAATGGATGTGGCTATGACGAGCGTACGAAGGCGTGGCATCAGGACTTCCCCGGTGAAGTGCACAAACCCCCACCTAACCACACCTTGCCTCGTCTGCCATGGGTCGAAAGTCAGGCCTCGCCCATTCAAGCGATGGCTGCGGCCTGATCGGTCAACCCATCGCGAGATGCTGCGATGTTGGGCGCTGGAGAGATTTCGGCCCGGTCGACGGGTAAGGAGCCGCGCGAGTGCCCTCGCCTCGCAACGCCGACGATGCTTCGTTGCGAGGCGTTAAACCTAGGGACCCGGCCTCAGGGTGCCAGACCATGGGACGCCGGCACTTGTTAGCGAGAACGCCATGCCCGACGGTGAGGGCTTGTTGACGATCAACTTGCTCGCAGAGAGCTTGCCGCAAAAAACGCCACCGGTGGGCGATGACTTGAACAAGAAGACACTCCCTTCACTGGTACTCTGGACAAAGCTCGCTGGGGCGAGGCAGCTGAACGGCGCGTAGAAGTGAACTTGGGCGCCATTCGGCTGAAAGTTCACCTGAATTCGAACCGCCCCTGTTTTTCCCCCGCTCATGACGCCGTTCCAGGTTCCTGTTGGTAGCGTCGATTTTTGGGCGAATGCACTGTCAGTGGTTCCAGTTAATACGGCCATCACGATGAAGGCGCATATCTGGCTAGCACGAAACATGATTAACCTCCAAGGTTCATTGGACTATCACGGTCCCTTCGATTGGTGAGCACGGCGCCAGCAAAACTCCGGACGGCCACTTACGGCGTCTTGTCGTCGATGTAACTCTCTTTAGGTGGATACACACCCGCCAGTCGGGCAATGAGTATCGCCACGAAAAGCACACCAGCGATCTGCTCGATCATGCAGATGCCGCGCGCCTGGCGCGTGAGCGGCGCGATGTCTCCGAAGCCTGTGCTGGTGAGCACGGTGATGCTCAGGTAAAGCGCGTCGGCATAGACCAGCCGACCCGGCTGCCCCACGATCAGGTACGACTGCGGATAGAAGTATCCGAGGATGGCGTAAAGGTATGCCCAGAGCACGCCGATCAATAGGTATGCCGCCGCCGCGCCATACAGTTTGTCCTGCGTCATGATCCTCGGCTGGAAAACGTATCGGACCAGAGACGCGGTGGTAAGGAAATAAAGGGCGACGCAAAACATCCACGACCGCGCCAGTTGCAGGTCACTGTCCTGCCACAGGCCCTGATACTGAAACCACACCGCGCCACCCGCGAGCAGCAAGGCAACGACGAACGACAACGTCGTTCGCCCGACGGCTGCGACCGTGGCAATCAGCAGGAACATATTGATGCCATTCACGACCAGACGCCCGTGATCCGTCTGCGGCGCGAACGACACGACGACGATGAGCACGATAAGCACGATAAACAGCCAGAAGCAGCGTTGAGTAAAAATGCGCGACATGGCGTCGCGTGCAGTCCCGATACCCATACTGACTACTCCCATGGTTCGTCTTGAATCGTTCTTGCCTCACCTCATCAACATCAAAGAATCTTCACCGGCCCAACTGCCATCGGTTCGAACCAAGCTTCCGTCGACGTGAGTTCATCGATGGACACGTCATGCGCCAGTCTCCGCCTAGGACACTCCCGCCGCAATGTCCCTCCCGGGTTGGAAGCGAACCCTATGATCTGACCCTGCCAGCGCCCATCACCAGCATCCAGAGCGCTATGCCCATTTCGCCCAGGGCGGCAGGAAGCATCACGTAGCCCGGCAGGTTGATCTGCGGTGCCAGCAGGCGCTGGAAAAAGTCGATCAGATAGCTGAAGCAGCCCAGCATCAGGCAGATGCCAAGGATGCTCGGCAGAAAGCCGGACTTGAACACCAGATAGCCGAATGGCAGCAGCCACAGGCCCCAGAACACCTCGGCGACCAGAAGCTTGTTGTCGTAGGCGCCCAGTAACGACCAGACAGCCGCCTGAGTCTGCGCCGGAGCGGCGGCCGGATTGACCGCCGCATGGCGCAAAAGGCTGAGTACATCGAGCTGGTTCGCAATGGCCACGAAGTCGATGGGAATGCACGCCACCGCCAACGCGACCATCACCACTGCCGCCTTCCCGTTGACCGGACTCAGCAGCGCGTACAAGGCAAGCGGCAGCAGGAGAAAGGCGACGTGGGCGATGACATTGGCAGCGATGCCTGCCCGGAATAGCGACTCGCCCGCGACGAGGCGACTCAAGGTGGCCGCAGGGTCACCATGGACGATCACGTGCGTCGGCACGTACATCAGGCTAAACAGGCCTGCCAGGATGTTGACCGCGTAGAGCGCTCCCGCCAACCGCGCAAGGCTTGCTGACGACTCCATGTTCCACCTCGACCGTGCGCAGGCGCTGGGAGCTCCACACTAGCCCGGTCTGATCGTGATGGCCATTGGGTTGAACGGCTTCCGTCCTTGTGCGGCTGCTGGAGTCGTCAGCCTATGCTGAGACGGCACGCCACGAAGAGGATGCCGCCCGCCCCTATCCACCTCCGGCATGCAACCTCGATCGATACTGCGCATCGGGCACGCGCTGCTGCAAGTCATCGATTTGGCGCTGGACCGACAGATGCACCAGCACCGCAATATCCGAACACCCGCTGCCGGCGGTAGTCACGGAGCCTTCCGCCAGAAGCAGTTCGTTGCCGCGGACGAGCGTGGCGCTCCAGATCGCAAAATCGCCTTGCTCGCGGAACGTGGCTTCGTAGTGAATCCCCAGATGCAAACCTACGACGTCACTCATTGCTCCGTCACCCCGCAAAGTGCCCAAGCCCCTGCGGCGGAAAAATTTAGGATGGCTACCGTGTAAAGAAGGTCAAAAATTGGCCAGCGCCCACCCTTCGGAAAGCGCCGTTTTGGATCCCCTTGAAGACGCTGCTGACGCGAAGGCAGGCGGTTGTGTGGAGGCCACTTATCCGTCGATCCAAGCCCCGCTCCTCACCAGTTCCAGCGCAAACCCAACTTCCCGTCCCACGCATCAAAGTCCCGGCTGCCGAAGCCACGCTGGTAGCCAAGGTTGGCGTAGAACGAGGTGTTCTTGTCCAGCTCCCAGGTGAGGCCCGCATTGAGCTGCCACCACGAGCCTTTGATGCTGCCTTCGAACGGCACGAAACCGTCTTCGGATGAGAAAGAGGTGATCGGCTGTCCCTTGAACTCCTTCCAGACGTTGAAGCGCAGCCAGCCGGTGAACAGCCGCGGGCTGCCGTTCGCGGCGGGTTCCAGTTTCCAGGTATCGGCCCAGCGCAGGCCCAGGCGTGCCGCCAGCGAGTCGATATGGTCGAACCGAACGATGGCCGCGGCGTCGCTGGACTGGCCGCCATTGAAGCGCTGATAGATCACTTGCGCCTGTGGCTCCCAGACCTGCGTCTCGTCATGGAAGGGATAGCCACCTTCCAACGAGGCGGCCCAGCCGAAGCCCGAATCGTGCAGCGCCAGTCCTTCCGTGGATTGCGCGCTCGACTTGGACCAGGTGCCCTGCCAGACAGCATCGAGATACTGGCCTTCGGTCCAGAAGTGGGTCCAGTACAGGCCAAGCGATTGACCCTTCACTACGTTGCGGCCGGCGTTAGTGTCGTCATAGTTGGTCACGTCACTGCGGATGCGGCCGGTGCCCAGATACAGACCTGCGTGATCGCGCTGCTGGTTGTCGTGTTGCTCGGCGTAGATATCCAGGCCCGCCTGGAAGGCTTCGATGTTGTAGTCGTACTTGGGGCCGCCATCGTAGATACCCTGTGAGGCACCGGTGACGTCGCCGTCCTCGCCGATCACGCGTACCCACAGCGCATTGAAGGTGTTACCCGAGCTGAAATCGCTGCGATCGCGCAGCTGCTCTTCCTCGCCGACACGTTCATGCAGATTGCCCAGCGTGGCCCAGCCGTAGCGCAGCGCCATGCCCGGCAGCGCGGTATACAGCGACACTTCCGGACGATAGTTGGGTACCGACGGCTGCACCGGCATCTCCGGCTCGACGGGTGCCGGTACCGGCGGTGGTGCCTCCGGTTCCGGCGGTGGCGCCGGTGGGTTGCTGGGATCGGGCGGCGGCGCCGGCGGTGGCGGTGCCGGTGGCGGCGGCGGATCCGGCGGCGGAGGCGGCGGCGGTGGTACCGGGCACTCGGGCGATGAGCCGCCCTCGCAGTTCCTGGTCGAACGCAGGAACCAATAATCTCCCGTGCCAGGCGACACGCCGCCACGCTGAAGGGTGTATTCGTACGGGCCCGCCACCACCGGGCCACTCAACGCGAACGCATCGGCCGTTGTCGTGCCGCCATTGGCGACCTCAACCACCGCAATGCCATTGGCGCTGGTGAGTGCACCCGGTCCACCGGCATTGGCCACCGCGATCAGGCCATTGCCGCGCGTCGTGCCGCCATCGATCACCAGGCGATCGGTGGGCGAGCTGTCATCGCCAAGATAGGTGTTGATGCTCAGCGTGCCGGGGTCGCTCACGTAGTCGTGCACATACAGACTCTTGAATACGTTGTTGACCGGCGCCGTGAACTGCACCAGGCCGCTGTTGCTCAGTTGCCCTGAAAGGATGGAGCTGGCCGGTATCGTCCAACTGCTGGTGGCATCCACGGTGACGTTGGTGGCGTAAAAGGCCTCACCGATCCAGCTCGAATGATCGGTCAGCGTGATGTTCGCCTGGCTCGCCGCATCCGCCTGGGCCAATCCGCTCAACTGGCTGCCGCCGGAGGCAAAGATGTCCACCTTGGTGGCTTCACCGGTTCCCGCACTGATGGCGAACGCATCGACCAGGCCGCCTTCGCCACTGATCTTCGCGCCCTGGGACGCGGTGAACAGCAAAGGCCCTGTCGCCTCGATCGCAAAGCTGTCGCTGCTTAAGCTGCCACCTGTGAAGCTCACCGCATCCTGCAAGCCCTTGGTCTGGTTCACTGCGTAAAGGCCATACGCACCGCCCGTCGCGCTGACCTGGGTGTTGGTGAAATTCATCACGCTGGGAAAGGTGGTGACCTGGTTGTTCGAGGGGTTGGCATAGCCCCACAGATAAAGCGCGCCATAGCCGCCGTTGGTAGTGACCGTCGAATCCGTCACGGTGTATTGCCCGTTGGCGTAGGCCATCAAGCCCCAGCCGCCGACACCGCTTGTCGTCACCGTATTGTTGGCCATCGTCGTGCTGCTGGCGACGCCGCCGTGCGCACCGGCGTAGGCACCATAGCTGCCCGCCGCATTGGCGTTGATCGTGGTGCCCGTGCTGCTGATCAGACCGCCTTGATTGAGCAGGCCCGCGCGATAGGACGTACCGGTGACGCTGGGGAAAATCGGGTTGGTAACCAGGGACGACGTGCCAAGACGCCAGAGCTGGGAATTGCTCGTCGCGTTGATCGTGATCACGCTGGCGCCCGTCAGCGTCGCGCTCGATCCCTGCACCCAGACGCCGAGAGCCGCGCCTGCGCCGCCCACCGTGAGCGTATCTACCGCAGCCGAACCATTGTTGATCACCACCAAGCCCGAGCCGGCCGTCCCGCTCGTACTGTTGAACGTCATCGAGAGTCCGGTCACCGGCGCGGACATGCTCGTGCCATCGACGGTCATGCCCACGCTGCTGGCGCCATTGAAGGTAAGCGATATCGGCGCCGAGGCAGTCAGTTGACCACCCCTGTAAAGGTAGATGCCCAGCGAGCCCAGGCCACTCATGGTGATGGGCAAACTGCCGCTCACATTGATCGTTGAGTTCGCATTGGATGCACCCAGCCCCACGGCATTGGTGAAGCCACTGGTGTACAGCCGGTTTCCACTGAGTAGATTGATGACGCCGCCACCATCGACGGCGACACCATTGCCCAGCGACGTCCCGCCCGAAAGAACCGGATCGTTGAAACTGGTTGCCGAGATATCGATGGAGCCGCCAATCGCCGCAGCTGCAAAGCCGCGGTTTAATACAGAGACATTGCCGCCGACCAACTGGATATAACTACCAGCGCCATTGGCAAAGGCCGCGTTGCCGTTCTTGGTGACGATGTTCACGCCGTTAGGCACGCGGATGGTGCCGCCATTGGCATAGAGTGCATGGCCCGAATCCGTATAAAGCACGGCGGCGCCGGGGCTGGGGCCCGCTTGCATGTCGACGATCAAGGTGCCGCCCGCCGTTACGTTGGTGGCGTTCGTGGTCGAAGGTGTGCTCGTACTGCTGCGCACATCTACCGTGGTGCCGCCCACGATGGTGGTCGTGCCGCTGCTGACGTTGACGGGTGCATTGACGGTGCCCGGCCCAACAACCTGAGCCCTGGCTACGGGAATAAAGATCGCTGGCGAAGCAAGCGTTGCTGCAAGGATGGTTCGTATGCAGCGGACGAGAGGGCGGTAACCGGAATCCATGGCCTTGGTCTCTTGGAAACCAAGCAGGTACTTTGATCGCAGTAGCAAGCGCGGGACAACCGTAGATTCACGGGATTGCCGTCCTGTATTTCTACGGCGAGATCCGAAGTGGTTGCCGGCATTCGATCCGGGAGCTGATCCCCACTCGCTCACAGAACTACGTATTTTTACGGAAAGAGGCCTGCGTAGTTCATCGCTTGTGGCTTCATTGAGCGCTGTAGAAGCTGACCGAGACATCCCTTCAAGGCGAATCCCATGTTGAGCGCATATCTGTGTCGGGCTGCCCTACCTGCAGCCCTGGTGGCGTTGGCCTTGCCTGCGGCTCATGCAGAAGTCACCGAAGCGCAGGCCCGCGCCATCGGACGCGACGCCTACGTGTATGGCTTGCCGATGGTGGATACGTATCGCGTCATGTACGCCTACAGCGTCGACAAGGACAACCCGCAATACAAAGGGCCGTTCAATTCCGTCCTCAATATCGCGCGTGTCTTCACGCCGGACGACACGGCCTTCGTCACCCCGAACTCCGACACGCCTTACACCTTCTCCGGCCTTGATCTGCGCACCGAACCCGTCGTGGTCACCGTCCCCAAGATGGAGAAAAATCGCTACTTCGTGTTCCAGTTGATGGACCTGTACACCTTCAACTTCGCCTATATCGGCTCACGCACCACGGGCAACGATGGTGGCAACTACATGTTTGCCGGCCCGGGCTGGAAGGGCGCGACACCCAAGGGCATCACCAAGGTCATCCACTCCGAAACCAGCCTGGTGAACATCGTTGGACGCACGCAGTTGTTCAATCCGGACGACCTGGACAACGTCAAGAAAATACAGGCCGGCTATAAGGTGCAGCCGTTGTCGACTTTCGAAGGGACGCCCGCGCCGCCGCAAGCGCCAGCCGTGAACTGGATCAAACCGATCCCGCCCTCGGAGGAACGCACCTCGCTGGCGTTCTTCAACGAACTGGCCTTCCTATTGCAGTTTGCGCAGCCGCCGCACCCCAGTGAGGTGGCATTACGCAAGCGGTTCGCGGAGGTCGGCATCGAACCGGGAAAGCCGTTCGATGCATCGACGCTTTCACCCGCGCTGCAGGCAGCACTCAAGCAAGGCATGCTCGACGGCCAGAAGGCCATCGACGAACGGCGCGCGTCGCTGCACGGCAAGACCGACCAGCTATTCGGCGACCGCGCTTTCCTCAAGAACGATTACGTGGCACGTGCCACCGGTACGCAGGTTGGCATTGGCGCAAACTCACGCGACGAAGCGCTCTACCCCATCCTTGATCATGACGCCCAAGGCCAGACCCTCGACGGCAGCAAGCACAAGTACACACTGCGCTTCGCCAAGGGCCAGCAGCCGCCAGTCAACGCGTTCTGGTCGATCACCATGTACGACCTGCCGCAACAGCTGCTGGTGAAGAATCCCATCAACCGCTACCTGATCAATTCGCCCATGCTGCCGAACATGAGAACCGATCCGGACGGCGGCATCACCCTCTACATCCAGGCCGACTCACCAGGCAAGGACAAGGAATCGAACTGGCTGCCCGCGCCCAAGGGACCCTTCGTGACCTTCATGCGGTACTACTGGCCCAAGCCCGCCTTGCTCGATGGCCAATGGAAGACGCCGGCCATCCAGCGCGCTGACTGAAGTCCGCCTCGATGACGCATTAGCGCCTTACAGCGCCATCTGGAGAGAAAGCCGAGGCCGGAGTGCACTTGTTCTGCGTCCCCTCCCCAGCGGGAGGCCAGAGGCGTGGTGTTTGCCTGATACCGCAGGCCCTGCCCTTACAACGGCGTAACAGAAGAAGGCGCATGTTGATCCTGCGCCGTAGCATGGTTAGCCCCGCTACGCGCGCCTCAGATTGTATGTGTGGCTTCTTTCTAGGTCCTCTGAGCTCTCTCCGCTTGTCGGAGCCGCAGGCTAGCGCTTGCTCAAGACCTGCCAGGTGCAGGTCCACACTCGAGGCCTCGCCATGTACAACCCCAATCAGATCAACTCGCTGTACTTCTATCCGCACACGCTGCACTTCGCGCCTGTGACGGATGCAGCAGACAGTGAGCAACGCAATCGCTGGTTCCCCAGCTACAAGGCGTCTGCCGCTAGACCGCAGGGGAAAGCGCCTGCAGCTGAAACCAGTCGCGTGCCTGCGCGTAAATTGCAAAACAGCGACAAACTTCGTCAGGAAATGGACGACGCTCGCATGGACGACGACGGCGCGCCCGTACAAGCAATCATTGTGTGATCGCCAAATTCTTTGACTTCCTGACCACCCAAGCAAGCACCAAGGCTCCCTCATGACCAGCGTTTCGGGCAAGACCACCAATGGTTTCACGTATGAAGGCGATTACGAACACGCAAACCCCGATCGCGTCACATGGACGGCCATCTTTCGACGCAGCGGTGTCTTTTTCGGCATGCGGCATGGCCGCGTCAACGAACTCACCGGCGTTCCTGCCGGAGAGATCAGCGAAGCCGTTCAGGACGACATCGAGTTTGTCTGGGTCCAGGCACGATAACTAGCCGGCGAGTAACGCGTACGTCCAGTAGATCGCAATCGCCAACTGCGCAGCAAAGAAGCAAAAGCGAACATTGACTGCGAGCACGCTCACAGAGACCAGATGAGTGATCGATTGGGCCATGCGCGCAAGCAGCAGCCACGGCGCCAACGCATCAGTGATCCCGGTGCGGCCAGTCACCATGGCTACAAGAAGAAGGCCGCCTAGCACCGGAAGACTCTCGACGCAGTTGGCATGCGCCCGGGCCAGTCGCTGCAAAAAAGGCGAGAGGTTCGCGTTATCCGGCTTGAACTCGTTGGATTTGGCGCGCCCGGAGACAACCAGGTAGGAGCGTATGCCTTCCATCAGCACGAGCAAGAAAAGTGCCCATGCCATGAAGAGTGTCAGGACCAAGGCAGATTTGCCCATCGATCAGCCCTCTTGCGTGCCGCGGCGGATGAATGGGTCGCACGGGCTAAGCGTATCCACTACCTGGACTTCATAGGTACCGGACAGCAGCTCCGCGCCCCACCATGAGTATCTCCTAGGCCAGGACGCGGGCGCCCCCCCCTCAATACTACGCTGGGAAACGCTTGTGCTCCGGCGCCTCTGCCGCCGAACGCCAGGCACACGCCTGGCAACCACATCGCCCCAGGCAAGGTCGATGGCAGCTCGGCCTGCATCGACAGGGCACCCATCGAGCCTGCCCTCTGCGCATCACGAAAAACGAGGCGATATCAAAAAAGCCGTCTGTCGCGGGATAGCGACACAGACCCTCTTGGCTCGGGTCGGGATTCGCGGTCACGGCTCAGCCCCGCCCACAGTTCAAGGCGAGCCGCCCCATCGTCGGCCCCGGTTGATTCTTCGGGTCGCATCCCTGACCGCGGCGAGGTGCTGTCTTCGCGACATGATCGGTGACAGCTTCAATGACGACTCTCCCGTCAGGCGATTCAACAAATCTCGCACGTCCATCGCGAGCTTGCCGAGGCGACCGGCAGAACGGTAAGTAACGAACGGAAACTGGACGGCCATGGCTATTGCCTGAATGGACCCTGCGTGCGCCGAGATGGCGGTCCATTGAGAAGGCCAGCAAGGAGTTCGGGCGGATCTCCCGCACCTCTCAAGCTGCGCTTTCTCCCGTTAGTGGCTAGTTAAGTTGAACGCGGCCATGCCAGGCGACAAGTCGCCAGGCAGAGGACCGCTCCCTCGCGTCAAAGGGGCAAGAACCAGGGCCGCCTACTTCGGCACGCTGACCACGGGTTTAAAGCCGCCGAAGATCATGCGCTTGCCGTCGAAGGGACATTCGCTGGCCGCCGCCATGCGCGGGTCTTTCATGAATTTCTCCATGCCGGCGTCGCGCGTGGCCTTGTCGGGCCACTCCACCCAGGAGAACACCACCGATTCGTCCTTCGTTGCCTGCACGGCGCGGCGGAAATCCGTGAGCTTGCCGTCGGGCACGTCATCGCCCCAACACTCCACCACCCGGATCGCACCGTATTCCACGAAAATGGGGTCGAAGGTACCGGCGTGCTTGATGAATTGCTCGCGGTTGGCGTCGGGTACGGCGATCACGAAACCATCGATGTAGGACATGACAATCTCCTTTGGGGGAAAGGGCGGCCGGCGTGGCCGCCTTCATGCATTCGACGAACGAGCACCCATGGGATCGACAAGAGTCGGAGAAAACTGGACGGGGGTCGTTAACCGTATTTCCCCTACCTTGTCCCTCCCCCTGGATCAAGGTTCCGGCTGATACCGAATGGCATGACCAAAAGAAGTCATCATCGCAGTGGCCCCTGAGGCGTGGCATGGCGACTTCTGCTGCGAAGCGAGTACCTCGAGCTACGGACCCGCATTTGTAGGAGCGCACCCTGTGCGCGACAAGCCTACGAAGCGAAACGACCATGCGCCCATGTCGGGCACAGGGTGCCCTCTGCATCACGAGAAACCGAGAAAAGAGGACTCCCGAGAAAAAGGACGGAAGTAGTTAGCCGTATTCAACCACCTCCGCCCCTTTTCCGACGCGTCACGTAGCCATCAGCTCTTCGGGACAAACTTCGCGTAGTCGACGTAGGCAAACTGGAGGTCCCGCTTTTCGTATACACGCATGTCTATGTCGTGGTGGTAGACGGTAAGCACCACTGGGGTGGGCGAGCGGTTCTGCAATTGCTCGACGAGTTGTCCCACCCAGCGCACGGGCTGCCCATCGATCCGCTCAATTTGATCGCTGCTGTGCAGCCCCATCCAGCCATCCGGCCAAACGGAGGTAACGAAAACGCGCTGGCGCCCGTCCGTCGTCAACGTGATGCGGTGGTTCGCATCCTTAAAGGTCAGAAAGTTGCCGCTGTACGTCAAAGATCCGTTCTGCGGCTGCGGATTGCCAGCCGAAAACGCCGGCGTAACCATGGCGAACGACATAGCTGCTGCCAACGCAAGATTCAAAGCTTTCATAGCGATACCTCTTCCTGAGTCGCGGGGAAAGCGGAAGCAACGAGGCTTGGATAACCGCAGCGCCGCTGCATTCGCGCGTCGAGGGCGCGCAGCTGACACCATACCGGTCGCCACTGTCGCCTTAAAAACTATAGCACCCGTGCCTCGCCGGTACCGGCTTCACGAAATGCACACAAGGTCAGCTTTGCATCGCCAGAGTTTGCGCCAAGCTTTATGTCCGTTTTGGATCGGGAGCGGACATTCTCTCCACACAGTGCAGACACGCCTTACAAGATCGGACCACCGGCGTTCGTGCGCCGCCGAACCGCAACACTCAGCAGCCTCGTAATACCTTGCGCCTCCACAGACACCGTGTAGCGCCCCGGCGCCAAGTAGAGAAGCACGTCGCCCGGTTTGTCCAAGTAGAGCCGGTCTTCGGGAACGCCCGTTGGCTCATCCGCACGCCTGGCGGTAAGGAGACAGGGATAAGTCCTGCATGCGCGCTTTATAGGCGTCTGCACCCTTCGCCCGTCTAGAGCGAGCCAGCCGGCCTTCTGCCGGTCGACGGCGAACGGGGGGCGATAGACCGACACGTCCACCGCACCCGGTCGCGTGGAAAGAGCAACGCCGTCCATGAACACCACACTGGCGCGATCGCGTGGAACAGCCGCGCGCGCTCCCCACAGCTTTGGATCGAGTCCAAGAAGGGCGGCCTGATCGATGGTTAACGGGTCGATCTGCGTGACGCGCCGAAAGACGCTTGCCATGTTTGCGTCTTCCTTGGCCACATGGTCGAAGCCCGCTACCACCAGCATCTTTGCCGAAGGGTCGTTCTTGTAGATATTGGCGAGGTTGCTCGCCTCGCCCGCATCCCTGGCTCGGTCATCTTCGACATCGAACACATCATAAGCGACGAGATGAAAACCCAGAGAGATGGCCTCGCGGATGAGCGCGCCATACACGGGATCGTGCGAGTAAATGCCGGTCTTTACATTGTCCAGCGCGTAACCGCGTTGGCACAGCTCGCTGTCCACGAGGCCAATGCAGCCATGCATGACCGGTGCATCGGCACGATTGAGCGTTTCAAGGGCAAGGTACTGGAAACCTTCCGCGCGCAGCTTGGGCAGAAGCTCGAGTGGAAGCAGTCGTGTAATCGGCGCCCCATGGTTTTCGTTGATGAAAACCGCGCGACGATCTTGTGCCATTGCCGCGATTGATGTCGCCGCGTCGGCGAATCGCGGCACGCCTTGCCTGTTCGACAACGATGCAATTACCGAGGCATGTGCGAACACGGGATAGGTTTGCGCTGCCTTGTCGTAGCGTCCGGCGAACGTATAGAAGGTGGCCACAAGCTGCTTGAGCGCCAGCACGCGCCCCTTGTCACTCGCATGCGCCAACAATCCGTTGCCCGCCTCAATGGCCTGGACGAGGTCAGCACCGTTGATGAAGGCCTGGGTGGCCTCGTGGTTGAATCTCGCGGTCTCCGCGTCGTTACCGGCGATGTAGGCGATGTCGCTGCACCAGGACGCACTGGATAGAAACAGGCCAACCAAAAGCAGCAACCATTGGAACGCCCCTGCGCTCCCCATCCTTGCACGCATGCACCTCTCCACTAGGCACTCCTTCGAGTGCTCTTCACGCTCTTGCGAGCCCGATGTCCGCCTCGGGTCGAAAGCGGACATTTACTGCGTCAATGCCGCGCCTGTACTGGATCATTCCCATCAGTCGGATGTCACGACGTCCAAGAATTTGCCATCTGAAAAGTAATAGACCGCAACAGCGGCTTCCAACGTCTCATAGGCCACGGCATCGTACCTAGCTGCCACCTTCTTCCCATCCACTGACTCAAGGGCTCCCGGAGGCAATCGCCGAATGATCGCCAATCGAGCCACAAGCGTAGGATCATTGAGTACGCTCAGGCGCGGCGCCTTTTTCGGGTTCTCTGGTCCAATAACTACGAGCATCTGCCTCAGCTCTGGACTCTGGGAGAACAGAGTTACGGCATAGGAGAACCCTCGACCATCAAAATTGCCACGAGCAACGCCTGGGCATTCTGCGAGGTGCGCGCCCTTCATGATCTGTTGATCGTCCGCCAGCAGATCCTGAAGCTGGACAATCTTCATATCCGGATATTTTTCATGCAACGCCGCGCCCAACTTCGGCGGAAGGCATCCCGCATAGGCAGGAGCGCCACACAGGCCGATTAGCGTCGAGAAGAACAACAAGCTATTCCGTCTCACAGGCAGCCTCGTTACGCAAAGGCCCGCTTCGGGTCGGAAGCGGACGTGGCACCATCACCTAGAATCGACCGAATTGGTTAGAAGCAGAAAGCGCCGCAAGGTCTCCTCGGTAACGACGAATGGCGATAGATAGTCCCGCGCGCGGGAGACTCTTTCAGCTTCGTCTAGTCCCGCCCAACTCGAATCGTTGCGCACGTTGTTCAGGGCTAAGAGCCACTCCCTCCGGCCCTCGGCCATGACGAGCCAATGGTCCCACCTGTCCGGGGCGTGACCGGCCTCGACGTCTCTTGCCGCCAAGATCGCTACGAGCCTTTTGTGAAGGTCGGCCAAGAGCGGACTTCCCGACACGTAGAAGTTATTGGGCAAATCGGAGAACCGGGCCTCCATAAGTCCCTTGTGCAGGGCCAGCAACTCACCGTAGTCATCGACAACGAGCGCCCGACTTGTCACTAGTGTTCTCCTATTCAAGTCTCGCATCGCGCCATCTCTTCCTGCGTGCAACGACCGCTTCGGTTCGAAAGCGGACATCCCGCCCCTCATACAGCTTGAGGCGGGCGCAATTCCGCCGCAAGCGGAGCGACGCAGGCCCGCCGGGGCATTTCATCCCGCCTACCGCCCGCTTCGTCACTCCAGGGCGGCTTTCGTCGCATGGGATGTAAAGCCCAAGCACAGGCTGGCTAAGCTCGGTGCAATCGACCGGGTCGCGGCTCGACGCGAAACGTTGCCGCCGCAGACTCGCCCGCTGTGCCCTACCAGGGAGTTGGCTATGCGATGCATCGTCGCGATGGTTTGCCTGCTGTGTTCCGCCCGCCTGTTCGCCCAGACCGATGCTGTGGCGGGCTTTGTTGACGAGTATGCGAGCGCGCACCGCTACAGCGGATCGATCCTGGTGCAGTGGCACGACGGGACCAGGCTGGTCAGGAGCTACGGACTTGCCAGCATCCCTTTGCGCGTGGCCAACACACCACAAACGCGATTCAAGATCGCCTCGGTCACTAAGCTGTTCACCGCGGTACTGATTCTGCAGTTGGTCGAGCAAGGCCGGCTCGATCTCGATCAGCCCATCAAAACCTACCTGCCGGACTATGCAAATGAAGCGGGCAGCAAGGTGACGATCCAACAGCTGCTCAACCACACCTCGGGCCTGCCGAGTTTCGATGCGGTCACCGACCAAGCTACCGCGCTGAGGGACGGTATGCCCGTTTATCAGCTGCCGCACACCAGCGAGCAACTGCTAGCGCAGTTCAGTGGCGGGAAGCTCATCAGCACGCCGGGCGAGAAGTTCAATTACAACAATGCCGACTATGTCGTGCTCGGCCAGATCATCTCGCACCTGTATGGCCGGCCCTACGAGCAGGTACTCAAGGAGCACATCCTCGATCCATTGCACATGGTCGACAGCGGCGTACTTCATCATGGCGACATCGTCGACCGGCTCGCTGAGACTTACTGGTATCCCGACGATAGAAAAGTCCTGTCTCGGGATCTGCCGGTCTATCCGGAGAACTGGTACGCGGCCGGGGCCATGTATTCCACCACGAGCGACCTGTTGAAGTTTGCGGATGCGCTGTTCGATGGCCGGCTAATTGCGCCTGCCACGCTACAGCAGATGATCAAACCCGGGCTGGACGAGTACGGCGATGGCCTGTGGTCCTACCAGCTCACCGCCAAGGGCGCCAAACATCCGGTAATCAAGCGGCCCGGGCTCATCATGGGCGCACAGGCGCAATTCTTCCATGTCATGGATCAAGACATCACCATCATCATGCTTGGCAACACCAGCGTGATCGACTCCGATGCCCTGGTGGAAGCCATCGCCAAACGTGCCATCCACTAGCGGCACACCGGCCGCCGCGCGCAATAGATAAAACCCAGCAAGAGCAGTGCCGAGAGGACCCATGGGGCGCGAACCGTTGCCTGCCCCGCCACGCACAAGCCGGTGTTCGCCATGCGAAAAAGTGGCGAAAAAGGGACGGAGTGGATCACCCCCGATTTCTCGGACGGTTTAAATCGTCACCGTGAGCGTACGCTCAAAGCTGTCCGGAGATTGATACCCGAGACTGCTATGCAAGCGTTTGCGGTTATAGAAGATCTCGATGTACTGGAAGATCTGGGTCCGTGCTGAGTCGCGATCCGGGAAGGACTGATGGTGCGTCAACTCGTGTTTCAAGGAGGCAAAGAAGCTCT
>Ga0209672_100283_pt1 | contig 36077 bp, 32 predicted proteins | sample AraplaCol_mMS_r2_FD_184273 | JGI IMG/M metagenome (GOLD analysis project Ga0209672, IMG submission 184273) | Arabidopsis root microbial communities from North Carolina, USA - plate scrape CL_Col_mMS_r2 (SPAdes) (version 2) | ecosystem: Host-associated > Plants > Roots > Endosphere | place: USA...
CCCCAAAGCGTTCGGACAGTTTGTAATGTACCGGCGCGCGGTTGGGTCGACGCGCCAAATGCGAATCACTCGCTGCCGAAACGAATCGTCAGATCGCTGGTCTGGGGGCGGCAGCGGCATCGCCGCTTGCAGGGGGCAGCGCCAGATCGGCCGCGGCCGCGGTCGTGCGAGGGGAGCGGCGCGGTGCCGGCCGATCGGCCGCCACATCGTAAATAACGAGCAGGGAGACGGCGGCAATGCCCATCAGCGTACGCCAGTCGAATGCCTGAAGACTGGCGGAGGTGGATAGCAAAAGCGAAATGAACGGCTGTACGGACATGCAAACGAGTACGGCAAACGGGCCGCACAACTGCACGGCGGATTGCAGCAACAACATCGGCAGCATGACGCCCGCCACCGTCACGATGGCCGCGATGCCGATCGTGCGGCCGTCGACGGGCATATGAAAGGCATCGGGAAACATCAGACACCAGACGAACGTCGCGCAGACGGTCAAGTAAAAGCGTTGCGAAACGATCCCCGAGCGCGACCAGCCCCGCTCGGCAAGTTCGGCGCATATCGACATCGTCAACGCCGATGATGCTCCGGTCACTGCGGTCGCCGCCATGGCGATCCAGATAGCCAATCGCGTCAGCCCGTTGTGGCCCGCCCCGTCGAACTGCCTCGCTCCAAGCAGCACGCAAGCCACGAGAATGCCCGCACATATGGCCAACCTTCGGGGCGTCGGCCATGCGCGCCTTCCGATACTGTCCAGCAATGCGCCGACGATCAGCGCGACACCCGTATCGATTGCCACGACGACCGACGGATCGAGCTCGCGCAAGGCAAAGAAAAAGCAGAGATAGGTGATTGCGGTATAAACGTTGTTGCGGATCAGCAAAGCGTAATCGCGGCGCGGAATGCTGAATCCGTTTTTCAGATTCAATATCAGCGCGGTGAGCAAAAAGCTGCCGAAGACGAATAGCGGTTCGGGAATGCCGGAAAGGAAATAGGTGTAAAGCACTTGCCCGAGCGCTTGCAGGCATATTGCGGCCATGGCCTGGAAAGGACCGTAAAAGCTCATGAGGCGGGCTCCGATCAGCAGGCTGCGGCCGAGGTTTCAGCCGGCATGTCGGCCGCTTCATAATCGATTTCGTAAAGCAGCCCTTGAGCGTCCCATGCTCGAATCTGCTCGCGGTCGCGCTTGATCAGCGCAGCGTCCTCGTGCACGAGATAGATCGCCCCGCCCCACCCTGTCGAATCCGTCGTGAGATGAACGCGCGTACCGACAGGCAGCGTCCGATAGATGGCGTGGAACGTCGGGAGCTCGAGCAACCGCTCGAGACCGTCGACACCCGTGATGACCCCATCGCCGGCGAATGCGAAAAAGACCTTCGTCAGATGGCGTCCGGGCAAGTATCGGTCGCTGCGCCGGCGCATGTCGTTCATCCACTCGGGCTGCATGATATCCAGAGCATGGTAGATAGACTGCGTTTTCAGACCCGCGGCCGCATAGGAATCTCGATCCATTGCCGCGCCCATCAGCCTCGCACCTGTCTCGATCATTGCCGGGCCGCGCGCCGTCCATTTGAGTTCGCTGTGCGCGGTGCCATTGACGATGCCCAGCGCATCGAGCGCGTCGAACGTATAGCGCAGCAACGCCGACGCGACATTCGACTCCGGCGCCAGCAACTCGAAGTCCTCCATGACCATCGCATAGCCGGGAAGCAGGCGAATATTGACGCGCCATGCGTCCGTCATGAAATGGCGTCCATCGCGACTGACCGTGTTGACGATGTATTGAGTGCCGTCGAGCCAGGATTGAACGATCAACTGGCGGTTGGGCTGCGCGAATACGGTATGCGCGCCGAATGCCTTCCGACAGGCTGTGCGGACTTCCTCGAGGCTACGGCAGATCGTGACATTGTCCGACCCCGCGCTATCGAGAGGCTTGACGACGAGCGGCCAATTCCCGTAGCGCTGCGCCCACGCAACGGCCTCGTTCTCGCTGTCGACGAGCGTCTGCTCGGCTGCAAGCAACCCGCGGCGATGCAATGCGGCGATCATGCGGAACTTGTTGCGCCTCTCAGCAATGAGCGGATAAAGATTGGTGGGAGCGCCTGCCAGATGAGCAAGCCGCTCGGCGTAGCTCACGCCCAGCTCCGAGCCGGCCAGCACATGATCGACATTCATCGCCAGGATCGTACGCGCGGCCTCTTCCTCCGCGCCTAGATAGCCCAGATCGGCGCGATAAGGCGTTGCATTGATGCCCGCGCGAAAGACGGGTGGCGGCTCGGGTGTCGAGCGCAAATGGAACAGCTCGGCCCCCCTCGTGTGCAGGTCGTGCGCCAATTCGCGGCCCATCGAGTAACCATCGACGATGACGATCTTCTTCGCTTGAATCGCACCCATCCAGGGCCTCCTTCGCAGGTCACGCACCGAGGGCGTCAGTGCGCCGTGGCTTCATCGTAGGCAAGTGGCCTCGGCCGCTCGCTACTCGAACCCGTAGCGAGCGATGACAATTGATGCGAAGAATGCGGAGCTCGCGCCCCGAAGGCAAAGGTGCGCGGCGGCGGCCATCAGGTGCGCGGCACGGAGCGGATGTCGCCGGTCGGGTCGGTCTCGCGGGGGCCGTCTTCAGCGTAGGTGGGCACTTCTCCTCCGGCTTCGATCGGCACGATAGCGCCGCGACGGACCGCATGAGGCATGTCAGGCAATCGATCGTCCACTTCGCTGCCGCTGCGCGCCCGCACGAATGCGCGCAGCAACGCAACGCGCAGCGTCGCGCCCGTTGCTTCCCCCGACTCGCCCCGTTCCATGAAACGCGCCCGGCAATGCACCGATCCATCATCGTGCGTGCTCAGCGTCAGCTCGCGAGCCAGCTCCAGTACGATGGCCGCATCGGACCAGTCCGTGCTCGGCGCAAAGCGCTGATCGAGCAAGCGCAACTCGCCATGCGCGAGCGTGACGACGAGCTCGGGCTCGATCGCCACGAAGCGGATCTCCTCATCGTCGTCGACGAGGGCGCGGGCACACCAGTAATCGAGCGCGCGGCCAGTCAAGTCATCGGTTTTCATGGGCAGCTCCCTCATTCGACGAAGCGGGTGGAACCTTGATTTCGGCAATCAAGGGAAAGTGGTCCGACGCCTTGCGAGCCAATGCGCTCCGATGCACGCGGACGCCGGCGAGCCATTCGCCGGGGTGGACCCAGATGCGATCGAGCGCGAACATGGGGCACAACGTCGGGAAAGTGCGCGGCGCGGGCGCACGCCGGAAGCGGGTCACGAGCGCACGCAAGGCCCGGCCACGCACGAACCACTCGTTGATGTCGCCAAGCAAAATGACCGGCAACTCGCTCGTATCGAAAGCGTTCAGCAGTGTTCGCACCTGGGTACTCCGTTCGCCCGCGGACAACCCCAAATGCGTCGCCACGATGCGCAGCAGGACGGGCCCGCATTCGACGTCCGCATCGAGGGCGCCGCGCGGCTCGCGGCCGTGAAACGAGAGGTCGAGCGTGCGCGCCGCGCTGATCGGCAAACGCGAGAGCACCGCATTGCCATAGCGCCGGCGCGGCGTATCGAGCGTGGGCCCTGCTGCCGCATGCATTCCCGTCGTTTCGCGCAGATGAGCCAGTACATCGGGTGCGTCCGTACCGCCGAGCGGCACTTCCTGCAGTGCGATGACATCGGCATCCAGTTCCGCGATGACTTGTGCGACCCGTTGTTCCATTCGCTGCGCGGACTGGGCGGTCCAGACGCCGAGACCGCCGTGAATGTTATAGGTGGCGATGCGCAACGCGCATGCGGCATCGCTATACACCCGTGCATCTGCACGACGCGTTCGCGCGTCGGGTTCCATCGTTTCGACGGGGCTTGCTTGAGCTGTCATCGTCGCGGGCCAAACCAGCGTTGCAGCAGCACCGACGCGCCGACGAGCGCGACGCCGATCGCGACCAGCGTGGCCCACGCTCCGCCGCCGGGGTGGCGAATCGTGGCCACGAGTTGATGCGCGAAGGTGACCGTCAAGACGATGCCGGGCAGCATGCCGAGCATCGTCCCGACCAGATAGTCGCGCAGACCGATGTGCGACGCCCCGGCGACCAGGTTGACGACGGTGAACGGCGCGATCGGCAGCAGACGCAGCACCATCATCATCACGAGTCCGCGGCGCCCGATGCGCTCGCTGAGCCGGTTCGCACGCGGGCCCGCCAGCCGGCGCACGGCGTCGCGCCCCAGGGTGACGCCGATACCATAGGTCGCGGCGGCCGAGAGCAGCGTGCCGCCGAGCGCATAGCCGAGGCCGGGCCATGCGCCGAAGACGAGACCGGTGGCCGCGATCAACACGGTGATCGGTACCGAGAGCATCGCCGCGAGGACGTAACCGCCGAGCACGATCAGCGGCGCCAGCGGCAGCGCGCCGATACGTCGCCCCCAATGCACGATCGAGGCGAGATTGATATCGTGCCCAAGCGGGGTAAAGCGCCAGAGTATCGTCAGCACCACGATCGCGAGCACCAGTGTGCCGAGCAGCAACAAGCGCGCGGTCAGCGAGCGGCCATGCTCCTCCGGAACGAACTCGCGCACGAGCGCCTCGGGCTCGATCGGCTGCTCCGGGTCAAGCCAGGCGCTGATTGGCACGACGGCATCGAGATCGCTCGTGATGACGGGCGTAAACGGCTGCAGCGTGCGCCCGTCCTCACGCGCCAGCGACGCGATTGCGGCATTGAGCCGCCCCGTGCGCTCGAGCGATGCCTCCCACCGGGCCGCTGGCACGTCCAGATGCTCGGTGAGCAGACGGTTGCGCCACCGAGCGATTGCCGCCCGCACCCGGGGATCGCCATCCGCATCGATCGCGATGTTGCACTCGGTATCGAGCACCATCGAGCGGTTGTTCAAGTTGGCACTGCCGATGGTGATCGCGCGATCGTCGATGACCATGACCTTGCTGTGCACGTTCAGGCAACGCGAGCCGAGCCCTTCGATATGAGGGCAATACATTCGATAGCGGCCGTGAATGTCGGCCTCGACGAGCGCGCGATGCAGCCTGGCGCGCAACACCCCCATCGTCGCTTCTTGCAGCCAGCCGCTCTGCATACGCGGCACGACCACGGCCACGTCCGGACCGTCCGGCTCCGCAAGGCGCGACGCAAGCGCTTCGCGAGCCACGGCCGCCGTGAAGTACTGGTTCTCGATGTAGATGTGCTCACGCGCGGTCGCAATCAGATCCGCGGTCAGATTCTTGACCTGCTGCAATGGTTCACGGCCGAGATGAGGCGGCGCGGTCAGCGAGATACCGAGCATGACGTCGCGCAGCTCCACGGACGCGTCAGGCGGCCAGGGATCGATGCTGTCGCTGGGGACGGGCTCCGCGTGGGGTCCGATGGTGCGACCACAGGCACGGTACCACCGCTCGCGCGCAAGCTCGCCAATGGCGCGCGCGGCGTCGCCGTCGAACATCGTCTGCACATCGTGGAACGGTCCGTACCCCTTTCCGTTCGGGTCGCGCCGGCGCGGGTCATCGGCCGCATGAGCCTGCGTGTCCCAGCGAGAGCGCGTCAGATCCATGCCGCCGACGAACGCGAGCCGGTCGTCGATCACCACATATTTTTGATGATGCGACGCGCCGCGCGGGTGCGTGCCGTCGAGCCTGAAGGACAGCGCGTGGTGCGCGCGCCAACTGGTCTGATAGACGGGCAGCCACTCGCGCTCGAACGCGTAAATCATCGCGAAGTCCCACGCGAGGATGTAAATCCGCAAATGGCGCCTGGCTGCGCCGAGCGCTTGCAAAAACTCGCCAAGCGGCTCCGGAAAACCATCATTGGCTCCGTCCGGGACGAGCCGGATACGGCTGTTGATGTCCCAGCCCACGATGAAGATCGTTCGCGTTGCCCGCGTCAACGCCTCGCGCAGCACCGAGAAGTACGCTTCGCCATCGATCAGGACCGCGAAACGATCTGCTCGGCAAATCGCCGTGCAATTGCGCCCCACCTCGAGCAACCCGTGGCGCGTGGGGTGCCGCGCCGCGGCCGCGCCCGGGCTGACCTCCGTCTCGCGCGCGTGCGCATCCATTGCCACCGAACTGCTACTGGCGATGTTGCTCGTCATCGGCATCGCCCGCTCGTCAAATGATCGGGACGCCGCCCGTCACTGCGACCGTCGCCCCCGAGACGTAGCTCGCCTCGTCGCTGGCCAACATGACGTAAATCGGCGCGAGCTCCGCCGGCTGCCCGGGACGCTTCATCGGCGTTTGTTTGCCGAACGACTCGACATCCTCGGGCGGCATCGTCGCGGGAATCAACGGCGTCCAGATCGGGCCCGGCGCGACGCAGTTCGAGCGGATGCCGCGCTCGGCCAGCCATTGGGCCAGACCGCCCGTCAAGTTCTGGATCGCTCCCTTCGTCGCCGCATAAGGCAGGAGCGTGGGCCGCGGCTTGTCGGCATTGACGGATGTCGTATTGACTATCGCGCTGCCCCGTTTCATATGCGGCAGCGCGGCCTTCACGAGGCGAAACATCGCGCCCACGTTCACATCGAACGTGCGATCCCATTCCTCGTCGCTGATTTCCTCGATCGAATCGTGGTCCATCTGGTACGCCGCGTTGTTGACGAGTACGTCGATTCGCCCGAACGCGGCGATCGTGCGCGAAACGATCTCGCGGCAGTGAGCGGGATCGGCGAGATCACCGTCGATCAGAACCGCCTTGCGCCCCGCCTGTTCGACCCAGCGGGCCGTCTCGCGCGCATCGTCGTGTTCATCCAAATAGGCTATCGCGACATCGGCCCCTTCCCGCGCGAACGCGATTGCGACGGCGCGCCCGATGCCGCTGTCGCCGCCCGTGATCAGCGCGGCTTTACCGGCCAGATGCCCATTCCCACGGTAGCTTTGCTCGCCATGGTCGGGCTGAGGGTGCATCGGTGCGGTCTTTCCCGGAACGTCGCTTTGCTGCTGTCCTGGCAGGGGCGGTTTCGGTCGATCAGTCATGGTGGCTCCTTTCCCGATTCAGTGTTCCTCGTTACCGGGGCGAGCAATGCGCGTGCCTTGAACAAGGGAGCGAAGAGGACCGCCGAACGGTCTGTCGTTCCGGCGGCACGTGCCGAGGGTCCGAACGCAACGGGCAAAACGGTCCAGTTAAATGAGGGTTCCGCCGCATGAAAAGATCGTCCTAGTCACCGCGTGAGGGGTATGACAAAGTGGGCCCGACCACAACAGGCAACGAGGGGAAGGCGTGTCGACTCGCATCCATTACCGGCGCTTCGCTCCGACCGATATCGGTGCCGCCCATGCGCTGACAACGGAAGTCAAATGGCCGCACCGCGAGGAGGATTGGCAGTTCGTCGCCGGGCTCGGCAACGGTTTTGCGGCCGTATGCGACGAACGCGTCGTTGGGACCGCGTTCAGCTGGAAGTACGGCGCGGATTCCGGGTCCGTCGGCATGATCATCGTGTCGCCGGCACATCAAGGCCTCGGTATCGGCCGGCGTGTCACGGAACTCGCGCTCGAGGAACTCGGTTCGCGCAGAACGATGCTGCACGCTACGCCGGCGGGGCGCCCCTTGTATGAAAAGCTGGGCTTCGTGGCGATCGGGGCGCTCGACCAGCACCAGGGCAACGCCTGCGCGCCGGCCGTCCTTCGCTTGCCGCCGAGCGAGCGACTGCGACCGCTCATTACGCGCGACATCCCGCGGCTCGTCGAGTTGGCCTCGCGCGCGAGCGGTCTCGATCGAACGGTCGTGCTGCCCGCACTGCTCGCGTGCGCCGACGGCATCGGCCTCGAGCGTGAAGGTGAATTGATCGGCTTCTCGCTCATTCGGCGCTTCGGGCGTGGGCAGGCAATCGGCCCGGTGGTGACGCCCTGTGCAGCCGATCCACTGCGCGCGCAAGCGCTGATCGGTCATTGGCTCGTATCGAATCCGAACGCCTTCGTGCGCATCGATGTCCCCGCCGATAGCGGGCTGACGGATTGGCTCGAAGCGCTGGGTCTGGCACGTGTCGACACCGTCGTGAAGATGGCCCGCAATGCTGGCACGCAATGGCCGCAGGACGAACGCTTTGCCCAATACGGCATCATTAATCAGGCAATGGGCTGAGGACCGCAGTGACATTTCTCTACAAAGCCGATCCGGCGCGAGGCGAAATCTGGGCGCGCCTTTTTGCGCAACGCGCGCCCGAACTCGCTTTCCGGGTATGGCCCGATGTCGGCGATCCGGCTTCGGTTCGCTATCTCGCAGCGTGGCAGCCGCCGGAAGACCCCGTGCGCACGCTGCCGAACCTCGAAATCATCTTTTCCGTGGGGGCCGGCGTCGACCAGTTCGATTTCACCGGCATACCGAGGCACATTCCGGTGGTGCGCATGATGGAGCCCGGCATCGTCGAGGGGATGATCGAGTACGTGTGTCAAGGGGTGCTGAGCCTGCATCGCGATCTGTTCGACTATGCTCATCAGCAGCAACAGCAGGTCTGGCGGGAGCGGCCTTTGCGACCTGCTTCCGCGTGCCGCGTCGGCGTACTCGGTCTCGGCATGCTCGGCACCGCGGTGCTCGAACGTCTGCGCTTGTTCGGCTTTGACTGCGCGGGATGGAGCCGGTCGCCACATACGCTGGAAGGCGTTACGTGCTACGCCGGCGCGGTCCAGCTCGACGCATTTCTGGCGCGCACGGACGTGCTCATCTGCCTGCTGCCGCTGACCGCGGCCACGCAGGGCATACTGGATGCATCGCTGCTCGGCAAACTGCCGCGCGGGGCGTCACTGATCCAGACGGGGCGCGGCGCGCACCTTCGGCAAGACGATCTCTTGCGGTTGCTCGATGCGGGTCACCTGCGCTATGCCCTCCTCGATGTCACCGACCCAGAGCCGCTGCCGCCAGGCCATCCGCTATGGGCTCACCCGCGTGTGCGTATCACACCGCATATCGCGAGTGCGACGCGGCCGGAGACCGCGGTGGAAGCCGTCATCGACAATCTGGCTCGCCACCGCGCCGGGCTACCGATGATCGGCGAGATCGATCGGGAACTGGGTTATTGAGTTCACCGCCGGGAAATAGCGCTTTCATCTAGCTTCCTTCGTTATTTGTCACAGCACTTCGTCCCAAGGACGTACCGTCTAGCGCGGGATTCGACAATGTGGTCGGCTTAATTCGGGGGATTCGAATATGGACGAAGTGCGTGGATTCAATCAGAGCGGCTCGTCGTGGCGTGGTCCGAACGGTGACGGTTTCGCATTGCCGCCACAGTCGGCATCTGCCGAGGCAACGCCTCCAGCGGTTGCGTCAGGAGATTTGAGAGAGTTGCAGGAGAAAGGGGCTGCTTCGCGCTCTGCGGCTACGCAGCCGCAGTTCCCTCCCACCTCAGGCTCGGCCGGTCATAACTCTCTGTTCTCCGCCGGCGTCTTGCGACAGATAGACGATATCGCACGTGGCTTGACCGTCGATTGCGTCGTGCCTGCTGAGCCCGGCCAACCGCAATCGCCTGTGAACGGGATCCGGGAAACGCTGGAAACGGTCGATGCGATGCGCCCTGCGCTGAACGAGTCGCAGCTTGGTGCACTGAACCGGCGTCTCGTGGATGCCATCGCTCGGTCCTCGCATTCGCCTGCGGACAAGGTACTTCTGCGTCAAGTCGTTTCAGCGATGACCGAGCGCACCGAGGGGCCCTTGCTGGCACACCTGGTGGCGGGTATTACGTTCGAACGAATGCAGCTCCCGGATCTCGATCTCGATACGACCGGCAGCACGATTCCGGATTCCCGCTATTTCAACAGTGCGCTCGTTCCCTTGGCTGAGCTCGCCTACGATCACGACCCGGCGGGACGCACACTGCTATGGATGGGAGCTTGCCAGCTGTTTCCCGGGGCCGGCCGCCCGGAAAGACTTCGCGATGCGATGTTTTCCTTGCCGAAAGATTCTGGGCTCAGCTCTGCAATGGATTTCTATTGTGCCGTGGACGCCTTGAACGTCGACGAAAACGTCACGGATGCGATGATCGAGAAGATGCGCCGGGACGCAGGCGGCGACAGCGCCACTTCGTGACAAAACGATTGCGGATTTCCTGTGCACGCGTGCTAAAGTAGCCGTCACGTCTTCGACCGACGGGCTTTCAGGCGACTACTGACGATGACCGGGGATTGCAAGCTGGATCGAATCGATCTGCGTATTCTGTCTCAACTTCAGAAGCGAGGGCGCATCACGAACGTCGAGCTCGCCGATGCGGTCGGGCTTTCGCCTAGTCCTTGCCTCATTCGCGTCAAGCGCCTGGAAAAAGCCGGCTACATCGCCGGCTACGGAGCGCAGATCCAGCTGGAAAAACTCGGCGACGTGCAGATCGTCTTTACGGAAGTGACGCTTGCGGACCACCGCCGTGAAGACTTCGACCGTTTCGTTTCCGCGATCCGCAATGTCGATGAAATCATCGAATGCCACTTGGCAAGCGGCGGGTACGACTACCTGCTCAAATTCGTCACGCGTAGCGTCAGCCATTATCAAAGCGTGATCGAAGGCCTGCTCGAACGCAACATCGGGATTGAAAAGTATTTCAGCTACGTAATCATCAAATCGCCGTTCGTGAAGAACAGCTATCCGCTCGAGGTGTTGTTTCCGCATGCCTGAGCAGAGGCTGCGTCGCACGATGCGCGAGCCTCCGCCCTATCGTCAACCCTCACGCTTCGGTTGATGAGCCGCGACCTGGTGCGGTGGCACAGCGTTCCCCCCGCACCTGTTCCCCCGCCGGCTCGGCGCCCGGTTGCGCCAGTGTCTCCGCCAGGTAATCAACACATGCCCGCACTTTCGCCGACTGCGTCAAACGCGCGGGATAAACGGCCCACACGTCGGCCGGCTGCGTCACCTCTGGCAGCACGCGCTTGAGCAAACCTGCCTCGATAAGCCGCCCGACGTCCCACATCGAGCGCAGCACGATGCCGCGTCCCGCCAGCGCCCATTGCACCGCCACTTCACCATGATTCGTCGATAGCGGCCCTGTCACCTTGACCGAAACGCGTTCGCCGCGCACATCGAGCCGCCAGACTCCGAACGGATGGTCGCGCTCCTTGATCGCCAGGCAAGCGTGCGACGCGAGTTCGCCCGGTTGTTTCGGCGCGCCAAAACGTTCGAGATATGCGGGTGAGGCGCACAGCACACGATAATTGGACGCCAGCCTCTTCGCGATCATATGCGGAGCGATCTCGTCGCCGATGCGAACATCCAGATCGAATCCCTCGCCCGCCACGTCAACGAGCCGGTCGAACAGATCGAGGCGCACGCTCAATTGCGGATAGCGTTCGGAAAACCGCGCCAACGCCGGAGCCAGGACTTGGCGGCCGAAGCCGAAGCTGCTCGAAATGCGCAGCGTGCCACGCGGTACGCGTCGGGTCGTGGAAACGTCTTCGACCAGCTGCTCGACATTGTCGAGAATCTTCTCGGCCCAGGCATAAACGCGTTCGCCGGCTTCGGTAATGGTCACGCGCCGCGTCGACCGATGCAGCAGCCGCGTCCCCAGCGTGTCCTCGAGAATGCTCACGCGTTTGCTGACATAGGCGGCTGAAACGGAGAGCGCCTCGGCCGCGGCGCTGAAGCTGGCGCAGCGCGCGACGGTGCAAAAGACGCGTAGGTCGCTCAGTTCCGGGGCTCGGGCCGAATCCATAGGGCTCCTGTTTTATGCACGATCCGTGAACAGTCGATTAACCAAAACCCCGATTCTAAATCGAACCGAGAGAAATAAAATGGCCGTAATTTCACCGTTATCGGAGACATCCACCATGGCCGGCACATATCGAATCGCTGTCATTCCTGGCGACGGCATCGGCACTGAAGTCATGCCCGAGGCGCTGCGCACGCTCGATGCGGCATGCCGGCGCTTCGACATCGCACTCGAGTACGAGCACATCGAGTGGGCCAGCTGCGACTACTACGAAAAGCACGGCCAGATGATGCCGGACGACTGGAAAGCGCAGCTTCTGCGCTGCGATGCCATTCTGTTCGGCGCGGTGGGCTGGCCGGCGAAGGTCCCGGACCACATTTCGCTCTGGGGCTCGCTGATCAAGTTCCGTCGGGAGTTCGATCAATACATCAACTTGCGTCCGGCACGCCTTTTCGAGGGGGTGCCCTCGCCGCTCGCAGGGCGGCAGGCCGGCGACATCGACTTCTGGATCGTGCGTGAGAACACCGAAGGCGAGTATTCGTCTGTCGGTGGCGTCATGTTCGAAGGAACGGAGCGCGAATTCGTCGTGCAGCAAGCGGTATTCACGCGGCATGGCAGCGAACGCGTGCTCGAGTTCGCATTCGATCTCGCGGCGCGGCGCGAGCGCAAGAAGTTGACGGTAGCGACGAAAAGCAACGGCATCGCGATCAGCATGCCGTGGTGGGATAAGCGTGCGGAAGAGATCGCGGCGCACCATCCCGATGTCGCCTGGGACAAACAGCACATTGATATTCTGTGCGCCCGCTTCGTGCTCAATCCCGATCGCTTCGATGTCGTCGTGGCCACGAATCTGTTCGGCGACATTCTTTCGGACCTCGGCCCCGCTTGTACGGGCACCATTGGCCTCGCGCCATCCGCGAGCCTCAATCCGGAACGTGCGCTGCCGTCGCTCTTCGAGCCTGTGCACGGCTCCGCGCCCGACATCGCGGGAAAGGGCATCGCCAATCCGATCGCCATGATCTGGTCGGCAGCCATGATGCTCGACTTCCTGGGCGGCCATACCGGCAAGGAAAAACAGGCGCACGACGCGATACTCGCAGCGATCGAGGCGACGCTCAAGGAAGGTCCGCGTACGGGCGACCTTGGCGGCACAGCCACGACGCGTGATGTGGGCGCGGCGATTGCCGCGCGTGTTAATGAAGCTTGACGCAGGGAGTCGCAAATGACACGCACATTCGCGCTGGCCGAGCTGATCCGCACGGACAATTTCATCGGTGGCCGCTGGGTGCCCGCGTCCGACGGCGCCCGTTTTGCGGTGACCAACCCGGCAACGGACGAACTCATCGCCGACGTGGCCGATAGCGGTGCCGCCGATGCACGGGCGGCTACCGATGCCGCCGCGGCCGCATTGCCGGCTTGGCGAGAAACGTTCCCGAAGACCCGTGCGGAAATTCTGCGGCGCTGGCACGCGCTGATCGTCGCCAACCAGGACGCGCTCGGCGCCTTGATCTCGCTCGAACAAGGCAAGCCCCTCGCCGAGGGCCGCGGCGAAGTCGCATACGGCGCTTCGTATGTTGCCTGGTTCGCCGAAGAAGCGACACGCATCTATGGCGATGTGATCCCGCAACAGCAACCGGGCAAGCGCATGAGCGCGGTGAAGGAGCCCATCGGCATCGTTGCCGCCATCACGCCGTGGAATTTTCCGCTGGCGATGATCGCGCGCAAGATCGCCCCTGCACTGGCAGCGGGCTGCACCGTGGTCGGCAAGCCGGCCGAGGATACGCCGCTCACGGCCAGCGCGCTCGTCATGCTCGCGCACGAAGCGGGCGTACCTGCCGGTGTGCTCAATCTGATCACGGCCTCGCGCGAACGGGCTGTCCCGGCTGTTGCCGAGTGGCTGCACGATGCGCGCGTGCGCAAAATAACGTTCACCGGTTCGACGGCGGTCGGCAAGTATCTGGCTCGCGAATCGGCCGATACCCTCAAGAAACTCTCGCTCGAACTTGGCGGTAATGCACCGTTTATCGTCTTCGACGATGCCGATCTCGAAGCGGCGGTTGCGGGCCTCATGGCGGCCAAGTTCCGCAACGGCGGGCAGACCTGTGTGTGTCCGAATCGCGTCTATGTCCAATCAGGCGTCTTCGATCGGTTTGCGGCGTTGCTCGGCGAACGCGTGAGCGCTTTGAAAGTGGGCCCGGCAAGCGACGACCAGACCCAGATCGGGCCGATGATCAACGATCGTGCCGTCGACAAGATCGCGCGTCACGTCGACGACGCACTCACGCGCGGCGCGAGGGTCGTCACGGGTGGGCGGCGGATGACCGAGCTGGGTCCCCGCTACTATGCACCGACCGTGCTCGCCGACGCCACCCCGGACATGCAGCTCTATTGCGAAGAAACGTTCGGCCCGGTCGTGCCGCTCTTCCGGTTCGAAGACGAAAAGGAAGCTGTCGACGCGGCTAACGCCACGCCGTACGGACTCGCTTCCTACTTCTACAGCGATGACATCAAGCGGATCGAACGCGTATCCGGCGCCTTGGAGGCCGGCATCGTCGGCATCAATGAGGGCGCGCTGTCGAGCGAGGCCGCGCCATTCGGCGGGATCAAGGAGTCGGGTTACGGGCGCGAAGGTTCGAAATACGGTCTCGACGATTATCTGTCGATCAAGTATCTCTGCCAGGGGAATCTTCTGTAACGGGATGGGCCCGCTTCGGCGGGCCGCTCGTCAGTGGACGAACTTGATGAGGCCGACGATCAGGCCCGTCATGGCGAACATCGTGCCGACGTACCACTTGATGAGTTCAGCTCTCGTCTCAGCGATCTTCGTGGCTACGCTGGATTTGAGCTCTGCCAGCTTCGAAGCTACGCTTGCATCGAGTGCCGCAAGGTCCTGCTTCGTTGCGATCTGGTCATCGATGATTTCGCGCAGCGCATGCGCCTGGCCTTTCGCCTGCTGGGGCGTGAAGCCAGCCGCTTCGAGTTTTTCGGCGTAGGCAAGCGTGTCGAAAACGATAGCGGTCATGGCGCACTGCGGAAGTCGTCGGAGGTCTTTCATGATAGCTCATCGCGCGTCTCATAATTCTACGATGAACTCGCGCGCAAGCCTGCGTGCCGCATGAGCAAACATGAGAATATCGACGCCCGTCGCGACGAACGTACAGCCAAGCTCCAAATAATGGCGAGCGAGCACAAGGTCCGACGTCAATGTGCCCGCCGCCTTGCCCGATGCAACGATCGTCCGGATCGCATGATCGATCGCCTCGCGCACCTCGGGATCGTTCGGCTTGCCGCGATGGCCCATCGATGCGGCCAAGTCGGCTGGCCCGATGAATACGCCATCCAGGCCTTCCACATCGCAAATCGCCTCCAGATTGGCGAGCGCCGTCACACTTTCGGCCTGCACCAGTACGCAGACTTCGCTATCCGCGACCTCCAGGTAATCGGTGCGCGCGCTCCATCGCGAAGCGCGCCCGACCGCGCTGCCGACGCCGCGAATGCCCACCGGCGGATAACGCACGGCCGATACGACCGCGCGCGCCGCATCGGCCGTCTCGATCATCGGCACGAGCAATGTCCGCGCTCCGATGTCGAGCAGACGCTTGATCGTAGCTGTGTCCGCCGACACCGGCCTCACAACCGGTTCGGCGCCGTAGGGTGCCACGGCCTGAAGTTGCGCGAGCGTCGTGCGCAGATCATTCGGCGCATGCTCGTTGTCGATCAGCAACCAATGAAAGCCGGCCGTCGCGCTGACTTCGGCAAGATAAGCATCGGCCATCGAGAGCCAAAAACCGATACGGGGCTCGCCCGCGGCCAGGGCGGCCTTGAATGGATTAAGCACTGAAGTCTGCGTTGCGTTGGACATGGGGGGCACGCTCCATCGTGTCGTGATCAAGGCGGATGGGCTCGACTTTACCCATCAGGAAAAGATAGTTGAGAATCGCAATGCCGATCAGCGCCGAAGAGACGACGAGCGCCGGTACGAACGAGCCCGTCGCGCCGACGATCGCGCCCGTCACGATGGGTCCCACGACGCCGCCGATGTTGGACACCATATTCTGCACGCCCGCCACCATCGATACGGCGCCCCGCGGCGCGATGTCGCCCGGCAGCGCCCAGACCTGCGAGGCGGCCACCGTTGTGCCCGACTTCGCGACGCATAGCAGCAGTACGGCCACGAGCGCAGACTGGGCGAATGCGGCCAGGCCGATGCTCGACGCCATGACGAGTCCGATCACGAGGAAGAGCTTGCGCGTAGCCGTGAGGGACAGCCTGCCCGAGCTGTAGAGGCGATCCGAGAGCCATCCCGCGAAAATTTCGACGACGATGGAGGCCAACAGCGGCAGCGATGCCATGATGCCCATCTGCATCAAACTGAAGCCGCGCGCCTTCACGAGGTAGGTGGGCAGCCACGTGATGAAGAAGTACGAGTTGTAATTGATCATGAAAAAGCCGATGCACATCGCCCAGACATTGCGATGGGCGAACAGCTTGCGCCATTGCGGCCGCTCGAACTCGCCGTCATGCGTGTGCGCGGCCTTTCCTTCGCGGATGTGTTCGAGTTCAGCCGCGTTGACGCCGCGATGATCTGCGGGCGAATCGGTGAACGAGCGTTGCCAGAAAGCGAGCCACACGATACCGAGCAGGCCCGTGACGGCGAACGTCATTTTCCAATCGAGCACGGACAGTAAAAACGCGATGAGCGGCAGTGCGATCGCGCCGCCAAGTTTTGATCCGCTATCGAATATCCCCGCGACGGTGGCCCGCTCCTTCGACGGAAACCATTTGGCAGTAATACCGGCATTGCTCGGATACGCACCGGCCTCCCCGGCCCCCAGCGCGACGCGCAGCGTGACGAGCGACACGAAGCCCTTGGCCAGCCCGGTCATTGCCGTCGCAAGCGACCACCAGAGCACAGCGAAGCCGAGCACCTTTTTCTGCCCGAAACGGTCGGCAAGCATTCCGGCAGGCAGCTGCAGCAGCGCATAGGACCAGAAAAATGCCGACATGACGACGCCAAGCTCGACCGAACTCAAATGGAACTCCGATTGAATGTGCGGTGCGGCAACCGACAATACGGTTCGATCGATGTAGTTGATCGCGATCGCCGCCCACATAAGGCCGGCCACGGTCCAGCGCACCTTCGATCGCGGTGTCGTCGTTCGGATTCCATCGTTCATGCGTGTCTCCATCTACGTTCTGTTCTGTGGGGGTGCTCGGCAGGCGCATCGTCGGCTTGGCGTTTCAGCTGACGATACCCATATGCCAGGGCACGAATTCGTGGTCGCCGAGATCGAGCAGCTCGCTTTTCGTGCGCTGCCCGGACGCCGCGCGCAAGATGTGTTCGAAGATCTCCTGCCCCATCTCTTCGATCGAACGCTCGCCGTCGAGCACGAGGCCGCAGTTGATGTCCATGTCCTCGACGAGACGTGTGAACATCGGCGTATTGCTGGCGAGCTTCAGCGTCGGTGCCGGTTTCGATCCGAACATGGAGCCGCGCCCCGTCGTGAAGCAGATGAGGTTGGCACCGCTCGCGATTTGCCCCGTGACGGCCACCGGGTCGTATCCCGGCGAGTCCATGAAAACGAGGCCGGCCCGATCGATCGGCTCCGCGTATTCGTAGACCGCTTGCAATGGCGTCGTCCCGCCCTTCATCGCGGAGCCGAGCGATTTTTCAACGATATTCGCGAGACCGCCCTGCTGATTGCCCGGTCCGACTACGCCGTTGAACTGGCCGTTGTGTCCGCGCGTGTAAGACTCCCACCACCGTAACCGGTCCAGCAACTTGCGTCCGACTTCCGGCGTCACGGCACGGCGCGTCAGCATAGGTTCGACTCCGTGGATCTCGGGCGTCTCCGAAAGAATCGCCGTGCCGCCGTGCCGCACGAGCGTATCCATCGCCGCGCCCAGCGCCGGGTTGGCCGTGATCGCCGAAAATCCGTCCGAGCCGCCGCATTCGAGGCCGATCTTCAGATGGCTAGCGCTGACCGGACGCCGTCTCACCTCGTTTGCGGCGGGCAGCATCGCAACGATCGCGGCTACACCCGCTTCGATCGTTGCGCGCGTGCCGCCTTCGGCCTGCATGACGAGCGTATGCATCGAGGGGCCAGTGTCGAGGCCCTGCGACGCAACGAGGTCCGCTACCTGGTTGCGCTCGCAGCCCAGCCCCACGATCAGCACGCCGGCCAAATTCGGATGGCGGGCGTAGCCCGCGAGCGTGCGGCGCAATACATCGAAATGCTCGCTCGGCGACGACATGCCGCATCCGCTCGTCTGCGCGAACGCGACGACGCCGTCGACGTTCGGGTAACGCGCCATATATTCAGGCGTGAACCGCGCCGCAATGTGTTTGATGACCGTCGAGGAGCAATTGACTGACGCGAGGATCCCGATGAAATTGCGGGTGGCGACGCGCCCGTCGGGCCGGACGATACCGTCGAACGTCGCGCGTGCCGATTCGGGCAGATAGTCCACCGGACGGACATCGAGGCCGAAACCGGGATCGCCGCCAAATTCCACGAGCGCGACGTTATGGGTATGCACATGCTCGCCCGGCATGATGTCGCGCGCTGCACATCCAATCGCCGTGCCGTACTTGAAGATCGGCTGGCCCGCCGCGATAGCCCGCGCCGCAACCTTGTGACCCGGCTCGATCTGCGCTCGCATACGCAGCGCCGTGCCGCCGATGTTGATCTGTCGGCCGATGCCAAGCGCCTCGCGGGCGACCAGCACGTTATCGTTCACATGAAGCCTGATCAGCGGCCCGTCCCAATTCACGTTTGCCTGCAGCATTCGTTCTCACGTCCTCTCATCCGGCACGCCATACAGGCAGCCTTGTCCGGTTTCCTGAATGTTATCGGTTTATGTAACCGGTAACATAGGTGCCCATGCTAATACGCTTTTGCGATAATGGCTACCGTTTTAAAATGACGAGCCCCCATCGTGTCCCTTGTCCGCATCCATCCCGATCTGCCCGACGCCGAGACGAAACCTGGTGCGCGGCGTGCCCGCCGAAGCACGGGTCGCGTAACCCTGAGCGATCTCGCCGCGCTGACGGGCGTCACGAAAGTGACCGTATCGCGGGCGCTGAACACGCCGGAGCTCGTATCGAGCGAAACGCTCGAACGCGTGCGTGAAGCCGTCCGGCAGACCGGCTACACGCCCGATCTCATTGCCGGGTCGCTGGCGTCGAATCGAAGCAGATTGATCGTCGCATTGATTCCGAACATGGCGGGCGGCGTGTTTCAGGAAACGGTGGCGGCGCTGACCGCCGAGCTCGCGCAAGCGGGCTATCAGTTGCTTTTTGGGCAAAGCGGTTACGACGAGTCGCATGAAGACGCGCTGCTCGACGCGATCATCGGCAGACGCCCCGCCGGGATCGTGCTGACCGGGGTCGTCCATTCGGAATACGCCAGGCAGAAGTTGCGCGCGTCGGGTATACCCGTTGTCGAAACGTGGGACCTGACGCGCGTGCCGCTCGATATGCTCGTCGGTTTTTCACATGAGGGGGTAGGCACCGAGGCCGCACGCTATCTCCATGCGCGCGGTGCGCGGCGGCCGGCCGTCATCGCGCCGGGGGATCGCCGCGCACAGGCCAGAACCCGGGCGTTCGTCGATGCTTTTGCGACCGATCGCGAGGTTCCTGTTGTCTCGGTCGACTCGCCGGCCACCATCGGCGATGGCCGGCGCGCGCTGGCACAACTGCTGGACGGGTCCGGGCAGGTTGATGCGGTTTTTTGCGGCGCCGATATTCTGGCTCTTGGCGCGCTGATCGAGGCACGCTCGCGCAACATCGTCGTGCCCCGCCAGCTGAAGATGCTGGGCTATGGCGATCAGAGTTTTGCGAAAGACACCGACCCGCCGCTCACGACGATTCGCATTGACGGTACGCGAATTGGGAAGCTCGCGGCCAACATGCTGGTCAAGAAGATCGAATCGGGGCCGTTCAAGCGGCGGCGCGTCGATGTCGGGTTCGAGATCGTCGAGCGCATGAGCGCATGAGGCCGCGTGAGCGCCGTTGCTCGAGCGATTTCTCAAGCGATCTGTGTCACTGGACGTTGGGACACGGCGTACGGACCGGAATCGACGTATCGGCGGCAGAATGCAAAATGCCGCGCACCGCGCAACGCAAGATGTCGGACCGCACGATGCAATGGTGTCGCCGGCACGAGCACGCGCAGCACGCGTCCCGTGGCGTTGAGGTTCGCGATGGCCGCTTGCTGTCGCTCCGCGTTGTACGCGGGCAGTGAATGCATCGGCGCCTTGTTCTTATCCTTGATCGCGCGAGCCAGATGCGCGGCCAGCGCACATGCATCGCCAATGCCCGAATTGAGCCCACGCCCGCCGAACGGGCTGAACTGATGCGCGGCATCGCCGGCGAGGAAGACCCGGCCTCGGCCGAATTCCTTTGCATAAGTATTGTTGAACTGATAGAGGCTCGTCCATCGCACCTCATAGGACGTGTTCCGCCCGATGAGCGCGCGTATTTTTGCGTCGAGCGCGCCGCCCTGGGTCTGCTGTTCGAGCGTCGTGTCGGCGGCAACCTGCCAATCGAAGCGCCAGATACCATCGGGCTGCGGCAGCATGAAGGCCTGATAGCCGGGGTTGCCGGGTGGGCTGTAATAGAAACGGCGTTCGTAGCCGATATCCAGATCGGCGCGAACATCGGCGATGAGAAAGCGATTTTCGGATCGACGGCCCACGAGCTCGATGCCCAGCAGCTTGCGGATATTCGAATGCGCACCATCCGCGCCGACAACGAAATCCGCGACGAACTCCCTGTCCGCTTGCGTGATCGCCGTGACTTGCTGTGGTGTTTGCCGAAGTCCCGTCACATGCTGATCGAAGACGATCGAAATGTAGTCCCGATACTGCGTACGCGCGGCGTGCAGCAGCACACTGTCGGTTTCCACTTGAGAGACGTTCACGAAGAGCGGATAGCGGGCGTCCCTCGCTTCCGGATAGGTTTCACTGAAAAGGAGCCGGTCCTTGTGGTAGGTCCGCTTGACGCGCCATGTAATGCCGCGGGCAGCCAATTGGGCGCCCGTGCCGAGAGCCGCGTTGTCGAATGCTTCGAGCGTGTCGCGCAATAAAACGATGGCGCGCGATCCGGTTCGCTCGATGTCGGGGCCACGCTGCAGGATCGTCGAGGCAATACCTTGTTTCGCGAGAAGCAGTGCGGTGGTCAGACCCACAGGGCCCGCACCGACGATAAGAACAGGTGTTGTCGACTTACTCATCGCCACCCTCGAACAGGGTGCGTGGAAAGTACTCGGTAATGCGCATCAACGGGCGGCTCGCCACGACGATGTGATAGCTGCGATAAACGAGTTCGGTGGCGTCGAAGCATGCGCTCGGGCAAGGTGCATCGTCGAGCGGGTGGATACCCCAGTCGAGCAGCTCGCGGAACGACTCGATGCGGGCCGAGCGCAGCAGCAGTCCGATAGGACGCGTGCCTTGCATGAGCGATGCGTGTAGGTCCGGCGGAAGGCGCGCATCGGCGATGCGAGACTCGGCATAGACGAGGTTGCGTTTGCTCCGGACATACCGGAACCCTTAGTGTGAAGCGACGCTGGATGAGCGTCCGGTGACGGGGCTCCATTGTTTAGCGATTAGGAACATCGGCCTGCACGAATTCCCGTACATTCCAAAATGCGTTACGGGTATCGCTACGGACGTACGCGATTCTCCCGTTCTTGCACTCGAAGATTGCCGAACGATATCGACAATGGCTGCAGCCGGGCCCGGCTCGCTCGAGCGGGGGCTCGATTTTTACGCTTTTTTTACGCGCCCGTCCTCACTCTTATCACGGCATTTACGTCCGCTTGTCTACGCTTGATGCCATCACGATTCATCAAGTGAGACGAGAACAATGGACTTGATCTATATCGCGGGGATTGCCCTTTTCCTCGCCGTTACAGTTGGAATGGCCACCGGCTGCGAGAAGCTCGGCAACCGCACACCTGGGGGGCGGCCATGATGACCTGGATGATCTGGCTCGCCGGGGCGTCGACAGCGTTGCTGTTCGTCTACCTCGTGTATGCGCTCCTGAGGGCGGAGGAACTGGAATGAACGCGAACGACTTGCTCCAGACCGCACTCTTTATCGTCGCCTTGATCGCACTGGCCATTCCGCTTGGCCGATACATGACGGCTGTGCTCGATGGCTCGTCCGTCGTCGTGCGGCGCATCGGTCGTCCCGTCGAACGCTTGTTGTTCAGGTTTGCCGGCGTCGATTCCGATGCCGAGATGTCATGGAAACACTATGCGCTGGCGGTGCTCCTCTTCAATGCGCTGGGCGTGCTCGCTGTGTACGGATTCCTGCGGCTGCAGTCATGGCTGCCGGCTAACCCGCAGGGTTTGGGTCCGATGACGCCCGATGCGGCGTTCAACACCGCCATAAGCTTCGCGACGAACACGAATTGGCAGAATTACACGCCGGAAGCGACCGTCAGTTACCTGACCCAGATGGCTGCGCTTACGGTGCAAAACTTCCTGTCGGCCGCAACCGGCATCGCTGTCGTCGTTGCATTGATTCGCGGCTTTGCGCGGCACACGGCACAGACGATCGGCAACTTCTGGGTCGACCTCACCCGCATCACGCTCTTCATTCTCGCGCCGCTTGCGATCGTCGTCTCGCTCGTCTTCGTGAGCCAGGGTGCGATTCAGAACTTCAAGCCTTACGAGGATGTGTCGACCCTTCAGGTGACGACATACCAGGCGCCGAAGACCGATGTCCAAGGCAATGCCGTGAAGGACGCAAAGGGCAATCCGGTCATGCAGGATTTAAAGGCGGACAAGCAAACGCTCGCCATGGGCCCGGCCGCGTCGCAAGAGGCTATCAAGATGCTGGGCACGAACGGCGGTGGCTTTTTCAACGCCAACTCCGCGCATCCGTACGAGAACCCGACGCCGTTTTCGAACTTCGTCCAGATGCTCTCGATGCTCGTCATTCCCGCGGCGCTGTGTGTCGTGTTCGGCCGGATGATCGGCGACCGCCGGCAGGGTATCGCGGTGCTGGCGGCCATGACGATTGCGTTCTCGATCGCCTGCTGGGGGGAAATCAGCGCCGAGCAGGCGGGCAACCCGCTCATGACCGCGCTCGCCGTCGATCAGCGTGCATCGCCCCAGCAAGCAGGCGGCAATGCGGAAGGCAAGGAAGTGCGCTTCGGTATTGCGCAGTCGGGCATATTCACGGTGGCAACGACCTCGGCATCGTGCGGCGCCGTGAACAACACACATGATTCGCTGACGCCGATGGGCGGCTTCGTTCCGCTGCTGTTGATCCAGCTCGGCGAAGTCATTTACGGCGGTGTCGGTTCGGGGCTCTACGGCATGCTCGTGTTCGCCTTGCTCGCGGTATTCGTGGCAGGCCTGATGATTGGCCGCACGCCGGAATACGTCGGCAAGAAGATCGAATCGTTCGAGATGAAGATGGTCTCGATCGCGATTCTGCTCACACCGTTTCTCGTGCTCGTCGGCACCTCGATCGGCGTGCTCTCGCCGCTCGGTACGGCTGGCATTTCGAACCCAGGGCCGCACGGCTTCTCGGAGGTGCTCTACGCGTTCAGCTCCGCGGCAAACAACAACGGCAGCGCGTTTGCCGGTCTGAGCGTGAACACGCCGTTCTACAACGTCCTGCTCGGAATCGCGATGTGGTTTGGCCGCTTCGGCACCATCGTGCCCGTGCTCGCCATTGCGGGCTCGCTGGCGAACAAGAAACGCATCGCTGTCACGTCGGGCACGCTGCCGACGCATGGGCCCCTCTTCGTCGTGCTGTTGCTCGGCACGCTCGTACTCGTCGGCGCACTGACTTATGTGCCGGCGCTCGCGCTAGGGCCGATCGTCGAGCATCTGATGATGATATCGGGCCATTGATCTCGAGGAAAACCATGACAACAATCAATCCCACGCCAGCGCATCGCCCGGATAATCTGGGGCAGACGCGCACGGCCGCGCGTGCGATGTTCGATCCCGCGCTCCTCAAGCCGGCTATCGTGGATTCGTTCAGGAAGCTCGCGCCGCACACGCAATTGCGTAACCCGGTGATGTTCTGCGTTTATGTCGGCAGCATCCTGACGACCGTATTGTGGATCGCGGCGCTTTTCGGGCAAGCCGAAGCGCCCGCCGGCTTCATTCTGGCCGTCGCGCTCTGGCTCTGGTTCACCGTGCTGTTCGCCAATTTTGCAGAAGCGCTGGCCGAGGGACGCTCGAAGGCGCAGGCTGCGTCGCTGCGCAGCGCGAAGCACAACGTCATGGCGAAGAAGCTCAATGAGCCGCATCCCAAGTCACCTGTTCGCATCGTGACGTCGACCGATCTTCGCAGGGGCGATGTCGTGCTGGTCGAGGCCGGCGATACGATTCCCGCCGATGGCGAAGTGCTCGACGGCGTGGCCTCCGTCGATGAATCCGCGATCACCGGCGAATCCGCCCCGGTCATCCGCGAGTCGGGCGGTGATTTTTCGTCCGTGACGGGCGGCACGCGGGTGCTCTCCGATTGGATCGTCGTCAAGGTCAGCGTCAATCCGGGCGAGGCGTTCCTCGACCGGATGATCGCCATGGTCGAAGGAGCGAAGCGTCAGAAGACGCCGAATGAAATCGCACTGACGATTCTGCTCGTCGCCCTGACGCTCGTGCTGCTGTTTGCCACGGCAACGCTGCTGCCGTTCTCGGCCTTTTCGGTCGCGGCGATGAAATCAGGCAGTATCGTAACGATCACCGCGCTGGCCGCACTGCTCGTCTGCCTGATTCCGACGACGATCGGCGGGCTGCTCTCCGCCATCGGCGTGGCCGGCATGAGTCGCATGATGCAAGCGAACGTGATAGCGACATCGGGCCGCGCCGTCGAAGCCGCGGGCGATGTCGATGTGCTCTTGCTGGACAAGACCGGCACGATCACGCTCGGCAACCGGCAGGCCTCGGCCTTCGTGCCGGCGCCCGGCGTCACCGAGCATGATCTTGCCGATGCAGCGCAACTCGCCTCGCTTGCCGATGAGACGCCGGAAGGCCGCAGCATCGTGGTGCTCGCGAAGCAGCGGTTCAATATCCGCGAACGCGACATGGCCCAATTGCAAGCAACGTTTCTCGGTTTCACGGCTCAGACCCGCATGAGCGGCGTCGATCTGTCCGCCAAGGGCGCGGCCGCCGGGGCGCTCCCCGGGCGGGAAATCCGCAAGGGCGCGGCCGATGCAGTGCGCAAGTACGTCGAAGAGAACGGCGGCCGCTTTGCGCAGGAAGTCAGCACCGCAGTCGACGATATCGCACGGCGCGGGAGCACGCCGCTCGTGGTCGCGGAAAAGATCGGCGGTCAGCATGCTCGGGCCACGGCGCGCGTACTCGGTGTCATCGAGCTGAAGGATATCGTCAAGGGCGGCATCAAGGAACGTTTTGCCGAATTGCGCAAAATGGGCATCAAGACCGTGATGGTGACGGGCGATAACCGGTTGACTGCCGCGGCGATCGCGGCGGAAGCCGGGGTCGACGATTTTCTCGCCGAAGCAACGCCGGAAACGAAGCTCGCGACCATTCGTGCGCATCAGACCGAGGGGCGGCTGGTCGCGATGACGGGCGACGGAACCAACGACGCCCCGGCGCTCGCCCAGGCCGACGTGGCGGTGGCAATGAACACCGGCACGCAAGCGGCCAAGGAAGCCGGCAATATGGTCGATCTCGATTCGAATCCGACCAAGCTGATCGAAATCGTCGAGATCGGCAAGCAGATGCTGATGACGCGCGGCTCGCTCACGACGTTCTCGATCGCGAATGACATCGCGAAGTACTTCGCCATCATTCCGGCCGCGTTTGCGACGACGTACCCGCAACTGCGCGTGCTCGACGTGATGCATCTGACGTCGCCCGCTTCCGCCATTCTCTCCGCGGTGATCTTCAACGCGCTCATCATCGTTTTTCTGATTCCGCTCGCGCTCAAGGGCGTGACTTACCGGGCGCTCGGCGCGGCCGCGCTGCTGCGGCGCAATCTGCTGATCTATGGCCTCGGCGGCATCGTCCTGCCGTTTCCGTTCATCAAGCTGATCGACATGTTCCTGGCCGCGATGGGCTGGGCCTGAAACCTCTTCCCTATTCGAATCGATCATGAAAAATCTGTTGCGACCCATGCTCGTGCTGTTTGCGGCGATGACGCTGATCGCGGGGATCGCCTATCCGATCGTCGTGACTGCGATCGGCCAAGCCGTGTTTCCCTACCAGGCGAATGGCAGCATCCTCGAGAAGGACGGCAAGCCTGTCGGCTCGGAATTGATCGGCCAGCAGTTCGATGCGCCCTATTATTTCTGGGGACGATTGTCGGCCACCGCGCCGAACCCCTACAACGCGCAGAATTCAGGTGGCTCGAACCTGGGACCGACGAATCCCGCGCTGGTTGACGAGGTAAAGGGGAGAATCCAGGCGCTGCATGCAGCCGATCCGGCAAACACGGCGCCGATTCCCGTCGATCTCGTCACATCGTCCGGTAGCGGCCTCGATCCGCATATTTCGCCGGCGGCCGCGGCGTATCAGGCATCGCGGGTGGCAAAGGCACGCGGCCTGACGCCCGAACAGGTGCAGCGCATGATCGCGGAGAACACGTCCGGGCGGCAGTTCGGCGTGCTGGGCGAGCCGCGCGTCAACGTGCTGCGGCTGAACCTTGCGCTCGATCGGATCCGCCCCATCCATTGATACGGGTTTAGGCTAAGCTCGCACATGTGACACAGACGAGGCACTATGGAACGGCCCGATCCGGACGCATTGCTCGAAAAAATTCAGCGGGACGAAGAAAAGCGCAGTCGCGGCCGATTGAAGATCTTCTTCGGCGCCTCCGCCGGCGTCGGCAAGACCTATGCGATGCTCCAGGCGGCGCGGCGCCGCCGCGAGGAAGGCGTTGACGTCGTCGTCGGTGTCGTCGAGACTCACGGCCGCAAGGAAACCGTGAGCCTCATCGATGGGCTCGAGGTCGTGCCTCCCGCAGCGATCGACTATCGCGGACATACCCTGTCCGAGTTCGATCTCGATGCAGCGCTGGCGCGCAAGCCTGGGCTGATCCTCGTCGACGAGCTGGCGCATTCCAACGTGCAGGGGTCTCGGCACATGAAGCGCTGGCAGGATGTGTACGAACTGTTGGATGCCGGTATCGACGTCTATACGACCGTCAACGTCCAGCACCTGGAAAGCCTCAACGATATCGTCGGACAGATCACCGGTATCCGGGTATGGGAGACCGTGCCGGACCGCGTGTTCGATTTGGCCGACGACGTCACGCTGGTCGATCTGCCCGCGGACGAATTGCTCGAGCGGCTCCGGGAAGGCAAGGTCTATCTGCCGCGTCAGGCCGAGCAGGCCGTGCGAAACTTCTTCCGCAAGGGAAACCTCATTGCGCTGCGCGAGCTGGCCTTGCGCCGCACGGCGGATCGGGTCGATGCCCAGATGCGGGAATATCGCGCGGACCAGTCGATCGAGCGCATCTGGCACGCACGCGAGCGCATCATCGTATGCGTCGGCGCGGGCCCCGAAAACGCGACGCTCGTGCGCGCCGCCGCACGGCTCGCGGCAAGCCTCAAGGCGGATTGGCTCGCTGTCTACATCGAAACCCCGAGGCTTCAGCGTCTGCCTGATGCCATCCGCAAGCGAACCCTCGATGCGCTGAAGCTTGCTTCGGAACTCGGCGCCGAAACGGTCACGCTGCAGGGTGAGAATCCGTCGACCACCCTGATCGCTTATGCGCGCATGCGAAATGTGTCGAAGCTCGTGGTCGGCGCCTCGCCCTCTTCCGGCTTGCGCGCCTTGACGCGCCGCTCGACCGCGGAACAGTTGATTCGCATGGCACGCGACATCGACGTGACGCTCGTGAACTCCGGTGCCGTGCGCGAGCAAGCGGAGCGCCGCGAATCGGCCATGCGTTTCGCCGGTCTCGGGGTCCAGGCGCACCGTTCGAGTCCCGCATCTTATCTCTACGCGATCGGTCTTTGCGCAGCCATCACCGTCATCGCGAGTCAGGCGCTCGAGTGGCTTTCGCTTCCCAATGTCGTCATGCTGTATCTGCTTGGCACGATTTTCACGGCGGCCAGGCTTGGACGTGGGCCGGGCGTGCTGGTTTCGTTTCTCGGCGTGGCCTCGTTCGACTTCTTTTTTGTGCCGCCGCGCCTCTCGTTTACCGTGTCGGATACGCAATACTTGCTGACTTTCGCGGTCATGCTCGCCACCTCGCTCACCATCAGTCACCTCACGGCGAGCTTGCGCAGGCAGGCGCGCATCGCGAATCTGCGAGAGCGCCGTACGGGCGCGATGTTCGCCATGACACGGGAGCTCGGTGCGGCGCTTGCGACCGTACAAATCATCGAAACCGGCTCCCGGCACGTGGCGGAAGTCTTTCAGGCACGCGTGGGGATTCTTTTGCCGGACAGCGCCGACAAAGTGCGGCCCAAGATCGAGAATCCGGATCCGGCCATTACCCTTGCAGAGGCCGAGATCGACAGGGACATCGCGCAGTGGGTCTACGACCAGCAAAAGCCGGCCGGTCATGGCACGGACACCCTGCCTGCCGCCGCCGCGCTTTATCTGCCACTCAGGGCGCCGATGCGCACGCGCGGCGTCATCGCGCTGGTGTCGCCTCGCATGGAGGACCTGCAAGTGCCCGAGCAGCGGCGGATGATCGAGACATTCGCCGCGCAGATCGCACTGGCACTCGAACGGGTGCACTACGTCGAAATCGCGCAGGACGCACTGGTCAATATGGAGTCCGAACGATTGCGGAGTTCGCTCTTGTCCGCCATCTCGCACGATCTGCGTACGCCGTTGACGTCGATCGTCGGCTTTGCATCGATGTTGGCCGGGGAGCCGCGCGGCGTCAAAGTCGATGAAGCGCGTGCGCTCGAGCTCGCAGAGGCGATTCATGACGAGGCGTTGCGCATGACGGGCGTCGTCACGAATTTGCTCGATATGGCGCGCTTGCAGGAAGGCAGTATGAAGATCAATCGCCAGTGGTCGTCGATGGAGGAAGTGATCGGCTCGGCGCTCGCCGGGTGCCGGCGTATACTCGCGGGCCGGCGGATCGAGACGCGTGTGCCGGCGGATCTGCCGCTCATCGAGCTCGATCCGGTGCTGGTGGAGCGACTTTTCGCCAACCTGTTCGAAAATGCGTCGAAGTACACGCCCGCAGGCTCACCGGTGTGCGTGGTCGCTTCTCTGCTGCATGAAGGCGAGGAGCGCTATATGAAGGTCGAAATCCAGGACGAGGGTCCGGGCCTGCCCGCGGGAATGGCATCGCGCCTGTTCGAAAAGTTTACGCGTGGCGAGAAGGAATCGGCGAAGCCGGGCATCGGACTCGGGCTCGCGATTTGTCGTGCCATCGTGGAGGCGCATGGCGGGAAAATCGGCGCCATGAACCGGAGCGCGGCGGATGGTACCGTTTTGGGCGCGACGTTCTGGTTCATGTTGCCAGCGAACGAAGCCCCGGAGACGGTTCCTCCCGACGATTTCGATGCCGCGCCTGGCGATACCAACGGGTAACTCATGTCGGAAGCTGCCATCACCATACTCCTGATCGAAGACGATAGTCGTATTCGCCGCTTCGTGCAGACGTGCCTCGAAAGCGAGGCGATGCGGATGGTCGACGCCGATTCGGGGCGCCGGGGGCTGTCGCTCGCGGCGAGTGCACGGCCCGACCTTGCCATTGTCGATCTGGGCTTGCCGGACATCGACGGTGTCGATGTGATCAGGCGACTGCGCGAGTGGTCGTCGGTGCCGGTGATCGTTTTGTCGGCGCGCACGCGCGAGGAGGAGAAAGTCGCCGCTCTCGACGCCGGCGCAGACGATTTCCTGACGAAGCCATTCGGCGCGGCGGAGCTCTTGGCCCGCATTCGCGCGCATCTGCGACGACATCACCGCAACGCGAGTGGTGTATCGGAAACCTCGAAAATGCGTTTTGGCGATGTGACCGTCGATCTCGAGTTACGCACGGTCGAACGCGAGGGTAGCGCAGTGCATCTCACGCCCATCGAGTATCGCCTGCTGGTGGTGCTGCTGCAGCACGCGGGCCGCGTAATGACGCATCAGCAGTTACTGAAGGAAGTATGGGGGCCAGCGCGAACCGACAGTGCGCATTATTTGCGCATCTACATGCGAAATCTGCGGCACAAGCTCGAGCGCGATCCGACCCAGCCTCAGCACATCATCACGGAGACAGGAGTCGGTTATCGGCTCGTCGGCTTGAATTGACCTTTTCTCGAAGCGGACGCGTGCTTTGCGTGCCGCTCCAAACCGGACCCTCAGTGGCTGATTTTCTCGAGCGCGAGCCCGCGCGTAGCCGGCCCCAGCAGGATCGCCGCGATCCCGACCAGCATCGAGGTCCCGATGAATGCCGCGACGCCGGGCACACCATAGCCGTGCAGCAAAATACCGATTGCGAGGCCCGCGAACGCCGCCGCGAGACGGCTCCATGAATAGACGAACCCGATCGCACGCGCCCGCATCCGCGTGGGATACAGCTCAGCCTGGTAGCCGTGATAGGCGAACGACATCACATTCGATGCGAGCGTGAACAGCACACCCAGTGCAATCAGCAGTCCAGGCGCCGACGCTTGCGAGAACAGCACGATCACGATGCCCATCGTTGCCAGGCTCGCCACGATTTGCGTCTTTCGCTCGAATCGGTCGGCAAACCATATCCCGAGCAATGGTCCGAACGGATTGGCGATCGCAATCACGAACGCATAGGCAAGGCTCGACGTCACATGCACGCCGCGGCTCACCAGCAACGTCGGCACCCAGGCAGCGAATCCATAAAAGCCGATCACCTGCGCCATATTGAAGATCGACATGATCACCGTGCGTTTCCGGTAGGGCGGCCGCAGCGCTTCGATCAGCGATCCACGCCCCTCCTTCTCTGGCTGCATCGGGTCGGGAGCGCTCAGCGCGATGCCTTTTTCAGCGGCCACGCGGCGCTCGATGTCCGCGACGATCCGCTCCGCCTCTTCGATGCGCTCATGGCGCGCGAGCCAACGGGGGCTCTCGGGGATGTTCCGGCGCAGGAACCAGACTGCCACCGCACCGAGCGAGCCGATCAGAACGACGACGCGCCAGTAATCGAGCCCGAACGGCCTCGTGTCCTTCAAGGCGAAGGCGAGAAATGCAACGATCGGCACGGCCGAAAACGTGATGACCTGATTGACCGCATAGGCGCGGCCTCGCTCGCGGCTCGGGATCAGCTCGGAGATGTAGGTGTCGATGGTGACGAGCTCGATGCCGAGTCCGACTCCCGCCACAAAACGCCAGACGTTCAGCCATAGCCCGGTTGTCTGGAACGCCATGATGGTCGTGCAGACGACATACCACACGAGCGACCATGTAAAGACCATCCGTCGCCCGCACCGGTCGGCAACTTGTCCGAAGGCCAACGCGCCGACCCAGAGTCCCATGAACGTTGAAAACACGAATGTCCCGAACCCGGCGACCTTGAGCGGTCCGAGCGCCGAAAAAAAACCGAGCGATTCGGGCGTGAAAAGTCCCGAATGCACCATCCCGGGCGCAACGTAGCCGGTAAAGAACAAGTCGTAGAACTCGAACACGCCACCCAGCGAAATCAGGATCACCATCGTCCAAACGGTACGCGACGGTGGCAGGCGGTCGAAGCGCGCGGCTATCTCCGCGGACTTCTGATTCGATAACGTAGCTTCTCTTTTCATGTCTCCTCCTGTTTGCGGGCATCCGCGATATAGACGGGATTGCCCGTATCGTTTCATTCGCATCCGCAGTGCGCCGATGAGCGCTGCTAACGACTGAGACCGCGCTCGAGCGCGCGCTGCAGGATTGCGTCGTAGTCGGCAGGTCGTGCATGCAGCGCTAGGCGCCGGCCCGCTTTGACGAGCTGGCTCGGCGTGTCATGGCCCAGCAGCGCGGGAAGGCGTCCGGAAACCGCGAGCAATGCATCGAGATCGACACCGGTGTCGTATCCCATCAGATCGAGCGCATGCGCGATCTCTTCGCTGCAGACGTTACCGCTTGCTCCCGGCGCGTACGGGCAGCCGCCGATGCCGCCGAGCGACGCATCGAAGCGCGTCGCCCCGGCATCGATGGCGGCCAGAACATTGGCGAGCCCCATGCCACGCGTGTTGTGGAAGTGCAGCGTGAGCTCGACGGCTGGCCAGCGCTCGGCGAATGCCCGCGTCAAGGCCGCGACCTGCCCCGGATAGGCCATGCCCGTGGTATCGCAGAGCGTCACCCCGCGCACATGTGCCTCCTCGACGAAGCGTTGCGACCACTCCAGGACCGTCTGCGCGGGCACGTCACCTTCCATGGGGCAGCCGAAGGCGCACGACAGCGAAACGTTGGCGGCCACCCCACCCGAGCGCCCCAGACGCGCGACCTCGGCAAGCCCATCCCACGATTGCTCCCGGGTCATTCGCAGATTCGAGACGTTATGGCTTTCGCTGGCCGACATCACGAGGTTCAATTCATCGGCGCGCGCTTCGATCGCTCGCTCGGCGCCGCGTACGTTCGGCACCAGCGCCGCGTAGACCACGCCCGGCCGACGCTCGATACCGCGCAACACGGCTTCGGCGTCCCGAAGCGCGGGAATGGCGCGTGGTGAAACGAAAGCCGTCGCCTCGATCTTGGCGACACCTGTGCGCGAAAGCGCGTCGATCAGCGCGATTTTGTCGTCCGTCGGCACGAAGCTGCATTCGGACTGCAGACCATCGCGCGGCGCGACTTCATGCAGCCGGATTCGCCGATGATTTCCGTACCAGGTCGTCATGCGATCACTCCCCTGTCACGCAACGTACGAATCGCGGCATCGGTGTGCCCAAATTCCCTCAGGACGGACTCGGTGTCGTCGCCGAGCCGGGGCGCGGCCGAGCGGATCGTGCCGGGTGTAGCCGTCAGTTTGGGGACGATGCCCGGCACGTCGAGTTCGTAACCGTCTCGCGTTGTCTGCCGCAAGATCATGTCGCGTGCGCGGTAATGCGGGTCTTCGGCGATGTCCTTGGCCGAGTAGATCTTGCCGGCCGGTACGCGTGCGGCTGAGAGTACGTCGAGTACTTCCTGGGCGCTGCGCTTTGCCGTCCATGCGCAGATTGCCTCGTCGATTTCCTCGACCCGCGCGACGCGTCCCGCGTTGTCCGCAAGCGCGGGATCGGCGGCCAGATCATCGCGGCCGATCACGCTCATCAGGCGCCGAAAAATGCTGTCGCCATTGCCGGCGATGAGTACATAGCCATCGGCGCAGCGATAGGCGTTCGAAGGGGCAATGCCGGGTAATGCGCTGCCCGCCGCTTCGCGGACGGCGCCGAACGCGCTGTATTCGGGAATCAGGCTTTCCATCACGTTGAATACCGCTTCATGCAGCGCAACGTCGATCACTTGCCCCTTACCGCCGCGAGCGTCGCGATGGTAAAGCGCCATGAGCAAACCAATCACGCCATGCAGCGCTGCCAACGTGTCGCCGAGCGAAATGCCGCAGCGTACCGGCACGCGTCCAGGTTCGCCGGTCAAGTGCCGCAGGCCGCCCATGGCCTCTCCTATCGAACCGAAGCCCGGCAGATCCCGATATGGGCCGCTTTGCCCGTAGCCGGAGATTCTCAGCATGATGAGACGCGGGTTGATTTCGCAAAGCTGCTCGTAACCCATGCCCCATGCTTCCAGGGTGCCGGGCCGGAAGTTTTCGATGAGCACATCGGCCTGCGCGATCAGCTCGCGTGCCACCTCTTGCCCTTGCGGGGTGCGCAGATCGAGCGCGATCGAACGCTTGTTGCGCGATTGCACCTGCCACCAGACGGACGTGCCGTCTTTCATCAAGCGCCAGTTGCGCAACGGATCGCCGGTTCCGGGCGGTTCAATCTTGATGACATCGGCGCCGAATTCGCCGAGCATCTTGCCGGCGAACGGCCCGGCGATCAATTGCCCCATCTCGATGACCCGTATGCCATCGAGCGCCGCGGGCGAAATGCAATTCGATGCTTGACCGCTCATTGGCTTGTGTCTCCTGAGATCATGGTGAAGCCGATGACGAGCGATTATGAGAACCGGCGGCAGTGGGCGGAATATCACATTCACGCATTCAGCTTTCGCGGAACGCGAAAGCTGACACAGGGTCTTCCCTAGGGGATGCCGGGCAACAAAAAGCGATGCTGCATAATGCTCGGCACGGTATTCCCACCTGCCGACTCACGTCGATCATGAATCTGCATCGCCTCGATCTCGTCTCGCTGTCGTTGTTCAATCTGGTGGTACGCAGCGGCAGCATCAGCAAAGGCGCGGCGCTGGCGCATCTCGCGGTGGGCGCCGCAAGCAAGCGGATCGCGGACCTCGAAGCTGCGCTGGGCGTCGCGCTTTTCGAGCGGCATTCGCGCGGCATCGTGCTCACTGCGGCTGGCACCGCATTGCAGCGGCATGCGCAGCGCATTCTGAGCGATGTCGATGTCTTGAATGCGGATCTGTCCGACTATGCGGCCGGTGTGGTTGGCGTGGTGCGTCTATGGGCCAATACTTCGGCGGTGACACAGTTCTTGCCGGCCGACATCGCCGCTTTCACCGCGGCCAATCCGCAGATCCGTATCGAACTCGAGGAACAGAACAGCGATCAGGTGGCGAGGGCCGTTGTCGACGGGGAAGCCGATTTCGGCATCCTCGCTGAATCGACACCGATGCTCGGCTTGCAGACCCTCCTCTATCGGCGCGATCAACTGGTGCTCGTCGTGCCGAACGGTCACGCGCTTGCCGCTCACCGCTCCATTTCATTCGACGAGGCCCTCGAATATGACTTCGTCAGCCTGTCGCGCGGCACCTCGTTGGCCAAACGGCTTGAACAAGCCACTGCATCGACAGGCCGCCGGCTCAAACTGCGCATCCGGGTGCGCAGCTTCGATGCAATGTGCATGATGGTCGCCGCTGGGCTTGGCGTGGCCGTGCTGCCCGCGGCAGCGGTGCGTCCTTATTTGCGTTCGATGGGGTTGCGCAAGATCGAACTGGCCGAGGGGTGGGCGCATCGCGCGTTGCTCATCTGCGCGCGCGATTTGAGTGCGTTACCGAGGCCGGCGCGATTATTGGTAGCTCACCTTGCGGGCCCCACGTATCCGGTATAGGTATGATGGCGCCTGCCGGGCAGGACCCGCACCCGAAACGGGGCCGGCACGTGCCGGCCCCGCAATGCCATCAACGCCCGTAAAACGCCGAGCATTGCGGCCCAACCGCACACGGCCGCCGTGCATTCATGCCGGAATCGGTGGGCGCGCCAGCGTCCGATTTTCCGGCCGCAACGCCTCCCATCGATTCACTCCCTTGCTCATCCGACGCAGTATTTTTCGAAGCATCGTCGGTCATGCCTTGCACCGGTTCGCCGGATTGCGCGAGCTTGATGTGACGCTGATCGACGACACGCTGCGCCGCCTGCAGATTGTCAGGATAGTGATACCAATCGCGCGGGTTGTAGCCTGCGCTGACGAGTTCATCGAGTTGTGCTCGAACGCTGGCACGCGTGATCTGAGCATGCGATGCGTCGGTGCTCTGTGCAAGGGCAGGCAGCGTGAAGACGGCCGCGCCGAGCGCGAGCATGGGGGCGACGAGCGCAGCACGCAGCGATGCGCCTGGAAATGATTGCTTCATGATCGACTCCGGTCGTCGGGAACCCGACGACATGTGATGGATCATCGTGGCTCTTCAATCGGGCCACGACCCGCAGTGAGTCAAACCATCGGCTTTTCGCGTTCGCCGCCACCGGCAACCGCGACATCGGGCTGGACTACGCTGCTTGCTTGTTAATTCGCCGGCCCGTGCGCGGCGGTTACAGCGACGCCATGAAATACCAAGCGTCTACCCGCTACGCTCGTTGCGGCTGCAGGCCGGTGCGTGCTAGTGCATGGGCGCCAAAGCCGCACGCCTGTTCGTATGCCATTGCCGCAGTACCGCCAGGTCGACATATCGCTGCGTCGTATCGCCCAGCAGCTCAGGTACGGGATCGTCCGGTTCGCCCAGATGCGAAAGCACCGCCAAGACATCGTCGAATCGATGGTGGCGCGTATAGGCCGTCGGCGTCACCACGGTGGCAATGCCCGCAGCCGCAGCTGCGCGCACGCCGTTTTCGGAGTCTTCGAACGCGATACATTGGCCCGGCTCCAACCGCAGCCTGTCGAGTACCGCCAAGTAGACATCCGGCGCGGGCTTTTTCACCGCGGTGGTCGAAGCATCGCCGATGGCTGCGAAGCGCTTGCGCCAATCCGCGCCGAAAGGAGTGGCGAGCAATGCGTCCAGATTGGCGGGCGTGGTCGTTGTGGCGATGGCGATTGGCAGACCCGCCGCGTTCGCCTGCCCGATCAGCCGCGCGATGCCGGGACGCAGCGACAGCGCTCCTGCGCCGACCCGCTTGGCGTAATGCTGCGTCTTGAGCGCATGCAGAGCCGCGACCGTTTCCAGTGCCTTGGCGCCATTGGCCTCTTCAGGCTCGATGCAGCGCCAGTAACGATGAATGCGTTCGTTGCCGCCAGCCACATCG
>Ga0209672_100284_pt1 | contig 36000 bp, 34 predicted proteins | sample AraplaCol_mMS_r2_FD_184273 | JGI IMG/M metagenome (GOLD analysis project Ga0209672, IMG submission 184273) | Arabidopsis root microbial communities from North Carolina, USA - plate scrape CL_Col_mMS_r2 (SPAdes) (version 2) | ecosystem: Host-associated > Plants > Roots > Endosphere | place: USA...
GTGACAGCCATGCATACTCTCGGAATCAATGCCGTTTATCACGATAGCGCCGCGGTGCTCGTGCGCGACGGGGTAGTCATTGCCGCGGCGGAAGACGAACGCTTCACCCACGTGAAGCACGGCAAGCGGCCCGTGCCGTTCTCGACGTGGCAACTGCCCTTCGATGCGATCGACTATTGCCTGAAGGAAGCCGGCATCTCGCTCGCCGATGTGGATCACGTGGCCTATTCGTACGACCCTGCCCTGCTGCCGATCATGCCCGCGCCGACGCGTGCCGGCCGCGCGAGCATTGCGCTGCCGCTCGAACCCGGTCTGCAGCGCTCGGGCGACCCGAATGCCTCGCCATGGGATCCGCTCTTTTTGAGCTATATCGTCAATGCCCGGGCGCAGCTGATCGACGGCGCGCCGCATCACCTCGCCAAACGTTTTCGGGCGCCGGCCGGCGGACATCGCTTTGCGTGGCATTACGTGGAGCACCATCTCGCGCATGAGGCGAGCGCGTTTCTCGCGGCGCCGGGCGGTGACACCGCCGTGCTCACGATGGACGGGCGCGGTGAAGGCGTGACGACGAGCCTGGGCCAATTCGTCGACGGGCAATACAAGCGCATCAAGCAAGTCGAGCTGCCGCATTCGCTGGGCTTGCTCTACGAGGCCGTGACCGATTGGCTCGGCTTCTTGCACTCGTCCGACGAGTACAAGGTCATGGCGCTGGCCGCGTTCGGCAAGCCGGTCTATGCCGACGTCTTCCGGGAAATCGTTCGCTACCGCGGCGACGGGAGCTATACCGTCGAAGCGCCGCGGCTCGTCGAGCGTTTCGGTCCACCGCGTGAGCGGGGCGGACCGCTCGACGCGCGACACTACGACATCGCCGCGTCGCTGCAATGCGTGCTGCAAGAGACGGTGCTGGAGTTGGCGCAATGGCTGCATGAGCGCACGGGCTTGCCTCGCCTTTGCATGGCCGGAGGCGTTGCGCTGAACTGCGTGATGAATGCGTTTATCCGGGACCACGGTCCATTCGACGAAGTCTGGGTGCAACCAGCCGCGGGCGATGCGGGCACCGCATTGGGCGCCGCGCTGTGGATCGACTCGCGCGAGCGCAGCCGGCAGGGCGACGGCGAGCGCCGATGGACAATGGATCACGCCTATCTTGGCCCGGAGTACCCCGAGGCCGAAATCGAGGCGTTTTTACGCTGGTCGAAAGTACCGTTCAGGCGCTTGACCGATATCGCCGGCGAGACCGCGGACCTGCTCGCGGCCGGCAACGTCATTGGCTGGTACCAAGGCCGCACCGAGTTCGGGCCGCGCGCGCTCGGCGCGCGTTCGATTCTCGCTTCCCCAATCGATCCGGGCATGCAGGCCAAACTCAACGAGATCAAGGATCGCGAAGACTTCCGCCCCGTCGCGCCAGTCGTCATGGAAGAGCATGCGGCCGACTGGTTCGTCGACGCGCGCAAGGCGCCTTTCATGTTGTTCATTTTCAATGTGCGGCCCGAGCGCGCCGAGCGAATTCCCGCGGTGCGGCACGTCGACGGCACGGCACGGATTCAAACCATCAATCGAGCTCAGCATCCGCTCTACTACGACCTGCTCGCCGCGTTTCATGCGCGCACCGGCGTACCGATTCTCGTCAATACGTCGTTCAACACGCGCGGCGAGCCGATGGTCAACTCGCCGCGCGACGCGCTCGAATCGTTCTGGACATCGCCGCTCGACGCGCTCGTGATTGGGCCGTTCCTGATCACGAAGGACAAGGATGCGGCTGACCGGAGGGGCGGGTGAACGCACGTGATCCGCAAACGGCCTCGGCATCGCGCGCCCTGCCCTGCGCGCTCGACGCATCGACGCTCGACATTTCGGTGGTCGTGCCGACCTGGCGTCGACCCGATCTGCTCGAGCGGTGCCTCGATGCACTCACAAAGCAGACGCTGGAGCCCGAACGCTATGAGATCGTCATCTGCGACGACGGCCCGGACGACGCGACGCGCGAAGTGGTGCATCACTACGCGGCCGCGCACGAAGCGCGCGGCTTGCGGATCGACTATCTGCCGATTCGCGCCAGCCAGGGCCCGGCCGCGGCACGAAACGCGGGTTGGCGACACGCGCGCGCACCCGTCATCGCATTCACCGACGACGACACGATTCCAGACGCGCACTGGCTCGAACGCGGCCTCGCCGCGCTGGACGATGGCAGCTGCGCCGCTGCCGGCAGGATCGTCGTGCCGCTACCACCGCAGCCGACCGATTACGAAGCCGACGCGAGCGGCCTCGAACGCGCCGAGTTTGCGACAGCGAACGCGTTCGTACGTCGCACGGCGCTCGTCGCGGTTGGGGGATTCGACGAGCGCTTCACGGCAGCGTGGCGCGAGGACTCGGATCTGCAATTCGCGCTGTTGGGCAGCGGCGCGCACATCGCCCGCGCCCCTGATGCGATCGTGCTGCATCCTGTACGCCCCGCGCAATGGGGCGTGAGCCTCGCGCAGCAGAAGAAGAGCCGCTTCGAAGCGCTGCTTTACAGCAAGCATCGCGATTTGTACAAACACCGCATTGCCTCTGGGCCGCCCGTCGCTTACTACGCCATTGCGGCCGCCGCGTTCGTCGCCGTGGGCGCCGCCGCGGCCGGAGCGCCATGGCTCGCTTGCAGCGCCGCGCTGATCTGGCTTGCGTTGACGACGCGATTTTTCGTCCTTCGCATGGAGGGACGCAGCCGCGCCTGGCGGCATATCGCCGAAATGGCCGCGACCTCGATGCTGATTCCATTTCTCTCGATCTACTGGCGTCTTCGCGGCGCCTTGAGCTACCGCACATGGTTCCTCTGAACGACACCGCGCCGACCATGCCGATTTTTCCAGCGCCGAGCCGCGTCGCGATATTCCGCGCGCTGCAACTCGGTGACATGTTGTGTGCCGTGCCCGCGCTGCGCGCGCTGCGCGCAGCCTGGCCGCAGGCGTACATCACGCTGATCGGCTTGCCCTGGGCCACGCAATTCGTCGAGCGCTTCAGCTCGCTCATCGACGAACTCGTCGTCTTCCCGGGCGCCCCGGGCTTTCCCGAGCAGGAAGAAAGCGAGGCCGGCCTGCCCTCGTTTTTTTCGGCCATGCGCCGGCGGCGCTTTGATCTGGCCATCCAGATGCATGGCAGCGGCGGATGCGCCAATGCGATCGTCGGGCGGCTCGGCGCGGCAACCTGCGCGGGTTTCATCGAGCCGCACGAAGCACCGGCGCCGGGGCTGGTGGCATGGCCCGACACGCTCGCGGAGCCGCGCCGATACTTGGCGCTCGTGCGCGCACTCGGTCTGCCCGCGGCTGACGATACGCTCTGGTTTCCGCTCACCGCGCAGGATCGCGCCGAGTACGCCGCGCTCGAAGCGGCACATGGCATCGAACCTGAGCGGCTCGTGCTGCTGCATCCCGGGGCCCAATTGCCGTCACGCAGATGGCCTCCCGCGCGCTTTGCCGAAGTCGCCGATGCGCTTTCGGAGCAAGGCTGGCAGATCGCGATTACCGGTACCTCCCACGAAGCGGATATCACCGCGGCGGTATTGGGCGCCATGACGGCCCCCGCGCTGCACCTCGCCGGGGCCACGTCGCTTGGCGGACTGGCCGCGCTCGTAGCCCATGCACGACTCGTCGTGTGCAACGACACCGGCATTTCACACATGGCTGCAGCGATGTGCACCCCCAGCACCGTGATCGCATCGGGCAGCGACACGCGCCGCTGGGCACCGCTCGATCACGACCGCCATCATGTGCTGGCGGACTATCCGCCATGCCGCCCCTGCGCGTTTCGCGAGTGTCCTTACGATCACGCCTGCGCGAACAACGTGAGCGTCGAGAGCGTGGTGCGCGAGGCCCTCGCTCAATTGGCGCATCGCTCGCGCACGCATCCCGGCGCGCCCGGCGTGCTGCATGCGCGCGGCGCATCAACCCCAGCGAGGGAGGAAAGGCATGCGAACTGAGCGCAGACTGCGTGTGCTGACGTGGCATGTGCACGGCAACTATCTCTATTACCTGACGCAGACGCCTCACGATTTCTGGCTCGTCACGCGTCCCGGCAATCCGCCGGGCCATGCCGGGCGTACCGGGGTATTGCCGTGGGGCGACAATGTTCACGAAGTGGATGCGGGCGAGGTATGCCGGTGCGAATTCGATGTCGTGCTGTATCAGCATCGCGAGCATTGGGAGACCGATCGCCTCGAGGTCCTCTCCGACGCGCAGCGCGCGCTGCCGCGCATCTATCTCGAACATGATCCGCCGCAGCTCAACCCGTTTCGCGAACGACACTGGGTCGACGATGCCGGCACGCTCATCGTTCACGTGACGCCGTTCAACCGGCTGATGTGGGATTGCGGCGATACGCCGACGCGCGTGATCGAGCATGGCGTCGTCGTGCCGGAGGACGTGCGATATACGGGCGAGCTCGAACGCGGCATCGTGGTCATCAACAACCTCGCGAGCCGCGGCCGCCGGCTCGGTGCCGACATCTACCAAGACGTGGCCGCCCGCGTACCGCTCGATCTCGTCGGCATGGACGCTGAGCGCGCGGGCGGACTCGGCGAGGTCGGCAACCTTGATCTCGCCGCATTCACCGCCCGCTATCGGCTCTTTTTCAATCCAATCCGCTGGACGAGCCTCGGCCTCGCGATCATCGAAGCGATGACGATCGGCCTGCCGATCGTCGGGCTCGCCACGACCGAACTGGTCACGGTGATCAAGAACGGCGAGAGCGGTTTCATCTCGACCGATGTCGATTCGCTCGTCCAGGCGATGCGCACGCTGCTGCGCGATCCCGGCGAAGCGAAGCGTCTCGGCGATGGCGCACGCCGCGTTGCGCTCGAGCGCTTTTCCATCGGCCGCTTCGTCGATGACTGGCGTCGCGTCCTGCGAGAGGTGACCGCTTAGCGCGAAACAGATGAGGCGATTCACTCATCGAACCGGAGAAAAGACGTGAAGGAACTCGATCGAAAGCGAATACTCGTGACCGGCGGTGCGGGCTTTCTCGGCTCGCATTTGTGCGAGCGCCTGGTCGACGCAGGCCATGACGTGCTCTGTGTGGACAATTTTTTTACCGGTACGCGCGAGAACGTCGCGCACCTTCTGCCGTGCGCGAATTTCGAACTGATGCGTCACGACGTGACGTTCCCGCTTTACGTCGAAGTGGACGAGATCTACAACCTCGCATGCCCCGCGTCGCCCGTCCATTATCAATACGATCCCGTGCGCACCACGAAGACGAGCGTGCACGGCGCGATCAACATGCTGGGGCTGGCGAAGCGTGTGCGGGCGAAGATTTTTCAGGCATCGACGAGCGAGGTCTACGGCGACGCGCGCGTCCACCCGCAAAAGGAGGACTACTGGGGCCACGTCAATCCGATCGGCCCGCGTTCATGCTACGACGAGGGCAAGCGGTGCGCTGAAACGCTCTTTGCCGATTACCACCGCCAGTACGGGCTCGAGATACGCATCGCGCGCATCTTCAACACCTATGGCCCGCACATGCATCCGGCCGACGGGCGAGTCGTGTCCAACTTCATGGTGCAGGCGTTATCGGGCGAACCGCTGACCGTCTATGGCGATGGCTCGCAGACGCGTTCGCTTTGCTACGTCGACGACCTCATCGGCGCCTTCATCCGTCTCATGGATGCACCCGACGGGACCTGCAGTCCGGTCAATCTCGGCAACCCACATGAAGTCACGATGCTGGAGCTGGCCGAGCATGTTTTGCGTGCGACGGGCTCGTCGAGCGAGATCACGTTCCGGCCGTTGCCGATAGACGACCCTTGGCATCGTCAGCCCGATATCTCCGCGGCGCGTGCGTTGATTGGCTGGGAGCCCAGGACGGCACTCGACGATGGCCTGCGTGTGACGGCTGCGCATTTTCGTGAGCGTCTGGGAGCGAGAGTCACGTCGAGCTGACAACGAGCCACTCATCGATTGTTGGCACGCAGTACGGCGAACAAGCCGATACCGGTCGCGTAAGTCATCGCGTTGACCATGTGTGTCGCATACAGCACCGCCCCTGCTCATCCCGGACCGATCGAAAGCCCCCGTGGCTGAACGGCCGACTGTCGCCGAATGACACCCACCGATAGCATTGTGTCAGTTCATCTGATATCATTTTTTGCTATCGCGAGGGGCGATGAAGGGCAAGCACGCGAAAACGCTCGAAGCGATATTCCGCCGGCCGACACCGGCGGGAATCGTTTTTGTCGACATTGAAGCGCTGATCGTCTGGTTGGGCGGTTACGTCCGGGAGGGATCGGGCTCGCGGATCTCGTTCGAGATCCGCCGCTCGTGCCGGCATATGCACCGGCCCCATCCGGGCAAAGAGGCAAAGCGATATCAAGTCGAAGCCCTGCGGGAATGGTTTGGTGAACTGGGAGTCGAGCCGTGATGAACGTCATGCGTTACAACGGATATCAGGCGCGCATCGAATACGATCCGCGTGACAACATTTTTGTCGGGCATGTGCTCGGCGTGGCTGACGGCATCTCGTTTCATGGCGAGACCGTCGAGGCCTTGACTGCGGACTTTCACGCTGCGATCGATCACTATCTCGAGGATTGCCGCAAGACGGGCCGCACGCCCGAAAAGCCCGCCTCGGGCAAGTTGATGTTGCGCATCCGTCCGGAGGTCCACGCGGCGGTCGGCATCGCCGCTGCGGCATCCGGCAAAAGCATCAATCAATGGGTCGATGAGGCGCTTGCGCAGGCTTCCCAGCGCTGCCTCGCCGCCTGAGCGCCAAAGCGCGCAGCGACAGACCCGGCCCGCTTTGGCTGATATCAGGCGTGCGCGGCCAGACGTTGAATTTCCGCAGCCAGCGCGTCGATCTGGACAGGTTTGACCAAGTGGGCGGCGAACCCCGCCGCCTCGGTACGCTGGCGCGTCGCGCCGTCCGCATGCCCCGTCAGCGCAATGGCGGGCGGCGCCGGCACGGTATGCCGTCTGGCCAGTTCGCGAATACGCGATAAAACCTCGCATCCGTCTTCGTCGGATAGCGTGATATCGCATACGACGATCCCTGGCCACTGCGAAGGTAGGGTGCCCGCGAGCCGCGCCAGCGCATCGTCGCCAGTCCCGGCAAGCTCGACCGTCGCTCCGTTCGCAACGAGCGCGGCTTCGAGCGCATCGCGGGCTTCCTCGTCATCGTCGATAGCAAGCACCGCAATGCCGTCGAGCGGAAGCAGAGTCCGCGCGTCACGGGCGGGGCCTTCCCGAGGTTCTGTCTCGCTTGGCGTCAGCGGTCGCGGCGCGACTGCCGGCACGACAGGTACCAATGGCAACGCGGCAACATAAGCGACGCGCGCTTCGAACGGCTTGGGCATGAACGTGCCGCCGGCCGCCCCAAGCACATGCTCCGCTTCCATAGCCTGTTCGTCCGTGAGCGGAGCCGGCTTCGCGTGTGCACCGAGCACCACGAGCCAGGCAACGTTTTCCATGCGCTGCGCGCGCAACACGACGCGCTCGCCGGGCGACGCGTCATCGATCTCGTTGGCGCACAGCATCGCCACCGCGCGCTCGATCTCTTCGGTCTCGCCGGTCACGGGCAACGTCGCATCGACTACATCGGTCGCGAATACGACGCCGCGTGCCGCCGCACGGGTTGCCACCCGCCCTGCGATGGCGGCGGTGAGTTCGCCGATCGGCAGCGGATGGGCCGCAAGCTTGCGCTGCACATGTTCGAGTTCGCCCTGCTCGCGCTGTAGCGCCCACATGCGGGCATAGACTCCGTCCCGGCGTCCCAACAATTGATCGTGCGTACCCTGCTCCACGATACGCCCGTGCTCCATCACGAGAATCTTGTCCGCATCGACGATGGTCGAGAGCCGATGGGCAATCACGATCGACGTGCGCCCCTCCGACAAGCGGCGGAACTCGTTTTGAATGGCGCGCTCGGAGCGTGTATCGAGCGCCGAGGTGGCTTCGTCGAAAACGATGATGGGCGGATCTTTCAAGAACGCCCGCGCGATGGCGATGCGCTGGCGTTCGCCGCCGGACAGACGCAGTCCGCGTTCGCCGACACGCGTTTCGTAATGATCGGGTAACCGCTCCACGAACTCGTCGAGCTGCGCCGCGCGCGCGGCGCGTACGATATCGGCACGGGACGCCTGCACTCGCCCATAGCCGATGTTATAGGCGATGGTCTCGTTAAAGAGCACGGTGTCTTGCGGCACGATGCCGATCGCCTCTCGGAGCGTACGGCGCGTGAGCTGCGCGATGTCCTGACCGTCGATCGACACGCGCCCTCGCGTCGGGGCGTAAAGCCGGAACAACAGCCGCACGAGGGTCGACTTCCCCGAGCCGCTGCCCCCCACCACGGCGAGCGTGCGTCCCGGCGTCGCGCGAAACGAAACCTCGTGCAAAATCTGCCGCGCGGGATCATAGCCGAAGTCCACCTGATCGAATACGATCTCGCCGGCACTGACGACAAGCGGCTGCGCATCCGCTTCGTCGCGATCTTCGTCCGCGGCTGCCCCGCCTTCTCCCTGCTCTTCGCCGGCGAGCACGGTGAACATGCGCTCGACGTTCACGAGTGCGTCGTTGGTTTCGCGAAACACGAAGCCCAATGTATTGAGCGGCATGCACACCTGCACGATATACGCGTTCACGAGCACGAGGTCCCCCACGCTCATCCTCGCCGCGGCCACGTACTGCACGGCGAGCAGCATCGTGGCCGCAATGCCGAGACAGACTATCGCGCTTTGACCGAGATGCAGCGCGGTCAGCGCGCGTTGATTGCTGAGCCGCGCGAGCACCCATCGCGCCAGCACGCCGCGGTATCGCTCCGTCTCGATTTCCTCGGCCGCGAAATACTTGACCGTATCGTAGTTGAGCATACTGTCGACGAGACGGCTGTCCGCCGACGACTCGAGCTGGTTCACTTCGCGCTGCACCGCCATGCGGCGGCGCGTGAAGATCGTCGTATAGGTGGCGTAAGCAACCAGCGTGGCCGCTATGATCCAGATGAACGTCGCGGTGAAGTTCAGGACGATGATGCCGACGATGCTCACGATCTCGATCAACGCAGGCAGTATCGTGAACAAACCGACGCCGAGCAGATAACCGATGCCGTCGGTGCCTTTTTGCACGTCGCGCACGATGGACCCCGTCTCGCGCTTTGCGTGGAATCGGGCACCCAGGCGATGCAGGCGCGCAAACGTGCGCTCGGCCAGCGATGCGACGGTGTGTTGCGTGACGGTACTGAAGACGACGTCTCTCGCCTCGCCGAACACATCGCCCAAAAAACGCAGCAGCGCGTAAGCGAGCACGAGAAAAACGGGAATCAGTGCGAGCGGCGTGCGGTGTCCAAGATCGTCGACGAGCGAGCGCAACGCCAGCGGCACCGACACACCCGCGAGCTTCGCCGCGATCATCAGCGCGGTGGCGCCGAGCGTCTCCTTCCGGTAACGCCAGACGGCCTGCCAGAGGTCACTGGCGATGCGCCGCTTGAGTCGGGCGCGAGTGCGGGCAGCGGGGTCTCTCACGTGTTCACTCGAACGGCGTCGTCAGTCAGTATCGATACGACAATCATTGGCGATAAAGGCGACCTGCCATCAGGGATTCAGGTGCGCCGCAATACGCGTTCCCGGCGCGGGCGTTGCCACCGCCTCGCCAACGCTTCAAGGCATGGTGCTTGCGGCCTCGTTGATGCGTGCGGAATCCGACGCGCATAGGCAAAACCTTTCGATGGAGGAACCACGATGAAATCCACGACGAAGACTCTACTCGCTTCGGCCCTCGCACTCGCATGCGCAAGCGGCGTTTACGCGCAAGCCGGCGGCGGTGCCGCGGGCGGCGGGCCGGCCGGCACTGGCGGCAACTCGACCGGAGCGGTCGGTGGCCCGGGCGCCGGCGCATCGCCGGACGGCAGCACGCTCAATACGCCGTCGAAGCGTCATCACATGAGAAGCAATCGAGACCGCGGCGGTTACGGTTCGCCGGGCACCACCGGCATGGGGGCGGGCAATAACTCGACGATGCAGCAACGCGATACCGATGAGCAGAACCCCGATACGTCGGGCGGTACGTATGGTCCGAAGACGCCGCAGAATCAGCCTGGGTATCAGAAGGGCCACTAATTCGATAAAGCCAGGAGCCCGATGCGTTCAGCGCGGGCTCACGAGCCGGCGCGTCCGTTCGGTCGCGTCGGCGTATCTCTCGCACGGGCCCCCTGCGACAAATCAGCTCTCTCCGTGTAAGCCTTTCGTGGCCACTGCGCGAGCAAGCTGCCGCTTGGCCGCGTCATAGACGCATTCCGGTGTAAATCCGAATTTGCGTTGCAGATCTCGCATCGGCGCGGATGCCCCGAACGTATGCATGACGATTTGCGCACCTGTGCGTCCGACGTACCGGTCCCAACCCAGCGTGGCGGCCTGTTCGACCGCGACGCGTGCCTCCACTTCGGGCGGCAGCACACTGTCGCGATAGGCTTCGTCCTGCCGCTCGAAGATATCCCATGACGGCATCGAGACGACGCGCGCGGCGACGCCTTCGCGCGTGAGTCGTTCATAGGCTTCGATGCACACCGAGACTTCGCTGCCGGTGGCGAGCAGCAGTACCTGCGGCGCAGCTCCATCGGGCGGATCGGCCAGCACGTAGGCGCCGCGGCGCACCCCATTGGCTGGCGCGTAACGCCCACGGTCGAGTGTCGGCAGCGGCTGGCGCGAGAGCACGAGCGCGGTCGGACGATACGGCTGCGAAAGCGCAATGCGCCAAGCCTCACTGACTTCATTCGCGTCGGCGGGACGCAGTACCGTCAGCCCCGGAATACCGCGCAACGAAGCGAGCTGCTCGACGGGTTGATGGGTGGGGCCGTCTTCGCCGAGCCCGATCGAGTCGTGCGTGAAGACGTAGACGACCGGGACTTCCATGATTGCCGACAGCCGGATCGGCGGCTTCATATAGTCGCTGAAGATGAGAAAAGTGGCCGCGAAAGGCCTGAGGTTCGACAGCGCGAGCCCATTGCTGATCGCCCCCATCGCGTGCTCGCGAACGCCGAAATGCAGGTTGCGGCCTCCGAGATCGTCCCGAGCGAAGCTGCCGGCGCCTTCGAATTTGAGCAGCGTTTTCGTCGATGGCGCCAGGTCGGCAGCGCCGCCGATAATCCAGGGCACGCGCGCCGCGATGACATTGAGGACCTTGCCCGATGATTCCCGCGTGGCGGCGCCCTTCGCGTCGGCTTCGAAGCTGGGAATATCAGCATCCCAACCATCCGGCAACGCATGCGCTTCGATTTGCGCGAGCTCGCGCGCCAGTTCCGGATAGCGTTGCGCATATGCGTCGCGGCGCTGCTGCCATTCGCGCCGCGCTGCTACGCCCCGGGCACCGACACCCTGCGCAAACCGTTCGCGCACACCGGGCGGCACATAGAACTGCTTGTCTTCAGGCCAACCGTACGCGCGCTTGGCAAGCGCGACTTCCTCGACGCCCAGCGCGTCGCTGTGCGCCGCCGCCGTATCCTGCTTGTGCGGGGCGCCCCAGCCGATGATGCTCTTCACCACGATCAGCGTCGGCGCGTCCTGTTGGGCCTGGGCGCGCGAGAGCGCCGCATCGAGCGCGGCCGTGTCGTTCGCATCGTCGACATGCAGCGTATGCCATCCGTAGCCGCGAAAGCGCGTTTCGACGTCATCGCTATACGCGAGATCCGTGTGGCCTTCGATCGTCACGCGATTGCTGTCGTAGATCCAGATAAGATTGCCCAGCCGCAGGTGGCCGGCCAGCGATGCGGCCTCGTGCGAGACGCCTTCCATCAAGTCGCCGTCGCCCGCGAGAGCGTAGACGCGATAATCGAAAAGCGCGAGATCGTCGCGGTTGAAATGCGCGGCATACCAGCGTCCCGCCATCGCCATTCCGACGCTGTTGCCCAGCCCCTGACCCAGCGGTCCCGTCGTCGTCTCGACGCCTGTCGTCATTCGGTACTCAGGGTGACCCGGCGTTTTGCTGTCCAACTGCCGAAAGCGCTCGATATCCTCCAGCGAGACGGCCGGCTCGGCGGTGACCCGGCCCTCGTCATCCACCGCCTTGACGCCCGCAAGATGCAGCGTCGCGTAAAGCAGCATCGAAGCGTGTCCGACCGACAGCACGAACCGATCGCGATTCGGCCATAGCGGCATATCGGGGTCGTAGCGCAGATGGTGTTGCCACAGCTCATACATAAAGGGCGCAAGCGCCATCGGCGTGCCGGGGTGCCCGGAATTCGCCTTTTGCACCGCGTCCATGGCCAGCGTCCGAATGGAATCGATCGCTAACCGATCGAGGCGGGGGTCTCGTTGCATAGGTCTTCCTCGCAAAACAGGTGGGTCGACTGATCCTCGAAAGTGCAGCAACGGCTGTACCCATCGATAGGGGAGGCAGCGCGCTCGCGCATCTGCCGTCTCGGCAATGCGTGCAGCGTCGGTGCAGCTTTTTCAAGGTGTGCCGACGCCGCGCCGCGTCGCGCCCCTGCCGTCTCATGGAACGGCCGTTGCTGCATCCCGGGCATGTCCAACCCGCGCACAAGGAGGCGTACATGGCGCAACATCCCGCGCATTCGCAGCATCAGCGGCATTCGGGACAACCTTCGCCCGTCGCGATTCAGAAGGCGCTAGCCGGCGTCGATTACCCGACGACCCGCGAACACCTTGCCGAAGTCGCGCGATCCCACCATGCCGACCGCGAGATCGTCGAACTACTCGATAACCTGCCCGATCAGGATTACGACAGCCCCGCCGCCGTGTCGAAGGCGATCAGCCGGGAGCAGTAAGCGACGGTCCGACAGTTCGACAGTTCGATTCGCTCAACTCAATGGAGAACGTTATGCCCATCTCAACCGATCCACTAGGCAGCAAGGGTGAAACGCGCATCATCGGCAAAGGCACCGAGACGGCGGAAGGTCCGGGGCCCTATGTCATGGCAGCCAGCACGCTGGAAGGCGACAAAGTGATGTGCTCTGACGGCAAGGAAGCGGGCAAGATCAAAGAGATCATGCTCGATGTCTACACCGGGCGCATCGCCTACGCAGTCATGTCCGTCGGCGGTTTTCTCGGCATCGGCGACAAGCTGCTCGCCCTTCCGTGGAAGGCGCTGACGCTCGATACGGACCGCAAGTGCTTCCAGCTCTCCGTCTCGTCGGAAGCCGTCAAGAACGCTCCGGGGTTCGACAAGGACCACTGGCCCGCGATGGCCGATGTGGCGTGGGCCAGCGAGCTGCACGAGTACTACAGTACCGCTCCGTATTGGAGCTCCGGCGCACGCGATCTGGACACCGAGCTGGACAGCGATCTGGACATGCCGAGCGGCACCGTCCGTCGCGATGAACCTCATCATTGAGTAAAGGAGGGGCGGGAGGCCGCCGCGGGCAAGAGGGCGGCGGCCGTCGGCGACCATGCCGCTAGCCGCCCCCAATGCCCTGCAACACGCGGCCGGTGCCGCCGCATACAGTACAAGGCTGGCCTTCCACGGTACCGGTGCCGCGGCACGCATGGCAGGGGCTCTCGCCGACGCCCGGCGCATCCGCAGGCCCCTCGTCTCCCGGGTGTTGCGGTTCGTTGGTGTCTTGCATGAGCAGTTCTCCGAAAAAGGACGGCGCCGAGGGCCGCGGTGTCTGAAGTCCAGCAACTACTGGACCGCTCGTGACCGATGGCGTGACTCGGTCAGCAAACTCGGCGTTCCGCCACCATTTATAAAACATTCACCAATCATGCCGATATTCTGATTATCGGGATCGTTATTCCTGACATGAGAACGTTACTCCCCGATGACACGCAATTCGTTCTTTTGACGGCCTTGACATCGGTCGAAGTGGCGGATTGATAAAATCGGCACCTCGTAAATCGAACAGGTTCCCTCGGATGAAACCTATTCCATATTGCGAAGTCCCGCGGCCGGTATTACTATTGCTCCAGCAGCAATCCGGGCATGAGCGTGCGTTCGCCGCGTGAATATCCGAAACTATTACCCGCTCAGCCGCGACGCCGCATGCCGATCCGTAATTAATACCTTTCCCACCCAATCGTGGGAGTGATACGGAAACGTTTTAAGTCGTAGCACTAATTGTTTAAGGGTCGCGTGTTCGTTTAATCGTTTGATTGAATAAGTGCAATTTTTCGTCTGCCGCGCTCGGCGACGATGCGACTGAAGCGCATTGGCCGCATGGAAGAATTCCGTCGCTCTCCTCGCAGATCGGCGAAAACGAATAGATGGTCTGGTTTTACTGGGAGTTGAGCATGTTGAGCCCACATGAATTCGCCACTTTGATTCTCGTTCGGGATGCGCCCGATCAGATCGAGGCGCACCGCGCTGAACTCGGCACATTGCTCGAGCGCGAGCTCGTCGCGCTCGACGAGGCGGAGCGCGAAATGCCGCGGCCGCGCATCACGCCGAACGGCAACTCGGTTCTCGAGGCGTTCTCGCGCATGCGATGACCGCTCGAGGCGGTCCGCCATCCTTTCACCCAACGCACACCATTTTGGAGAACCGTATATGGCAAGAAGAGTCGCCCTCGTCACCGGCGGCATGGGCGGAATCGGCGAAGCAATCAGCATCAAGCTGCATGACGCCGGCCACACCGTCATCGTCACTTACTCGCCGAACAACGCGAACGCCGATAGCTGGCTTGCCAAGATGGACGCCGCAGGCCGCCAGTTTCGCGCGTATGCCGTGGACGTAGCCGACTACGCATCGTGCGAGCGTTGCGCCGCGCAGATCCGCTCAGAGATCGGCCCGATCGATATCCTCATCAACAATGCCGGCATCACGCGCGACGCTAGTTTCAAAAAGCTCGACAAAGACGCCTGGGATGCCGTCTTGAGCACGAATCTCGACTCGGTCTTCAACATGACCAAGCAGTGGTACGAGGACATGACGGCACGGGGCTGGGGGCGCATCGTCAACATCTCGTCGGTGATCGGCTGCAAGGGCGGGTTCGGGCAAACGAACTACGCGGCGGCGAAGGCGGGCATGCACGGTTTTACGAAATCGCTCGCGCTCGAACTGGCTCGCAAGGGCATCACGGTCAATACCGTATCGCCGGGCTTTATCGCTACGCGCATGGTCATGGCCGTGCCCGAAGAAGTATTGAAAACGAAAATTCTGCCCGAGATTCCTGTCGGCCGACTCGGTCAACCCGAGGAGGTCGCCGCGTTGATTGCCTATCTCTGTTCTGAAGAAGCCGGCTTCGTCACAGGAGCCAACATCTCGATCAATGGTGGGCAGCATTTGCAATAAGGCCGCAACGAATCGCGGCAGCGTTGCTTCGAGTCGGTTCCGCCCCCGTCCGGCGCCGCACCGACACTCCTGCGGATAACCACCGGACGGAACTTGCCGCGCGCCATGCGTCACGCTGCGCGCGGCTTTTTCTTGGTTTGGCGAAAGTGTGCGACGACGGCAGGGCCGTCCATTGGGAATGGCAATTGCGCTTTCGCCGACGCGCGCGTCGTCCCCCGCGGACTGCGCGACCTTTCGTTGCTGAGGGCGCCCCGTACAACGCGCTCCCGCTCAACCGCCAAGGACCGCAACATGTCGCCTTCTCTCGCCCGGCGCCTCGCAGCGGCAAGCCTGACCGTATGCCTTTGTGCTTCCGGCGTCTGCCGCGGCGCGCAGCCAATTGCGACGTTGACGCGCCCGCCCGCGCTCGCCGCGCAATCGTCGCCGGTCGCCGCATCGCAGATCAACCCGAACGCCCAGCCCTCTCCCGTTGAGCCCGCCTCGCCTTTCGCGCTGTATGGCGAGCTCTATCGCGCAGTGGAATTGGCGCGGGTTTTTCCCGACAGCAAGACGTTCGCCGACAGCGTGCCGAATGCGCCGCCGCAGCAAATCGTCGCCGAATTCGCCGCGGCGCGAAACCAGCCCGGCTTCAACCTGCACAAGTTTGTCGAGGACCACTTCAGCCCACCCGAGGGCAGCGAGAGCCACTATGCAACCAATCCGAATCAGAACGTCGTCGCGCACATCGACACGCTATGGAATGTCCTGCGTCGCGGCCCCGATCCGGTCGAGAGCCGGTGGTCGTCGCTGCTTCCGTTGCCTCAGCCGTATGTGGTGCCGGGCGGGCGCTTCGACGAAGTCTATTACTGGGATTCGTACTTCATCATGCTCGGTCTCGAACAAAGCGGCCGACACGACCTGGCAAAAGCGGAGCTCAAGAACTTTGCTACGTTGATCGATCGCTACGGCCATATTCCCAACGGCAATCGCACCTATTACCTCAGCCGCTCACAACCACCGTTCTTCGCACAGATGGTCGGGCTCATCGCGAGTGAGGATGGCGACCACGTCTATCTGGACTATCTGCCGGAACTCAAAGCCGAGTACGCCTACTGGATGGACGGCTCGGACAAGGTAGCGCCGGGTCATGCCTATCGGCATGTCGTGCGGCTGCCCGACGGCACCTTGCTCAATCGTTACTGGGACGATCTTGGACTCCCGCGGGACGAGTCGTATCGCGAAGATGTCGCGACCGCGGCCGCTACGCCCCAACGCGATGCGGCCGACTTATGGCGAAATCTGCGCGCGGGGGGTGAAACGGGTTGGGATTTCAGCTCGAGATGGTTTGCGGATAACGGCACGCTCGCGACGATCGAAGTCACGAGGCTGATCCCTGTCGACCTTAACTCGCTCATGTATGGGCTCGAGCGAACGCTCGCGAAAGCCTACCGTATCAAGGGCGATGCCGCACACGCGGAGAATCTGGAGGTGCGGGCCCGTGCGCGGGCCGAAGCGATTCGCCGTTGGTTGTGGGATCCGCAGCTCAAGGCGTTCGGCGACTATCAATTCGTCAAGCGCGCCCTCACGCATCGATTGACGGCGGCCACTGTCTACCCGCTGTTTGCGGGCGTCGCCACGCGCGATGAGGCGCGCGAAACGGCCACGACGATCCGGCAGGGACTGCTGCGCCCGGGCGGCCTCGCGACGACGCAAGTGAAAACGGGACAGCAGTGGGACGAGCCGAACGGCTGGGCGCCGCTGCAATATCTCGCCGTGACGGGGCTGCGCCGTTACGGCGAGGACGACCTTGCGCGCACTATCGCGACGCGCTGGATCCGGACCAATGTCGCCGGCTACGTGCGCACGGGCAAACTCGTCGAGAAATACGATGTGGGCGCGGATGTGTCGGCTGCCGGCGGCGGGGAATACCCGCTGCAGGACGGTTTCGGTTGGACCAATGGTGTGTTGCGTGTGCTGCTGGCGGCGTATCCGAACGCTACCGACATCGCAACCGCCAAGCCGGCGATTGCGGCCCCATCCGCCGCCACGCCCATACGGGCCTCTACCGGTCGTAATCCGCGATAGCGGAGCATCGTCGCCGCGGCGCGCGAGAAGGCGCGCCGCGGCGATTCAATGCCGCGGGTGCGTTCGCTGGCGCTCGGCGTTCAGGACTCAGAGTCGGCACCGCGTTCGAAGGGCCGCTCGATGTGATCGGGTTGGATGTCCGCGTCCTCTTCGAGCGTCGAGTCGCCGTCGGCAGACGCTCGCTCGCCGGTGCCGGCGCGATCCGTATCGCTGTTGAGCTCGGCTTCGCCGGCTTCGAGTGCGTGCTCGTCCAATTCGGTGTCCCGGTCGAAGTCGTGGCGCTTCGCGCCGGCGATGTCGCTGCCGCTGTCGGACGAATCGCTCGGGCCCAGGGCACCGGTGTCGCGGCCCTTTTCTGCCCCGCTCTCGTCACGTTCCGGCAACGGATTGTCGGGATCCAGCGTGCTGGTCATGGGCTTTCTCCTATGAAAGGGGTGAACGCGTCGTCTGTGGAGCAAGCATCGAGCGCGCCTGCGAATACACGCACCGGTTGCCGGCATGCGCGATGCGACATATTCAATGTCCCGACCATTCTCAAGGAGAAATCTCATGGATTACGCGGGCCGGTCTCAGGACGAACGCGTCGCCGCTCGAAAAGGACATTCGTTGCCTTCTCTCGAACCCCCTGGAGGTCAGATGGCGGTCGAGGGAACGCAACCGGACAACACGCACAGCAGCGGGCAATTGTCGGACGCGGGCAAGGCGGTATGGCGCACAGGCAGCGGCATAGACGGCGGCGGCATGAGTCGTTGATCGATGCGATGGAACGGTCGTTGCTGCGATTGCACACGACACCGAAAAAATGGAGGACCCGATGCGTACTCAGAAGTCTGCAACTACCCCCACACGTTCGATGGGCGCGCACATTGTCGGTAAAGGAAGCGAAAATGCCGAGGGGCCAGGCCCCGATGTCATGGCCGCCAGCACTCTCGACAGCGACAAGATTCTCAGCACGGACGGCGAGGAAGTCGGCAAGGTGAAGGACATCATGCTCGATGTACAGACCGGACGTATCGCTTACGTGGTCATGTCGTCGGGCGGCTTCCTCGGCATCGGGGACAAGCTGATGGCCATTCCCTGGAACGCACTGACGCTCGACACGACGCGAAAGTGCTTCTTGCTCTCGCTATCGTCCGAGCGCGTCAAGAATGCCCCGGGCTTCGAGAAGGATCACTGGCCGTCAATGGTTGATCGCACCTGGGCGACTTCGGTCCATCAGTACTACGGACGCGAGCCGTACTGGCAGCAGCTCGGCGCGGATACTGAATATGAACGCGGGCGTGGAGTAGGCGCCGAAGACATCGACCCCGATGCACCGGAGGCGGGTGGGGTCAAGCTTTGACAGCATGATCGACGCCGACAGTCCCATGTGATCAAGGAATTGCGTGGACCGACGTCGAGTGATAGATGTCCGGGCGTCATTGCGGCGAACACGCAACCGGCCCGGACCGCCTTGCGCTACCGATCGCCAGACGCACCCTTTCGTCGAAAAACTCGCGGCAGACAGAGACACACGCTTGACACTATGACGATTGACAGCACGAACGACATTCCGAGCACAACGTTGAAAATCAGTTGTTCGCCGTCCTCTGAGCCGCGCACTTTGAAGAAATCAGCGAGCCCGTAATAGAACCGCATCCCCTGCGGGCCATGGAACCAGCTATCCAGCCAATCGAGCGAATACGTGAGCCGCGCTAGCAAAAAAGTCAACGCAATGACGGCAACAACTTTGAGCACGATCTTCATTGCACGTCAACCGTTCCGTAATACTTGAGAGAAGTGCCCGGAATCGAAGCGGGGGTGTTTGACCTGAGGTACTCACTTAGTCTCTCGAAGCCCTGCGGTTGCATCAATGTAATGCATCCTTCGCTAACACCAAGCCTTCCGATGGGGTGGATCCTGAACTGGCCCGCCTCATGCCATTAACTACAGTCCAATCGTCGATTACGCCGTCGTTTCGATAGAGCGAAAACCATCGATGCCGATCCGACTGCGAAACAGCATCGCGAATCGGGTCGTATAACCAGCCTAAACGCCCACCGCTCTTGCACCGCCGTCGCATTCGGGTCGTTGACGTAGCCAGGCTCCCCGGAAAACGCCGGAAGTACGAGGCTTCCGCAAACTAAGTTAGTCAGCGGTTGACCATTCAGCCGAAAGATGCACTGCGGAAGCGGCATGCTCTCTCCTATATTTATTTGCACGCCCGACATAGTACATGAGGGCCTCCGTGTCGTTGAACTCACATAATTTATAGTCGGACCGCCCTACCCCCACCGGAGACGATGCCCAAGCGGGGTATTGATTTTTCCAGATGTCTTGAATGGAGGTATGCGAGATGACTAAGCGCACGGATCTAAATCGTTTCGATCGCAAAACCGCCCTGTCTGTCTTATATTACAAGACTCTAAAATCGCTTATAGATGCTCCGCCGCACTTCAACGAGATTGCCACTCGCCACTAGCGGGCGCCGGAGCGGCTCGATTGCCGTGCCCTTCCCTTAAGCGCTCGGGGGGGCGATTGGGACGCGGGGCTCGGCGCGGCCGGCGATGGCGTCGCCCCCTTGATCGCCGATGCGCCCGCGGTACCGACGGCGCCTTGCGTTCCCGGTTTGCGTGCCGCCCCGGTCGAATCGCCGTTCATCACCGTTCCCTGACCCGCGGCGGCGCCAGCCCAGAGCCATGCGACGCACAGCGCCGCTCGACGGTATTTATTCATCGAATCCTCCGTCCCCGATGCTATGGCTTCTCACTTACCCGCCGCCGTCTTAGCGATCGCGGCCCGCATCTCGCGAACCTCACGGGTTGTCACAGGCGCAGCCTGATTCCCCCAAGCGTTACGCACGAAGGTCAGCACGCGGGCCATTTCGGTATCGGTCAGCTTGCCGCCAAAAGCCGGCATATGTTCGGGCTTGGGGCCACCCTCGGTTTTCGCACTCGATCCCCCCTCGATCAACAACCGCACGAGCGAGGTGATGTGCGGCGCCAATACCACCGCGCTGCCGGCGAGCCGCGGATACTTGTTCGGCTCGCCCATTCCGTCATCATGATGGCAACGCGCGCAAAAACCTCGGTAGAGGCCCGCGCCAGGCTGATTGATCGCGCCGGTGCGCAAGACATCGACAGTCCGCTCGCGTTTGGACGGATCCGTATCAGCGAACCCGCTTTTGCGCCTCGGCACCAACGTCTTCAGGTAGGTCGAAATCGCCTGCAGATCGTCATCGGTCAGGTATTGGCCGCTGTTTTCGATGACTTCCACCATGCTGCCGAACGCGGCGGCGCCGGCGCCGTGTCCACGCTTCAGAAACGAGGCAATGTCCGCCTGGGACCACCGCCCGAGCCCCGACGCAGCGTCGCCCGTCAGGTTCGGTGCGAACCAGTGATCGACGGTGCCGCCCGTCAGAAAAAGCCGGTCCGTTTCGTTGTAGCCGCGCTCCTCGAACGCGGGACCGCGCGCGGTGTGACACGCCCCGCAGTGGCCGAGCGCTTGCACGAGGTACGCACCGCGATTCCAAGCCGCGCTGCGATTCTCGTTCGGCTTGAACCGCTCATGCGGTGCAAAAAACTCGTTCCAGAAAACGAGGGCCCATCGCTGATTGAACGGAAATGGCAGCGCCGTTTGCGGCGGCCGCTTGGCCACCGGCTGCACGCCATGCATGAAATAGGCGTAGAGCGCGTGCATATCGTCGTCGCTGATCTTCGCGAACGACGGATAGGGCATCGCCGGATAAAGATGCTTGCCCCCTGGTGCTATACCGTCCCGCACCGCTCGAACGAAATCCACGTAGCGGTAGCGGCCGATGCCGGCGTCCGGATCCGGCGTGATATTGCTCGACCAGATGATGCCGAACGGCGAGCGCACCGGCAGGCCTCCGGCAAAGGGCGCGGAAGGTTGCGGCGGACTACCCTGCGGTGTGGCCGTATGGCAGCCGGCGCAATCGGCCGCCTTCGCGAGGTATGCACCGCGCGCGACCAACGCCGCGTCCGCGATCCCGGTTGCCGCTGCAACGGGCGCCGCATCGGCCCAAGAGAGGCGCGAAGAGCCAACAAGCCACCCCGCGCATGCGAGCAAGCACGCGAAGCATCGCGCCGCCCGGTGCGCCCGTCGCGCGCGACACACCGCGACCCTGTCGCAATGACCGGATTGCGCAATGTCCTGGTTCATGATGTCAGCAAGCCGAAACGAGCGCGACGGCAACATCGGTTGCCACCAACGCAAAGAGAAACAACAGGCTCGACATGAAGCCGACCTTGGCGATAAACGCTTCGCCGTTCAATAGCGTGTCATCGTCGCGCGGCGGCACGTTGCGCGCTCGATCAACAAGACGACGCCAGTTTCGCCATGAAAAAAACGTCCCGATGACACCGACCAGCAACGCAGCCGCACTGATGCCGACGACCGCGCGAAGCGCCGCGCTCGCAAACGATGCACGCATCGGCGCATCGTAGGGAAAACAGCTTTGCGCAACGAGTGCCTCGGCGATGCAGACCTGCAGCGTCCATGCCGCCGGCACGGCCAGTATCGCGAGGAAGACGCGCCAGGGAGCCACCGGCGTGCCGACACTCGTGCGTTGTTCCTGGGTGCTGTGTGCCATCGAAATCACCATCAACAAGGCTTTAGCATCAGCCGATCCAATAGGGCGTCAAATAAATCGTGGTGAAAATGAAGAGCCACACCACATCGACGAAGTGCCAATACAACCCTCCGATCTTCAAAGCCGCGTATCGTTTCGCGTCGAAATACCCTAGCGCTGTCCATACGCCGAGCAAAACGAGCACGATCAAGCCGATCAACACGTGCGCCAGATGAAAACCCGTAATCGTGAAATAAAGCGAGCCGTAAAGATTGTCCACGGGCCCGTATGGATGGCCGTGCCATTCGTGAAGCTGAATGCCGACGAAGACCACACCGAGCAGCACCGCAACCGTCATCGATACAACGGCGGCGCGCACACGTGCGCGGCGGACCATGCGTTCGCATAGCCAGACGAATCCGCTGCTCGACAGCAGAATCAGCGTATTGACGGCGCCCAGCGGCAGCTTGGGCAATCCTTCGGGGGGCCAATGGCGCGTCGTCTGCACCGCGAGGTAGAGATAGGTGAAGAGCAGATAGCCGAACAACGCGCCCTCTGTCGCGATCAACATCAGACAGCCGAGCCATCCGCTCGAGCGCTCGCCGGCACTGCCGACAGGCAGCATCCTGGCGGGCGCTTGCGACGTCCCCGCTTGCGCGTCGGCCTGGGCGCGCGCGGCGCCCGCCCAGGCGTGCTCGGAACTCCCGGTCATCGAACGTGGAGGCTGTTCCATGTCAGCTCCTCGCAACCGGGGTGGGCTCGCGCTGGATCAATTCGCGCTCGGGCCACAGCCATACGATGATCGCCACTCCGGCGAGTACAAGCGCGAGCCCGGCGAAAAACCACGCGCGCAAGGCCAGCCCCGCGAAGAAGAGCGCAGCCATGAGGCCCAGCCAGAACGGCGCGTAAGAGTCCTCCGGCATCTTCAGAATCACGTAAGGCGAAGCTTCGAGCGCCGTCGTGCCGAGTGCCTCACGCCCTTGGTCCAGAAGATAGCCGTCGGCGAGGCGCGAGCGGGGGCCTTCATGAGTGCCTTCTTCATGCTCCCCTTGCATCCGCCCCTCCCAGAGCGGATGGCGGCTTGCGATCGTCGGCACGACGGCAAAGTTGTACGGTGGCGGCGGAGACGGCACCGTCCATTCGAGCGTTGGCGCATCCCAGGGATTGTTGCCTGCGATCGGCCCGCGTTTGCGGCTGTAGAGCACATCCACGATGAAGACGGCGATACCGAGCGCAAAAATGAACGAGCCGATCGACGTCAGCAGATTGACCGTCGTCCACCCCATATCGGCGCCATACGTATAGATCCGCCGCGGCATGCCGAGCAACCCGGCGATGTGCATCGGAAAAAACCCGAGATTGAAGCCGACGAACATCAGCCAGAACGCGATACGTCCGAGCCGTTCACTCATCATGCGGCCCGTGAACTTCGGAAACCAGAAATAGATTCCGCCGACGACCGGGAAGACATTGATGCCGATCAGCACGTAATGCAGATGGGCGACGACGAAATAGGTGTCGGTCAACTGCCAGTCGAGCGGCACGGCGGCCGTCATCACGCCCGAGACACCGCCGATCACGAACAACAGCACGAACCCGGCGAAGAACAGGAACGGCACGCGAAAGACGGGTCGTCCCGTCCAGATCGTGGCGATCCAGGCGAACGTGGCGACGGCACTCGGAATCGAAATGACCATGCTCGCCGCACCGAAAAACGACAGCGCGAGCGGCGGCAGTCCTGTGGCGAACATATGGTGGATCCAGACGACGAAGCCGACCACCATCGTCGCGACAGTCGATATCGCCACGGGCCCGTAGCCCACCAGAGGCCGACGGCAGAAGACGGGTAACGCATCGGACACGATGCCCATCGCGGGCAGCACGACGACGTAGACCCACGGATGCGCAAAGATCCAGAACATGTGCTGCCACAACAGTGCGTGCGAGCCGCCGCTGACATCGAAGAAATGCATGCCGATTCGGCGATCGAGCCACAGCATGAGGAACGCGAGGCTGACGGACGGCACAGCAAAGAGATTGGCGCCCGACGCAGTCAAGGTGCCCCACACGAGCACGGGGATGCGATCGATCGACATGCCGGGCGCACGCATTCGCAGCAGCGTGACGACGAAATTGACGGCGCCCACCGTCGTCGAGATACCGAGCAGCACCATCCCCAACGAGTAGACGTCGATATTCGGCCCGACGTCGTAGGTCAGCCCCGACAGCGGCACGTAATTGAACCATCCCGCATTCGGTGCTTCGCCCAGCGGGAAACTTGCATAAAGGAAAATGCCCGCGAAAAGGAACACCCAATAGGAAAAAGCATTGAGCCGCGGAAAAGCCATGTCCCGCGAACCGAGCACGAGCGGCCAGAGAAAGTTGGAAAACCCCGACAGCACCGGCGATGCATAGAGAAAGATCATCGTGATCCCATGCATCGTGAAGAGCTGGTTGTACTGCTCGGGTGTGAGCACCGTAGCGTTCGGCTGCGCGAGTTGAACGCGCATGACGAGCGCCTCGATGCCTCCCAATAACAGAAAGAGAAACGACGTCACCAGATAGCGCAGGCCGATCGTCTTGTGATCGACCGTGGAGAACCAGCCTCGCCATCCGGGCCGCGTCTCCCAGATGTGCGCGAGGCGCTCGGCACCCGCCGCATCGAAGGGCGTGCGCACGAGCGGCCGCGAGAGCCGCAGCGTTCCAGGGGGATCGCCGGGCTTTGCGAAGGCGGGCGTATCGGACATCGGCTACTCCTCGTTATTGCAGCGTGGCCAGATAAGCGGACAACGCGCTCGCCTCGGAGGCGGACAGCGCGATCGAGGGCATCATCGAATCCGGCTTGATGCGCTGCGCATGCTGGATCCAATCGAGCTGGTTCGCGGCGGTATTGGGTAGTTGTCCGGCCGCGATCAAACGTCTCGACCCGAGATGGGTCAGATCGGGGGCCTGCATGCCCGCTGCATCAGTGCCGCGCACCGAGTGACATCCGGCGCAGCGTTCGTCGAAGAGGCGCTTTCCCGCGTTGGGCAACGCCGACGATCCTATCGGTGCTGCGCCATGTGCCTGCGCGCGGCGCCACGCGTCGAACTGCGCGGGCGGCTGCGCCACGACCTCGAACGCCATATGCGCGTGCTGCGCGCCGCAAAACTGCGAACACTGTCCGCGATAGACGCCCGCGGTGTCCGCCTGGATCCATTGCTCGTTGATCTGGCCCGGGATCATCTCGGTCTTGCCCGCCAGTTGAGGGACCCAGAACGTATGGATGACGTCGGCGCTACGCAGCTTGATTTGAACGGGTACGCCAACAGGAATGTGAATTTCGTTTGCCGTGACAAAGGTGCGCGAAGCATCGTCGGCATCGCGATACTCGATCTTCCACCACCAGTCGTAGGCTGTGACGTCGATTTGCAGCGCCGGAGCGACGCGCGGCGACGCTACCGATTCGAGCGTCACCATGACATAGACCAACGCGGCAAACAGCGCGACCGAGGACAGCCCGGTGCCGACATAGATCCACGGCATGCCGCCCGCTTCGGCGCCTATCGCGCTCGGATCGGCGCGCGCGCCCGTGCGTCGGCGTATGAGCGCGCCGACGAGCAGCGCCGCCACGATGATCATGACCGCGCAGACGAGCGCGATGAGCGCCCACTCGAGCCGTTGCGTCGGCAAGCTCGCCGGCCCGGCCGCATGCGCCAGGTATTCGAGCGGCGCCGTCTTCATCGCTCAGCGTGAGGGTGGGCGGCCGGTTGGCGCGCTGGTGCCCTGGTCTTCGCTGCCGCCCTCGGCATCCTCGCTGCCGTTGCGCTTGCCGCGTTCCTTGTCGTGATCCTTGCGCTCGTCATCGTCTTCCGAACCGATCTTCGTCGTGCCACCGACGGCAGGTGGATCGCTCGCCGGGAAGGTGTCCTCGACCGACTTGTCGATGAGGTCCTCCTCGTGCTTCGATTGCTGGCCCTTCTTGCTTGTGTCGCTGGTCATGCCAAGTCCTCCTCGTCATGGACGACTCCGATCCGTGCAGCACGCATGCCTCACGACACGCGCAAATCGAACCGTGCGCGGTCATTGCCATCGACTGTAAAAGTTGACCATCGGCGACGCGCGGCGCGAGCCGCGGCACCAAGGCATTCACCCCTGCGCATCGTTCATGCCCGGGTCGCACCGGCCCGGCACGCCTCCGTGGGGCAAGCCGGGGCAATGCGGCATGTACTTTGCGTGCCGGCTTGAGTGCGTAAGCGTTTACCGATTACCCACCTCATCTGTCGACAATGAGTGTTGCCCACGACTCCACGCGCGATGTCCCGTCCCCTGGCGGGCTGGATCGCGACATTGCGCCGATCACCTCCGTACGCGCTCGCGCGTTTTCCATACCGACAGATGCGCCGGAAGCCGATGGCACGTTCGAATGGCATGCGACGACGCTGATCGTCGTCGAAATCGATGCGGGCGGCTGCACGGGCCTCGGCTACACCTACACCGATGCCTGCGCCGCCGCGTTGATTGCCCAAACGCTCGCGCCCGAGCTGCTTCATCGTGACGCGGCGTGCATTCGCGCGCTCACTCAGCGGCTTTGGCGCCGCGTGCGCAACATTGGTCGCGCCGGAGTTGCTGCTACGGCCATTTCGGCTCTGGATTGCGCCTTGTGGGATTTGCAAGCGAGGCTCGTCGGATTGCCGCTCGTACGATTGCTCGGCGGCCCGGCGCGCGAAGCCGTACCCATTTATGGCAGCGGCGGCTTCACGAGCTATAGCGATGCGCAGCTCACGGAACAGTTCGAGCGGTGGGTGAACGAGAACGGCTGCCGAGCCGTCAAGATGAAAGTCGGCAGCGATCCCGCCCGCGATCCCGAGCGCGTCGCATGCGCGCGTGCCGCGATTGGCGACACGGCGCTTTTCGTCGACGCGAATGGTGCGCTATCGGTCAAGTCCGCCCTCGACTGCGCACACCGCTTCGCGCAATACGGTGTCACCTGGTTCGAGGAACCTGTTTCTTCGGACGATCTCGCCGGACTGCGCGCTGTGCGACGCGCCGCTCCGCCGCCGATGGACATCGCGGCCGGCGAGTACGCGTACACGCCGGACGACTTTCGCCGCATGCTCGAAGCACAGGCCGTGGATGTCATTCAAGCCGACGCGAGCCGTTGCGGCGGCATAAGCGGGTTTCTCCAGGCGGCCGCTCTGAGCAACGCATGGCACATTCCGCTGTCGGCGCACTGCGCGCCGGCGCTGCATTTGCACGTGGCGGCGGCGGCGCCCGGCCTGCGCCATGTCGAGTGGTTTCACGACCATGTGCGCATCGAAGCGATGTTGTTCGACGGCGCGCCCGTCGCGCACGACGGCGCGATTCGCCCCGACTTGTCGCGCCCGGGATGCGGCCTCGAATTCAAGCACCGCGACGCGCAGCGCTTCGCGGTATGACGGAGCTCATGATCCGATGAATCGATCGAACCAAGGATGGCTCGCCGCGCTGGGCGTCGTCGCGCTCGCTGCCGCCACCGCATCGCTGTCGAAGCCAAATCCGAACCGGAACGTGACTCGAACCGCGCGCAAGGAAAACACGACGAGCGGCGCCGTCGCGGCGCTCGGCAGGCGCCTACGCGATGATCGTGCAACGGACGCGCTCGCGCCGCAGATCGCGACGCATATTGCCGCCGCCCGCAGCTTCAATCGCAGCTCGGCATTACTCGCCTGGTCGGCGCTGACCGATTCAGCCATCGAACACTATCGCGGCTCCTATGCCAATCCGGCGATGTTCGTTCCGCTGGCGGCCGGCGCGCTCTGTCTCGCCGCAGGCATTCACGGCGGCACCGATGAGGCGCCCAGTACACACGGTGTGCGTCGCGCAATCTATCTCGCCGCGGCCGGCGTCGGGATCGCCGGTACCGGCTTCCATCTCTATAACGTGACGAAGCGCACAGGCGGCTGGAGCTGGCACAACCTTTTTTACGGTGCGCCTCTCGGCGCGCCGATGGCGCTGCTTTTGTCGGGCGCACTCGGCGCTGTGGGCGAAACGCTGCGCGATGAGCCGCTTCACGATCCACGCCTGTTCGGGCTCCCCGCCGGCAAGGCGCTCGCGCTATTGAGCGCGGCCGGACTTGCGGGCACGGTCGGCGAAGTCGCGCTGCTGCATTTTCGCGGCTCGTTTCAGCATGGCGCCATGTATGCGCCCGTCGCGTTGCCGCCCGTCGCCGCCGCGTTGCTTGCGCGTGCCGCGCTCAGCCGGCCGCGCACGCGTTGGTGGACGCGCATGTGGTTGCGCGTGACGGCGGCGCTCGGCGCGATGGGTGTGGCATTTCACGCGCGCGGCGTCGCGCGCTATCAGGGAGGCTGGCGAAACTGGTCGCAGAACGTGCTGAGCGGGCCGCCGTTACCGGCGCCGCCGAGCTTCACGGCGCTCGCGACGGCCGGCCTCGCCGCGCTTCGACTCCGGGAGACCGAACAATGACCTCAAAGCGCTTGCCCACTTCACGCTACCCGGGCTACGACGTATTGGCGCTGCGCGACACGCCCTCATGGGACGACGTGACGCGAGCCGTCATCGACCAGCGCCTCGCCCAACGCAACGCACCGCGCTTTTGCAATGACACGCAGTGGCGCACGTTGCAAGCGCTGTGCGCCACCCTCGTGCCTAAATCTCTCGATCCGTCGGTCGATGCCGCGCACCGGCGCTTCGCGGCGCCGCGTATCCCGGTAGCGGGCCTCGTCGATACGCGACTCGCCGAAGACACCCGCGACGGATACCGCGATGCGCGTCTTCCGCCGCTGCGCGAGGCTTGGCGAATTGGGCTTGCCGCCATCGACGCCGAATCGCAAACGCTGTATGGCGCCGCATTCGCCGATATCGACGAAAACGCGCAGCGCGATGTCGTTCGCCGCATGCAGGCCGGCGAGCTGCAAAGCCCCGCATGGCAGGGCATGCCGAGCGACGTTTTTTTTCGCCAGCGCCTCGTGATCGACATCGGCTCCGCTTACTACTCGCATCCGCACGCGTGGAGCGAGATCGGCTTCGGCGGGCCGGCCAATCCGCGCGGGTATGTGCGCATGCAGGCGAACAGGCGCGATGCGTGGGAGCCGGTCGAGGCCCATCCCGGGCAGGAAGATCAAGCGCGTCGGGAGAATCGCCGTGTTCGATGAAGCAATGCACACGCCGCGCGGCAAGGACGGCCGCGCCCCCGACGTCTTCACGATCGGCGGCTGGGTACCGATGCGCGAGTACCCTCAAGACGAGCCCGTCGATTTCGCCATCGTCGGCACGGGCGCGGGCGGCGGCACGCTCGCTTGCCGTCTCGCCGAGCTCGGATTCTCGGTCGTCGCGTTCGATGCCGGCGCGTGGTGGCGTCCGCTCGAGGAATTCGCATCGGACGAAACGCATCAGGCCAAACTCTATTGGACCGACGAGCGCATCTGCGACGGCGACGACCCGCTTCAATTGGGCAGCAACAATAGCGGACGCGCCGTAGGCGGCAGCACCGTGCACTTCGCGATGGTCTCGCTGCGCTTTCGGCCCGAATGGTTCAAATCGAGGACGCTGCTCGGCTACGGCGCAGACTGGCCGCTCGATTGGCGCGAGATGTGGCGCTACTACACCGTCGTGGAAGACGCCCTCAAGATTTCGGGGCCCGTCCGCTACCCATGGGGACCGCCCCGCCCGCGCTACCCGTATCGCGCGCACGAACTGAACGCCGCGGCGCTCGTGCTCGCGCGCGGCGCGGAAGCGCTCGGCATCGATTGGACGCCGACCCCGCTCGCCACGCTGTCCGCGCCGCGTGGCCGGGCACATCCGTGCGTGTATCGGGGCTTTTGCGTATCGGGTTGCGCGACGAACGCCAAACAAAGCGCGCTCGTCACCTGGATTCCGCGCGCGCTCTCAGCGGGCGCAGAGATTCGCGATCTGGCGATGGTCGGGCGCATCGACGTGGGCAGCGACGATCGCGTCACGGGCGTCGAATACCACCGCGAAGGCCGCTGGCAGTTCCAGCGCGCACGCAACGTCGTGGTGGCGGGCTACGCCATCGAGACGCCGCGATTGCTGCTGATGTCAGCGACGCCGCGCTTTCCGGAGGGGCTGGCGAACAGCTCCGGGCTCGTCGGAAAGAACCTGATGGTGCAGGCCAACCAGGCCGCGTGGGGCGTCATGGACGACGAGATCCGCTGGTACAAGGGCCCGCCGTCGCTTGCGTTGACCGAGCACTGGAACTATGAGGACAAAGGCAAGGACTTCTTCGGCGGCTATTGCTACATGAGCCAGGGGCCGCTGCCTCACGTATGGGCCTACGTGCAAACGGGCCGCGGGTTGTGGGGGGAAACGCTGCACGAGGAAATGTCGAAGTACAACCATCAGGCGGGTCTGAAGATCGTCGGCGAGACGCTGCCGCAAGAGCGCAATCGGGTGACGCTCGCCGATGAAAAGGACGCGCTTGGATTACCGATTGCGCGAGTCACGCATTCGCTATGCGACAACGACAAACGGCTCATCGCGCATGCGCTCGATTTCATGAGCGACGCGCTCGTTGCGGCCGGCGCGAAAGAGGTCTGGCGCCAACTCGACGACACCTGTCATTTGAACGGCACCGCTCGCATGGGCGACGATCCACGCACGAGCGTCGTCAATGCCGATTGCCGCAGTTGGGATATTCCCAACCTTTGGATCTGCGACGGTTCCGTGTTTCCGACGGTGGGCGGCGTCAATCCCTCGCTGACGATTCAGGCGATCGCATGCCGCACGGCAGACCGGATCGCCGCCCTGCGCAGCCGCGGGGAACTCTGACCGGGGGGGCGGTGCGGCATGCCGCGGCATGATCGTTGCATGCCTTGAGTCGTATAGCGCAGTACGAACTTCCATCGGAGGATCCCACCGTGGAAAACAACGAACACAACCCGACGCAAGGCCAGCAAAACGAAATCGCGGCGAAGAGCCCGGCGAAAACGCCCGCCGCCGGAGCGGCGTCGCCGGACGCCGCCACCCAGGCACGCGAATTCGGTTCGACGCGGCACGCCACGTCGGCGCAGTCCGTGGCGGCCAAGGAACCCGCACCGCTGCCGCCGCTCCATCGACAGGCGCACGACGATACGGGCGACCCCGTCGCGCGTGCCAACGCACGGATTCATTCGGTCGACAACGCCGGCATGGCGGCCACTGACGACACAGTCGACACCGACGGCAAAGGCCTCGAAGCGCGACGCGGCGCCTCGCAATGGCAAGACAACGTCATCTACTCGAACGCCTCGCTCGACAACAGCGTGCCTGTACCGGCCGAAGGGCTCGTAGACTGGGACTCACGCAAGGGCGGGACGATGCCGGTCATCGCGACACGACCCGGTTGGCAGGTGAGCCGTCGCGGCACCGTGATGATCCCCGACCGCCATGGAGCCCATGCCGAGCAGCTCTTCAGTCTCGATCGGATCGGCAACTGAGCGGCTTCGACGCACTCAACGACCCACTAAACGGATACCGCGATGCTGTCTTCCCACAGACCGAAAGTTGTCGTCGTCACCGGCGCGAGTGCGGGTGTCGGTCGCGCCGCGGCGCTCGAATTTGCGCGACTGGGCGCCGATGTAGCGCTGCTCGCGCGCGACGCCGACGCGCTCGAAGAGGCGGCCGACGAGGTGCGCAACTGCGGCGTGCAAGCGTTGGCGATCGCGCTCGATGTCAGCGCCGCGGAGGCGGTCCAAGCCGCCGCCGACCAGGTCGAGTCAACCCTCGGCCCCATCGACGTCTGGGTGAACAACGCAATGGTGACGGTGTTTGCGCCCGTCGCCCGTATCGCCCCGGCCGAGTTTGCCCGCGTGACCGAAGTGACGTATCTGGGCTACGTATGGGGCACGATGGCGGCGCTCAAGCATATGACCGCGCGCAACCGCGGCGTGATCGTGCAAGTCGGCTCGGCACTCGCCTACCGCGCCATTCCGCTTCAGTCGGCTTATTGCGGCGCGAAGTATGCCATCCGCGGCTTTACCGATGCGCTGCGCTGCGAATTGCTGCACGACAAAAGCCGTGTGCGCGTGACGATGGTGCAAATGCCTGCGCTCAACACGCCGCAATTCGATTGGGCACTGAGCCGGATGCCAGGCGCCCCGCGCCCTGTACCGCCGGTGTATCAGCCCGAGGTCGCGGCGCGCGCAATCGCCTGCGCCGCGATGCGCCCTCGCCGCGAATTATGGGTCGGCTTTTCGTCGATGAAGGCGATCGTCGCGAACAAGATCGCACCGGGCTGTCTCGATCGCTATCTCGCACGCAACGCCTACGCCGCGCAACAGCGCGACACACCGACCGACTCGGCGCGCCCCGTCGATCTCTGGCATCCGGTGCCGCGCCGGCATCGCGCGCACGGCGGCTTCGATGCACAAGCCAAAGGGACGAGCGCCACGCTGTGGCTCGACACGCACCGCGGCGCCGCCCTCGGCGCAACGCTCGCGGTCGCGCTCGCCGCGATGCTGCTGCGGCGGCGCGCGCATTGACGCTCGGGATCGACGCTCAGGAGTCCTTCTTTCCCGGCAAGACGGAGGCCATGACCTGCTTGGCCGTGTTGACCAGCACACTGCCCTCGCGCGGGTCGCCTTCCATCAGCGTGCGCATGAATTGACGTGCCTGTGTCAACGTCACGTGCGGCGGCAACGGCGGCACTTCCGGGTCCGTCTTCACCTCGAGCACCACGGGCACGGCGGACGACAACGCTTCGTCCCAGGCCGGCCCCAGCGCTTCGGGCCGATCGACATAGATGCCCTTCAATCCGATCAACTCCGCGAACCGATGAAACGGTACATTGGGCAACATCTGCGAGGCGTTGAATTTCGGATCGCCTTCCATGACGCGCTGCTCCCAGGTCACCTGGTTGAGGTCCTCGTTGTTGAGCACCATGCAGATCCAACGCGGGTCGGCCCACTGCTTCCAATACTTCGACACCGTGATGAGCTCAGCCATATTGTTCATTTGCATGGCGCCATCACCAACGAGCGCAATCACGGGCCGCTCCGGGTGCGTGAATTTCGCGGCGATGGCATAGGGCACCGCCGCCCCCATCGACGCGAGACCGCCCGAGAGCGAACACATCATGCCGCGCCGTATCTTGAGGTCGCGTGCGTACCAGTTCGCGCACGAGCCCGAATCGCTCGTCACGATGACATCGTGCGGCAGACGAGGCGACAGCTCGGTGAATATGCGCTGCGGATTGACGCCCGCTTTCGCCGTTTCGGCGGCACGCTTGTCGAGCGTCGCCCACCAGTCCTCGGTCCAGTGCGCGATCCGCTTTTGCCAACTGTCGTCGGACTTCTGATCGATGAGCGGCAGCAGGGCTCGCAGCGTTTGAGCCGCATCGCCGACGAGACCGACTTCCATCGGATAGCGCAAGCTCAACATGCCGGCATCGATATCGATCTGGACGCCGCGCGCGTCGCCTTCCTTCGGCAAAAATTCCGAGTACGGAAAGCCGGAGCCAATCATGAAAAACGTATCGCAATTCGTCATCAGCTCCCAGCTCGGTTTCGTGCCGAGCAAGCCGATCGGTCCTGTCACCCACGGGTACTCGTCGGGCACGACGGCTTTGCCGAGCAATGCCTTCGCCACACCCGCTCCGAGCTTCTTGGCGATAGCGATCACTTCATCGGTGGCGCCGAGTGCCCCCGCGCCGACGAGCATCGCCACGCGGCTGCCCGAATTCAGCACATCGGCGGCCCGCGCGAGATCGGCGGGCATCGGAACGACGCATGGCCGCGAATAACCGACGCCCGAGTGCGCGGTTCCGTGCTTGCGCGGGGGGGGCGTAAAGTCGAGTTCCTGCAGATCGCTCGGCAAGATGATGGCCGTCACTCGCCGTTCAGCGAGCGCGATGCGCACGGCGCGATCGACCATATGCCTGACCTGGGCGGGGACGCTGGCCTGCTGGACATAAGCACCGGCGACATCCTTGAGCATCGACGCGATATCGATTTCCTGCTGATAGTGCGCACCGAGCCCGGCGCGCGCCTGCTGGCCGCAAATGGCGAGCACCGGCATATGGTCGAGCCGCGCGTCGTAGAGCCCCGTCACGAGGTGCGCGGCACCGGGGCCCGAAGTCGCAATGCACACGCCGAGCTCGCCCGTGAACTTCGCATGAGCGCTGGCCATGAAGGCGGCCATTTCCTCATGGCGCGCTTGAATGAATTCGATCTTTCCCTCAGCGCGATTGAGCGCGCCGAACACCCCGTTGATGCCGTCGCCGGGATAGCCGTACATTCGCCGCACGCCCCACTGATGCAACCTTTCGACGAGGAAATCACCTACCGTTTGCGCCATGACATGCCTCCGCTTTGCGTTGAACCGTAGCGCAAGAGAAGGCCGCAAGAAGCGGACCCAGGAGAGCCGCCCGATGAAGCGCGTCAGCCGGATTTGCTTACGCCGAGCCGATCGCGCATCTCGCGCGTAATACGCTGCCGCGCCTTCGCATAGTCGGCCCAGGGATCGTCGCGCAACGCGTCGAGTCGTTCATGCAGGTTCATCACGGTCCATTGCGCGCCGCCCGTCGTCTGCTCGACTTCATTCCAGGCCAGCGGCACCGATACGCCCATACCCGCTCGCGCACGCGGCGAATACGCGACGACGGTGCTCGAGCCGCGGTTGTTGCGCAGGTAGTCGATAAAAATACGGCCGCGGCGGTTCTGGGCGCCCATCTTCGCGCTGAAGCGGTCCGGCAGCGTAGCGGCCATGTGCTGTGCCGCAGCTTGGGCAAACCCTTTCACATCGTCCCATCCCGCGTGTTTCGCAAGCGGCACCACGACATGCAGTCCCTTGCCGCCGCTCGTCTTGCACCACGATTCGAGCCCCAGCTCCTCGAGCAGCGAACGCGTCAATAGGGCGGCCTCGATCATCCGGTCCCAATCGAGCTTGGGATCGGGGTCGAGATCGAACACGATACGGTCGGGCTTTTCGATGTTCGACGCGACGGCGTTCCAGGTATGGAATTCCACCGTCCCCATCTGTGCCGCGCCGACCAGCGCCTCGACGCTGTCGATCGTCAGGAGCGGCGGGTGACCCGGATCGAGTCCTTCGTGCTGCGTGATATGCGGTATCTCGAGCCGGCTCGTCGTATGTTTCTGAAAGAAAAGCTCGCCTTCGATTCCCTCGGGCGCGCGCACCAGCGCGAGCGGTCGATCCTTCAGGTGGGTCAGCATCCACGGCGCTACCCATTCGAAGTAACGGGCGAGATCGCCCTTGCGAAGCCCCGTCGTCCCATCGATGACACGATCCGGATGTGATATGCGCACGCCGGCGACAGCCGTTTCATCGGTCGACGGCGACGAACGGCGCGAGCGCGAATGAGCCGACGCGCGACCTGCGGCCTCGCGATGTGCGCGCCCTCCGCGCGAAGGCGGTGACGGTTCAGGCGTTTGCGAGGCCACTTTGGCTCCTTTGCGCGGCGTCTCTTGCCCGATCTCAGTGGCGGGCTTGTCGTGCCTCAGGCTGATGAACGAGGCCTGACGCACGATGCGCTCGCTTGTCCATTCCGAGAAATTGCATTCGGCGACGAGTTCGGGCTTGACCCAATGCACGCGCGTACGGCTTCGCTCGCGCGGCATTTCGGCGAACGGCATCTCCCGGGTCTCGCGCTCGTCGAGGGCCTTTTTGATGGTACGCAGCGTGGTGGTATCGAATCCGGTGCCCACCCGCCCCGCGTACTGCAGTCTGCCGTTGACATCGTAAACGCCCAGCAACAGGGCGCCGAAGCCGGTACGGCTGCCCGACGGCTCGGTATAGCCGCCGATGACGAATTCCTGCCGCCGCCTGCAACGCAACTTGATCCAGGCGCCGCTGCGAGTCGATGTGTAGGTGCTGTCGCGCCGCTTGCCGACGATGCCCTCGAGCGCCATTTCACAGGCGCTGCGCAGCAGGTCCTCCGCGTCGAGCGCGAAGTCCTCGGAAAACCGTATCGTGTCCTGCCCGAGCCCCTCCATCAACGCGCGCAACAAGGCGCGCCGCTGCACGAGGGGAACTTTGCGCAGGTCGTAGCCATTGAGGTAAGGCAAGTCGAAAAGGAAAAAGACGATCTCTTGCGGCCGATTGGCATCGAACGCGTTTTGCAGCGCCTGGAAGCTCGGCACGCCGCGCGCATCGAGTACGGTCGCTTCCCCGTCGAGCCAGGCCGTTTTGACGTCGAGCGCAGCCAATGCTTGATTTGCCGGCTGAACTTGGCGG
>Ga0209672_100285_pt1 | contig 35821 bp, 32 predicted proteins | sample AraplaCol_mMS_r2_FD_184273 | JGI IMG/M metagenome (GOLD analysis project Ga0209672, IMG submission 184273) | Arabidopsis root microbial communities from North Carolina, USA - plate scrape CL_Col_mMS_r2 (SPAdes) (version 2) | ecosystem: Host-associated > Plants > Roots > Endosphere | place: USA...
CGATGCTTTGCGGTATCACCTTGCCTTGCAGCGCCGCAATCGCGGTCTTGATCGCGACCGCGCTTTGCGCCGGGCCCGTGCCGCCCGACTGGCAAGTCAGGTGGGCCTTGTCGCACAGCATCCGGTAGGCGTTCTCGGTCTCGCCCGAGATGGGCGCCTTGAACTTGCCCGAATCGAGCATGGCCTGAACGGTACCCTGCGATCCGCCCTGAACATAGATGCCGTCGAAAATGCCGCCCGCGGCGATCGCGTCCGCGGTGGCCTTCTGTGCATCGCCCGGTGCCCAGTTGCCGATCACATCGACCACCTTGACCTTGCGGCCCGACTTGTCGAGGACCTCATGAAAGCCCTTGTCGCGGGCGAGATCCACCGGCTGGCCAGAGGGGCCGCGCACGTGCAGGAACGTCAGATCGCCGCTCTTCTTGGCTTCTTTCAACAGGAAGTTAGCCGCCATTTCGCCGAGCCCGACTTGATTCACATTGACCGAAATCTGATCGGGGCTGTCGATCACGTTATCAAACGATACGACGACCACACCTTTCGCATTGGCCCGGTTCACCACGCCTTTGAACGCCGCGGCGTTATTGGCATCGACGATGATGGCATCGAAGCCCTGATCGATAAAATTGTTGGCGGCGGCAATCTGCGCGGCGATGTCCTGGCCGACGGAGACCACCTTGAACTCCTTGATGTCGTTCTTCACCGCCGGCTGCGAGACGTAGGCTTTGGCGACGCGAATCATCTGCACGCGCCAGTCATTGGCAATGAAGCCATTCACGAGTGCGATTCGATAAGGACCGTGCTTGGCCGGCCATTGGAAGAACTTCGTATCCGACGCCTGCGGCTTGAAACAGGCAGAGTCGGCGCCTGGCCCGCTTACGACCTTCGGGCCTTGGGCCCATGCCGGGGTTGACAACGCAACCGCCAGCAGCATTCCAACGATCATGGGTTGCAGAGCTTTCTTATACTTGGCTTTCATCGACCGACTCCCCCATCGAAAGGTATATCGCCGCAATCCGCGCAAGTTTGGAGAGCGGCGATTGCGCTGTCAAGAAACCGAACGGACAATCAATTACTGGGATCGATCTTCGCGGCGAGGCAGGCACACCGCGAATGCCGTCTCGGCCTGATCGGAGCGCGCCTCGATTACGCCGTGATGCGCCCGCACGATCTGGCTCGCGATGTATAAGCCGAGTCCCAGGCCTGCTTCGCCACCCATCTCGTTCGACGGCGCCGGGCCACGTTGGAGCGGATCGAAGATGCGTGCGAGCGTGGCCTCGTCGATGACGGGGCCGCGATTTCTGACCTCGAAGCGAATATGTGCTTCATCGCCGGTCACCACCACATGCACCGGCTCATCCGGGGCCCCGTATTTGACCGCGTTGAGCACCAGGTTGCCGAGCACCTGCTGCAGCCGCTGGCCATCCCAGACTCCCCGCGTGTTGCCCTGCAGCGTCAGCTCGATCCGGCGGCCCGGATGCGAGGTTCGTAATTGGTCCACTTCATCGGCGAACACCTCTGCGAGATCGAGTTCTCGAGGCGCAATATTGATACCGAGCCCCAGCTTGGTCCGATTGAAGTCGCACAGGTCGTCCAGAAGCGACTGCATCCGGGCGCCGCTGCGGATGAGGCGCGCCGCGGCCTCGGATACCTCATCGCTCGCGTTGAGCGCGGCAAGATACGACGCCGTCATCTGGATGGTCTGCAACGGACTGCGCATGTCATGCCCGAGCATGCCCAGCAACAGGTTTCGCGTCTGTTCCATCTGGTCGCTGAAATGTCCGATCGACTCCGCCAGCGCCTGATCGATTGCTTCGTTGAAGCGAATCATGTCGTCGACATGCGGCGCTTGATGCCCGCAGTCGTCCATCCACAAACGCAGCACGCTCGCGCGCAATGCGCGATATTCGGCTGCCAGTTGCGTGATATTGAAGCCGCTTCGCGCCCGCAAAACCGCATGGACCTGTGCAGCCGTCTCCGGCGCGCCGAGTACCCATGGTGCGCGTCCCAGCGATTTTTCGCGTTGCTCGTCTCTCGTCTGAGGAGTCGACAGATCCTTGGCGATGGCCTGCAGAATCTGCTGGGCATGGTCGCGCAATGCAAGCGAATCCATATGCCGAGCGGCCGGCAACAGCGTGGCCGCGAACGCTTCCCATTGCACCAGGATCGGCTCGACGTTCCGCAAGATGAAGTCGGCTAGTCGCACGTTTGCCCCTGTGAGGAAAAAACATGGATGTGCTTGCCAAGCTGAGGAGGCTATATTACCTGCGAATCATGTCGAAACGATAAGATGGACGCGCCGATATCGTCACTGAATGGTGCGTCCGGGCGCGGAACACTCCTGGCGCCGCAGTGCTTTGCGCTGCAACGCCTTACGCGAAAACGAGGATATACGTGTAAACGAGGATATCCTCCCCTGAATCGCCGCGGTAATCGTCGCAGCGGCCCGTCGCGGTCGCCCGGCGGCCAGATGGATCGATTCAAGGCCACCATCGATAAACCACCACGCTCGAGCCGTTGTAGTTGTCCTTGGCAACGAGGTATTCCCCGTTCGTTCTCAGATACGCCCGCAATCCGTAGATCGAATCGACATCGTTGCCGACATCGATCTTGCCTTCACTGCTGTTGGTCAACGTCGCCACTTTGTGGCCACCGTTCAGACTGAAAACGTCGATGTTCGGTACCGTATGCACGTAGCCCACGAAAAGATAGTCTCCGGCGGCGGCAATCGACTTCGCGCTCGCATTCTCGAGTTCGACGACCGGATTCGGCCGATACCGGTTGCCGGCCTGCCAACCGTGATAGACCTCGATACGCTCGTTCATCTGGGTCCAATCACGCTGACTGCCGCTGCCCTGCGCGAGAATCATCGTATCGCTCTCGGGCAAATAGACGATCCGCACGAGCGGACGAATGCTAGCCGGGACGGGTATCGCGTCGGGCGCCGCCCACCGCGGTTTGCCGTCGGCGTCGAAGCCGAGAAGCCGGTAATGGTAGATCGCGCCGGTCTTGTCGAGCGCGGCCCAGACGTCACCCTTGCCGTCCAGGCAGAAACCGCCGGTGACTTCCAATTCGGTATTGAACAAGTCGCCCGGCAACGAGCCGTCCGGTATGGCGATATATCCGTGCGCTGCATTGAAATGGAAGAAATGAAACGTTCGAGGGTTCTGGCTCCCGGCGACCAGGATCAGATTGCCTCCCACGCGGGCCACTTGCCCGAAATGCTCGCCGCGCTGCGCGCTGTCCAGGCGCGGGTCTGACGGAAACTCGAACGGGTCGACGGTATTGGCAAAGAAAGTGCCGCCTGACTTGCCGCGATAAATGTTGGTGCCGCTGTAAAAATCGGTGGCATCGTTACCCGGATCGGGCGCGGCGATCGCTTCGAAATTCAGCGAGTGCAGCTCCCACTGCATGCGGCCGGTCCTGCCATACGCTCGGATATCGGTGCCGCCCGTGCGCGCGAGATCCCATCCGACGCCCCACGGGTTGTTGAGCACATAGAGATTGCCAGCCGCATCGCGTCCTATGCCCGCGACACGATTGAAACGCTTGTCGCCCGTTTGGCCTTTGATGCCGGTGGTCGTATCGAGGTACCCACCGCGCACGCCGAATGTGCCGGCAAGCTGCGGATGCCCGCTCGCCAACGTATATCGCTTAATGTTCAGATCGGGGCCTTCGTCACCGACGAGCAATTGGTTCGACGTCGCGTCCCAATACAGCGCGGACGGCTGCGATCCGTCCGGCATGCGCAGGGTCCTCATGGGCCGCCCCGATACACTGAACTCGACGATCTCATTCTCGCCTTTGCGGGCGACCCAGACATTGCCGGCATCGTCCGCTGCCAGTGCGCCCGGGTGCTGAAAAACGATATCGCGTTGCCAGACGCCATCGACGGTATAGATGCGGACGCGGCTGCCCGGAAAATCGCTCGCATAGACCAGCGATTTCGATGTTGCCAGACCGGTGATCCGATCCGCATGTACGCCGACACTCGCATTGCTGACCTGAAAGACGCGATCGCGGACTCCGGTCACCCGGTCGAAGCGCCCTATCGCTCCACTGCCGCCGCGCGCGTCCGATTGCAATTCGGCGAAAAGCGACGTGGCATTTCCGGTGATTGCACCGCCCTGAACTTCGCTATGGCGGCCGATGGATCCGATGGTCTTGCCGTTGCGATAGATGCCGATTCCACCGGCGCTCTCGTCCCACATCGACGCGGTATAGACGGTGCCGTCGGGCGCGACCCACATCGAGCGCGCGGCATTGCCGACATGCTCGGCAAGCGAACCGTATGAGTTCGCCAGCCAGTCAGTGGTGTATCGGGCAAGACACGGCGGCGCAACCATCGCGAGCGCGGCCCCGGAAAGAACCACGCGCACTATCGTCCTGCTCATCAGCATCATTGTTTGTCCAGAGCTTGTTCTCGAATTTCAATGATAGCGATCAGAATTCATTCAAAAATTTCTCTACCTTCATCGCATATTTTTTATTCAATCAAGCTAAAAGGAGCATTCATGACAAAGCGTGCGGCGTGCCTGCCAAACAAACGTCCGCTTGCCCCGTAAGGGAAACGGTGTTTGCCTCGGTGTGCTACGGGATAAAGCCTCGTCATCGTGAAGCGCTTTGCTAGATTCGTATCCGCGCCGTTGGTCAGCGCATTCATCAATGAGCAGAAAACGTTTCAAGTTATTCATTGATCAACCGGATCCGCATCCTCGCATCTGGACGAACGGGTTGAGTAACACCAGAGCGTCTTCAATGATGAGCCCGTGCTGCATGTCTTCCGTGTAGAGCGTCTCGCAGCTTTCGATCGATGCAGCGGCGACGATGCACGCATCATAGAAGGCAAGCCCATGACGTTTGGCAATACGGCGTGCCAGTTGATGCACATCCACCGTCAGTGGCACCACGCGGCAGAAACTGAACAGCAGATCAGCAAACTGCTCGGTTTCTCTCCAAGACATGCGCAGCTTGCGTATGCAGACATTCGTCACTTCGTTGAGAACCTGCACACTGATTGTGGGGCGAAGTTTGAGCAGACTCTCCGCGCGGTCCGCCTTGGCCGTATTGGCCGATAGCAGATACAACACGATGTTGCTATCGAGGAAGGCTTTCGTATCGTCAGTCCCGGTCATTCGCCTCGTCTCGGTTGAATTTGAAATCGGCCGGCAGCTTGCCGCGCAAGCGCCGCACCCGCGCGAGCAGCGCGTCCCCACCCGGCTTCTTGCGTACGGCAAACTTGCGGGGCGCATCGACAACGATTTCGATGTCGTCACCTTCGCGTAGCTCCAGCGCTTCCACTACGCTAACAGGGAGGCGCACCGCAAGACTATTACCCCATTTGGCTACCTGCATGGCTGGCTCCGAAGATATACATACGTGAAGTGTATATCTTCGAAGCCGAAATGTAACGCCCCCGTAGGCCTTTGCGCCGCACCCGCCAACTCCCCCGAAAGGCCGCCTGCTGCGCGTGAGAAGCGAGTCCTATCGTAAAGACACGAAGCGCTTGCTCCGATTCTTTGCAGGCGTTTGACCGATCAACGCCACCCGTTCCGCTTGGGGGTCTCGTGCATAACGTTCGTTGGCTTGTGCTCGTCGCGTGTACCGGCGTCATGACGATGCTCGGCACGCTGTATTCGTGGAGCCTGTTCAGCGAAGTCTTGAGTCGCGGTTTGGGTTGGCCGCACACCGTAACGGTCGCCGCCTTCTCGTGCGCCGTCTTTTTTGTCGGGCTGGGCGCCATGGTCGGCGGGCGATGGCAGGACAAAGCAGGCCCGCGCGCAGTAACGTTGACGGGCGTCGCACTGTGGGGCGCGGGTAACTTGCTGGCCGGTATCGGCACGGTCGCGCTCGGCCCGTTTTGGCTCTACCTTACCTATGGCGTTATCGGAGGCTTCGGTGTCGGGCTCGGCTACGTCACACCCGTCACGACCGCGATCAAGTGGTTTCCCGATCGCCCCGGCCTGGCAGGTGGAATCGTCGCTATGGGTTTCGGATCGGGGTCGATCGTCTACAACCTGCTACTCAGTGCGATCCCATCGCTGTCGAATTCGGCGGCTAGCGGCGCAATGGTGGTCGGCTCTCACGACGCAGTCCGTGCGGCGCTCGATACCCTTACCTGGTCGGGTGTGGTGCTCCTCGCGTTGGGCTGCGCTTGTGCGCAGTTCGTCACGAACCCGCCTGCGCACGAGCGGACAACCGTGACGAGACATGCAACCGAGGCTTCGTTCACAACGGCCCAAATGCTGCATACACCGCAGTTCTTCCTGCTATGGCTGATGTTTTTCGCCAATGTTGCGGCGGGCATTTTGCTCATCGCCAACGTACTGCCGATCATGCAGGAGCAGATGCACGCAACCCCACGTCTGGCCGCCCGTGTGTACGCGGCCACCGCCGTCGCGAATGCGGCCGGGCGCTTCGTGTGGGGATGCATCTCCGACAAGATCGGCCTCAATTCGACCTTCATCATGCTGTTTGCCGTACAAGCCATCGCCTTTTTCTTCATCAGTGGCTTGCACGAACTCAGTTGGCTCGCCTGCGCTTTCAGCGTGATCTTTTTATGCTTCGGAGGTGGCTTCGGCGTCATGCCATCGTTCAACAGGCGGTACTTCGGCAGCTCGCATCTCGGAGCCAACTACGGGGTGCTGCTCACGGCATGGGGATGCGCGGGCATTGCCGGGCCGCTGATGGCGGCTCGCATTGCCGATATCGCCGGCTCGTTCTCTCAGGCGCTGCGGATCGAAGCCCTGCTGCTCGTCGCAGCCATGCTGTTGCCCTGCCTTATTCGCGCACCGCACAGGTCGCGTCCCGAGCGCGATGCCCCGTCATGCCCTGACATGGCGAGCACGGCACTACCCGCGACGGCGTCACGCTCGTTCGAGTGATGCGGAGGCAGCCGCGCAACGGCTCAAGGAACGGCGTGCAAGTCATGACACCGCACGCTCGCATGCGCTCCGCGGGCCCATCTTTCGCGCCGGCTCGCACAGCGAGCTTGCGCGCGTGTTACTTGTCTTCGATTTACCATCGACGACGCGACCATCGTCGCATCTCGCAAACAATGCCACGTTCCGTCCGATCCTCATTTCCAAACCACACCCAATTCATGCGGCTATCCGCCGCTCACTCACTCGTACACGGCGCGATGACCTTGCCGCCCAATCGAGAGGCCCGAAGAGCAACGATACCCAAAGGGCTGCTAGAGGGACTGCCGTCAACGAGCGCTCGAGCGAGCGCACTCGGCCATGTTGGCAGCGCGATCGCGCGTTCGGCCAGCACCTCGTTCAAAATCGGCCGCGACAACGCTGATTGTCCGACCGGCGAAACACCCAGGCTGATCTTGGATATCCTCGAGAAAACGAGAGCAATCGCCATGTCGAAGGGCCGATACGAGCCTCTCGTGGCCGAATACATGATTGCCGAGCTCGGCATCGAAGCAGCGCCATCCTCGAAATCGGCGCTGGCCGGAATGATCCCGGTCAGCAAACAGCTGAAGCCCTATGCGTTCATGCGCGACGCCGAGATTCCCCGCTACGTCATCCGCGGCCCCCTGCGCGCCGGGTTTGCGGGATTCCATCAGCTCTACGGCGCCCGTGCGGCCGGGGATGTGCCGCGGCTCTCCGACGTTCCCGTCATCCGACACCCGACGGCACGGTTCGTGTTGGCTGCGGGCCCTCACAACCCGATGCGGCTCACCATCCAGACAGATTCGACGGCGTAGTGGCGATTGCCGATACTGGCGAGACCCTGGATGCCAGCGGTCTTTCGATTGTCGAGGGCTTCGATCGCCTCGCGCCGATCGATATTCATTTCGTGTGGGGCCCGGATATCGCGGCCGGCGACGAAACCTTGCAGCCTCAAAAAGTCGACGGCGAGCGACCCGCAGGCTTCTTCGAGGATCCGGCTCGCCAGGCACGCTTGAATCTATGGCTCGACGGCACACACGCGCAACGGGTCAAAGGAATGGTTGCTGCCTCACACCGTCAGGACCACGCCGAGCATCTGCCAGATCGAGAGTGAGGCAAAGATACTCGTCGTCATCATCGAACCCGGGGCGCAGTTCGAAGTCCACGCGCAAAACCCGCTTTCCGATTGCGTCCGCAACACGTTGACCCACGTACGCGAGCGCAGTATTCGCTGCGTCGATGTTGAAGTCGTAAGCCGCTTTAGTAGCACTGTGCTTGACATTCCAGAATACGAGGCGCGTGGCCTGCCCAAACTCATCGCTGTGATCCAGAATGACTTTGGCGAGTATCCTGGCTCCGCTTCCCCGACACAGCGCGCCGCGCATCAAATGCGTGACGACGATCTCGTCGTTCGCGGTGCCGGGCGCCGGCTTGCGGATGATCACCTGGGCGCCGATCTCCCGATTTTCGAATCGAATCTCGTTCGGCACGTCGACGTACTGGAGCTCTGGCAGGAACGGCCGCCGGATACGACGCGGCAATGGCGCCATGTCATTATCGGAGCTGAGCGCGCGCAATCCATCGAGTTCGTAGCCTTTGGGCAAAGCCGATTGATCTGAAGGTCTTGCCGCCGCCGGCACATCCGAATTATCGAGTTCAGTGGACTCGTGCAACGAACCCGTATGGGTCACGCATCTATCGACGCTATTGCTCATGGGATGACTCCCTCTATGCGAGGAGCAATCGATCCTATGCGAAACGCGAGGTCAGGCCGATGGTCATACGAAGCAGTGAGTACGTCGCCGAAGAAAGTGTACAGGCCGGTATTTATATTACAAAACTACGCAGCGCGATTCCCCGCATCGCATGCCATTCATGGCGCGCCCGCGCAACCGCGCTCAACGTGGGCTATTGAACGCCGTCGTTCGCCGATGGCTGGCGGCGTGCGTCGTTTTCGCCAATAATGCGTCGATAACGATCGCAGGACGGAGGCGGCCATGGAGTACTCCCCCGAAGCCATACGTACCGTCGCGGTGGTCGGTCACACCGGTTGCGGCAAGACGTCCCTCGTCGAAGCGCTGCTCCATGAGAGCGGCACGATTCATGCAGCAGGCAGTGTCGAACGCGGTACGACCGTCTGCGATTTCGATCCGCTCGAGCGCAAATATCACCATTCCCTGAGCTCCGCGATCACTCACCTCGATTATCGCGACACCCGTGTCTATCTCGCCGATACACCGGGTTATCCCGACTTCTCGGGCCTGTCGATCAGCGCGCTGCCCGCGGTCGAGACGGCGGCCATCGTCGTCAATGCGCGCGCCGGCATCGAAATGACGACACGGCGCATGATGGCCTGGGCTCAGGCGCGCAAACTGTGCCGAATCATCATCGTCAATGGCATCGATGGAGAAAAGGTCGATCTGCCCCACATCGTGGCGCAGATCCAGGATGCGTTCGGCAAAGCGTGCCTGCCGATCAACCTGCCCGCGCAGGGTGCTCGAGCGGTGGTCGACTGCTTTTTCAACCCTTCCGGTGAATCGGATTTCCTGACCGTCGCCGCGGCGCACGATGCGCTCATCGATCAGGTCGTCGAGCTCGACGCCCATCTGATGGAACTCTATCTCGAACAAGGCGAAGCCCTCAGCCCCGAGCAACTGCATGAGCCGTTCGAGCGCGCGCTGCGTGAAGGTCATCTCGTGCCGATCTGCTTCACCTCCGCGGCGACCGGCGCCGGCGTGCGCGAACTCCTCGATATTTTTGTGAGGTTGTTGCCTAGTCCGCTCGAGGGCAACCCACCCCTCTTTTACCGCGATGTCGACGGCCGGCGCGAGACCGTCCAGGCGCGCCCCGTTGCCGACGAACACGTACTCGCCCATGTGTTCAAGATCGTGGTCGATCCGTACATCGGCAAAATGGCGGTGTTTCGTATTCATCAAGGCACCGTGCGGCGCGATACTCAGCTGTATATCGGCGATGCGCGCCAACCGTTCAAGGTCGCGCATTTGATGACGCTCCAAGGCAAGGAGCACATCGAGATCGCCCGCGCGGGACCGGGCGATATTTGCGCCACGGCCAAGGTCGACGAAATCGGCTTCGACGCCGTCCTCCACGATTCCCCCGAAGACGGCAATATTCATCTCACGCCGCTTGCGTTCCCCACACCGATATACGGTCTCGCCATCGAGCCCGAGCGCCGCGGCAACGAGCAACGCCTGTGGGAAATCCTGCAGAAGCTGACCGCGGAGGACCCGTGCTTGCGCATCGAACATTCGGGCACCAATGAAACGGTCGTACGTGGGCTCGGCGAGTTGCATCTGCGGCATATGCTCGAGCGGCTTGCCGATCAATACAAGCTGTCGGTGCTCACACGTCCTCCCCGAATCGCTTACCGGGAAACGATCGTCGCCCACGCCGAGGGACACCATCGGCATAAAAAGCAGACCGGCGGCGCGGGGCAATTCGGCGAAGTCATGTTGCGCGTCGAACCGTTACCGCGCGGCAGCGGATACGAATTCGTCGACGCGGTCAAAGGCGGCGCCATTCCGGGCCAATTCATGCCGGCCGTCGAGAAAGGCGTATTGCAGGCCATCGAAAGCGGGCCGTTGGCCGGCTTCCCGATGCAGGACGTGCGCGTGACGATCCTGGACGGCAAAAGCCACCCGGTCGATTCGAAGGAAGTCGCGTTTGTCACGGCGGGCCGCAAGGCGTTCATCGACGCGGCACTCAAAGCGCAACCCGTCTTGCTCGAGCCGATCGTCGATATCGAAGTGATGACGCCCGAAGCGGCGGTTGGCGACATCATCGGCGACTTGTCCACGCGCCGCGCTCAGGTACAAGGTACGCGTGCGCTGGCGGGCCACGCTGTCGTCGTGACCGGAAAAGTCCCGCTTTCGGAGCTGACCGACTATCAATCGCGCCTCAATGCGATAGCCGGCGGACATGGCAGCTACAGCATCGAATTCAGTCACTACGATGCGGTACCGCCAAATCAGCAAGAGCGGCTTGCAGCCGAACATCGCAAGCAACACGAAGCCGCGGCGCAGTGAATGCGACACCCTTTTTTCACGATCGGACATTCGACACGCGCACTCGACGAGTTCGTGGGCCTGCTCAAAGCCTCCGACGTCGAGTGGGTGGTCGACGTGCGCAGCTTTCCGCGCTCGCGCACCAATCCGCAGTTCAACATCGATACCCTGCCCGACGCGCTGGACGCACACGGGATCGGGTACTGCCATCTGCGGGAGCTGGGCGGCCGGCGCGGCAAGGCGCATGGCCAGGAGCCGACGGCGAACGGGTACTGGACCCACTCGGCGTTTCGTAACTACGCCGATTACGCCTGTACCCCGCCTTTCGCCGTCGGCCTCGCCGCGCTGCTTGAACTCGGTGCGCGCAAGCGCTGCGCCATCATGTGTTCGGAAGCGGTGTGGTGGCGCTGTCATCGGCGCATCATTACAGACTACTTACTCTCTCGCGGCGAGGACGTCAGACACATACTGGGGGACCGCCATGTCGACGCAGCCACCATGACGCCCAGCGCCCGCCCGCAGCCCGACGGCACGGTGGTCTACCCCGCTTGAAGTATTCGAGATGAAGGAAATCGTAGTCGCGGACATCGAGCGCGCGCCGAGTACGGCCGCATAGCGAGGTCACTGAGCTTCGAGATGAAGCGCTTGAACGCGCGCCGGGCGCCCAAGTAAAAAGCCCTGCGCGTGCGTACACCCGCAGGCGCGGACGAATTCGAGCTGTTCGTTCGTCTCAACGCCTTCCGCCGTCGTCGGCATCCCGAGTTCGCGTGCCAACGCCACGATCCCGCGCACGACCGCGGCGGATTTGCTCTGGTGTACGGCCGTTTTGACGAACGAACCATCGATCTTCAGCTTGTCGAACGAAAAGCGCACCAGCGTCGACATCGTTGAAAAACCCGTGCCGAAGTCATCGAGTACGAGCCCGACTCCCTGCGCTCGCAGCTTCGTCAGATTCCGGCGCGTATGGACGTCGTCGCTGAGAAACACCGTCTCCGTCACCTCGATATTGAGCCGATGCGGCGGCAGGCCCGTCGCTCTCAGAATCGACGCGACGGTCGAGGCGAACGATGCTTCGGTCAATTGAACGGGCGAAACGTTGACGGCCACGGCCGCCGCATCGGGCCAGCTCAGCGCCTCGATGCATGACTGGCGCAGCGCCCATTCGCCCAGCGGCACGATCAATCCCGTTCGCTCGGCGATCGGGATGAAAGCTGCCGGCAGCAACTCGCCCCGGCCCGGGTGCGTCCAGCGAAGCAATGCCTCGCGGCCCGTGACGAGCCCTGTGGCGATCTCGACGACGGGTTGATACTCCATGCGCAAGCCGCTGAACTCGCGCAGCGCGCCTTCCAGATCGCTTCGTATCAAACTCAGATCTTCGTTGGATGCATGCGTCGAGGCATTGAATATCGCGGATGCACTCTTGCCGCTGCGCTTGACCGCATACAATGCGCGGTCCGCGCAGATCAGCAACTGGGCCCCCGTATCGCCATGATCGGGGTAAAGCGCAATGCCGACGCTGGCACCGACATGCACGGTCGCATCGTTGAGCACGAACGGCTGTGAAAGCGTCTTGACGATACGCTCGGCGAGCGCGATGGCGTCGGCCGACAAGGGCGTGCCGTCGGATACGACGACAAACTCATCCCCAGCCAGACGACCGACGAGTTCGCCTTCCGGCGCGATCTCGCACAAACGGGCCGCCGCACCCTGCAATATTTCGTCCCCCGCCGCATGACCGAGGCTGTCGTTGATGGCCTTGAAGCCGTCCAGATCGATCAGCAAGACTGCGAACGCGTGCGCGCAGCGCGACGAAGCGACGCTCGTGCGTTCGAGCAACAGCTCGCTGATACGGGCTCGATTCGGCAAACCCGTGAGACTGTCCCGATGTGCAAGCCGATGACTGCGTTCGCGCGCAGCCAGCAGCGCGACGGTATCGCGGTTGCTCCTCAGCGCAACGATGAAAAATCCCGCCGCGCAAAATGGCGCTTGAAAGAGCAATACGAGCTTGCCCGATCCCGGCGACAGCGCCGCGCCCCATCCAAGCAAGCCGAGGATGGCGGAGATCTGCACCAAAACGAGGCGAGGTGTCCCGGCGTTGCGGCCGGCCAGCCCACCGATCACCCCGACCGCACAGACGTTGCCCAGCAAGAACAGCGTCGAATCCCCGCTGGTATTGCATAGGAACGTGCCGAAGCCGAACAGTACGCCCCAAAGGACACTTGCGAATAGAAACAGCGCAGTCGGCGTGGGCGCTTTGCGCGCACTACGCCGCCGGCATACATAGATCACCGCCAGGCGCATCGCGAGCAACGCGACGACGGCAGCGCACCAAGCCGCATAGAGGCTGCGCCGGTGAAAATAATAGGCCGTCACCGCCACACTGATTTCGCATATCGCCGCGAAAACGATCTCGGGTGTGCGTGTGAAGAGATTGGCTAGCAGCGTTTGTCTGTTCTCGAAGCTGAGATTCGCATCGGAGGAGACAAGCCACCTGAAAAAGGCCGACTTCGGTTCGCTAAAAGCCATGTCCAACGGGTTCGACGGTGAATGGATCGGCGTGAGCCTTTCGCGCGATTATTACGTGAAATCGCAAGAATTGGCAAAGAAAACCAAAGAAAGTGGAAAAACCCGAAAAGATGCGACGCGGCACCTGGAGCCGTCGGTTTCGCTTCGAAGATCAACCTTTCGCGATCGAATGAACAAACGCTCGCAGAGCGCCTAACGTTGCGCTCGAGGCAACACGCTTTCAAAAAACACGCCGATGACCCGCCATTACAGGCTACTTTCTCCGCTTCCTTTTCTGCCGTTCCCCCCCGCCGACTATGCGGTTGGCGACGGTCGCATACCTGCGTGGAAAAGCGTCGCGGTGCCGGCGGCACTGCAGGCATTGCAAGCGTTCGCGCCATCATGCGTCGACTATCACTACCCACTGCCTCCGACTCGTCCGGCCACGACGGTAGCGCCAGGACGCAAAACGCTCGACGCGCGGCACGCACTCGCGCGCGAAGCACAGCGAGCCGCCGCGGTCGCGCCGCCGACGGATCTTGCCGATCTCGTTCGATCGATCGAGGAGACAGGCGAAATCGACGAAGACACATCGAGGCGCGCGGTGACCGACTGGCTGCGTGCGCAAGAGGCCGACGGTAACTTCACGATGCGGTTTCAGCCGCTTTACTCAAGACGAAGCGAATCCTCCGATGAGTCCCCGCCCATCCGCGAGGTTTCGCATTTCGAAGCCTTGATCCGGCATCCGCACCATGAGCCGCAGGAGTTCATTCCCGTCGCCGAAAAGTGGGCGCCCGTTGAATTGGCGTTACTGGCTTTGCGTATCACAGCGGAAACTGCCACCCAATACGAGAAGGCGTCGTTCTCGGTCAATATGCCCGGCGCCGCGTTCAACGATAGCGATTTGCCGTCACTCATCGCGAAGATGATCGCCGACACGGGTGTCGATCCGACGCGGATCATGATCGAGGTGACAGAAACGGGCCTGCTTCCAGATGTCCGCCGTATGCGCTCAGCTCTATACGCTTTGCGGGAGGCCGGGCATCAGATTGCCATCGACGACTACGACATGGGCCATGCGCGGCGCTATATCTCCGCGCTGCGTGACGGGCCAAACGGCTTGTCTTTATGTAACGCGGTCAAGATCGATCGTGAATGCGTGCAACTCATGAATCTATCGAAGTATCCGGAGCTTCAACGGCACTTGAAAATCATCGATGATGATGAAGCACCGTTGACCGAGGAGCAACTGAGTGCCATCGAGGAAATCGAACACGATGCGTTCGCGGCCATTGTCGAGTTCGTCGGCGATATGCATCAAATGGGCGTGCGCGTGATTGCCGAAGGGGTGGAACACGACCTCGAGGAAAGACGCCTCGAACGCGCCGGTGTCGATGAGCTGCAGGGGTTTCTATTTTCGGCACCGAAACTGATCCCAAGCGCCGCGTGACGGCTCGGATAAGCGCCCCATGGACAGGCAATCATCGCCGCTCAATAGTGAGGTCAACACGATCGCCATGAACGAGTCGCACGACATCGACGCGGTTCAGCTCGAGACGCACGCGGACTGGCACTTCATGAAACGCGAATTCGGCAATGCGTTGGCGTGCCAGCTGCAAGCCATTGCGATCCGCAAACGCGAAGGAGATTGGATGGGCGCGGCAAATGGCGCCCAGAACGCAGGCCTCCTCTATTTCCTTCTGGGCAATCACGAAGATGCGATACGCGCCTACCGCGAAGCGCTGGAATGGCGCACGAGCGCAGACGACCTGCGAGGACAAGCCGTGACGTTGGGTCGGATCGCTGAGGTCTTCCAGCATATCGGCCGTCACCCGGACGCCGTGCAACTGCTCGAACAGTCGATGGAACTGTTCTCCCGCGCCGGCACGAGCCAGGACGTCGGGACCGCCCTCAACAACATCGCCGTCTCGTATCGGGAAATGGGCGAATGGGACAAAGCGAAGCAGTGCTACGAGCGCTCGCTCGACATCCGCCGGCAGACCGGCGACATCGTCGGGCTCGCCGCAACGCTTCATAACCTCGGTGTGCTCTACTCCGATCAGTCGCACGACGATCGCGCCCGGATGATGCTCGAGCAAGCGTGCGGCCTTCGCGAGACGATGAACGACATGCAAGGCGTCGGCCAAACGACGCTTCGGCTCGGCATGCTGTACGAAAAGCACGGCGACTTCCCGGCTGCGAGAACTGCCTATGAGCGCGCCCTGGCACTGGCCCGTCACGCGGACGTACAAAGCAAGGACGATGAGGCCACCGCGCTGCTCAACCTTGCCGATGTCTATTCGAGTCTGGGTGACGACGAGCGCGCGCTCGCCCTGCTCGACGACGCCGAGAAGCTCTTTATCGAAACGGGAATGACGACAGGCGTGGCAATGACGCAATACGGACGCGGCCGCACGCTTGCTGCGGCGGGCCGGACATCCGCGGCGCTCGCCTGGTTCAAGGCCGCGCAATCGCATTTTCTGGAGTTGCAGGACCGGCCGCGCCTCATCTCCACGTTCATCGCCATGGGCACGCTTTTATCGCAAGCTCAGGAGCACCGGCAGGCTCGCGACGCGTTTTCGTCCGCGCTCGAATTGCAAAGGCAATTGTCGCTTCGCGCCGATGAGACGACCACGCTGCAATTGATCGGCCGGGAGTCCGCCGCGCTCGGCGACACGGCGGCGGGGCTCAATTATCATTAGCGGGGGTCATCGTCCAGGCCCGCGGTCATTGATGTGAACAATCAGGTCGCTCGCGCATGATCACCCAAACCTACTCCACGGATCCGGTTCCGAACCAAGAGCGCTTCGACTACTGGCGCGAGGTGTTATGCCGCAATTTCTTCGGCATGACGTCGGAAGCCTCGCGTGCCGATCGTGAGAATTTCAACGGCTTCATGCAGGTCGGCACGATCGGCGATAGCGCATTGATCGAAGTTCGCTCGTCGCCGAATATTTCGAAGCGGCTCGACCGTGATATCGCCGATGCGGTCGGGAATGCTTTTTTTGTCTTCATGCAGGGCAACGGTGCAACCCACCACTCGTGCGCCAGTCACGATATCGAATTCGTGACGCATGCCAATGCGTTGGCCGTGACGCACTCGGATGTGCCGTTCGTCTCGCAGCCGCTAAGCGGCAACACGTTTCATTTCAGGTTGGTGAAATTTCCGTTCAGCCGGCTTCAGCCGGGGATCGAAAGAAGCACCCATGCCCCGCCGCATCCGCTCGAGCGACATCACGGGGTGGAGCCATTATTGCGGGCTTACTTCGATGCGTTCTTCGAGGCAGCACCGAATCTCGATGGATTTGCCGCGGACGTCGCGGTGCAAACGCTCGCGAATCTTGCGATGTTGGCCTACGGGGTGACGGAGCCTGACGATGAGGCGAGCCGCGAAGCCGTTCATCGCGCCAAGCGCCAACAGGTCATTCAGTTCATCGAGCAAAATCTTCACGACCCGGAGCTCAGCCCAAGTTCGGCCGCGCGCGCACTCGGCATATCGGTACGCCAGTTGCACGTGCTCTTCGAGCCGACAGGCGCGTCGTTCTCGCAACAGGTGCGCAGGCGGCGTTTGTCGAGAGTCCGCATGATGCTCACATGCGATCGCTCGGCGAAAATCACCGATGTCGCTTTCGCATGCGGTTTTGAGAGTCCATCGACGTTTTATCGGGCCTTCAACAGCGAATTTGGTCTATCGCCCGTCGAATGGCGAGCCGCGGTCGGAGCTGCAGGCGACCACTAAGTCAGATCGGGGCGGCGTGGCAACGGCTGTCATTGAAGGCAGATGACTCGCAGTGGGCGCATGGCGGTCCGGCCAACACGCCCGAACCACCACGCGCGCACTACATGGACGTTACGACTTCGACGGCGTGAGCGAACCCATTCCGTGCGGGGTCTTCATCGTCGTGCAAGTACCCGTGGGCACGTTCTTGTAATGCGCGCCGTCGTAATCCATCTTCTGCGTGCCGGCACATGTGGTGCCTGCCCCCGCCTTGCAATCGTTATGACCGGCGAGCGCCACGCCATAGCACTTTTCGACGTTTTGCGCGGCGGCGTTCTGCGCGAACGTGCCAGTAGCCAGTGAGGCGAGAACCAGGGCTGCTGCGGAAAGCTTGTTCGTATTCATCAATTCGCTCCTTTGTGCCATCAAGTGGTTGGTGATCGCTTTGCACCGGCGTCATGAACGGTTGCACTGCGCGATCTGCTAGCTAATTCGCCGGGCGCCATCGGCCGGTTACAGCGTTCCCCAAAAATTTCGGCATCGGCTTCACGGCGCCCCGAATTCCTCCGCGACGACCGCGATCAGCGCCTGCATCCTCGCCGTCTTGTACAGATCGACGTGGGCCACGAGCCAAGCGTCGAAATACTCGCAGCGGCGCGGCATGACGCGCACGAGTTCCGGTTCGTCATCAGCGCGAAAGCACGGCAGTCCGGCAAGGCCTAGCCCGGCGATCGTCGCCTCGAACAGCATCATCGTCGACGAGGTCTGGAACGCGACGCGCCCACGCGCGGTCGGCTCGCCGCACAAGGCGTCCCACATCGAAGGCACCACCGGCTGCTGATACATCACGAGATCGTGGCCCGCGAACGCCTCACCTTCGCGCGGCTCGCCGCGCGCGGCAATGTAGGCGCGCGACGCGTAGATACCCATTTCCAACTGGGCAAGTCTTCTCACGACGAGCTCGGGCGACTCGGGACGAAGCGTCCGGATCGCGAGATCGGCCTCGCGCCGCGTCAGGTTCGCAATGTCCACCGATGTCACGCAGACGATATCGATACCCGGGTGCACGCGACGCAGCTTCGCGATGGCCGGCACGACGAACCGCTTACCGAGCGAGTCTGTCGTCGCGACGCGAATCGCGCCGCTCAACGCTTCGTCCATGCCCGCTACGCGCCGCTCCATGGCCAAGGCCGCCTGCTCCATCGCCTCGGCCGGCGCGACGAGCGCTTCGCCGGCCGAAGTCAGCACATAAAGCGATGGTGTGCGCAGGAACAGCCGTGCGGACAATGCCGCCTCGAGCGCGGCGATACGCCGCCCGACGGTCGCCTGGTCGACAGATAACCGCGCCGCCGCGCCGCGCAGTGTGCCGCTGCGCGCTACCGCCAAAAAGAAACGCGCATTGTCCCAATGGATCATGGCCGCAGCCCCTTCACGATGAGGTTCACCGAGGTGATGCGAATTTGCATCAGAGCGATGCGATATTACTGCTTTATTGCATCGCCCGGCATTTATAGACTGTGAGGCAATCAGTCAACGGAGGTACGAATGTCCGATACGGTTCTCGCATGCACGGACGAGTGCGCATCGCGGCGCCGCGATGCACTGCGCAGACGCGTCACGCTCGGTCTCGTCGCCGGCGGCATGTTCATGGCCGTGCTCGACACGACGATCGTCAATGTTGCGCTGCCCGCTTTGCGTGCGTCGCTCGGCGCGACGGTCAGCGGCCTTGCCTGGATCGTCGATGCTTACACGCTTACGTTTGCCGCTTTGATCCTCGCCGGTGGCGTCGCCACCGATCGTTTCGGCGCCAAAACGGTCTACCTCGCGGGCCTCGCAGCTTTCGTCTCGGCGTCCGCGGCATGCGGTCTCGCGAGCTCGGTCGGCGCGCTGGTCGCCGCGCGTTTCGCGCAAGGCGCGGGTGCCGCGCTCTTTTTGCCCGCTTCGCTCGCCATCGTGCGCGCCACATTCGACGACGCACAGGAACGCGCGCGCGCCATCGCCACCTGGGCGCTCGTCGCCTCCGCGGCCGCCGCGATCGGGCCGGTGGTGGGAGGATTGCTCATCGACAGTTTCGGCTGGCGCAGCGCGTTTCTGGTCAACCTGCCGACAGGCGCGATCGCGTTCGCGGGCGCGCTGGTTTCGGTCCGACTCGCAGCGCGCACGAGCGCGGTACGCCGGTTCGACTGGGGCGGACAATTGTCGAGCGCCGCGGCGCTCGGCGCACTATGTTTTGCCGCGATCGAGTTGCCGACGCGCGGTTCGCGTTCGCCCGAGGTCGTCGCGGCCTCGCTGCTGTTCGCCGTCTGCACCGCAGCCCTGATTGCCTTCGAGCGGCGCGCGCGCGAGCCGATGGTCCCGCTCGCATGGTTTCGAAACCGGATTTTCTCGGCGATGAACGCCGCGGGTACGCTGGCCTACGTCGGCTATTTCGGGCTGCTGTTCAACCTCAGCCTGTATCTGCACGGCGCACTCGGCATGAATGCCAAGGCGACAGGCTTTGCTTTATTGCCCATGGCGGCAAGCCTCTCGTTCGGCAACATGCTCTCGGGCAAGCTGCAGGCGCGTGTCGGTGCCGCGCGGTTGATGACGATCGGGCTGGCCGCCGCGGCGATTGCGGCGCCGGTCACGGCGGCGCTGTTCGCATGGTCGGCCCCGCGCCCGCTCATTTATGCGGCGATGGCTACTTTCGGTGCGGGTACGGCGTTGTCGGTCCCGCCTATGATCTCCACCGTGCTCGAGCAAGTGCCCGCCGAGCTGGCCGGTGTCGCGTCCGGGCTGCTGAACGCGCTGCGGCAGGCGGGCGGGCTCGTCGGCGTTGCCCTGGCCAGCGCGGCCACGATGCTTGCCACGCATTTGGCGAGCTCGCTATGCATCGTCAGTGCGGTCAGTGGTACGGCCTATGCCGCGGCTGCCCTGCTGGCGCACGTGTTCGGGGCCGAGCGCCGCGCTCAATAACCGAGGATCGGGTCCCACAGTGCGCAGTCGTACTGAACGCCGTAATGGTAAGCAGTCCTGATGTCGTGGATGTCGAGCACCTGCACGTTGTCGCGCGCGGTGTCGTAGCGCGGCCATGCCTCGGGGCCGAACGTCGCTCCAGCCGTGGGGCTACCCGTTCTCGCAAAGTGCGTCCAAATGCGGACCATCGCGTCGGACAGGCGCGTTTGCGGCTCGTTCAGCGGATGCGGCGTGCCTTGCCCGCCGCGAAAAAGCGGAAACAGATATTGCAGCTCGGCGGTGTGGAAAGCGCGCGTCGGATAACTGAGCGGCGGCAAATACGAGGGCGCCGTCTCGTCGTTGAACTGATAGGTATAAGTGGGTACATGGCTCGACAGCCGGCTGTCGAGCGCACGCGCGACGCACACCTTTTGCCCTTGGGCCGCCGCAATATCCGCGAGACTCGGGCTTGCATAGTTTGCCAGCGGATATTTCGCTTCGAGCGCGCTCACGTTTTGCGCGCCGAAGGAAGCCAGAAAGGCTGTGTATCCGCTCGCGGTAAGCACCGGACCGCCCGTCGCCTCGGGAAGAAAGAATCCTTGTTCGTCGGCGACCAGCCCGTTCATCACCGGCACGCGATTGAAGCGCCCCTGCGCGATCAGCGCGAGCGGATCCCCCGTCAGGATCGTACCGTCGATGACCGGAAAGCTGCCTTTCTGAGTGTTGATCAGTGCGCTCTGGTTGGCGAGCACTTGCTCGACGGACAGTGAGCGCAGACACGCAGCGGACTGATCGGGGCACCCCGCCGCCTTTGCGAAATCCTCGGCTTCACTCACGGCGGTGTCTTGCGGGACCGGCGTAAAACGCGTTCCGCTCTGATTGATCGCGCGATGAAAGAGGCCCGCCGACGCGGGCGATACGAGATTGGCCAGCACTCCTGTCGCGCCGGCTGACTGTCCGAAGATCGTCACGTTGCCGGGGTCCCCGCCGAATGAACGGATATTGTCATGCACCCATCGAAGCGCGGCCTGCTCGTCCATGATGCCGTAGTTCGACACCGGGTGGCCTTCCGTACTCAGCGAAGGATGGGAAAAAAAGCCTAACGCGCCGATCCGATAATTGAGCGTCACCACGACGGTGTCGCCATCTTTCGCCAGCTTGCTGCCGTCGTAATCTTCGCTTTCCCCGCTGAAGAGCCCTCCGCCGGGAAACCAGACCATGACGGGCCGATGCTCCGCCGCGCTCGCACCCTGTCCGTGACGCAGTGCAAAGACGTTGAGATAAAGGCAGTCTTCCGTCGTGCTCGGTGCGCCGAAGACGCCGGGCGCATTTTGCGGGCAGTGATTGGCGAATCGGTCCGCCTGCCGCACGCCTTGCCATGGCGCGACTTCTTGCGGCGGCCGCCAACGCAGCGCGCCGACAGGCGGCGCGGCGTACGGAATACCGAGGAACGCTCGCACGCCATTCGTTTCGATGCCCTTGACCAGTCCTTTAGTTGTTCTAACTATCAGCGACGAACCTTGCGACTCGGGGCTTTGCTCCGCTGCCCGAAGCGCGCTGGGCGCGAGTGACGGCAAGACGAGCAGCAACGCGCCGCATAGGCGCACGAGCAGGACAAGCGAAGCCGGCAGCAAGCGACGGATGTATGGTGTCATGTCATTCCCCCAACGAGCGCCACGATGGCGTCGTCAACGTATCACCCGTGGGGCGAACGACCTGTCACGATGCGAAGCTATCCCTGTATTTGCGAAAACGTTTATATGCAGCTTTTATTCTTCGGTTGATTGAATCGAGCGCATTCCTGGCATTGAAATGAATCGAATCCAATCCGATCGGATTCACCGTGCGCGCAGATCCTCGCGTTCCAGGCGAAACCGTTCGTAGGGCACCGCTTCGGTCGCGTTGTAGCCGACGCGACGCATGCCGAGCTTGTGAGCTACGCGCAGCGACGCGGCGTTCTCGGCGGCGATATCCGCGATCACACGCGGCAGCCGTAACGTAGCGAACGCATGATGCACCAGCGCATTGGCCGCCTCGGTGGCAATTCCCCTGCCCCACGCATCGCGCACGAGACGCCAACCGATTTCGACCTCAGGCCCCGTTCCGTGGTCCGGAATGAGCAATACCCAGCCGATGAAGCGCTCGGGCGCGCTGCGCTCGCGAATCGACCAGTAGCCGAGTCCAGACGGATATCGCCTCGTGATGCGATATTCGACGAACTGCCGATGCGCGACCGGATCGTGCCAGGGCCCGGCGATATATCGGGTGACGTCGGGATCCCGATCCATCGCGAGGCATGCATGCAGGTCCGCAAGCGTGCGCTGACGAATCAGCAACCGGGGGGTGTCGAGGGCAGGCAGTTCGGTCGTTGGAACGGACATGGGAGATGGGATGGCGGATTTTAAGTATCGAGTTCAATACCGTTAATGTTTATCGCATGAATGCTTTCTACAATCTGACATTGAACTCGAATTGTAATATTTTAGACAGCAATATAGGGATTAATACCGATAAACGCGCAACCCAATCATGCAACCGCTTAAAGTGCGCGTACACTCGTCATGCCAACCCACGGGACGGCCGCGCCAGCGCGATCCGCGGCACGGCTGACGATCTGGAGACAAAAGGAGAACGCACAAATGGCATGGACTCGTGAGCAAAGAAACGTCACGATCGCGGCTTATCTAGGCTGGACGCTCGACGCATTCGATTTCTTCCTGATGGTGTTCGTGCTCAAGGATATCGCTGCAGAGTTCAACACCAAAATCCCGGCCGTCGCCGTAGCGATCACGCTGACGCTCGCGATGCGGCCGCTCGGCGCCCTGATCTTCGGGCGGCTAGCCGACAAGTTCGGTCGCCGGCCGACCCTGATGATCAACATCGCGTGTTATTCAGTCCTCGAACTGCTGTCGGGCTTTTCGCCCAATCTCGCCACGTTGATCGTCCTGCGCGCGCTGTTCGGCATCGCGATGGGCGGGGAATGGGGCGTCGGCTCGGCGCTCACGATGGAGACCATTCCCGCGAACGCGCGCGGTTTCGTCTCCGGCTTGCTGCAAGCCGGCTACCCGACGGGATACCTGCTCGCGTCCATCGTGTTCTGGCTATTGTTCGACGTGCTGCATTGGGGCTGGCGCAGCATGTTCTTCGTTGGCATCATTCCCGCGCTGCTGGTGCTCTATATTCGCAAGAACGTTCCCGAATCGCCCGCGTGGCGTGCCATGGAAACCCATCAACGCCCCGGCCTCGTCGATACGCTCAAGAAAAACTGGGCGCTCTCGATTTATGCGATCGTGTTGATGACCGCCTTCAATTTCTTTTCGCACGGCACGCAGGATCTCTATCCGACGTTCCTGCGCGTTCAGCATAGCTTCGATCCGGCAACGGTCTCGAGAATTCTGATCGTCCTCAATATCGGCGCCATCGTGGGCGGCCTGTTCTTTGGCTCGATGTCGGAAAAAATCGGCCGCCGCCGCGCCATCTGCATCGCCGCATTGATCGCTTTACCGGTCCTCCCGCTGTGGGCGTTCTCGGCCAGCGCCGTCGCGCTCGCGATCGGTGCGTTTCTCATGCAGATCTCGGTCCAGGGCGCGTGGGGCGTGGTGCCCGCCTACCTGAACGAGATCTCGCCCGACGAAATCCGTGCCACCTTCCCCGGCTTCGTCTATCAGCTCGGCAATTTGATCGCTTCCGTCAACGCCACGATGCAGGCTTCGCTCGCTGCGAACCAGAACAATAACTACTCGCTTGCGCTGGCCGTGGTTGCGGCAATCGCGGCGATCGTCATCGCGGTGCTGATCCTGTTCGGACGCGAGCAACGCGGCGTGGACATGCTGCGCTCGGCTCAACGCGTGGGCGGATCGGCATGATACCGCGCTGCTGATGCCTTTTACAGCTCCGAGCCTGACCGACCCGGTCGCAATGCGGAAAAGCGGTTGCCTTCGGGTCTTCATTTGAGTCACGATGGGTGGGCTCTAGAGGAGTCCACCCACAAACAACGCTTGCCGCCGTATCGATACGTTTTTATCGTTCCCAAACTAACGAGTTTCAATCGAAAACTTGAATCGCTTGTTCGCTGCCGGCTAACCGGCATGGGAGGCGCACATGGCATCTCGCACGTCGAACCGGACAACCGGCGACACCAAGGCACGCATTCTCGACGCGGCTGAAGACATCTTTATCGAATACGGTTTCGAGGCCATGTCGTTGCGCCAGATCACCTCGCGCGCGGACGTCAATCTCGCCGCGGTCAACTATCACTTCGGCAGCAAGGAAGCGTTGATCCATGCGATGCTGTCGCGTCGCCTCGATCGGCTCAACGAAGAACGGCTGAAAATGCTCGAGCGCTTCGATGCGGCGCTCGGCGAGCGGCTCACCTGCGAGCACGTGCTCGGCGCGATGTTCATCCCCGCGCTGCGGCTGTCGCGCGACCCGCAAGCCGGCGGGCGGGCATTTCTGAAGCTGCTGGGCCGCGCCTATACGGACCCGTCGGCATTCATTCACAACTTCCTCAACGGCCATTACGCGTCGGTCGCCGAGCGCTTCTTCGATGCCTTTCAACGTGCGCTGCCGCATCTGCCACGCGAGGAGCTCGGATGGCGACTGCATTTCGCCATCGGCGCACTGTCAGGCGTGCTGGCGGGTGGCGATACCGACAATCTCATTGCCGAGTTCTCGCAAGGGCAGACGATGAGCGATCTGCAATTGATCGCACGTCTCGCTTCGCTGATGGTTGCCGCGCTCAAAGCACCGTTGCCCGATGCCGCGCAGCTCGCAGCCTTCGCCGCGGTGCTGGGCGACGCCGCCGACGGAACCGACGCGGCCGTTGCCATCAGTGCTTGCGGCTCGCTCGATCGGCATACGGCTGGCCCTGAAGGCGATTCCCGCGCGACGAGCCCGGATGCCACCGTGGCCCAATCGGAAATTGCGCCGGCACCCGGTGCACGGCCGATCCCGGTATCGGAGCAACGCGGAGCGCAACGCTCGGCGCTCTGAGCCTCAGTGGATCAACCCAGCGCCCGACGTGCTGTAATCGCTATCTCGACGGTGCCGGCATGCGCCGGCTGCTCGACGACCGCGTATCCGGCATGTGTGGCGAGCCGCGTCAGCACGAAGGCGTCCGACGGGCGCAGCACACCGGCGATGCTACATTGGGCGCCGGCGAGGTGCGCGTACCACAGTGTGCCGATATCGCCGTCAAGAGAGGCCACCGACGCGCCCGCCGAGGCCCTGTCCGATGCAAAGGCGATGCTTCGATCGAGCGACAGATCGACCACAACGGTCGCCGCAGACCGCGCGCTAGCGAACGATGCGCGGCAACCGCCCCACGCGCCGGCGATCAACGTGGCACTCTGTACGATGAAGCTTCGCCGATCCATGCTGCTCCCTCACGTATAGCCGCGCCGGTCGCGCCATGCGCGCGGCCAAATACCCGACTTGCCCGGCGCGAGGATGCCGTCGGGATCGAGCGCATCCTTGAGCGTTTCGGACAAGCGCAGCAACGCACCGTCATTGAAATCGTACTGCGCGGCCGCGAAGTCCATATAGGCCAGATGGGTACGGTATTGACCATATCCCGCTGCGCGCGCGTCGCTGATCAACACGCGCAGCAAATCGCCGGCGGCATCGGTTTCGCTCGCGTCGTCACGATTGAAAATCGTCGCGACGATGTGATGCAAATGTCGTGTGCCGGCAGTGAACCCGCCGTAGTAGTCGAAACCATATTCGGCACAGCGCGCTTTGGCGAACGAGTACTGTCGCATCGCATCGCGGCCCGTGAACGGGCAAATCGGCGAAAAATCGACATGCGCGCCGGAGCCGCCGCGCCAGTCCAGCATGCGAAATGCGGTCATGGTGGGGATGCCGGCCATATTGCGATCGCCTCCGCCCTCCGGTTCGGCATCGCCCGCATACCGCGCGGCCTCGATGCGCACGCCGCGCACGCGCGAAAACGCTCGCTTGACGACCGAAAACTGCGCGTCGACGATTTCCGGCTCGCCATACAGCCCAAAACGCAGGTTCCATCGCCCGATGCCGAGCCGCTTTGTCATGGCCTCGATCGCGGACTCCGGCATCGGCCCCTCTCCGTCATACCACTCGGTACGCGATGAAACACCCGCCGCGAAGCGCACCGCGCCTTCGACGACGGCGTGATTGCGAATCGTCTCCCCGAGCTTGAAAGGGCGCAACGTATCGACGATGGCCTCGAGATCGGCCTCCTCGCCGAATCGCAGATGCGCCAGCAGATAGCTGGCCGGCTGCGGCATCAGCGCGATCCCGAGCTTGGTGACGATGCCGAAATTGGACTGCATGAACATCGCATCGTACGACGGACCGAAACCTGGCTTGTAGAGCTGCCACGACCTGCCGATCTCGATGCCGCCCATTCCTGTGCGCACGACATCGCCTGTCGCGAGCACCACCTCCATACCGCACTGCATCGCCGCATGGTCGCCATAGGGCGTGTAGCCGAAGCCCCGCTCGAGCGTGTTGCCGACGACGCTGCCCCACCCCGCCGCCGGCGGATCGATCCATAGTTTCGCGCCGCGCGCGCGCAAATGCGCATGCAGATCGAAGTAAGTGACACCGGGCTCGACGAGTGCATAACCTAGCGTCTCGTCCACTTCGAGAATGCGATTCATGCGTCGCAGATCGACTACGATCGATCCGGACAAGCGCGGCGCCGCCCCGCCGTAAGCGAAGTTGCGTCCCGTGGAGACAGGCCAGAGCGGCAGACGATAGGTACGCGCCACGCGCAGCACTTCCCGAATCTCCTCGACGGAGACGGGCAATACCGCCGCCGATGCCGCGAAGCGGGGCTCTCTGGGGCCCGGCGCGAAAGGATCGGCGTATTCGATCAGTTCGTTGTCCGAAACAACGACATGAGTTTCGCCGACAATCGAGCCGATAAGGCGAAGCGCTTCCCGAAAGCGCTCCGGACTGCAACCGGGCGGCAAGACGTTCATCGCGTCCACCGCGGCGCAAAACGCAGTGACGATTTCATGAGGGTCCCCTTGATTGCGGCGCACTATCCGCTTGTTCGTTCGACGCGAGGCTGGGTTCAAGGACTTCCGGCAAGCTTCGGCATGCGAAGCTGCCGCCATTGTCCCATGAGCGCGCCGTATACCGGATGCACCCCGAACGGGCATCGGTCGTGCTCACGCAGGACAGGCGCGCGAGGTCGGAAGGCTGGGCTGGCGACGAATGCCCTGCGCCGTCGTTTTGGAACATTTCGTTACGCACGTGTGGGGCTCAAGCGCGCGCGAAAGCCCCCTGGCAGCGGCGCACACGGGTTAAAATCCCGGCCAGCCACGAATTTCGCGCGCAGCAACCGCGCTTCACTAACCAACCTGGGGCAGCTCCTGCTGTCGTCCGTGCAATGCCGAATCCCGCAGAATCCCATCCGCAGAACGACTTCATGAACGCCGCGCGCAAAGAGCGCAAGCGCGTCGAAATCTATCTCGTGAACGGCATCCGTCTGACGGGATGCATCGAGTCGTTCGACCAATATCTCGTCATGCTGCGCACGCCCGTCGGGCTGCAAGGCATCTACAAACGTGCGATCTCCACGATCCAGCTCGATACGGGCACGCGCCCGGGGCCGCGTGGCCCGCGTACCGGCGGGTACGGCGAGCGCCATGGTCCGCGCGACAGCTCGGGTTCGCCGCGCGAGGGCCGGGAGGGCCGAGAGCCGCGCGAATCGCATGGCATGCACGGCGCACCGGCGGAGCGTTCGGGCGCGCCCGTGGTCGTGACACGCCGGCGCCGGCCGTTCAGCACGGGCTCGCACAACAGCGAGCACGGCAATCACCACCACAACGACGACAACGGCAACAACAATAACAACAACAACGAATAAGGCGCCTCGCGAAGGAGGCGCCTTATTCCGTATCAACGTATCAGCGGGGGCTCGCCATCTCGGGTTCAGCGTTGCGCTGCCGCTGCGAAAGGCTCTCGAGCAGCGCCTCCGCGCGGGCGCGCTGCTCGTGAGTCAGTTCGAACTGCCGGCGAATCATCAAGATCCGCTGCCGCCAATACTGAGCCGTGAGCATACGATTCTCGGGCTCGCGTATCGCTCGCTCGAGGTGATCCAGATCCGCGTCGACCAAATGAAGCGCGTACGTACGGCGCGGTGATTCCATCTGTTGAATTGCCATTACAGTCCTGTCAGGAAGTACCGTGGCCTTTACTCTGCAAGTTCGGTGCCTCCTTGGGACCGATAGCGGTCAAGGGAGAGAAATAGGCGCATCGCGCCACACCCGCCGCGTCTGACGAATTGAAAAATGCCGCGATCGGTTGGCAACGATTACATCGGCCGGGGAAGAATGTGCCGGCGAGGCCTGACGTCAATCGTGAATGGCACCCGAATCGTCAGATGAAACGTCACCCACTGACCTTCGCATAAATACACGTGTCGCGCAGCGTGCCATCGGGATCGACCCGCTCGTGCCGCATGAGACCTTCGAGCCGCATTCCGGCGCGCTCGCAGACGCGCACGGAGCGGACGTTGCGCTCGTCGACGAATGCGGCGACCCGGCGCGCACCGAGCCGCGACGTTGCGAAAGCGAGCAACCCGCTCACGGCTTCAGTCATGAAACCCTGACCCAGGCAGGCGGCGCGGCCCCACCAGCCAATATGGAACGCGGGGATGGACCAGTCGGGCGAGCGCAACCCACAGCAACCGGCGAGAGTCTCGGTGCCTCGAATAAAGATGAGAAACGGGAAGTCTCGTCGTGCGATGAAATCGGCGAAACCTTCCCGACAGAAGATTTCCGACCGCTCGACGGAGGGCGTCTCCAATGCCCACGGGAGCGACGCTGGAAACTGGCGCAACGCGTCGAGCGATTCGACGAGCGCCTCGAAGACCCGACGTCCGTCGCCCGGTCTGGGACAACGGACAATCAGGCGTTCGGTCTCGAATACATCGGGGACATCGAGAAGCAGCGGGTCCATGGGCGGCAACCTGGATGCAATACCGCCATGGTAGCCCGCAGTCGGTCGTGCCTGCCGCGAGGCGCGCGGAATGCCGGACATATCCGGGATACGGACATTGCCCCCGCGAGCGGCAGGGTCGCCACAAGAGCCATGGCCCATTGCTGACTAGTTCGCTGTGACGGTAATCGCTTCGTTCACCCGCCTCGTTGCACCGCCACGAACGATACTCTGCGATTCCCGAGAATGAATGGAGCCAGAGGCTGCGATGACCCAAGACGATGAACGGATTGACGAGTTCGCCGGCCGGGCTTCCACCGAGCGTCGCACAATTGGCAATGAGTCCATTTACTTCGATGACGGCCAACGCAACATGCTTCGCGCGCTCCGTAGTTCATGGGCATGGCGAACCGAGTGGCCGACGTGGCTCCTGATCGGACTTATCTATAGCGCATGGTTTGGCACCGCGCTTCATGCACGCAGATTGGGGTTGCCTGCCACCGTTGCGCTGCTCTCGGTCATCAGCGCGTGGTACCTGTCCCTGCAACACGAGTTGATTCATGGGCATCCCACCCGCATTGCCTGGGTCAACGGGCTACTGGGATTTGCGCCGCTCGCCGTCTGGTTTCCCTATGAAACCTATCGACGCTCGCATCTCGCACACCACGCAGCATCGGAACTAACCGATCCGAAAATCGACCCGGAAACCCTGTTCGTAACCGCAAACGATTGGCAGCAGGCCGATAGCGTCATGCGGATGATGCTCGTCTTTCGCACGACTTTCGTGGGTCACGTTCTGATCGGGCCGGCTTTTGGCATCGTATCGAGTGTGCGAGACAGCTGGCGCAGAATCTCCAACGGCGATTTTGGCGAGGCATCGATATGGATCGTCCATCTGCTCGTGCTCGCCAAGCTCGTCGCTTGGCTCAAAACGGCCTGTGGCATCCCTGCGCTACCGTTCATCGGCGGAGTCGGGTACCCAGCGCTGTGCATTGCATCGATCCGTTCGTTCCGGGAGCACCGCTATCATCCTGATCCGGCTTGTAGAACCGTCATCAATCTCGCGGCGTTGCCTTGGCGATTGCTGTTCCTCAACAACAATTTTCATGCGGTGCATCACCACCTTCCCGGGGTGCCGTGGTATGGACTCCGCATCGTCTATCTCAGCTGGTCGGACGACTATCAACGACGCAACGGCGGGTACGTCGTGTACGGCTATCGGCAATGGCTTGGGCAGTTCGCGCTCAAGCGTCGGAGCCCCTTGATTCACCCGTCGTCACGATCCGAATCAGCTGTGGCCCCACTACCTCGAGGAAAACGTCTTACCGCGGTCGAACGGCTTCCGGCTCAAACGACCAGACAACGAGCCCATCGTCGTTCGTTCGACGCCGGGGCAGGATCTCATGCAAGCCCCTCGGCAAGTGCTTTGAGTTCACGATGACTGACTATGCGAAGCGCCGCTGACTCGCGCGGGGATTCCGGCGAACGGCAGTTTTTCTCGGAGTTTTCGTTTTGTCGTTGATCACGTCGGCCCTGACTCGCTGCGGGACTCGATAGCGAGCTAGGCTGCGTCGAGCCCAACTTTTTGGTAACGCTCGACAATGGCTTGCTCGTTCTCCACGCCACCGCTCCAACCTGTCAATTCGGCCCCGGGCGCGGCGCCGTCGCAATGCGGCACATCGAATCTGTCCGCGCCCGCACCCGAGAAGCCAGCGGTTGCGGCATCAACGCTCGACCATTTGCACAGCTCGACGCTTGGGCGGGCCCGAATCCAGCCTGCGATTCGCACGCATCGGGCGACATTGCTTTCCCAATTGCGAGCCGGGGCAGGTACGACGGTGCTATCGCAAAGCAAGATCGTGAATGCTGTCGACGGTCCGGGGGACAAAGAAGCCGGAATTCGCGAGATGCTCTCGCTCGCAAAACAGCCGGACATCGACGAGAAAACCGCACTGACGCTTCTCGAGCGGGTGGCGACGTACGCTAGCGATCCGGCGTGCTCTAATCGGCTCGACGCCTTGACTGCGGTGGCAGCGGAAATCGCTAAGCCCAATCAAGATCGCTTGCTTGCTCCGCGGCGGATCGCGCTTTTCAATCGCTTGGCCGACGAATGCGACGAAATGAGCGCGGACGAGATCGCACCACTGGTGCTCGCCTTGGCACAAGCACGGCCATGGCTTGGTGTTAGCGTTGAAAGTGACGCTGCTTTCGGACGCGTCTATCAACTCATCGGCAAACTGGATATCGTCGAGCGTGCCGAACCGTTAGCCGAGCTTGCGAGATATCTACATCTCCTCACGAACGATAGCAAATGGCAAGCGTTCCAAGCGATAGCGAGCGCACCAAGCACGGACGCAGCCGCCACTGCGAACCTCGCGTCGAAATTCAGCTTCTTGCTGGATGATGTTCGCGAAGAAGCATTCGATCTCGCGTTCGATGCAGCGTTACGACATCCCGATAGCCACGCGGAAGCGCTCCACAATTTGGGGGCAAGCATCAGGATGCTTGATGAGCCAGTGAAGCTGCAAAAATTCGATAAGATCGCGCGGCTTTTGACGCATATGCCCAAACCAGCTGCAGCTCACGTCGCATTAGGCTTGCTCACGTCGCTCACGCACCCCGAGCCACCCCATTTTGCGCCTGCCGCGTTTCAGTGGCTCGCTCAATATCTTCTGTTCGTGGAAGGAAGTGACGACGTGCTCAATGCAACGCTTGCGCTCGAAGAAATCCGTGACGTTATGCCGGCGCCTCAAGCAGATCTCGCCAGAACGCTCGCACGTCAAATTGCCTTTAACCGATCGCAAAATGAGGTGTAGGCAGGCAGGAGACTCGCGACTATTGTAGCGCTCGTACCGACGACTCGCCGAGTCGGGTAGCCGCAAGCCCGTGCCTCAGAGACGAGTGTCTCTAATGGAGACACTCCCTCTTGAGCCCGCACTGGCAACGCTCAATGTGCGCGGCGCGGCAAGCCCAAATCCGCTTCGCGCTGCAGTTCACGCACTTGCCGCTTCACCGCACGCAATTGATCTTGCGCAGCGCGCTTTTGCGCATCGAGCGCCACCGCCTCGCTGCGCGCCTGTTTTTGACGATCGGCAGCGAGGGCTTGCTGCTGATGCGCCACGTCGAGATCCGCCTGCAAACGTTCGGCACGCGCTTGCGACAGCGCAATCAGATGTTCGGTATAGGCTTTTTGCGCGGCAAGCTTGGCGCCGCGCAATTCGACATCCGCAAGCTGCGCGCTTTTTTTCGCGAAATCGGCATAGATCATTTCGGCACGGGCTTCATCCTGCGTTTTGATCACACGCCAGAAATTTTTCTGCTGAAAGAGCGCGACATAGTAAGTCAGCTCTTTGCCATAGAGCAGCAGGCTGGCACCGTAGCTGCCGTTGTAGCTCGTGCGCAGCTCGGTCAGATCGCTGCCGTGCATGAGACGCTGCAATTCGGCAACATTGCCGGGCGCCCTCTCCTTCGTGTCTTCGGCCGGCGATGTCGCGGACGTTGCTGACACCGCGGCGGCCTGCTCGTGCGCCGGCGATGTGTCTTGCGCCACTGCCGCGGCGGCAGCGGCCGGCGCGTGCGTCGCGAGCGAAGCTGAAGTGCTCGTCGCCGGTACCGCCGCACTGCTACTGCCGTTCGACTGCGCACCGGCGCACCCGAACATACCCAGACCGCCGATCATGACGAGCGCTGCAAGCGCTGTCCCCCGTATTTGTGGAAGATGCCTCATTGTCGATTCCCGCGCGAATAGTTTTTATCTGAGCAAGCAGCATTTACTGACTCAGGCGTGTCATTATTACTCAGTTTCGCGCGCTTCGGGCTCTTCGTCGAAGATTTGGTATTTGCGCATCTTTTCCCACAACACTTTGCGGCTGATGCCGAGATGCTGAGCGGTGTCCTGCCGGCGCCACGCGTTCGCGCTCAACGCAGCAAGCACTCGGTTGCGCTCGGCCATGTCCCACTTGCTGCGATCGACGATGAGCTCGGTGGCGCTCTCGGCCGGCGCGGGTTGCGCATTGCGCGCATGGGCGATCAGCCGCTTGAGCCGGGCGGCGTCCCAGGCGCCGATCTGCCTCACCGTCACGCCGATGCGCTCCGCAAGATTGCGCAACTCGCGCACGTTGCCTGGAAAGTAGGTATCGGCCACGGCATCAGCAAGCCAGTAAGGCACATCGGGCAGGCTCGCCATGCGCTCTGGACCGAGCACTGATGCAATGAACGCGTTGAAAATCGCAATCTTGTCGACCGCGCCGCGCTCCTCGAGCGATGGGATACGCAGCTCGATCACCGCGAGCCGGTAATACAAGTCAGCGCGAAATGCACCGTCCTTGACGAGTTGCGTCAGATTTTTGTTCGTTGCCGCGACGAGCCGAAAGTCGACACGCGCGGGCGTGGCCGAACCGATGCGCGTGACGGCGCCGTCTTCGAGCACACGCAGCAGTTTCACTTGCTGATAAAGCGGCAAATCGCCGATCTCGTCGAGAAACAGCGTGCCGCCATCGGCCTGTTCGAAGTAGCCCTTGTGCGCGCCGACAGCGCCTGTAAACGAACCTTTTGCATGGCCGAAAAACAGCGACTCGAAAAGCCCGTCGGGAATCGCGCCGCAATTGACCGGAACGAACGGGCCGGCCGCATAGCGTGAATGCTTTTCGTGCAGCAATTGGGCAATGCGCTCCTTGCCCACCCCTGTCTCACCGCGAATCAATACGCTGGTATCGCAATCGGCAAACGTTTCGACTTCGCGAAGCAACGCCTGCATCGATTCCGAATGCGCGACGAGCGCTGTCGGCTCGGACGTTTGGGCGGTATGTGCGCGCAATTGCGCAACGAGCTTGGTGACCATCCCGCGCAGTTCCGCGCAGGTGAAATCGAGCGGTAGCACATGCGCGTATTCGTGCGGAAACATCGCGGGATCGCGCTCGCGCGGCACGGCCCCGACCCAGATCACGGGCATCCCGTTCGTGGCCTGCCAATCGTGCAGCATGCGCGCGCCGGAGTCGATGACGCTGACGCTGACGACGGCAAGCGATGCGCGCGCTTCGCCGCTCGCGGGCGTCATCGCCATTGCATCGGCGCGAATCACTTCGACGTCGAAACTCGCCATGCAGTGCATGACGCGCAGGGCGATATCGGCCTTACCCTCCCAGACATAAATGTCCAGTTCCTCGATTGTGTTGGCGGCTCTCATTGTTCGATTGTTCGATCGTTTGGTGTTTTCAGTAGACGAGTTTGGACACGCCGCAGCTCAACGACAGATCGTGGATAGTGGCGACGCCCAGTTGCACCCCAAGTAATTGCAGCAACGGGCCCAGCGCCGCGTCGAGATCGTCGGTGACGAGCGTAAGCGTCGGTCCGAGAAACGCGACAAGCGCCGTCGCGATCGGCGAAAGCGGCAAGCCCAGCGCGCCGCCCAACAGCGTGATCGATAGCGCGCCGGGCTGCGCCAGGGTGGCGGAAAGCCCCGACAACGCATTGGCCAGCACGCTGCCGACCGCATTCGAATCCGCGCTTTGATAATCGTCGTCGTTGCCAGCTATGCCGTCGAACGTGAGCGTTGCGGAATCCTGCGCCGGGACGACGGCAGGAAGCGCCGCCTTCGCCTTGACCGAGATCAGACTCGACACCTGGATCAATGTGGCGGGGCTCGTGCAACTGAAGGGTTGTGAAGCGGACAGGTTGGCGGGGGCGTCGCCGACGCAGATGTTCGCCAGCCCCGGTGTTGCACCGATCGTCGAGTTACTCGCGGCGGCACTTGTCGCGCAGTGCGTGGTTTCGAGCCACGCCTGCCCAGGCGCCACCTCGAGCGAAAGCGGCAGATTGACGCCTACCGTACCTATCGCAGGGAGCGTGACCGAGCCCAGCCCGATATTCAGATAAAGCCGTACCTGCGCGCTTCTCGCCTGCGTGCGCCACGTCTGCGTGACCGGATTCATCCCCGCCTCGCCGAGCGCAAGCACCGGAGGCTGCAGCACCTGCACCTTCAATGTCGACTGCAACGTTCCGAGCGCAATGCCTGCAGCGATATCGGTTGGCGCTTGCCCGGCTTTGGCGATCTCCGCTGCGACCATGAGCGCATCGAACGGGCTGATCGTCGCGCTCGCAGCGCTTTGCGTATTGGCAAGACCCAGCGACAGCAGCCCGGGCGTTGCATCGGTCGCACCGAGCGGAAACTTGACCGACGTCGACATACTGCTTGCCGCGACCGTTTGCAACGTCGCGAGATCGGTTTGCAGGTTCGCATCGGCCACCGAGGTACGCGATAACGCCGTCAGCATCAGATTCGCGAGTTGGGCCGCGTCGACCTGTGTGGCCAGCAATGCGTCGACGGACTCGACGCCGAGCGCGGCCATCAAATCGCCGATCTTGATGCGCGCGCCGGCAAGCGATTGATACGAAGCGAGCGAAAGATCCAGGTTTGCGCCCAGCAATCCGTTCAGCAAGCTGTTGATGAGGCCGCCTTGCAATTGCGCGAGCGACGTACCGATCGTGAAGGCCCCGAGATTCGTCGCTTGCGCCGTCGCCGTGGCGGCAACCTGCCGTGACGGACCGAGAAAGAAGTACGGGACCGTGCGCTGCGCGCGCACTTGCACGGCATTCAAAGGCGCGCCGCCCGCGCCGGCGCTCGCAAAGTAGCTCGGAGCCGCATTGCTGCCCGTGTCCCAACGGCCGCAAACGACCGTCAGCGACTGCCCCGCCGCTGTCGCCGAAAAGCCGTTGGCCGCGGCGTTCGCGCGTGCGGTGACCGGCGGCGCCGTGCAATCGGTATCCATCGTTTGCGCGGCGGCCAGGGATGCGAGATCGGCAATTCGCTG
>Ga0209672_100287_pt1 | contig 35521 bp, 35 predicted proteins | sample AraplaCol_mMS_r2_FD_184273 | JGI IMG/M metagenome (GOLD analysis project Ga0209672, IMG submission 184273) | Arabidopsis root microbial communities from North Carolina, USA - plate scrape CL_Col_mMS_r2 (SPAdes) (version 2) | ecosystem: Host-associated > Plants > Roots > Endosphere | place: USA...
TCCCAGCCCTCTTGGGAACCGATTTCGCGCGGTGCGTTCGTACCCGGTCGATAGTGTCGCGCCGGCACGGGCAACCCCGAGTCGAACGCACAATCGCGCTTACCCATGCCGACGATCGCGCGATCGGGTTCCGGAATCGATTGGACATACGCCCACACTTGCAGCGCCGGCAACAGGGCTTCGCCCATGCGTCGAGCGGTCGGATTACGCGCGAGCACGCCGGCCTGCGCCTTTTTGTAGATGCCGACGTCGTGCGTCAGATAGCAGCCCGGCCGCAGGACGACCTCGATCTGGGCATTGGCTGCGCCGGCGAACTCCTCGGCGACGACATCGTACCAGGCCGAACCCGCACCCGAGAGAATGGCCGGCGACCGATCGAAACGACCCGCGTCAGCGAGTGAGCGCGTCGTCTCGACGGCGCGGCGCAAGAACGCGCGAATCGATTGCTCGTCGCTGAGCACACCCTCGTAGAGTTCGACGCCCGCGAGACGCAACGTCCCTGCAAAGCGGCCGATTGCGTTCACGACGGCGTCGCGCTGCGCGTCGTCGCGCACACCGGTGCGCCCGCCCGGCACACCCAGTTCGAGCAGGACCTGCAGCGACCGTCCGGCAGCCTTGAAGAAGGCCCCCAATTGCTCCACACCCTCGACCGAGTCCACGAGGCAAAAGAATTCGAATGCGGAATCGGCCAGCAACTCGGCGATCATGGCCATGTTCTGCCGGCCTACCAACTGGTTTGCCATCAGCACGCGCCTGACACCGCAACGATAGGCAGCGCGCGTCTGATGTGCCGTCGCGAGCGTCATCCCCCACGCGCCGGCGTCCAACTGCCGCCGAAACAGTTGCGGGGCCATCGTCGTCTTGCCGTGCGGTGCGAATTTGACACCGTATTCGGAGACGAACGCCTGCATCCACTTCAGGTTGTGCTCGATACGATCCGCGTAAAGCACCGCGGCGGGCAAACTGACGTCCTCCTCGAGCAGGTTCCAGCCTAGATCGGCAGCCCGATCGAGCGACACGCTCGCAGTGGGAAGCGTACCGAGGCCCTTGCTATGGGGATCGATGGTATGGCTCGGATCGGTAATAGCTTTCATGGCAACCTCACGGTTATTGCCGCGACTTCTTGTAAGCCACGCAATCGACTTCGACCTTGCAGTCGATCACCATACTGGAGACGACACACGCGCGCGCCGGGGGGTGTTCGCCGAAGTACTCGCGGAAAATCTTGTTGAAAGAGGCGAAGTCGCGTGGATCGTCAAGCCATACGCCGCAGCGCACGACGTCTTCAGCGCCATAACCGGCTTCCTCGAGAATCGCAAACAGGTTCTGCAGCGCCTTGCGCGATTGCTCGACGATCCCGCCGTTCACCACCTCGCCGTTTTCCATCGGCGTCTGACCGGAGACATACAACCAGCCGTCAGCAACGACCGCGCGCGCGAACGGCATATGTTGACCGCCGGTACCCTTCCCACCTTCTACGCCATAACGCTTCATGAGTTCTCCCGTTCAAATCCTGTGAGCCTTATCGCTCGGACAACGCCTTCGCCGAAAGCAACAGGTCGTCAAGCATCGCACCGCGTCGCTCGGGGCTCGTATCGCGGCCCGTCATGAAACAGAGTGCCGCTGTCGGAAGCCCCGAACGGTCGCGAATCGGCGCGGCCATGCAAAGCCTGAAAGCGTTCGATAATCCTTCCGTGCAGCAATAACCTTGCTCCCTCGCGTGTTGCACGTCGCGGACAAAGTGATCGAATTCGATCCGGGCACCGTTTTCGAGCACGAAATCATCGTCCGGAATGAGCGCCCGAATCTCGTCGGGGCTCAGGTGTCCCAGCAGCAGGCGCCCGGTGGCCGTCCACGGAATCGGCACCCGCACGCCGATGTCCGAACTGATGTTGAACGGCCTTGCGCTGCTCTCCGAGAGCACGACCGTGTACTTGTTGCCCTCGAGCATGCATAACTGTGCTGTCTCTTCGTACTTTCTCACCAGTCCCAGAATGGCCTGGTGAGCGCGGCTGATCAGATCGTTATGTGTCGCGTAGTCCGAGCCGTAATAGTGCATTTCGCGCCCGAAGAACACGCTGCCATCCGCTGTCGTCTCGAGCAATCCCGCTTCCGACAACAGCGCAACCAACTCATAGATGCTCGAACGCGGTGCGCCGGTCGCCTCGATCAGTTCGCGCATGCTCATGGGGCGCTGAGCGATATGCAGTTGCCGAAACATCGCAATGACACGATCCACGCCGCGAGCCCGCGACGATTCTGTTGCTACCATCCCTTCACTCCGTGTGTGCCTTCGTCCAGTGAGTGTTTGCCAAGCGGTCGAAGTTTACCGTGCGGCGAAGCCACGCGAGTGCGTCGTGCCGCTGCACTCAATGGTCGAGCACCCGGTGCAGGAACTGTCGCGTGCGTTCGTTCGCTGGATTCACGAAGATCTGTTCGGGCTCACCGTGCTCGGCGATCACGCCCTTGTCCATGAACACGACGCGATCGGCGGTCTTGCGAGCAAAGCCCATCTCGTGTGTGACGACGACCATCGTCATGCCGTCTCGAGCCAGACCTCGCATGACCTCGGTGACCTCGCCCACCAGTTCAGGGTCCAACGCGGACGTCGCTTCGTCGAAAAACATGATGCCCGGCTCGACCGCCAGCGCGCGCGCAATGGCTACGCGCTGCTGCTGGCCGCCCGACAATTGGCTGGGATAGTGCTCCGCCCGGTCCGCGAGACCGACTCGATCGAGCACATCCATCGCGCGCTTGCGCGCATCCGCCGGATTCATCTTGCGAGCCTTGATGAGTGCGAGCGTGACGTTGCCGAGCGCGGTTTTGTGAGGAAAAAGATTGAACTGCTGAAAGACCATGCCGACGTGGCCGCGAATTTCTCGGGCTCGCCGTGGATCGTGCAGCGGCACGTCGCCCACCCACACTTCGCCCGAATCCGACGTTTCGAGCCCTGCCATGATCCGCAGCACCGTGCTCTTGCCCGAGCCCGACGCGCCGATCAATACGAGGACCTCGCCCGAGCGAACCTGGAGATCGATCTCCTTCAACACCTGGGTCGAACCGAACGATTTGCTGACGCTGGTCAGCGAGATGATGGGCTTGGCGGGTTCCGATTGATGGCTCACGACAATCTCCTGCGATCATGATGGCGCACCCATTGCGAGAGCGGGAAGCAGACGACGAAGTAGATGACGGCGACGAGCCCGTAGATTTCGACAGGCTTGCCGATTCGGTCGACGATAGCTTGACCACCATGCATCAGTTCGGACATGCCGATCATGCTGACGATCGACGTGTCCTTGATCAATGAGAGGTACTGCCCGATCAGCGGGGGGAGCACGATTTTTCCGGTCTGCGGCAGCACGACGTATGAGAACGCCTGGACTTTCGTGAGGCCGAGAATTTGCGACACCTCCCACTGCCCTTTCGGCACCGCCTCGATTCCCGAGCGAAATACTTCGGCGATGTACGCGCCCTGGTAGACGCTCAGGCCGATCGCTCCCGCAGCGAACACGTCGATGGCGTACCCGAAATAGGACACGCCGAAGTAGATGAACATCAGCGTAATGAGCACAGGCGTGCCGCGGAACAATTCCGTATAGAGCTTGGCGAAGCGCGACGTGCCCCACGGCCCGAACGATCTCAACACCGCGGCAACGAGGCCGATCGCTGTACCGCCCACGATTGCCGCCAGCGAAAGCAGCAGCGTCGTCACCAACCCTTCCAGCAGGATCGACAGACTCGTTTTCAATAATTCGACCGACATGTCTTGGCTCCGATGCGCGCGTCAGGCTCGGTTGGGCCGGCGAAGCGACAAGCCCGTTACGCGCGTGCGCGGCCGGATGATCAGCGGCGGGTGAAAAATGCGCGCGCCGAGCCGGCCGGCCAGCCATGAGAGCGCATTGCTGAGCACGAGGTACGCGATCAGCGCCACCGCGAAAGTCTGAACGTAAAGCAAGGTTCGCGAATTGATCACCGTAGCCGTGCCCGTCAATTCCGGCAGTGCGATGGCCGAAAGCAACGACGTTCCCAACAGCAGCTGAATCAGATAATTCACGATGGTGGGATAGACCGCGCGCGCCGCCTGCGGGAGCACGATCTCGGTGAAGACCTGTGTGCGCTCGAGCCCGAGCAAGCCGGCCGCTTCCAATTGCCCGCGCGGCACCGACTGCATGCCGGCACGAAACACCTCCGACAGATAAGCGCCGACGTTCAGCCCCAATGCAATCACGCCGGCCCAATAGGCGTTCAGTGAAATGCCGGCGGACGGCAACCCGAAAAAGACGATGAAAATCTGCAGCAGAACAGGCGTATTGCGGATGATTTCGACATAGCCGCGAGCAATCCATCGCAATGCGGCGAGCGGGGCGATACTGGCCACCGCCGCCAAGAGACCCAGCACCAGGGCCAGCACGAACGCGAGCACGGTCACCTGCAGCGTCAGCCACCCCGCCTTGATGAATTCGGGCACATAGCCCCAAAGCGTCAGCCACTCGTAACTCATCCCGCCCTCCGCATCGTTCCCATCGCGCCCGCCGCAGACACCCGCCGCGCCTTACAACTGCGGGTTCAGGGGATAGCGCGGATCCGCGCCGAACCACTTCTTGTAAAGCTGCGCGTTCAGCTTCGACGCGTTGATATTGAACAAGAACAGATTCAGGTAGTTGAGCCACTGCTGGTCGCCCGCCTTGACGCCGAACGCGTTGTACTCGAGCGGCACGAGCGCTTCGTTCGTCACCACCAGATCGGGATCGAGCTTCGCCTGGTAGGCGAGGAAATTGTTGTCCTCGATCATCGCATCCGCCTGCCCTTGTTTCACCGCCAGAATGGCGGCCTGTGAGCTGTCGTACTCCTGGATCTTGACCGGGATGCCCAGCGAGCGGACTTCGTCGCCATTGGTCGAGCCCTTCACTGTCGCGATCGTACGGTTGGCCATATCCTTGGCAGACTGTATTCCGCTGCTCTTTTTAACGAGCAGCGCCTCGCTCGCAACCACGTATGGCGTCGTGAAGTCGATTACTTTCGCGCGTTCGAGATTGCGCGTGAAGTTGCAGAACACGACGTCGACTTTGGCCGTCTGCAAGTTGGGAATTCGGTTCGCACTCGTCGTATTGACGACTTCGAGTTTTACGCCCATCTCTTTGGCAAGTTCTTTCGCGAGATCGACGTCATAGCCGTCCGGCTGCCCGCTTTTGTCGTAGAAGCCGAACGGTGCGAACGTCAGGCAATCGCCGACGCGCAGCGTGCCGCGTTGCAGCACCGCCTGAAGCGTCGACGATGAAGTCGTTGCAGCCTGTTCCGGCGACGACGACACCTTGGTGCAACCGGTCGCCACGAGCAGTCCGGCGAGCGCGAACAAATAGGCAGCCTTGGTGCCCCGTTTGGCAGGTTTCATGTCGATCCCTAAAGAAGATGGGTCATGGACGCGCAAGCCGGCCCTCGCCATTTGTCGGCGAGACCAGAAGTCTTCAAAAGCTCGCAGTCTCATTGTCCGGTATATCGGACAACTGTCTGGCTAACCAGATTGAGATTCAGTGTTGGGCGCTAAAAAATTGGATGCAACTACCGTTACCACCGATTGCGACAGGTATTTTGTTCAGGCAGCTGACGCGAGCTTTCGGAGCCGCGATTCAGTCGATCAATTGGACAACCGGGTTGATCTGCATCAGCGATTCCGTTGCCAACGTCGGAGATGATGATCGAAAGGCCATCGCGAGGCCATGAATGAACGAACGAGCGCACGCATGCCATCGACCGGTTACCGCCAACGAGGGAACGCAATCATGAAGCTGACATTTCTTGGCGCGGCCGAAACCGTCACCGGCTCCAAATACCTGCTCGAAGGTGCGGGAATGCGCGTGCTGATCGATTGCGGCATGTTCGAGGGCACCAAGAACCTGCGTCTGCGCAACTGGGCGCCGTTGCCTATCGCCGTCGATACATTGGACGCGGTGATTCTCACGCACGCCCATATCGACCACTCCGGCTATTTGCCCGTGCTCGCTCGCATGGGATATCGCGGCCCCGTTTATGCGACGACGGGTACGGTCGACCTATGCGGAGTCATGCTGCGCGACAGCGCCAAGCTCCAGGAGGAAGAAGCGGACTTCGCAAACCGGCATGGATACTCGAAGCATCATCCCGCGCTGCCGCTTTACACGCTCGATGACACCGAACGCGTGCTCCGGCAACTCGTTCCATGCGAATTCGACGTCCCCGTCACGCTCGCGGACAACGTGTGCTTTCGCCTCCTTCCGTCCGGCCATATCCTGGGCGCGGCCAGTCTCGTCATGTTCATGGACGGCAAGACTATCGCCTTCTCGGGAGACCTGGGCCGCCCGAACGATCCGATCATGCGTGAACCGATGCCGCTCATGCACGCCGACTATCTCGTCGTCGAATCGACCTACGGCGACCGTCTGCATGCGGCGAGCGATCCGTCGGCCGAACTCGAAGCGATCTTCGCGCGTACGTTCAAACAGGGTGGCGTCGTCGTCATTCCGTCATTTGCGGTGGGGCGAGCGCAGACGATTCTTCACTACATTGCGCGGCTCAAGGAAACAGGTCGGATGCCGAACGTTCCAGTTTTTCTCGACAGCCCCATGGCAATCGCCGTAACCGATCTTTATCGCCATCATCTGCGCGAGCATCGGCTCACGATGACGCAAGCCAATTCGATCGCCAAGGCAGCGACGATGGTACGCACCGTCGACCAATCGAAAGAAGTAACGAGCCGGCGCGGCCCAATGGTGGTGATTGCCGGAAGCGGAATGCTGACGGGCGGCCGTGTACTGCACCATCTGAAGGCGTTCGCGCCGGACGCGCGTAATACGATCGTGCTGGTCGGATATCAGGCCGCGGGAACGCGGGGCGCGGCATTGGAAGCCCATGCGCCCACACTGAAGATCCACGGCGAATATGTCCCGGTGCGCGCAAAGGTCGAATCCATTTCGTCGCTGTCGGCGCACGCCGACTATCGGGAAATGCTCACGTGGCTATCGTCGATGACCACGCCGCCCGAGCGGACTTTCGTCACGCATGGCGAGCCGGCAGCCGCGGATGCGCTGCGGCGTCGAATCGAAGAGGAGCTGCATTGGCGCTGCGAAGTGCCAACGTATCAGCAATCGGTGGATCTGGCGGGTGCGCCGCACGCGAAGAACGCGCCGCATTCCGCTGCTGGATCCGTCGCGAGCGCATAGATATCGCTGTGGTCCCTCGGATGACCGGCATGGATACTTTCGCTTGACCTGCATCAACAGAAAAGCGCACTGCCCTCCTAGACTCGAGATCATCCCCCGAGCGCACCAACCGGTGCCTCCGTCTTTTTGTCGGGAGTAGTGGCAATGAGTTACAAAACCATCTTCGTCCACTTCGATACGAGCGAAGCCACGCACAGCCGTCTCCAACTCACGATCTCGCTCGCCCGCCAATTCGACGCTTACCTGACAGGCTTTTTTACGACCTCCGGGCCCGAGCCTGGCGTCTTTTATCCGATGGCGGGTAGCGCCGAGTACTACCTGGAATCCGACCAGGAGCGCACCGAACAGCAAGGTGCGCTCGAGCGGCTGTTTCATGCCGAGCTCTTGCGCCTGAAGGTTGCAGGGCAATGGCAGTGGTCAGCGGAATACGCCAATCGTTGTGTTCCCAACGCGGCTCGCCTGGCGGATCTGGTCGTCGCGGGTCAGGACGATCCGGAAGACCCGCGGGCATTCGTGGCGGTGCAGTTCGTCGAGAACCTGGTGCTTTCGTCGGGACGTCCCGTGCTTATCGTGCCTTACGCGGGTCAATTCCAAAGCACCGGATCGCGCGTATTACTGGCGTGGGACGGCAGCCGAGAGGCCACGCGCGCGCTGCACGATGCGTTGCCCTTCCTGCAGCACGCCAAGCAAGTCACGGTGTTCACGGTCGACGCGTTAAAAAGCGAGCCTTCGTACGATCGGATTCCCGGGTCGGATATTGCGGCAATCATTTCGCGTTATGGCGCCAACGTCACCCTCGAAAAGGTTGAGGGCGTCGAGGACAAGCGCGTTGGTGAAGCGATTCTGTCGAAAGCAGCCGACATCGGCGCCGACTTACTGGTCATGGGCTGTTACGGGCACTCGCGCTGGCGGGAGCTGGTGCTCGGCGGCACCACACGCTTCATACTCAAATCGATGACCGTGCCGGTCCTGATGTCCCACTGAGCCCAGTTGCGCTTCGGGGGCAGGCGGCGCGCTTCGTCTCGCTATTGCCGCCATCCGAAGCCGTCACTTTGGAGAACGCAGGATGCGCCCATGGCAGAAGACAATCGCGCTCGGCATGACCTGGGCACTGACTGCGGCGCTCGCGCCGCAAGCCTTCTCGAAACCGGAACCGACTGAGCTGATCGACCAACAGCACTGCATGTTTTGCCATACCGTCGATGCACCGTTTCTCGCGCCATCGTTTCGCCAGATTGCGGAGCGCTACCGCGACAAGCCCGATGCCGCTGCGAGGCTCGAACAGAAGCTGCGTCTTGGCGGTAAAGCGCATTGGGGCGATATGCCCATGCCGCCTCCGTCGGAGCGCGGCGGGCCGTTATCGCCGCAAGATGCGCATACGCTGATTGATTGGGTCCTGAGCCAATAACGTTCCCCTGTCGTCGTTTGCTTCGGAGCGACAGGCTCGTCTTTCGATGCGCTATCATCTGTGGCCGTTCACGCACGCTTCGCCGTTTAGTGCACCGACCTTCCGAGCGCCATGAAAGCCAGCACGTCGTCGCCGAGCGCGGATCACGCGGCATCCGTGTTCGAAGTCCTAGCGATATTTCTCAAACTGGGTTTGACGTCCTTTGGCGGTCCAATTGCCCATATCGGATACTTCCGCCGCGAATTCGTGGCGCGCCGGAAGTGGTTGAACGATGAAACGTTCACGGACCTCGTCGGCCTCTGTCAATTTCTCCCCGGCCCCGCAAGCAGCCAGGTTGGCTTTTCCATCGGCCTGCTCCGCGCGGGTTGGGCCGGAGGCATCGCCGCATGGTGCGGATTCACGCTGCCGTCGGCCGCGCTGCTGATTGCTTTTGCCGTCATCGCCCCCGATCTGAGCGGCTCCGCTGGAACCGGGCTCGTTCACGGGCTCAAACTTGTCGCCGTGGCCGTCGTCGCTCAAGCCGTGTGGGATATGGCGCGTCGTCTATGCCCTGATCGTCGCAGGGCCGCAATCGCCCTTGCCTCGATCGTTGCGCTCGCGCTGTTGACGAACGGCTACGCGCAGTTGATCGTCATCGTAATGGGCGGCGTACTCGGCTTCGTGCTCTGCAAGACAACGGCATCGGCCAACATGCCGGGGCGGCAGCCGCATACCGATGCGTTCGCCGTATCGCGTACGGCCAGCATGATCGCGTTGGTCTTCTTCGTTGCACTGCTCTTTGGATTACCGGCCCTTGCGAGCCTCGATTCGAGCCACGCTATCCGCGTCTTCCACGCCTTTTACCGCTCGGGGGCGCTCGTGTTCGGCGGCGGTCATGTGGTCTTGCCGCTCTTGCAAAACGAAACCGTCGCCACCGGATGGGTGTCGCCGAATACGTTTCTGGCAGGTTACGGCGCAGCGCAGGCCGTGCCCGGTCCGCTGTTCACGTTCGCCGCGTTCCTCGGGTGGATCGTGAACGGTGTATCCAATCATGCGCTGGGCGCGCTGCTGGCAGTGATCGGTATCTTTCTGCCCGGCATGCTTCTCGTGATCGCCGCGTTGCCGTACTGGCAAGCCATGCGCTCGCACCCGTCGATGGGCGCCGTATTATCGGGCGTGAACGCAGCCGTCGTCGGGCTGCTGGCGAGCGCGCTCTATTCCCCGGTATGGACAAGTGCCGTGCGATCGAGCTTCGATTTCGCCGTTGCCGCGCTCGGCTTTCTATTATTGACGCGCTGGAAGCTCCCCCCGCTTGCCGTCGTCATCCTTTCCGCCCTGGCAGGCATGGCCGAAGTTGCGCTGCGGTAAGCCGATCACACCGATGTCATCGCCTGAAAGCGAGGAGAACGAACCCATGCGTGAAACGCACGATTCCCGATACTGTGAAGTCGCCGACCTTGCCGACGCTCAATCCCAGCTCGACGAAATCCGCCACCACATCCACCAGCATCCCGAGTTGACGTACGAGGAAGCGGCCACCGCGCACCTTGTCGCCGACAAGCTCGAAGCGTGGGGCTATGTCGTGACACGGAATGTCGGCGGATACGGCGTGGTGGCATCGCTGAGCGCGGGAAGCAGCGCGCGCACCGTGGGCGTTCGCGCCGATATGGATGCGCTGCCGATTCGCGAGCTTACCGGTCTTCCGTACGCGAGCGTCCATGACGGCAAGATGCATGCGTGCGGTCACGACGGCCATACGACCATCCTGCTCGGCGCCGCCCAGCAACTCGCGAAGACGCGCAACTTCGACGGCACCGTGCACCTCATCTTCCAGCCCGCCGAAGAAGCGGGCTCGGACAGCGGCGCGCAGCGGATGATCGCCGATGGGCTCTTCGATCGCTTTCCCTGCGAAGCGATCTTCGGTTTGCACAATCACCCCGGCGTGCCGGCGGGTACGTTCGGGTTTCGCGCCGGCCCGTTGATGGCAGCCTGCGACACGGTGAAGGTGCGCATCGTCGGCCGCGGCGGACATGCCGCCCGGCCGCATCTGGCCGTGGATCCCGTCGTGGTCGGCAGCAGCATCGTGATGGCGCTGCAATCGGTGGTGTCGCGCAACATCGATCCGACCGAGGCCGCTGTCGTCACCGTCGGCTCGTTCCGATCTGGTCACGCGCCGAACGTGATTCCGGAGGATGCCTTGCTCGAAATGAGCGTGCGCTCATTCTCGACGGAGGTGCGCGAAACGCTGGAAAAACGCATCCGCGCGTTGATCGAGTCCCAGGCCGAGGCTTACGGCGCAAGCGCCCAGATCGACTTCATTCGCGGCTATCCCGTGCTCATCAATAGCGAGGCGGAAACGGCATTCGCCCGCCGGATCGCGGAAGAATTGGTCGGGCCGCAAAAAATCATTTCCCCGTTTCCGCCCATCGCCGGCAGCGAGGACTTCGCCTACTATCTGCAGCAAGTTCCCGGCTGCTTCATCCGCCTCGGCAACGGCGAAAGCTGCCCGATGCTGCACAACGCGCACTACGACTTCAACGACGACAACCTGACGATCGGAGCGGCCTTCTGGACGCGTCTCGTCGAGCGCTTCTTGAGCCAGGACCGGGCATGAAACCCACTACGCCATAGCTTTCCCGCGCAAGCGCGCGCGACGGCGTGCAGATGACGCCGAAACAGCAGCACAAGAGTCTTACCGACCTATCCGAGCGCTCGCACCGATGAGCTGATAGCCCGCGCGCACTGCAACAGCGGCGGGCCGAGTTTCGTCTCCATCTCTTCGGCGCTCCAGCGCCCCGTCGGCGCCACGAGGTGAATCGCACCGAGCGGGCGGCCATTCGCGCTCACGATGGGCGCAGCGATCGTCATATCACCGAGAAAGAGCTCCTCGCGATTGGTGGCGTAGCCGCGTTGACGCGCCTCGCGCAGCGCATCCATGATCGCGGCCACCTCGGTACGCGTATGAGCCGTATGCGCGATGCGATCCGATACTTCGACGATCGCGCGCGCTTCGAGTTCGGCCAACGCCGACAAATACGCGCGGCCAGACGCCGTGCAATACATCGGAATGCGACTGCCGATCGGCATATGCACCGGCACAAAGTGCGCGCTCACGAACCGGGCGACGTACACCATCTCCGCTTGATCAGGCTCCGTCAAACATGACGTTTCCGTCGTCAGCTTGGTCAACTCGGCCAGAAACGGATTGGCGACGTCGATGAGGGTGTTGGCCGCGAGGTAATTGAAGCCGATCTTCATGACCGCCGGCGTGAGCTGATAGCGACGCGTTTGCGGATGCTTACGCAGATACCCGAGCTGCTCGAGCGTGAAGACCATGCGTTGCGCCGAGCTTTTGTTGATGCCGGCCGCAGCAGCGACCTCCGCAATCGTCATGGTGCGGCGCTGTGCGTCAAATGCGCTCAACACGGCCAGGCCTTTTTCCAAAGACTGATTGAACAGGAGATTCGGGACGTCGTCGGTTTCGGTCATGACAGAGGGGTTGCGCCTCGGGAGCGAGTCGTTTTCGATTCGTCGAAGAATCGCATATCGATTCGCAGACGTCGATATATGGTTTTCCACGATGGATAATCGATATCAGCCGATCGATCATCGGGACTCATCAATATGGACCTTTTCTCGGAGGTGTCGGATGTCCCTCGTCTCTTTTTCGCGTCGCGCCGCACTGTTTCTCGGCCTGCTCGGCACGGCAATCGTGGCCTCGGCCCAAGGGAGCGCGCCCACGTATAACGTTGGGGCCACGGCGACCGGCGTGCCGTTCACCTTCCTCGACGTGAAAAGCAATTCGATCCAAGGAATGATGGTCGACACGGTGACGGCCGTCGGCAAGGCCGGCGGATTCAACGTGAATGTGCAGCAAACGGTGTTTTCGGCGCTCATTCCGTCCCTCACCTCGAACAAGATCGACATCATCTCGGCGGCCATGCTGAAGACCCCGGCACGCGCCCAAGTGGTGGACTTCTCTGATCCCGTTTATTCGTACGGAGAAGGTTTGCTCGTCAAGGGCGACGACAACAAGGCCTACACCTCGCTCGATGACCTGAAAGGCGAAGTGGTGGGCGCGCAAGTCGGCACCGTGTTCCTCGACATGCTGAACAAAAAAGGCATCTTCAAGGAAGTCCGCAGCTACGACTCGATCGCCGACATGACGCGCGATCTCGCACTGGGCCGCATCAAGGCGGGCCTCGCCGATCAGCCGATCGTCGCTTATCAGATCCGGCAGAACACACTGCATGGCGTGAAGCTCGTATCCAGCTACAAACCGGTGAACGTGGGCGATGTCTGCCTCGTGGTGCGCAAGGGCGATACCGAACTGCTCGGCCGCATCAACAAGGCCATCGCGAAGGTCAAAAGCGACGGCACGCTGTCGTCGATCGTTCACAAGTGGGGCATCTGATTCGCCATGAGTGCCGCGGCATTCTTCGAGCAAGCGACAGCGTTCTTGCCGATTCTATTGAAGGGAGCGGTGGTCACGGTGCAAGTCACCGTGTTGTCGTTCCTGTTGAGCAGCGTTATCGGCCTCCTGCTCGCGCTGGTGCGTCTATCGCCGGTGCGCGCCGTATCGGCGATCGGCGCGAGCGTCGTCAACGTGATCCGCGGGCTGCCGATCATCGTGCAGCTCTTTTATATCTACTTCGTGCTGCCTGACATCGGGATTCAGTTGAGCGCATTCCAGGCCGGCGTCATCGGGCTCGGCATTGCGTACTCCGCCTATCAGGCCGAAAACTTCCGCGCCGGAATCGAAGCCGTGGACTCGGGGCAGCACGAGGCTGCTCAAGCGCTCGGCATGCGCGGCACGCTCATCATGCGCAGGGTCATCCTGCCCCAGGCGTTCCGTATCGCGCTGCCGCCCTATGGCAATACGCTCGTGATGATGCTCAAGGATTCGTCGCTCGTCTCCACCATTACCGTGGCGGAAATGACGCGCGCGGGACAGTTGATCGCGTCCTCCACCTTCCAGAACATGACGGTCTATACGTTGGTCGCCTTGCTCTACCTGCTGATGAGCATGCCGCTGGTCTATGGGCTGCGCAGGCTCGAGCGCCGCATGGGTGCCGGCAGGAGCAAGCGATGATCGAAATCCGCGAGCTGCAGAAACATTTCGGCGATCACCACGTGCTGCGCGGCGTGAATCTCGAAGTCGACAAAGGCGAAGTGGTATGCCTGATCGGCCCGTCGGGGTCGGGTAAATCGACTGTCCTGCGGTGCATCAACGGGCTCGAGTCATACGACGGCGGCGAAATCGTGGCTTTCGGCGTACGCGTGGACCGCACCGATAAGACGATTCATACGCTGCGAAGCCGCATGGGGATGGTGTTTCAGCGGTTCAACCTGTTCCCGCACCGCACGGTACTCGAAAACGTGATGGAAGGTCCCGTCTACGTGAAGCGCGAGCCGCTGGACGCCGCGCGCGGCAAGGCGTTGGCGCTGCTCGATAAAGTCGGTCTCGCCGCCAAAGCGCAGGCCTATCCCAATCAGCTTTCCGGCGGTCAGCAGCAACGCGTCGCCATTGCGCGCGCCTTGGCGATGGAACCCGAGGCGATGCTGTTCGACGAGCCCACGTCGGCGCTCGATCCGGAACTCGTGGGCGATGTGCTGGAAGTCATGCGCAGGCTCGCTCGCGAAGGCATGACGATGATCGTAGTGACGCACGAGATGGGCTTTGCGCGCGAGGTGGCCGATCGCGTCTGCTTCCTCCATAGCGGCACGATCGTCGAAGCCGGCCCCGCGGCTCAGGTGCTGGTTACACCGCACGAGCCGCGTACACGGGATTTCCTTCGCCGCGTGCTGCACAAGCCTGCTGACGATGGACCGGGAGGTGCCGCGCTATGACGGCATCAACTATCGAAGTGAAAAAGACGACCGAACCGTTACCGCCGTCACTGTGGGCTGCCACAGCACCGGCCGCGCCGCCCACCTTCCCCCTGCTCGAAACGATCGCGACGGACGTGCTCGTCATCGGTGGCGGCTACACGGGGCTTTCCACCGCGCTGCATTTGGCCGAGCGCGGTACCCGCGTGACGGTGCTGGAGGCCAATGAACCAGGCTGGGGTGCATCGGGCCGCAATGGCGGACAGGTCAACCCGACGTTGAAGCACGATCCGGACGAACTCGTGCGCATGTTGGGCGCCGAGCGCGCCGAACCGTTGATCGATGCGATATCGCGTTCGGCCGATCTCGTCTTCGATTTGATCGACCGGCATGCTATCGATTGTCAGCCGGTACGCGCCGGTTGGCTGCAGTTGTCCTACGCGGAGAAAGGCGTAGCGGCCATGCACGCGCGCGCACGGCAATGGGCGCGGCGCGGCGTGCCGGTCGAGTTGCTGGACCGGATCGCTGTGAGCCAACGTGTGGGCACCGAAGCCTTTGCCGGGGGCTGGCTCGACGGGCGCGCGGGAGCCATTCAGCCATTGGCATATGCACGCGGGCTCGTGAGCGCCGTGCAAAAAGCCGGGGGCGCAGTGCATGCGCAGACGACCGTGGCCAAGCTGGAGCGGCAAAGCATGCGTTGGGTCGCGACCACCGCGACCGGGAACGAAGTACATGCCGAGCGCGTGGTGATTGCCACCAACGGTTATACGGGCGCGTTATGGCCAGGATTGGCGCAGACAGTGCTGAGCGCGAACAGCTTCATTGTTGCCACGCGACCGCTGAACGGGACGCATGCACAAACCATCCTCGCTCGCGGCGAAACAGCTTCCACTTCGCAGCGGCTGCTGCTGTATTTCCGCAAAGACGCGGCGGGCCGTTTGTTGATGGGCGGGCGCGGTTTTTTTGCCGAGCCACGCGGTGCGGGCGATTTCGCACATCTCGAGCGGTCGCTTGAATTGCTCTTTCCGCAGTTGGGGCCGCTCGAATACGAATATCGCTGGGCCGGGCGAATCGCCATTACGCGAGATTTCATGCCGCATATTCACGAACCCGCGCCGGGCGTGACGATGGCGCTCGGCTGCAATGGGCGCGGGATTGCCCTCTGTACGAGTCTCGGTCAGCACATCGCGGCGCGGCTCGCGGGTAGTGGCAATGTGTTTCCGTATCCTCGATCGCCGATCACGCCGATTCCGCTGCATGGGTTGCAGCGTTTCTATATTGCGGCAGGTGTTGCCTGGTATAGCTTGCTGGATAAACTTGGTTGAGCGCGACGCATTCCGTCAGGTATCGTTGAAACGATGCCCTCCATCGGACGAAGGCGCTTCAGTCATGCACAATATCGCGTTTCCAACACAGTGAGCGCACACAGTGGGCATCCATCTGGATCTCAACGATCTGCAGGCCTTCACAGCGCTGGTGAAGCTGGGTAGCTTCCGCAAGGCCGCCGAATCGATTCACATCTCGCAGCCTGCCCTGAGCCGACGCATCGAAAAGCTCGAAGAAACATTGGGCGTGCGTCTGTTCGAGCGCACCACACGCCGTGTGTACTTGACGACCGTCGGTCAGGCCTTCGCCCCGAGCGCGGAGCAATTGCTCGATGACTTGGACGCCGCCCTGCTCAGCATCCGTGAAGTGTCATCGAGCCGCCTGGGACACGTGACGATCGCATGCGTGCCGTCCGCCGCGCACTATTTCCTGCCCACCGTAATCGCGCAGTATCGGCTTCGGTATCCGCGTATCCGCGTCAAGCTCTTCGACGCCAGCGCGAACGAGGTACTGAATGCGGTCAAGAGCGGCGAAGCCGACTTCGGCGTCGGCTTCGTAGGCAGTCAGGACGCTGACATCGAATTCGAGCAGCTCTTGCAAGATCGCTTCGTCGTGGCATGCCGACGCAATCATCCGTTGGCAAGCAAGAAATCGGTTTCCTGGAGCGAGTTCTACGAACACGAATACGTATCCGTCGACAAAACCTCCGGAAACCGTCTACTGCTCGACCAGGCACTCACCGCCGTCGCGCCGCGCGCACCGAGCGTATGCGAGACGCGCCACGTAACGACAGCGCTCGGGCTCGTCGAAGCCGGGCTCGGGGTCGCCGCTGTGCCGTCGATGGCGATGCCCCAGTCGGAGCACCCCTTACTGACGAGCGTACCGCTCATCGACCCGGTAGTGACGCGCCGCGTCGGGCTCGTGCGCCGACGCGGCCGGCAGCTGACCCCGGCTGCGCAAGAGTTCTACAGTATCGTTGTCGAGATGCAGCGCACGCGGCGCGCACGCCCTACCCCGAAAAAAACCGCGCGAAAGGGACCGTGAAGGACCCACCCCAACCGGGTTCAGTGCGCAACGACCGGCTGAAGTCCCGTCGATTCGACCACAGGCCGAGCCTCGGGAGACGCGAGATAATCAAGCAACGCCTTCGCTTCCCGCGGGTGTGCAGCTCCAGCCGGAATACCTGCGGCAAAGCGGGTGATGGATTGCACGGATTCAGGAATCGTGCCGACGAACGTGACGCCCTTGACAGGCAGTAGCTCGCTGACCTGCTGAAAGCCGACCTCGTAGTCGCCGGTCGCCACCACCGATGCAACGGGAATCCGCTGAATCATTGTCGCCTTCGTCTTGACGTCGTCTTCGATTCCGAGCTTTTTGAACAACTCGCGCTCGATATAAACGCCGCTTGCGCTATCGGAATAGGCAATGGACTTGGCGTGCAGCAGCGCTTGCCGCAACGCGTCGAGTGAACCGATATCGGGCTTTGGCGCGCCTGCGCGCACGACCATGCCGATACGCGAATCGGCAAGCTCGACACGCGAGCCTGGAATGATCTTGCCTTGCTTGACGAGATCGTCGAGCGCATAGCCGACCATGATCACAACGTCGGCCGGCTCGCCGCGCGCCAGCCGATTCGGTATCGCTGCGGCGGACTTGCCCATCGACGGGCCTTGGACCGTCTCCAGCGTGTTGCCGGTGGCCGCGGCGAAGCGCGGGCCGAGCAATTGATAGGCCGCCGTGAAGCCGCCCGATGTCATGACATGCAGCTCCGCGCTTCGCACGTTCGTCGCTGCGACGGTGCCACCGATAAACGCGAGGGCAATAAACCTCAGCAAAACGGATCGAAGGTTTCGCATCATCGCAGTCCTCTTATTGTGATTGAGCGGCACCGCGCGCACTCGGCGCACGGCGGTAAAGCACGAATGTCGCGCAGCATGCGCAGGCGGCGGCCAGGCTCAACCAGTATCCCGGCGCGGCCTTGTCGCCGGTCCAGTGAATCAGCGCGGTCGAAACCGCAGGCGTGAAGCCGCCGAATACGGCGGTTGCCAAACTGTAGGCGAGAGAGAAGCCGGCCACGCGCACCTCGACCGGCATGATCTCCGTCAGTGCGACGATCATCGCTCCGTTATAGACGCCGTACATGAACGACAGCCACAGCAGCACCACGAGCATGCTCGTGAAGCTGGGCGCATGCGCGAGCCAGGAAAGCACCGGATAAGCGGTCAGCACGGTCAGCACACTCATGCCGACCAGCAGCGGGCGGCGACCGAATCGATCGGACAGCGTACCGCCTATCGGCAGCCAGATGAAATTCGACACCCCGACACAGAGCGTGACAAGCAAGCTGTCGGCCGTGCTCAGGTGCAGCACCGTCTTGCCGAATGTCGGCGCATAAACAGTGATGAGGTAAAAGGCCGTCGTGGTCATCGCGACCAGCATCATGCCGGCGAGCACGATCGCCCAGTGGCGCGCAAGCGTAAGGAATACCTCGCGCACGCCAGGCCGATGCTGGCGCTGCTCGAACGCGCGTGTTTCGGCGAGCTTGCGGCGCAGTGCGAAGATGAACGGCACGATGAGGCAGCCGACGAAGAACGGCACCCGCCACCCCCACGCCGCAATCATGCCTTTGCTTAGCCATTGATTCAGCGCGAAGCCAAGCGTGGCCGCCACGACGATCGCGACTTGCTGACTTGCCGACTGCCAGCTCGTGTAAAAGCCTTTGCGACCAGGCGTCGCCATTTCCGCCAGGTAGACCGAGACCCCTCCCAGTTCGGCGCCAGCCGAGAAACCCTGCAGCAGACGGCCGATCAGCACGAGCGCCGGTGCGGCGAGGCCGATGCTGGCGTAACCGGGCACGAAGGCAATCAGGATCGTCCCAACCGCCATCAGTGACAACGTGACGATGAGACCCTTGCGGCGACCGACATCGTCGATATAGGCACCAAGGACGATTGCACCGATCGGCCTCATCAGAAAGCCCGCTCCGAATACGGCGAAGGTCATCATCAACGAGGCGAACTCACTCGACGCAGGAAAGAATATTGCCGCGATCTGCGTCGCGTAGAAGCCGAAGAGGAAAAAGTCGAACTGCTCGAGGAAGTTGCCGGCGGTCACGCGCAGGACGGTGGTACTCGCACGGCCTCGATGAGTGTCGATGGCGGCTGTTTGTGGCATGAAGGCGTCTCCGGAGGATTCTAGTTCGTACGCCGCTCGAGGATCATGCGCTCGAGCCGCTGGACGATCCCGCATTGTTCTTCAGGAGCGCATGCGATGTGAAGTGCAATTTTTTGATGGATTGATGCGTTTCATCGATCAATCGATCGATGGGCGGCGCGCCGCGCTGGCGGCGCTCCTGATGAACGCGCGCTTGCTCGCCCGCTCCGCGAGCGCCTTCGACAGTGGAACTGAGGTCAAGCCTCGATCAGCACTTTCAGTGCGTGCGTGTCGGCGGCACGTCCGAACGTGTCGTATGCCGAGCCAATCTCGCCAAGCTTGAAGCGATGCGTAATGAGCTGTTTTGGATCGAGCTTCCCGGAACGTACCGTCTTCAACAGCATCGGCGTACTGGCCGTATCGACAAGACGTGTCGTGATTGCGATGTTGCGATCCCATAGCTTCTCGATATGCAGATCGGCCTTGACGCCATGCACACCAACGTTCGCTATCGTCCCACCCGGCGCAATGAGCGCTTGGCACAACTCGAACGTCGCCGGTATGCCAACCGCCTCGATCGCGCAATCCACGCCGACGCCTTCGGTCAACTTCATGACGGCCGTCACCGGATCACTGGTACCGATATCGATGCAATCGGTTGCGCCGAAGCGGCGCGCGACATCGAGCCGATTGGTATCACGATCGATCATGACGAGTCGAGCCGGCGTATAGAACTGGGCGGTCAGAAGCGCGGCGAGACCGATCGGGCCGGCGCCCACGATCGCGACCGTGCAGCCGGGCTCGACCTTGCCGTTGAGCACCCCGCACTCGAACCCTGTCGGCAGAACGTCCGACAACATCACGAGCGCATCCTCGTCTGCATCAGAGGGAATCGGATAAAGACTCGTCTCGGCGTGCGGGATGCGCACGTACTCAGCCTGCGTACCATCGATCCGATTGCCCAGAATCCAGCCGCCCGTGGTGCAGTGCGAATACATGCCGCGCCGGCAATACTCGCATTTTCCGCATGAGGAAATGCAGGAAATCAGCACATGATCTCCAGGCTTGAGCGAAGAGACAGCCGAGCCGACATCGTGAACGACGCCGACGCCTTCGTGACCGAGAATACGACCCGGCTCGCAAGTCGGCACATCCCCGTTGAGGATATGCAAGTCGGTTCCGCAGATCGTCGTACGCGTGACTCGCACGATGGCGTCGGCAGGATGGGAAATGGCCGGCATCGGGCGATCTTCCAGTGCGCATTTCCCGGGGCCGTGATAGACGAGCGCTTTCATCGCAGGTACCTCCTTGAATTGAACAGTTCATTCGCAACGGACACAACCTTAGGCCTCGACGCGCCGCGCTCGCTTGATTTGCGTCAACCGGACGGAGCCGGCGCAACCCGCAATAAAGACAGTGTCTGCACACCGTCTTCGGCCAAGCGACGGCCAAACAGTGCGTGATCGGCGGTCCGGATTGATCTGGGTCAGCAACGGCGTACTCAAAAAGACGATGATGGAATGCACGGCCACTGGGCCGCCCCGAGTCGCGTCCCCCTGCCGAGGCGCCGAATGAATGAGCGTGACGACCATGACAACGAGACTGCAGCCCGCGAGCGCGTGCGCAGGCTGATCGAAAGCCCCAGCTACAAGCAGGCCGACGAAGACAAAGCGTTCCTGCTGCGCCCCGAGATGTGCGGCGTCCGCTTGCAGCTCGACTTCTGGAAGACCGAAGAAATTTTGCAGCGCGAGGGAATCGACCACACGGTGGTTGTCTATGGCAGCACACGCTTGCTGGAGCCGCGAGCGGCCGAAAAACGGCTGAGCATGGCGCAGCATGCGTTGAGCGCCGCGCCCTCCAACCCCGACAATGTGCGTGCCGCCTCCATCGCAAAGCGATTGCTCGACAAAAGCCGGTACTATCAGATCGCTCGTGAATTCGGCCGAATCGTCGCAAGCCGCTGCGCTACGGCAGAAATTCCGAGGCTCGCCGTCGTAACAGGCGGCGGGCCCGGGATCATGGAAGCGGCCAATCGCGGTGCGTTCGAATGGGGCGGGCCGAGCATCGGCTTGAACATCTCGTTGCCGCACGAACAGCTACCCAACCCCTATATCAGCCCGGATCTGTGCTTCAAGCTGCACTACTTCGCCATTCGCAAGATGCACCTGCTCGAGCGAGCCAAGGGAGCGGTGTTTTTCCCCGGCGGCTACGGCACCTGCGACGAACTGTTCGAGGTCCTTACGTTGCTGCAAACGGGCAAGATTCCATCGCTGCCGGTCGTGTTGGTAGGCGAACGATATTGGCGGCGCGCGATCGACTTCGACTTCCTGATCGAGGAAGGGATGATCGCCGTAAGCGATGCGAAGTTGCTGACCTTCGCCGAATCCGCTGACGAAATCTGGGACGCGATTTGCCGATGGTATGGCACAGACGGGGCAGTGTGCGATCCGATGAATCGCGCAGTGCGCCCCGAAGGAGTCGAAGGAAACTGCAAAGGCACGGCACCATCGAACGGTGCCGCGCCGGAGGGAGCGTCGGTGCCGATCGTCAGTTGATCTGCAAGCGCTTTTGCGGTGCATTCTTTTTCTTCAGCAGCGTCAACGACAGCACGCCGTCTTGATATTGCGCGGAAGAACCGCTTTCGTCGATATCCGCCGCGAGCGAGAACGAGCGGCTGATTGCGCCGGAGTAACGCTCCCGGCGAATCACGCGCTCGCCGTCTTTCGTCTCTTTGTCGCGTGCGGCCTTGGCACTGATCCTTACCACGTTGCCGTCGATGCTGACTTCAATGTCCTTTTTGTCGACGCCGGGCAGCTCGGCTTTCACCGTATAAGCCGTATCGGTTTCCGAAACATCGATTTTGACCTCCGAAAGTGGCGCTTCGCCTTCGAGCGTCATGCCGCGCATCGGTCGAAAGAACCCTTGAAACAGATCCGCCATCGGTTCCAAAGAAAACGGATCATAACGACTTACATTGCTCATAGTACTCACCTCCGTTCAGCTTGCAGTTCATTGCAAACCACAGGTGCTTTTGCACCCGCGCCAAGTCCAAGCGCTACGCCGTGGTGAAGCGGCTTGCGCGGCGTCGCTGGTCCGCCGTAGATGACGAATCGGCCCAAGACGACGCTGTGTTCACTATAGATCGGACGCCGCTGAGTCCATTGACACGCATCAAACCCGCATCTCTCACGAACTCATCGTCAAAACGGCAGCGCCAGCAAGTCGACCTTCGCGGAGGTCGGATAAGGCGCGGTTGGCCTCTCGCAAGGGATAAGCGGTAGTGGCAATCTCGAGCGGGATCGCAGCGGCGAGGCGCATGAATGCTCGCCCGTCCTCGCGCGTGAGGTTGGCGACCGAAACAATACGGCGTTCGCCCCAAAGTAACTCATAGGGGAACGAGGGCACATCGCTCATATGAATGCCGCCACAGACGACCGTCCCCCCTTTGGCCACGGCTTTCAATGCAGCCGGGATCAGCGCGCCCACCGGCGCAAAAATCAATGCGGCATCCAGTTCGCAGGGCGCGACCTCATCACTGCTGCCGGCCCACTGAGCGCCGAGCCGCAGCGCAAGCTGCTGGGCCGCGACATCCCCCTCGCGCGTGAACGCATAGACCGCGCGCCCTTGATGGCGTGCAATCTGCGCAACGATATGCGCGGCCGCGCCGAAGCCGTAGATGCCAATCCGCTGCGCGTCGCCCGCCATACGCAGCGTGCGGTAGCCAATGAGCCCCGCACATAGCAGCGGTGCCGCTTCCATGTCGGAATAGCGCTCCGGCAAATGCAAGCAATAGCGGCTATCGGCGAGCGCATGGTCCGCGTAACCGCCATCGATCGTATAGCCCGTGAAGCCGGGTGCGTCGCAAAGATTCTCGCGCCCGCTAGAACAATAACGGCAACGTCCACAGGTATGTCCGACCCACGGCACGCCTACGCGCTCGCCTACTCGGAATTCATGGACTCCCGATCCCATCTTTGCCACGACGCCAACGATCTCGTGGCCTGGAATGACTGGCACCTTGGGGTTGGACAGCTCGCCGTCGATCACATGCAAATCCGTACGACAAATGCCGCACGCGTGCACCTCGATCAGCAGTTGCCCTGCGCCTGGGACGAGATTGGGCCGCTCCTGCTCGCACAGAGTCGGTGTTCTCCCATCAAATACCATCGCGAGCATTGGCCGTCCCTGGCGAATGAGTTTGCACACTCACTCGCAAAACCGAAAATATCCGCTGTGGAGGATGACCGGCTTTTTTCCCAGTTCCAGCAACAGTCGGCGTGCCGCATCCTCTATCTTATGCCGGTTGCCGTTGAATGCACGCAGCGTGTCTTCTTCGCGCGGCGACTTGGCTCCGAAATGGTCCTCGAGCGCCTCGGCCGTGATGGAGCAATTGACGCGCTCACCGTCGACCAGCGCAGCAAACGTCAACGTGAGATCGGGACCGCAGTAGCGCGGCGGGTCAGCGGGAAAGTGGATGTCCATGTCAGTCTCCTCGCGGATTGAGCAGCAACACGAATGCTGCCGTACCTGCAACAATCGCCGCTGCGCCGTAACGGACGACTCGGTATTGTTCGAAAAGAGCTCCATGAATCGCGGTCAAAATCCCGAAAATGGCGAGGAAGACCGCTAGCGTCGCGAATACGATTCGATAATTTGCTCGCATGATTGGCCTCCCTTCGTGCGCAAAGACAGCATGGCGTCGCGTGCAACCGGGCTTTGCATTGCCTGGCCGCCTTTGAAAAGCCAACGCCTGAACCGGAGCTTTCATCTTCGCCGGTTGCGTCGGCGATCCGTTGATGTGCGTCAATGGAGCGCGAAGTCGGCGACGAATCGCCACGCCGGCAGCGAAACGGTCCATTCGCCCAGGCACCGCGAGGTCTCGCCTCTGTGCGGTTGACGTATGTCATATCTGCTATCCGTTGCCTGTGTACAGTCGGTTGCACGGCTAGTCGAAGGCAGCGCCGGCAGGCTTCCAAACATCAAAGGGACATCGTGGACAACGGACTTCCAGGCAAGCGGCTCTACGATCACGCCCGTTACGAGGCGTTCATTCGCGAAGCGCGGCGCCACCCGGCTTTGCGGACCGCGATCGTGCATCCCTGCTCGCCCGAGGCCATCCGAGCAGCCGTCGAAGCGCGTGACGAGAACCTGCTCGATCCCGTGCTGATCGGCCCCGAGGCGAAGATTCGCGCGGCGGCGGACGCGGCCGAGGTCAGTCTGTCCGGCATACCCATCGAGGCCGTCCCCCACAGCCATGCGGCGGCGGCCCGTGCTGTCGAGTGGGGAGCAGCGGGCAAAGTTTCAGCGCTGATGAAGGGAAGCTTGCATACCGACGAACTGCTTGCCGCGGTGCTCGCGGCCGGCTCCGGACTGCGAACCGAGAGACGCGTCAGCCATGTCTACGCGATGGATATTCCTGCCTACTATAAGCCCCTGGTCATTACCGACGCTGCGATCAATATCGCGCCCACACTCGAGCAAAAACGCGATATTTGTCAGAACGCGATCGATTTCATGCGACTGATGGGTTGCGTGGAGCCGCGCGTCGCAATTCTGGCCGCGGTCGAAACGGTCAATCCGAGGATGCCATCGACGCTCGACGCCGCAGCGCTCACGGTCATGGCGATGCGCGGACAAATCACGGGCGGCCTCGTCGATGGCCCGCTCGCATTCGACAATGCAATCAATGCCGCCGCGGCGAAAACCAAAGGGATCGTTTCGGCGGTCGCGGGCCAAGCCGATATCCTGCTCGTCCCGGACCTCGAAGCGGGCAACATGCTCGTCAAGCAACTCATGCTGTTCGCCGGTGCGGATGGCGCCGGGCTCGTGCTCGGCGCACGCATACCGATCATTCTCATGAGCCGCGCCGATACGCTGCGCGTGCGCCTTGCGTCGGCCGCACTCGCCAAGCTCGTTGCCGAGCGCACGCATAGCGCAGTCGCCAGCTCATGAACGATCCGCTTTTACTCACGGTCAACCCAGGCTCATCGACAATCAAATTCGGCTTGTTCCGGGTGAGAGATCAAGCGCCGATCCGCCTGGGCAGCGGCAGTATCGATTTGCACCGCGCTCCGCTCGAAGTGAGGATTTCGAACGGAGGCGAAGCCATCCGGGTAGCATTGAGCGCGCCGCTCACCGACGATCTGCACGAGGTCATCGACGAAACACTCGACACGTTCAAAGCCCATTTCTCGTTCGATGATCTGACGTCGGTCGGACATCGGGTCGTACACGGCGGAGACCGATTCAAAGGCCCTGTTGCGATCGACGATCAAACGCTTGCCGGTATCGAAGAACTGATGCCGCTAGCGCCGCTGCATCAGCCGCAATGCGTGCGGCTCATACACGCGATCCGGGCACTGCGGCCGGACCTGCGGCAGTCCGCGTCGTTCGATACGGCGTTTCATCAGGCTCAACCCGATCTCGTTCGGCGCTTCGCGATCTCGCGCGGTCTCTTCGACGAGGGCATCAAACGGTATGGGTTTCACGGTCTTTCATACCGGTTCATCGGCTCGCAGCTTGCACGTCGGTTTCCGGCGCTCGCTGAAGGAAAGGTGGTCGTCGCGCACCTCGGCAGCGGGGCGAGCCTGTGCGCGCTCGACGCGGGCGTCAGCCGTGATACGAGCATGGGGTTTTCGACGCTCGACGGTATTCCGATGGCAACGCGCTGCGGTGCGCTCGATGCGGGCGTCGTGCTATATCTACTTGGACAACGGCTGTACAGTCTCACCGATCTCGAAGCGATGCTTTATCACGAGTCCGGTCTGCTGGGCGTCTCGGGCATAAGTGCAGACACCCGCGAATTGCTGGCCAGCCCATTGCCGCAAGCCCGTGAAGCACTCGATCTGTTCGTCTTTCGCATCGCCGGCGAAGTCGCGCGGCTCGCCGCGTCGGTGGGCGGGCTCGACGCACTGGTATACACGGGCGGCATCGGCGAACACCAGCCTGAGATCAGACAGGCCGTCTGCGAACGTTTGGAGTGGCTTGGTCTACGAATCGAAGCGCAGTCGAATACGCGCAACGCCGAGGTCATCAGCGATGGTACGAGTCGTATTGCGGTTCTCGTGATCGCGACCGACGAAGAGCAAGTGATTGCCCAAGAGGCCGTATCGGTGCTTCATAGCGAAGCCTCGTAGAAAAACAAAAGCCTCGATTTCTCGAGGCTTTCCTGACTGCTCTGGACTGTCACCTATCGGGTCGTGGGGTAAGCGGGGTCGAAAAATCGTGCTGCGAACCCATTCCCACCAGCGCTCTGCCGGCACTGCATCCCTGCACGCGCTACTATCCCTCGCGTGGCATCGGCGCGATGCTACTAGGGCGATTCTGCCGCTGCGCAGTTTCTCCGTGACCAATCTTGCTCTCTCGAACCAGCAACAATGGAACAATCGCCAGCAGACACATTGCGGCCAGGCCACTGTAGTGCATGGTCCATCCGGCGTGCCCGATGATATAGCCCGAAAGCGGCGACACGATCATGCCCGCAACACCGAATGCGATTCCAATCATCAGCCCCATGCCAGCACCAGCCGCCTGTTCCGCCGAGTCGATGACCATCGCGTAAGCAACGGGAAACGGCGCGTTGCGGAACAATCCCCAAACAAGGAGGACAGTCCACGCGCTGGCAACGGAATCGATGCGCAATAACATCAGCGTCGAAATTGCGCAGCAAATAGCCAAGACGATCAGCGTGCGTTTTCTTCCCAGCAAGTCCGAGAGCGTACCCCACACAACCTGCCCGATCCAACCCGTCAGGCCCGAAACGCCGGACACCAGAGCCGCAGCGGAGACCGTCATATGTGCAACCTCGATCAAGTACGAGGTCATGAACAGGACGATTCCGAGTTCAGCAACAAGGAACAGGAAGATTGAAGCGATCGCTAGGCCCGTGTTGCGCTGTCTGAACGCTGCCTTGATCGCACCCGCGGGCCGTTGAAAGTTTCCCCGTTCACCGACCACGCCGGTCGGCGTCGTCAGCCCGTTCGCGCGCATCCATTCGAAAGCCTTTTCCTGGTTACGTCGCGTGCCGACAACGAGCTGCGCCACGATGACGACGACGCCGATCAACGGAATGAGCGCAAAAGCGTCAGTCCACTGTCCGTAGCGCAGTATGCCGGCAATGAGCACACCCGACAGAAACTGCCCAATCGGAAAACCGGTGTGATGAACTCCCACTGCGAAACCGCGATTTTCCTTCTGCCACCAGTCGCTGACGAGCGCCACGTTGACCGGTTCAGCGCCACCTCGACTCATACCCATCGGTATGCGCAGCAGTTGGAACCACACCAGGCTGCCCGACATCAGCGCGGTCAGCAGTCCACCAATCACGGCCAAGGCATAAGCGACGATCCACGTATAGCCACGCCGATACCCGCTGCCAATCAGGTCAGAGGCCACACCGAACCCCACCGCGCCAATCATTGAGGCAAAGGCGAAAATCGTATTGATGAAGCCAGCCTGGACATTCGAAAGACCGTAGGCAAATTTGATCGACGGTAACACTGCCGGCAGTATCTGACCATCGATCGAGATCATCAGAACAGCCAGCGTGGTAATCGACAGCATTGCCCACGAACTCCAATGTGCGCGTATCCCATGGCTCGCAAGCCCGGGCCGCTGTGCCATTGGCTCAATTTGTTCCTTCATGGTGTCTCCGATCGTGATCGTCTTGTGTAAACTTCGCATCTGCCCTTGCGCCGATACGTCGCCTCCAACTTTCTCGGGAATAGCGACGCACACCCCAACCGATTACTGCCATGCGGTTACCAGGATGCGTCGCATCGGGCCCCCAGATCGCTTGATAGGTATCGATGCAACGCCCCACGCGCTGCCAGTACAGCGCCATCAACGCAAGCGCAACCCACCACACGGCCAGCACGGCCACCATCCACCGCGGCGCGTCGGCCAGCATCAATCCCATGGCAATTACGCCGATCGCAAGGAGAACGGCAGTTGTCCCGACAACCTTGTGCGTGTATTCGAACCATCGTCTTCTTGTCGTCATGTCGTAGTGATCACCGCGCACGGCGTCCACGCTTGCAACGCGATGCCGACACGCCGAGGGTCCCCCCTTGGTACCCCGCGCTATCCCGCCGAGCACCTGAAGCCAACCGCTCGTCACCAACGTCCAGCCAAGCCAGCGATGCAATCGCGCCAGCGCCCCTGTGTCATGAGCGTGACCCATTGCCGTCCAACAGCCTACTGTCATGAGCACCACGCCTGCGGTCTGCAAAATGCGATGCCAATGCCACCAGGTCTTGTTATCGAGCTGATCCGGCCATGCCTGTCCCGGCATTACCTTGAAATAACGCGCCACGAGCACCCCGAGGGGCAACAGGATCGCCCAAGCGGCCACCATCGCCCTGCCGTGCCATATAGTCCATGAGAGAGGTTCGTGATGGGCGCTACCCGATAGTGGCGCAAGCAGCCATTGCGCGAAATCGGCGCCGCTCATGCACACGATCCGATGACCTTCGAAACGTCGGGCTCGCGCTGCGTGGCGATATAGCTTTCGAACTTGCGCGTGCGGATATCGAAGATCCCGACGCGATCGTCGTCTTGCGACACGAACGCCATGCCGCGCTCGCGATCGAAAGATAGCGCGATGGCGCGCGCCCGCATTGGAATGTGATCGATTTCCTCGAGCGTCAGCGGATCGACGAGCGACACACTGCGTTCGCCGTAATTGGTGACCAGCAGCAAGTCGTCGCTCCACCGGTAAATGCGCGTGGGATCGTCGCGCGAGGGCGCGCGCTTACGCACCGTCATGCTTTCCGTATCGATCGCGGCCAGCGTCCCGCTCCAGCGGTTACTGACGAACAGCGTCCTTTCGTCACCGCTCAGGCAATATCCCTCGGGCTTGTCTCCCGGATGGCAAGCGAGCGGCGCCGCCAGCGGGTCCCACGGTTTGACTTTCGTCACGGTATGCGAAAGCAGGTTCATGCAGTAGGCCGTGGCGCCGTCACGCGTCAATGCGAACAGATGGCTCTTGATACCCCCCGAAGGCACCGCGCGGCGCGGCGCATCGTCGCTCGCCGGCCGATCGAGCACGAGCAGCGTGGCCTTTTCCTCGCTCAGCGCATACAAGCGATCCTGCTCGTCCATCTGCAAACCGTGGATCCGGTTGAACGGCGCGAGGTCGATCGTTCTCGCCAATACGCCGGCGGCGATATCGATCTGCAGCAGCGCGTGGCCGCCAGCCCCCGCATGGCCCGACGTCTCTACGCCATAGTGCCCGACCCAGGCGTAGCGATCCGCCCGGTCCGTCACGAACTCGTGCGGAAACGACGGCAAAGCGACGCTATGGACGCGCTTGCCCGATTCGATGTCGTACCAGCTGATGCAATGGCTGCATTTTTCCACCAGCAGCAGCGTTCCGCGCGCGCTCATGTTGCACCTCGCGTATTGAGCCGAATGCGATAGAGGGAGCTCGACGCGCAAATGTAGAGTTCGTCGCCGTCCCGCCCGCCGAACGTGAGGTTGGCGACCTTCTCCGGCACGCCGATTCGTGCAATGCGCGTTCCGTCGGGGTGGTAGACCTGCACGCTATCGGCGCTGCTCGTGAAAATCCAGCCCTGGCGGTCCACGCGGAAGCCATCCGCCAAACCCGGTTCGATCTCAGCGAAGATGCGCGGGTTCGTCAGTTCCCGCCCGGCGACGACGTCGAACGCGACGATGTGGTGATGGCCGCCGCCGTCGGAGCGCAGCGCGGCGGACGTATCGGACACGTAAAGCACCGATTCGTCCGGCGAAAACGCGAGGCCGTTGGGCTCTTCCACGAAATCCGACACCACGGCCAGCACACGTGTGCGCGGATCGTAGCGGAATACGTAGTTGTCGCCCAGCTCCGATTCGGCCGCATGGCCTTCCCGATCCGACACGATCCCGTAAGGCGGATCGGTGAACCAGATCGTATCGTCGCTCTTCACCACGATGTCGTTGGGCGAATTGAGACGCTTGCCTTCGAAACGGTCCACGACGATCTCATCGTGCATCGAGTCCAGCCCATCGCGCCACCGCGTTCGAACGATCGCACGCTGCCCGTGCGAGCAGTGAAGAATCGATCCGTCGCGCTCACGAGCGTGGCCGTTCGTAAACTCCACGCTCTCGCGCCAGACAGTCATGCCCTCGCCTTCCGACCATCGCAACATCCGGTTGTTCGGAATGTCGCTCCAAAGCAGCGCAGCCTCTTCGTCGATCCAGACGGGGCCTTCACCCCATTGCGCGCCCGTGCATAGCTGCTCGAGCGCCGCGCCGTCACGGAACAGTGCATTTGCCCGCGGGTCGTAGACGGTGATTTGTGTTTCGACGGTATCCATGTCGATCAGCATGTTCCTCATTCGTCCCTCACGTCGTTCAACGTTCGTCGAACGGTTTATTTGCCCCAGATATGCCGGTATGCATCGCGGTAATGATTGGCTGGGTCGTAGATATTGTTCGCCCCGACGTCGGACGCGATGTTCTCGGGCGTCACGAGATGCACCGGCGTGCTGTAGCCGCTCGCCGGCGCGCCCGCGAACGCGCGATTCAGCTCGTCGACGAGTTGCCAGCCGTGCAGCATGAGCGGCTCGGGAATCGTGCCCACCTGATAGCGGTTGCCGCGAATGCGCTCGTACGCCGATTGACTGCCGTCCCCCGCCGATACGTTGAAGGGTGGGCCGGCTGGTTTCTCGCCCGCGCTGGCGAGCGAAGGACCCATGAAATCGAAGTACAAATCGTTGATCCCGAGCGAGTAGTTCCATTTACTGCCGTAGCGCTGCAGCAGCGCCGTGGATAGCTGCGGAATGCGCGTCGACGTTTCCGACAGCGGCGTATCCTCGACCGCCAGTAGCGCACAGCCCTTGCATTGCTTGATGACGTTCGCCATGGCGCTCGACTTCGCCACGGCGACCTTGTAAAGGGAATCGGTGAAGACCACGACACCGGCGGTGCCGTTGGACTTCACAACGGCGTAGTCGGCCGCCACCTTCGCCACGGCAATCGGATCCGTGCTCACGTTGGTGAAGAGCCCGGTGGACGCGTCGGGGCCCGCCTTCGCCCCGGCATGCCAGCCCACGACGGGAATTTTCAGGCTATGCGCCTTCTGAATGACGACCGCCTGCTCGGCCGGATCGAAACCGCCGAGGATGATGCCGGCCGGGTTCAGGGCCATCGCCTGGTTCATCGCTGCCGTGCGGCCGGAGACGGTGCCCTGCCCATCGAGAATGCGCACCTTCCAGCCAATCACATGGGCCGCCTGAGCGACGCCGTCGCTCACGCCGAGCACGCCGCCGTTACGCAGATCGGAAGCCACGTAGACGATCGTCTTATCGGGCTGCGCCTTCGGCCCCGTGGTCGGCCCGTCCCAGGGTGGCGACGGTTGAACGGCGGCCGCGACGACCTTCTGCGCCTTGGCAATATAATCGTCGGCCGCGGCGGCGTGGGTCGCGACGGTCATCAACGTCGCCGTGGCAAGGGCCGCGATCACATTGAACGGCATGTGCTTCATCGAATCGAACTGCATGCGCTTCATTGTCCTGTCTCCATGGCTATTTGTTGTCCGTGCCGGTAAGGCACGCGATGAAAATCGGCGCCTACCGTTTAGCGGTCGTGGCGGTGTTCGAGTTCGTGCTCGAAGTCGTGTTCGATGCGGCGCGCCTCGGGGCGCGCGCACGCCGGCGGCTTCCATATCCGGCGATGCCGATGGCGATCAGTAGCGTCACGCCGTTGAACAGCGGCTCGACGAAAAAGGCGCCGCCCAATTGCTGAATGCCCGAGATCCCCACGGCGAGCACGCCCACGCCCACCAGCGTGCCCCAGACGTTCACGCGACCGGGCCGGATCGTCGTCGAACCGAGAAACGCGCCGACGAGCGCCGGCAACAGGTATTCCAGGCCCACGCTGGCCTGCCCGATGCCGAGCTTCGAGGCGAGCACGACGCCGGCGAACGCGGTCAGCAACCCCGACGACATGAACGCGCCTATGACGTAGCGCCGTACCGGAATGCCGTTGAGCTGCGCCGCACGAGGATTTGCGCCGATCGCGTACAAAAAGCGCCCGACGGGAAGATATTCGGTGGCGATCCAGAGCAGCAGCGCGATCGCGACGACGTACCAGGTGGAAACCGGCAGGCCCATCAGCGTGGCACCGTTGATCCGATAGAAAGCATCCGGCAGCATGCCGACTACCTGACGCCCACCGGTGTGCCAAAGCGCGATCGCATAGACAATCGTGCCGCTGCCGAGCGTCGCGATGAACGAATCGATCTTCGCCATTTCAACGAGCAGCCCATTGAGCAACCCGAAACCGAGGCCGAGCAGCAGGACGATTGCAACCGCCGCCGGCCAAGCAAGGCCGAACCGCGTTTGCAGCGTGATCGCCAGGATGTGCCAGAGCACGATGCCGTACCCGACCGTCAAATCGATCTTGTTCGTCAGCATCGGAATCATCGCGGCCAATGCCAGCATCGCGATGATCGCCTTGTCCGACAGTATCGAATTGAGGTTCATTCGAGTCGGAAACGTCTCCGGCAGCACGATTGAAAACAGCACGATCAGCGCCGCCATCAAAATCGGCAGGCCGTATACGGGCAGGATCGTCGAAAGGCCCTGCGAGAGCGCGCGCGGCGACGTCCTTTCATTGGTTTGTGGAACGGAACTCATGATGTGTCCTTTCAAAATGCGAATCGATCAAACGAGCGCACATTCGCTGGCGGATGCACGCTGCAGCAACGTTTCGATCGTCAACGCCGTGCGCGGAACGCTGTCGATCACGCGTCCGCGATTGAAAATCAAGGCACGGTGAGCGATGTTCGCGACTTCTTCGAAATCGGTCGAAACGAGCAGAACGGCCAGGCCGCGTTCGAGCGCGCGGTTCACGAGCGCGTAGATGTCCGCCCGCGCCCCCACGTCGACGCCCGCCGTCGGCTCTTCGAGGATCAGCAGCTTCGTGGCGATCTGAAGCCAACGCGCCATGACGACCTTCTGCTGATTGCCGCCGCTCAGATTTTCGATGGCCTTGGCCGGGTCGTTCGGGCGAACGCCGAATTGGGTCGTCAAGGCGTACGCTTCCCGATGTTCCCGGCGCGCGCTCATCAAGTCGAAGAAACCGCGCCCCGACGCAAGCGGGTTGAGGAATAGGTTCTCGCGAACGGAGAGCGGCATGGCCAGAGATTCGCCGGTCCGGTCTCCCGCGACGAATCCGATGCCGTGCCGGATCGCCTGCCGAGCGCTGCGAACGTCGAGCGCCGCGCCGCCGAGCCGGATCTGTCCCGCATCCAGATCGGCCTGCCCGAACAACGCCCGCCCTACCGTATCCTGTCCTGCGCCGCGCAGCCCCGCGAGCGCCACCATTTCGCCTGCGGCCAGCTCGAACGAGACGGGGCCCACGTCGCCGAACACCGCGTCGCGCAATTCGAGCACGACGTCCTTGCGTCCGCGCGCCTGCGGTACGCGGATGGGCTGCGGCTTACGCCCGACGATCATGGCGACGAGATCCTCGGGATTCGTTTCCTCGATGCGCTTTTGCCCGACCAGCCGGCCGTCGCGCATCACGGCCACCCGATCCGCGATTCGGAAAATCTCGTCGAGGCGATGCGAGACATAGATCATTCCTACGCCGCGCGAGCGCAGCGAAGCCAGCACCGCAAACAAGCGCTCGACGTCGTCCTGCGGCAGGCTGGCCGTCGGCTCGTCCAGTACGATGAGCCGCGCATCGGTGGCGAGCGCGCGCGCAATCGCCAAGAGCGACTTTTCGGTGCGCGTCAGTTCGCTGACCGGCGCATCGGGATCGATGTCGGCGTCGACCGACGCCAGCGCCTCGACGGCGCACCGGCGCACGGCACGCCAGTCGATGAGCCCTGCCCGGCGCGCGAACCCGCAGCCGAACGCGACGTTCTCGGCAGCGCTCATCCAATCGATGAGCCCCAGGTCCTGATGAATGAACGCGATCGCATCGCGCGAGCGCTCGCCGCAAAGCGGCGCGCCGCGAAACGTGATCGATCCCGAATCGATTGGATAAACGCCGGCAAGCAGCTTGATGAGCGTCGACTTGCCCGCGCCGTTCTCGCCGAGCAGCGCGACCACAGAGCCTTCATCGATATCCAGACTGACGTGGTCGACGGCCAGCGTGCCGCCGAAGCACTTCGTCACATTATCGAAGGACAGTAAGGATGACATCCATGCCTCCATATCTCGCGTCGATCGATTTCGACGCTTTTAGAACGTATGGCGCAAGCCGGCCCGAATGCCGAGCTGATTGCGTCCGCTCGATGCATTGAATCCCGTGATCTGGGCTTGCGTCGCATCGCCCGCGGCATGCTGATAAACAGCCATGACGTAGGTGTCGGTGCGCTTCGAGAGGAAGTAATCGGCAATGAGATTGAACTGGTGGTACTTTGGCTTCGCGCCGTTAGCGTCGTCCTTGCCGGTCAGAAAATCATAGGAGCCCGACAAAAAGAATGCGGGTGAAAACTGATAGCTCGCACCGGCTTCGACGTTATTGAACGACACGTTCTGGCCTGCGTCGCCTGAGGCGAAGACCGTATGCGAAAGATTGAGCAGCGCTTTCAGATTGCCGAATGCATAAGCGCCTGCCAGCGCGGCTACGCGTTGGCTCGATGCCTGCGCGAGGTAATTGCCGTAAATGACGTTCGTGAACGTTGCCGTATTCGTGTAGCCGTCCACCGCGACGGCCGGATTCTTCACGTTCAAATAGGCGGCCGCGAGTTGAAGCGGGCCACGCGCGTAGCCGGCGCCCACGCTCCACACGCTGTTCTGTGAGAAGGTTCCGGGCACGCCGCCGAAGCTGTAAAGACCGCCGAACGTGAAGCCGCCGTAGTTCGCGCTCGAATACTTCACGCTGTTGTTCACGCGGAAGCCGCTGCCGGTGTTGTCGATGTCTTCCGGGTGCGAGAAATACCAGCCGCCCCAGCGACCGTTTGAAGAAATCGGCTGAATGTAGTCCACGACGAGGTCGTACTGGCGCCCCATCGTCAACGTGCCGTAGGGCGTCGAAAGGCCGGCGAACGCCTGCCGCCCGAACTCGCGCCCGCCGGGGCCGGCTTGCCCTGAAAATCCGTCGAATCCGTTTTCGAGGGTGAAGATCGCTTTCATCCCGCCGCCGAGATCCTCGGCTCCCGTGAAGCCCCAGCGGCTACCGGCCACGACGCCGCTGACCGCCTGCCAACTATGGGCGCCGCCTTGATTGGTGGCGTATGTCACGCCGTTATCGATGATGCCGTACAGCGTGACGCTGCTTTGCGCCATTGCCAGCGGTGCGAAAAGCGAAACGGGAATGGCGAACAGGGCAGCACTTCTCATGACGTCTCCTTGCTTCTTGTCGTTGAATCGAAATTTTTTGCAAGTGTGGACGCCCGACAGTTGCCGCGCTAATCAAAAGATTTCAGCGAACGATAACCTCCGTTTATCAATTGCTCGATTTGAAGACGAACTGTATCGGCGCGATCGACGTGCCGTGCTTGCATTCGACCGATGACCTGCCTCCCGCTTCAAGCATCCTCTTCCTCTCCCTCGCCATGGAACAGCTCGAGAAAATGCCGCGCGGGCATGCTCAGCGGACGGTCGCGCCGCACGATGCTGCCGTACGACGGCAGCTTGTGATGGAACGTGTAGTCGATCATGGCGACGAGCCC